>Ga0126310_10000522_pt1 | contig 13420 bp, 12 predicted proteins | sample Plot60_FD_92540 | JGI IMG/M metagenome (GOLD analysis project Ga0126310, IMG submission 92540) | Serpentine soil microbial communities from UC McLaughlin Reserve, CA, USA - Plot60 | ecosystem: Environmental > Terrestrial > Soil > Grasslands | place: USA: UC McLaughlin Reserve, Lake County... | reverse complement strand
GCCCACGACCGCGGCCTCGGCCACCTTCGGGTGAGCCACCAGCGCCGACTCGATCTCGGTGGTCGAGATCCGGTGACCCGACACGTTCATCACGTCGTCCACCCGGCCGAGCAACCAGATGTCGCCCTCCTCGTCGAGCTTCGCACCGTCGCCGGCGAAGTACATCCCGGGGAACCGCGACCAATAGGTCTCCTGGTACCGCTCGTCGTCGCCCCAGATGGTACGCAGCATCGCGGGCCACGGCTCGGTGAGGACGAGATACCCGCCCGAGCCGGGCTGCACGGCGTTCCCTTCGTCGTCGACGACCAGGGCCGAGACCCCCGGCAGCGCCTTCATCGCCGAGCCGGGCTTGCCAGCGGTCACACCGGGCAAGGGGCTGATCATGTGCATGCCGGTCTCGGTCTGCCACCAGGTGTCCACGACGGGCGTCCGGCCGCCGCCGATGGTCTCGCGGTACCAGATGTAGGCCTCGGGGTTGATCGGCTCCCCGACGGAGCCGATGATCCGCAAGGTCGACAGGTCGAACTTCCGCGGGATGTCCGCGCCCCACTTCATGAACGTCCGGATCACCGTGGGTGCGCAGTAGAGCAGGGTCACCTTGTAGTCCTGGATGATCTCCCACCAGCGGCCCTTGTGCGGGGTGTCGGGAGTTCCCTCATACATCACCGAGGTCGCACCGTTGGCCAACGGTCCGTAGACGATGTAGCTGTGGCCGGTGACCCAGCCGATGTCGGCTGCGGTCCAGAAGACGTCGTCGTCCTTGAGGTCGAAGACCGCCCAGTGGGTCCAGGAGCAGCCGACCAGGTATCCGGCCGTCGTGTGCAGGATGCCCTTGGGCTTACCGGTCGTCCCGGACGTGTACATGACGTACAGCGGGTGCTCGGAGTCGAAGGCCTCGGGCGCGTGCTCCGGCGACGCACCGTCCACGACGTCGTGCCACCAGACATCACGGCCCTCGCTCCAGTCGACGTCCTGGCCGGTCCGGCGTACCACAAGCACGCTCCGGACGTCGGGGCACTGCTGGAGAGCCTCGTCCACCGCCGGTTTCAGGGCCGCCGGCGCGCCGCGGCGGTAGCCGCCGTCGGCGGTGATCACCACGCGCGCGTCGCAGTCCTGGACGCGGTCCCGCAACGCTGTCGAGGAGAACCCGCCGAACACCACCGTGTGTGGGGCGCCCAGCCGCGCGCACGCCAGCATGGCCACGACGGTCTCGGGGATCATCGGCATGTAGATCGCGACCCGGTCGCCCTTGGTCACCCCGAGGTCGATCAACGCGTTGGCCGCCCGGCACACCATGTCCTTCAGCTCGGTGTAGGTGATATCGCGGGTGTCGTCCTCCGGCTCACCGACCCAGTGGTAGGCGACGCGGTCGCCGTGACCGGCCTCGACGTGCCGGTCGACGCAGTTGTACGCCGCGTTCAGCGTGCCGCCGACGTACCACTTCGCGAACGGCGCGTCGTCCCAGTCCAGGACGCGCTCCCACTTCGTGTCCCAGCTGAGGCGGCCAGCGGCGTTCTCCCAAAAGGAGATCGGGTCCTTCTGGGCATCGTCGTAGGCGTCGGCCTTGACGTTCGCGTGGGCCGCAAGGTCGGCGGGGGGCTCGAACCGGCGCTTCTCGTGCAGCAGGTTCGACAGAGTTTCTTCGCTCACGACTCTGGTCTCCTCTCGTGCCGACCCTTCGCACCCGGCAGGGACGTCCACCCTACGAAGGGATGGTCGCATCAGTGTCGGTCGGGATGCGAGGGCGCACCAACCTGCCTTCTGCCTGACGGCTACTCGCGCGGTCCGCGGGTCGGTCGCGCGCCGGTCATCGGAAGTCGATCAACAGCAGGCCGTCCTCGGGACCGTCCGTGGGCGGGTCCGTGCCCGCGTGGTCACCGTCAGCACCGGGCTCGGCACCCCCGCCAGCACCGGGCTCGGCACCCCCGTCTGCGCCGGCCTCAGCAGTGTCGTCAGCTTCCGGCATCCGGGGCCGCTCCAGCGCATCGGCGCGGAAACAGCGGGTGAAATACGGCAGCTGCATGCCGTCCACCCCTCGGCCGAACTCCTCGTAGAGCGCCAGCACCTGGGCCAGCTTGGCGGCGCGCTCGGGTTCGTCGAGGACGGCGACATTGGACCGGGAGAGGACCAGGTCCTGGATCGACTGCTGGTCGATGGTCTGCCAGTGGGTGAACTCCCGGTTCTCCACGAAGCCGAACAGCTCACTGAAGATCAGCGCCTCGGCGGGGTCGTGCAGTTGGTCCTGGGTGCCGATCAGCGCGCCGAGCCGGCGTACCCACGGGATCTTTTCGTTCCGGTAGTTCCAGACGACACCCAAGCGTCCGCCCGGGCGAAGCACACGCGCCAACTCGGGGAGCGTGCGGTCGAGGTCGAACCAGTGGAAGGCCTGCGCAGCTACGACCGCGTCCACGGAGGCGTCGGCGAGGGGGACCTCCTCGGCGCTCGCCTCAGCCGTGCGCACACCGGGCACGGCGCGCTGGAGGATTCGGAGCATCGCCGGGTCAGGGTCCGTCGCGTGAACGTCGTGACCGAGCGCCGTCAGCACCCGCGTCAGCTTGCCGGTGCCGGCGCCGAGCTCGAGGACTGTTCGCGGCTGGTCGCCGAGCATCCACCGAACGGCTTCGACGGGGTACGTCGGACGGCCGCGCTCATAGGCCTCGGCGACGTCTCCGAACGAGTGAGCCCAGTCGGGCTGCGGCTCTCGCCCAACGGCGGGCGTGTCGGCGGGCTGCTCGTCGCTCATCGGGTCCGAGGCTACCCGCCGGAGGGCCGTTTGGGACGTCGATCACTACTGTGCCGGACGTGGATCGTCTGGCGGGGGTCGAGCAGCTCGAGGGCGTCGCGTCGGGCTTCGCGGCGACTCGCGACGGCATCGACACGATGCTGCGCGGTCGTGGCCTTCGGCAGACCTCCCCTGAGCTGACCGCCGAGTCGCTGCTGCGCGGCGCATCGGCGAGCGCCGCCCTGGCCGGTTCCTCCTCGACGCTCGAAGAGGTCCGGGCGGGGACGGCCGACGCCACCGGCCAGGCGGCGCTGCGCCTCTCGGTGGAGCTGCTCGGCCTCGTCCCGGTCTTCTCCCGGACGCCGCTCCAGGCGCTGGCCCGGATGCACACGGTGGCTGTCGCCCGGAGCGTGCCCGACGACCAGGCCGGCCGTCCGCGAGATGCCACGGCGGCCGCTCGGCTGCGGGAGGTCGCGGCTCTACTGCAGGCCGACCGGCCGGCGCTGGTCACGGCGGCGCTCGTGCACGCCGAGCTGGTGACCGCTGCCCCCTTCGGGTCGGCCGACGGGTTGGTGGCGCGGGGCGCCGAGCGGTTGGTGCTGGTCAGCAGCGGCCTGGACGCGAAGTCGCTGGTCGTGCCGGAGGCCGGGCACCTCGCTCTGCGTCCGTCGTACGAGTCGACCTTGAGGGCGTATGCAGCCGGTGGCCGGGCCGGGATCCACGCCTGGCTGTTGCACTGCACCTCGGCGTACGCCGCGGGCGCCGAGGCCGGTCCGCTCGGGGGCGACTGACATGGAGCTCGATCACCACGTGCGAGCGGCACCCGAGGCCTCGGGTGCCGCCGCTGACACGCGAACCGGGCTACCAAGCGTGCATCTGCCTGTAGCAGCCCCGGGAGTCTCCCGATGACGTGCGCCCTGTAGGAAGGGTGGATCGCCGCGTGGGTACCCGGTTCACGTGCTGATCTTGAGGTGTACCTCTTGTTTACGCCGGTCGTGCGGCCCGGGCAACCCTTGACTTTGACTCGCCCCTTTGGGTGCGCGTGTCGCCTGTGGACGCCATGGGGGAGCTGGTCAGGCGCCGAGCCGGCGACGGCGGTTGAGCCAGATGGCACCCCCCAGCGTGAGCGCCGTACCGACGGTGAGAGCCGCCAGGGTGGGCTTGACGGGGATCCGGCTGCGCAGCGTGATGGGGCGGGTGAACTGGAGGATGGGCCACCCCTGGGCGGCGGCCAGCCTGCGCAGGTCCTTGTCGGGGTTGACCGCGTGTGGGTGGCCGACGATCTGGAGCATGGGGGCATCGGTGATCGAGTCGCTGTAGGCGAAGCACTGCTCCAGGTCGTAGCCGCGCTCGGTGGCCAGGGCCTGGATCGCGCGCGCCTTCTCTTCGGCGTAGGCGTAGTAGCTGATCTGTCCGGTGTACTTGCCGTCGACAATCTCCAGCCGGCTGGCGATGACGTCGTCGGCCCGCAGCATCTCGCCGATCGGCCCCACGACCTCGGCGCCGCTGGTGGAGACGATGACGACGTCGCGTCCGGTCGCGCGGTGCTCCTCCATCAAAGAGACGGCTTCGTCGTAGACGATCGGGTCGACGACGTGGTGCAGCGTCTCGGCGACGATCTCCTTGACGGTGTCGACGTCCCAGCCCTCGACGAGCTGCGACAAGAAAGCCCGGATCTTCTCCATCTGGTCGTGGTCGGCACCCCCGACGAGGTAGACGAACTGGGCGTACGCCGAACGCAGCATCGCGCCGCGGGTGATCAGCCCGCCCGCCTGGAACGGCTTGTTGAACGCCAGTGAGCTGGACTTGGCGATGATCGTCTTGTCGAGGTCGAAGAACGCCGCGGACCGGTGATGGACGCGGCCCGTGAGGGCGGATCCGTGGCTGCCGGCCATGCCTCCATCGTAGGTGTCCGGACCACTCCGGACCGGTGATCGCCCACAGTCGCCGCACGTGCGTCTCACGTTCACAGGCGGCTCGTGAGGAAGGGTGCCGTTCCCGGCGAACCCGGCACCGTGATCGCATGACGGCCCCGTTGTTCGTGACCGCGGACGAGACGCTCCTCGACGAGCTGGTGCGCCTGGCAGCCGCAGCCGGCACCACGCCCGAGGTGGCCCACGACGTCCCCGCCGGGCTTCGCGCCTGGAGCCAGGCGCCTTTGGTGCTCGTGGGGGAGGATCTCGCGCCGGAGCTCGCCCGCGTGGCGCCGCCGCGTCGAGACGCGGTGTTCGTGGTCCTCACCGCCCCGGTTCCCGACCGGGTCTTCCAGGTGGCGCTTGCGCTCGGGGCGGAGAGCGTTGCCGAGCTGCCCCGGTCGGAGGGATGGCTGGTCGAGCGGCTCACCGACGTGGTGGACTCCGGCCCGGCCCGAGGTCTCACCATCGGAGTCGTCGGCGGGAGCGGCGGCGCGGGCGCTACGACGTTCGCTTGCGCCCTGGGCCAGGTCGCCGGCCGAGCGGGCCCCGCGGTCGTTCTCGACGCCGACCCGCTGGGTCCCGGCGTCGATCGGGTGCTGGGCCTCGATGTCGTCGACGGCGTCCGGTGGGATGTGCTCGGCCACGCGACAGGTCGGTTGAGCGCCCGTGCGCTACGCGACTCGCTGCCGCGACGCGACGGCGTCGCGGCCCTCAGCTGGGGCGGCGGTTCACACCCTCGACCGCTGCAGGCGTTCGCGGTACGCGAGGCACTGTCGGCCGCCCGCCGAGGCCACGACACGGTGGTGGTCGACCTGCCCCGGGCATCCGACCCGCTGACGGACGAGATCGCGGCGAGGTGCGACCAGGTCCTCGTCGTCGTGGTGACGACGGTCACCGGGGTGGCGTCGGCGATGCGGACCTGCGGCCGTTTCGACGACCCAGGAGCGCTCGGGTTGGTGGTGCGTGGGTCCGAGATGCATGACGATGCCCTGGTCCGCGCCCTCCGCGCCCCGATCGTGGGTCGCATGGGAGACCAACGCGGTCTGCCGGAGTCGGTAGACCTCGGCCTCGGGCCGGTCCGATCTCGGCGCGGTCCCCTCGGCCGGACCGCGTCGAGCGTTCTGGCCACCGTCGCCGGGCGCGCGGCGGCGCGAGCCGCGTGATGCAGGCGGAGAGCGAGCTCGTAGAGGAAGTCCGCGAACGCCTGGCCCGTGACGCGGGCGACGTGACCCCGCACCGCGTGGCCGAGGCATTGCGCGCCTCCGGCCGTCCGGTGGGTGACGCCACCGTGCTCGCCGTCCACGAAGCGCTCCGCCGCGATGTGGTCGGAGCCGGGCCGCTGGAGCCGCTGCTGCGCGGTTCCGCTGTCACCGACGTGCTGGTCAACGGGCCGGACCAGGTCTACATCGACCAGGGTCAGGGGCTCGAACGCGCAGACGTGGCGTTCCCCGGTGAGGACTCCGTGCGACGGTTGGCGCAGCGACTGGCGGCCTCGGGCGGGCGCCGACTCGACGACGCGACCCCTCACGTGGACGTCCGGCTTCGCGACGGCACCCGCTTCCACGCGGTCCTGGCTCCGATCGCCAGGCCCGGCACGATCCTCTCCCTCCGCGTCCCGCACCAGCGGGTGCTCTCGATCGATGATCTGCTCATCGCGGGAACACTCACCGACGATGGCGCACGATTGTTGCGTCGCGTGGTCACGTGTCGGCTCGCCTTCCTGGTCAGTGGTGGCACCGGGTCGGGAAAGACCACCTTGCTGAACACCCTGCTCTCCCTGGTCCCCGTCAACCAGCGCCTGGTGCTCGTGGAGGACGCCAGCGAACTGCGCCCCGCGCACCCCCACGTGGTGGGCCTGGAGGCTCGTCCGCCCAACATCGAAGGCGCGGGGGAGGTCACCTTGCGCACACTGGTGCGGCAGGCGCTCCGCATGCGCCCCGACCGACTGGTCGTCGGTGAGGTGCGCGGCGGTGAGGTGGTGGAGCTGCTCGCCGCCCTCAACACCGGTCATGAAGGCGGTTGCGGGACCATCCACGCGAACTCCGCACGCGACGTTCCCCCGCGCATCGAAGCCTTGGCGCTCGCCGCAGGGCTCGGCCGCGAAGCCGCCCACAGCCAATTCCTGGCCGGTGTCGACGCGATCCTTCACATTGGCCGCGACGTCGACGGTCATCGCGTGCTGCGCGAGGTCGCCGTTCCACGGCGTCGGGCCGACGGGCTGGCCGAGGTGCACACCGCCGTCAGCTTCCCCGGTGGTGGTCGCGCCGTGACCGGACCGGGCGAGGCGGACCTCGCGGCTCGGCTCACCGGGTGACAGTGGTGGAAGGGTCCCTCTTCGCGGTCGTGGCAGCCGCAGCGTCCGGTCTGGCCCTGTGGCTGCTGATGCCGCCACAGGCGCCACTCCGGCCCAGCGATGGCCGCGCATCGCGCTCGCTCGCGCCCCCGGCCCTGGTCATCGCCATCGCCCTCCTGCTCCCGCACGCGTGGGCCGGCCCGCTGCTCGTGCTGGTGCCGGCGTCCTGGTTCGCTCGTCTGCTGCTGCGGCGCCGCCATGACGCTCGGTCGGCCGAGTCCAACGCCGGACGCATGGCGGAGGTCTGCGACCTCCTCGCCGCCGAGCTGGCCGCCGGTCAGCCGCCGGAGGCCGCGCTGCGCCAGGCCGCGATGGCGTGGCCCACGATCGCTCCCGTGGCCGAGGTGTGCCGTCTGGGAGGTGACGTACCAGGAGCGCTGCACGAGGCTGCGCTCGCGCCCGGGGCCAGCGGACTGAGGCTGCTGGCGGCGGCCTGGACGGTGGCTCAACGCACTGGTGGTGGCCTCGCCGCCGCCACCCGCCGCGTCGCCGAGGCGGTGCGGCGCGATCAAGCCACGCGCCAGGTGGTCAACGGCGAGCTCGCGTCCGCGCGCGCCACCGCGCGGCTGATGGCCGGTCTCCCGGTGCTCGCGCTGCTGATGGGCAGCGGAGCGGGTGGTGACCCATGGGGGTTCCTGCTCAGCACGCCGGCCGGTCTGGCGTGCTTCGGCGCCGGACTGACCGCGGCCCTCTGCGGCCTGTGGTGGATCGAGGAAATCGCCCGAGAGGTCGATCGGTGACGATGTGGCTGGCGGGGGCGTGCGCTGCGCTCGCCGTTGCCGCCGCGGTGCCCCCGCGCGTGCGCTGGCTGACTCCGCCCCCGGATCAGGCCCGCGCGCTCCCCGAGGACCTCGGATGGATGCGCCGGTGGCGCTGGCTGTGGTCGCTGTTGTCCGGCCTCACCGGAGCGTTGTTCGTGTCGGGCACCGCAGGCGTGGTCATCGGAGTGGTCTCCGCGGCGGTGACGTGGTCTTGGATCGGGCGCTCGGAGCCGGCGTCCGTGCGTCGAAGTCGCGAGGCGGCCGAGCGCGACCTGCCCGGGGTTGTGCATCTCCTGGCGACCGCGCTCGAGAGCGGCTGCGAGGTTGCGGCCTCCCTGCAGCTCGTCTGCCACGCGCTTCCCGGTCCGGCCACCCGGCTCCTCGACACCGTTCCGGCCCGTCTCAGCCTGGGTGTCCCCGCCGAGGCAGCCTGGCGGCCGGTGCTGGACAGTCCGCAGCTCGCGCCTCTGGGGCGCGCGATGCTCCGGGCGAGTCGTTCGGGCGGCTCGGTGACCGACGAGGTCGGCAGGCTTGCCGACGAGCTCGGCCGCCGTGCACGCGCCCGGATGGAGGACCGGGCACGCACGGTGGGTGTGAAGGCGGCCCTGCCACTCGGGCTTTGCCTCCTGCCGTCCTTCCTGCTGATCGGCGTCGTGCCGCTGGTCGTCGGACTGATGCGGTCGCTGTCGTGGTGAGCGCTTCCGCCACCAACCGTCCACGACTCACACGGCGTACCCGTCGATCCACAGCAGCGCCCTCGCGCGCGGCGGGCGTGCCGCCGAGCGGACCAAAGTGCGGACGGGCCGCAACCCGCGGCCGAGTCCGGAGGAGGAGATCCATGCACCACCACGACCAGCGCGGCATCACAACGGCCGAGTACGCCGTCGGAACCGCCGCGGGGGCCGGCCTTGCCGGCCTGCTCTTCAAGTTGCTCACCGGAAGCTTCGGCGAGCAGCTGCTCCGGACGCTGTTCGACCACGTCCTGTCGTTGCTGGGCATTGGGTGAGAGGCATGACCAGCGCGGCATGGTCACCGCCGAGCTGGCGCTGGGCATCCCCGTGCTGCTGTCCCTGACCGTGGGCCTGGTGTGGCTGATCACGATCGGAGTCGCTCAGGTGCGGATGGTCGACGCGGCGCGGGAAACCGCCCGTGCGGCCGCCCGCGGCGACTCGCAGCCGGCTGCCGTCGCCCAGGGTCAGCGCGTTGCAGACGGGGGTGTCGTGACCATGTCCACCGGGCACGGCCAGGTAGTGGTGACCGCGTCTGACGAGGTCCCACCACCAGGTGGTTTGCTCGGGTTCCTTCCGGGGGTCCGCGTCGAGGCGCAGGCCGTGACCTCGGTCGAGGTCAGCCGGTGAGGCCGAGTCGTGGTGAGACCGGTTCCGGGACCCTTGTGGTGACGGCGATGGCGAGCTTGCTTCTGCTGATCGGCGCTGCGCTGGCCGTCGTGACCGCGATGGTGGTCGATCACCGCGCTGCACAGTCCGCTGCCGACCTCGCTGCCCTGGCCGCGGCGCGTGGTCTGGCCGAGGGGGGCAACGGATGCGCCATCGCGTCCACGACCGCGGCCGCCAACGGCGCGCGGATCACTGGGTGCACCGTTTCAGGCCGGATCGTCGACGTCGAGGTTGTTGTCCGGGGCCCGCACTGGCTGGGGCAGGGGAGCGACCTGGCGGCCCGGTCGCGGGCGGGCCCGGCTCAGTGACGGTCACTGCGGGATCTCCGGCTCTAGGCCGCGAGCCACCATGTCGCCAGGCTACTCAGGTGGTGCTTGGTCCAGAAGGACATCGAGGAGGCTGACGGCTGCCCCCTTGTCGAGCGGATGGTTCTGGTTGCCACACTTGGGTGACTGGACGCACGACGGACAACCGTCGGGGCACACGCACGATCGGATGGTCTCGCGCGTCGCCGTCAGCCACTCGCGCGCGGCGGTGAAGCCGCGAGCACTGATCCCCGCGCCGCCCGGATGGCCGTCGTAAACGAACACCGTGAGCCGTCCCGTGTCGGCGTGATGGGCGGTCGACACGCCGCCGATGTCCCACCGGTCGCAGGTGGCGAAGAGTGGGAGCAGCCCGATCGAACAGTGCTCGGCCGCGTGCGCGGCGCCGGGCAGATCGGCCGACAACAGGCCGGAGTCGGCCAGCTGCTCGTCGCTCAGGGTCCACCACACGGCCTGGGTGCTGAGGCTCTGCTCGGGCAGGTCGAGCGGCACCTCTTCCATGACCTCGCCCGACGGCTGCCGACGCCGGAGATAGGAGACGACCTGGCGGGTGACGTCGACGAGCCCGAGGGACAGCCGGGCCGCGCCCCACGTGTGATGGCCCAGCTCCCGACGGATCGAGATCTCGGTCAGCTCCCGCGCCGTCGTCGAGTAGTCGACCTCCGCACGGTCGATCATTGCCACGCGGTCGTCCAGGTCGAGGGAGTCGACCACCCAGGTCTCGCCGCGGTGCACGTACACCGCGCCGGCGTGGGCGGTCGCATGGGCGCTGCCGGCGTCGACCGTCCCGACGACGCGCCCGGTGGATTCCTCGACGAGCGAGAACGGACGCCCGCTGCCGGACCTGATGTCGGTGAGAGCGCTCGCGGGCTCAGGGTGCGTCCAGTACCACCCATGGGGTCGGCGTCGCAGGCGCCCGGTCGCCGTCAGCTCGTCGAGCAGCTCACGCGCGTGGCCGCCGAAGAGGTCGAGCTCGTTTTCCCGGAGCGGTACCTCCTGGGCGGCAGCGCACAAGTGGGGTCCGACCACGTACGGATTGGCTGGGTCGAAGACGGTCCGTTCCACGGCCACGTCGAGCAAGGCATCGGGGTGGGTTACCAGATACGTGTCCAGCGGGTCGTCGCGCGCGACTAGCACCGCAAGGGCGTCACCCGCGTTGCGCCCGGCTCGCCCGACCTGCTGCCACCACGCCGCACGGGTGCCCGGAAACCCCGCCACCAGCACGGCGTCTAGTCCGGAGATGTCGATCCCGAGCTCGAGTGCGTTGGTAGCGGCGAGCCCGACCAGTCGCCCGTCGCGGAGCGCCTGCTCGATCTCGCGGCGTTCCTCCGGCAGGTAGCCTCCGCGGTAGCTGGCCACCCGGCCGGTCAGCGATGCGTCGACGTCCGCCAGCAGGCTGGCGGCGGTGCCGGCGACCTGCTCCGCCGCCCTGCGGGACCGGACGAACGCCAAGGTGCGGACGCCTTCGCTGACGAGGTCAGCGAGGAGGTCGGCGCATTCGGAGGATGCGGCGCGTCTCACCGGCGCGCCGCCCTCGCCGGTGTACGACGTGAACCGGGGCTCCCACAGCATGAGCGCGACCTCGCCCCGTGGCGCGTCGTCGTGGCTGACCGCCATCACATCGAGGCCGGTGAGCTGTGACGCGTGCTCGGCCGGATTGCCCACGGTGGCGGAGGCCAGCATGAACGTCGGGTCGGAACCGTGAAAGGCGCACACGCGGCGCAGGCGTCGGAGGACTTGAGCGACGTGCGCTCCGAACACCCCGCGGTAGTGGTGGCACTCGTCGACGACGACGAGGTCCAGAGACCGGAACAGGTCCGTCCACCGCCCATGACGTGGCAGCAACGAACGGTGGAGCATGTCGGGGTTGGTCAGCACGTACTCCCCGTGCTCCCGCGTCCAGTCCCGCTCCTCGTACGACGAGTCACCGTCGTGAGTCGTCACCCGAACGGCGAGCCCGAGCCCGGCGATCGTCGTCAACTGGTCCTGCGCGAGCGCCTTGGTTGGGCTGATGTAGAGCGTCGCCGCGCCGCGCTCGCCTCGGGAGCCTCGGTGATCGAGGATCGAGGTGAGTGCTGGCAGCTGATAGGCGAGCGACTTTCCCGACGCGGTGCCCGTCGAGATGACGACGTGCTGCCCGGCGTGGGCGGCGTCGGCGGCCACCACTTGATGGCGCCACGGCGCAGCCACACCGCGCCGGCCGAACGCATCCACCACGTCGGTGTGCGCCCAGTCCGGCCATGACGTGGTCGTCGCCTCGCGGCGGGGAAGCACGCGCACGTGACGTAGCGAGTCCTCGCGGCCGGGAGCTGCCGCGAGCCGCCGGCCCAGGCGTTCGATCTCCGCAGGAACCGCGGGCTGAGCGCTCGCCTCCTCTGCGACCCCTCTCACGACTCCAGTCTGGCAAAGGGCGCCCACAGGCGCGCGAGAGCCGTCGGCGCCGACTCGTGCGCCAATTCCTCCACGATCACCGCGAGCGTGGTTTGATAGGCGAGACGGGATCGGGGCCGATGGCTCCCGCCACCCCCGACCGGAGCATGGAGTGGATACGTGGACCTGACCATTACGACGCGCGAGGCCGAGGGCCGCACCGTCGTGTCGGTCGCCGGCGAGATCGACGTCTACACCGCCCCTCGTCTGCGCGAGGAGATCACCGAGCTCGTCGCGGCGGGCACCTACAACCTGGTGATCGACATGTCGGAGGTCGAGTTCCTCGACTCCACGGGCCTGGGCGTCCTCGTCGGTGGTCTGAAGAAGGTCCGCGCACACGACGGGTCCCTCCAGCTGGTGTGCAACCAGGACCGTCTGCTGAAGATCTTCCGCATCACCGGCCTCGCCAAGGTGTTCGTCATCCACGAGACCGCCGAGGCCGCACTCACAGCCAGCTGACGGCGATCGACCAGGGCTGACGAGCGCTGACAAGGGCTGACGAGCCGTTCACCGCTGCGCACCCGAAATGACGCAGCATCCGCTGGGATGACATGATCCCCCGGGCGCATCGCGCCATTCGCGCCGTTCCGTGATCGTATTCCCAGGAGGAAGTCCATGACCGGGATCAGTCCCGACGTGGTGCACCTCTCTGGCGGCAACCTCGTCCTGGTCATCATCGTCCTCCTGATCGCGCTCGGCGCGCTTGCGATGGCGTACATGTTCCGCCAGGAGGTCCTTGCCGCCGGCGAAGGCACCGACAACATGAAGAACATCGCACACGCGGTGCAGGAGGGGGCCAACGCCTTCCTCCAGCGGCAGTTCCGCACGTTGGCGATCTTCGCCGTGGTCGCGTTCTTCGCCCTGATGCTCCTTCCGGCGGACGACTGGGGGGTACGGATCGGGCGCTCGATCTTCTTCCTGTTCGGCGCCGGTTTCTCGGCGGCCGTGGGCTACCTCGGCATGAACCTGGCGGTCCGGGCGAACCTGCGCGTCGCCGCGGCCGCGAACGACGAAGGCCGGGACCCCGCGATGAACATCGGCTTCCGGACCGGTGCCATGGTCGGCATGCTGACGGTTGGTCTCGGGCTCGTCGGCGCGAGCGTCGTGGTCCTGCTCTTCCGCGACAAGGCACCCCACGTTCTGGAGGGGTTCGGCTTCGGAGCCGCGCTCCTGGCGATGTTCATGCGCGTCGGCGGCGGCATCTTCACCAAGGCCGCCGACGTCGGCGCCGACCTGGTCGGCAAGGTGGAGCAGAACATTCCCGAGGACGATCCACGTAACGCCGCGACCATCGCCGACAACGTCGGTGACAACGTGGGGGACTGCGCCGGCATGGCCGCCGACCTCTTCGAGTCGTACGCCGTCACCCTGGTCGCCGCCCTGATCCTCGGGTCGCAGGCCTTCGGCGACAAGGGACTGGTCTTCCCGCTGCTGATCCCCGCGATCGGTGCGCTCACCGCGGTCGTGGGCACCTACCTGTGCCGGCCGCGCGCCGGCGAGAACGGCTTGACCACGATC
>Ga0126310_10000521_pt1 | contig 13432 bp, 13 predicted proteins | sample Plot60_FD_92540 | JGI IMG/M metagenome (GOLD analysis project Ga0126310, IMG submission 92540) | Serpentine soil microbial communities from UC McLaughlin Reserve, CA, USA - Plot60 | ecosystem: Environmental > Terrestrial > Soil > Grasslands | place: USA: UC McLaughlin Reserve, Lake County... | reverse complement strand
TGCACCTCTACGACAAGGGCTACCTCTACCGGGCCAACCGGATCGTGAACTGGTGCCCCGTGTGCGAGAGCGCGATCTCCGACCTCGAGGTCAACCACATCGAGGAGGACGACACCCTGACGTGGGTCCGCTACCTGTTAGCCGACGAATCGGGACACGTCACGATCGCGACCGTTCGCCCGCCGACGATGCTGGCCGACACCGGCGTGGCCGTGAACCCGAACGACGATCGCTATAAGGAACTGATCGGCAAGGAGGCGATCGTTCCGATCGTGGAGCGCCGTGTGCCGATCGTCGCGGACGAGCGCGTGGAGATGGACTTCGGGACCGGTGCGTTGAAGATCACCCCGGGTCACGACCCGATCGACTTCGAGATCGGACGGGACCACGGCCTCGAGGAGCTGACGGTTATCGGCCTCGACGGCCGCATGAACGAGCAGGCGGGCGAGTTCGTGGGGCTCTCGCAGGAGGAGGCGAACGAACGCATCGTCGAGCGGCTTCGCGCGCAGGGGCTGTTGGAGAAGCAGGAGCCGTATCGGCACAGCGTCGGCCACTGCGACCGCAGCGGCAACCGGATCGAGCCGCTGATCACGCTCCAGTGGTGGTGCGACATGGAGCAAGTCGCCGCCCCCGCGATCGAGGTCGTGCGCAGCGGGCGCGTGCGGTTCTTCCCGCTCCGCTACACCGACGTGTATCTCAACTGGATGGAGAACATCCGCCCGTGGTGCGTTTCGCGGCAGCTCTGGTGGGGGCACCGGATTCCCGTCTGGTACTGCCCCGACGGCCATACGACGGCGGCGGAGTCCGCGCCGGCGGCCTGCGGCACCTGCGGCTCCGCGGAGCTCGTCCAGGACGAGGACGTGCTCGACACCTGGTTCTCGTCGGCGCTCTGGCCGTTCGCGACGCTCGGCTGGCCCAAGCAGACCCCGGAGCTCGAGACCTGGTACCCGAACGACGTCAGCTCGACTGACCGCGGGATCATCTTCCTCTGGGAGGCGCGGATGCAGATGGCGGGGATTGAGTTGATCGGCGAGATCCCGTTCCACTCGATCAACATCCACTCCACGATCAACGCGCCCGACGGGCGGCGGATGTCGAAGAGCCTCGGCACCGGAATCGACCCGCTCGAGACGGTCGACGCGCACGGCGCCGATGCGACCCGCTACGGACTGCTCAAGATGTCGTCGTCGCAGGATGTCCGCTTCAACGTGAAGATGATCGAGGAAGGGCGACGCCTCGCGAACAAGCTGTGGAACGTCGCGCGACTGATCCTGACGAACGCGGCGGGCGCCGAACCGGACTTGCGCCCGCGCGACCGCGAAGAAAGATGGATCCTCGCGCGCCTGGACGCGACCCGCGCGCAGCTCGAGGACAGCTGGTCGCGGTACGACTTCGCGCCCGCGGCCAATGCGCTCTACCACCTCACCTTCGACGATTTCTGCGACTGGTACGCGGAGGCGATCAAGCCTCGACTCTACGAGGGCGACGGTGATGCGCAGGCGACGGCGCTCGCCGCGCTCGAGCGGCTCGTGCGCCTGCTCCACCCCGTGATGCCCCACGTGACCGAGGAGCTCTGGTCGCAGCTGCCGGCGCGTGAGACCCGTCTGATCAAGGCGCAGTGGCCGGCGGCGGACGAGCGCTACGCGGCCGAGGCGGGCGCCCTGACGCGGGTTCAGGAGGCAGCGGAGATGTTCCGTCGCAGCGGCGTTGCTCCGACGCTCGAGCCCGACGAGCAGCGGATCTTCGCCGCCGTCGTGCGCCCGGACCGGGCGAAAGTCGACGGAGATGCCGGCGCCGAGATCGAGCGGCTGAAGAGCGAGATCTCCCGGGCGGAGGGGATGCTCGCCAACGACCGCTTCGTGCAGCGGGCGCCCGCCGAGGTCGTGGAGGCGGAGCGGGAGAAGCTCGCCCGTTACCGGCGTGAGCTCGAGGCTCTCATCGGCTAGCGAACGCCCCGCGACCGCGTGGCTCGCCGCACTCAGCCCGTGGCCGGAGGAGTTCGGCCTCGACCGCATGCGCCGACTCCTCGAGCGCCTGGATCACCCGGAGCGTCGGTACCCCGCGATTCACGTTGTCGGGACGAACGGCAAGTCGACCGCCGCGCGGACGATCGCCGCTCTCTTGCAGGCCGAGGGGAGGCGGGCGGGCGCGTACACCTCGCCGCACGTGAGCGGGTGGTCGGAGCGCATCTGGGTCGACGGCCGCGAGGCCGACTTCGAGCGCGCCGTCGCGCGGATCCGCCCCGACGCCGATGAGCTCGGTGCCACGCAGTTCGAGGCGCTGACCGCCGCCGCGTTCGTCGAGTTCGCCGACCGGCAGGTCGACGTCGCCGTCGTCGAAGCAGGGCTCGGCGGCCGGCTCGACGCGACCAACGTCGTCGACGCCGAGGTCGTCCTGCTCACGAACGTCTCGCTGGAGCACACGGAGGTTCTGGGCGACACGCCGGAGCAGATCGCGAAGGAGAAGCTGGCCGTGGCGCATTCCGCCAAGATAGTTGTCTTGCCGGACAACGAGTACGCGAGGCTGCTACCGCATAGCGCCAAGATCGTGACGGGAGGCGCGCACGAGGCTGCGGAAGCGTTCCTCGGGCGCCCGGCGAGCGCCGCGCCGGCGATCGACCTGCCGGGCCGGCTCGAGCGGCGTGGCCGCGAGCTGTGGGACGGCGCGCACAACGCGGCCGGCACCTCCTGGCTCCGCGAGCACGCCGCCGGCACCTTCGACGTCATCGTCGCCTCGATGCTGGCGGACAAGGACGTCGATGCGATGCTCGAGGACCTTGCGCACCTCGCTCCTGCCATCATCGCAACGGAGTCGACAAGCCCGCGGGCGCTGCCCGCCGGGGAGCTCGCCCGCCGCGCCCGCCACTATTACGAAGATGTCACAACCCAACCCGATCCCCGACTGGCTCTCGCCCGCGCGCGAGAATCCACCTGTGGGGGCATCCTCGTCACCGGGTCGCTCTACCTCCTCGCCGACCTCGCGGCGTAGTCGGCGTAGAGGAAGAAAGCGTACGATGCCGAAGCTTGCTGAGCGGCTCAGCGTGTTCGCCTTCGCAGCCGCCGTGGTGCTGACGATCGTCGGGCTCGCGTTCGCCGCCGGCTACGCCGTCGGGCAGCTTCTGCTGTGAGGTGAAGGGTTGAACGAGTTCTTCGAGGGCCTACGCGATTTCTTCGGGTCCGACGCCTGGGACGTCGCGCGCAACCTCGGGCTGTTCTTCCTGGTCGTCTTCTGGATCGCGCTTGCCTACTGGGTCTTCAAGGACGCTCGCCGGCGCATCGAGGACCCGTGGCTGATCGCGATGGCGACGGTGCTCGGCTTGGTCCCCATCGTCGGAGCACTGATCTACATGCTCTTCCGCCCGCCGGAGTACCTGGAGGACGTGCGCGAGCGCGAGCTCGAGATCAAGGCGATGGAGGAGCGGCTCGCCCGGCGCGAGCTCCACTGCCCGGTCTGCCGCGCGCATGTCGAAGACTCGTTTCTCGTCTGCCCCGTGTGCACGACAAAGCTCCGGCAAGCGTGTGTCAACTGCAAGGCGCCGCTGGAGACGCTCTGGCAGATCTGCCCCTACTGCGAGACGCCGGTCGAGACGCCGACGGCGATCGAATTCCCGCCCGCGCCCCGGCGCGAGCGACCCGGCGGCTGACTAGTCTCCCCGCTCCGTGGCGCTGGAGCGGACACTCGTGCTCGTGAAGCCGGACGCGATGCGGCGCGCCCTCGCGGGCGAGATCGTCGCGCGGCTCGAGCGCCGCGGGCTCGAGCTTCGCGCCGCGCGACTCCTGACTGTCGACCGCTCTCTCGCCGAGGAGCACTACGCCGAGCACAGCGAGAAGCCGTTCTTCGGCGAGCTCGTCGAGTTCATCACCTCGGGCCCAACGCTGGCGCTGGTGGTCGAGGGCGAGGCCGCGATCAAGGTCGTCCGCACCACGATGGGCGCGACGAACCCCGCGGACGCCGCTCCCGGGACGATTCGCGGCGACCTCTCGCTGTCGATGCCGGACAACCTCGTCCACGGATCTGACTCCCCGGGGTCGGCGGAGCGCGAGATCCGTCTGTGGTTCCCAGATGTCGATCTCTGAGGACCTACGGCGCAACAGAGCCGCCTGGACGAAGGCGAACGAGAGGTACACGGACGCGCGGGCTCCCGAAGCGTGGGCTCGAGAGGAGATCGAATGGGGCACCTACGGCGTCCCGGAGGACGAGTTGAAGGTCATCGGCGAGGTCGCGGACAAAGACGTCATCGAGCTCGGCTGCGGGACCGCCTACTTCTCAGCCTGGCTCGCGAGGCGCGGAGCGCGCCCGGTCGGCGTCGACATCACCCCGGCGCAGCTCGAGACCGCACGGCGGATGCAGGCTGAGACCGGCATCGCGTTCCCACTTGTCGAAGCGGACGCCGCCGAGGTTCCCCTTCCCGATGCGTCGTTCGATCTCGCCCTGTCCGAGTACGGCGCGTCGATCTGGGTCGATCCCGAGAAGTGGATCCGCGAGGCTCACCGCTTGCTCCGCCCTCGCGGCGAGCTCGTCTTCCTTTGCAACACGCCGCTCTCGGTGATGTGCATGCCCGACGAGGGAAGGGTCGAGGAACGGCTGCTGCGTTCGCAGTTCGAGCTCGGGCGGATGGAGTGGCCCGGGGACGACGAGGGCGTCGAGTACCACCTGGGCCACGGAGACATGCTCCGCTTGCTGCGTCGGACCGGGTTCGAGGTCCTCGGTCTTTGGGAGCTTCGAGCGCCCGAGTCGGCGAGCGACCACTCTTTCTACGACTTCGTTCCAGCGGACTGGGCGCGCCGGCCCGCCGAGGAGATCTGGAAGGCATGCAAGCGTGTCTGACGAGGCGCTCCGGAACCGCGCGTACTGGGACAGCAAGAGCGACGAGTACCAGCGGAGGCATCGGGCGTTCATCGGGCAGGGAGAACCGCGTTGGGGCGTCTGGCAGATCCCCGAATCGGAGCTGCAGGTCCTTGGAGACGTTGCCCGGAAGGACGTGCTCGAGCTCGGGTGCGGCGCCGCGCAGTGGTCGATTCTGCTCGCGAACGCGGGCGCGCGACCTGTGGGGCTCGACAACTCCGAGCGGCAACTGGAGCACGCGCGAAAGCTGATGTCGGAGGCGGGCGTCGACTTCCCGCTCGTCCACGCTTCGGCCGAGACGGTGCCGCTTCCCGACGAGACCTTCGACGTGGTCTTTTGCGACCACGGCGCCTTCACGTTCGCGGATCCGTACAGGGTCGTCCCTGAGGCGGCCCGGCTTCTGCGACCCGGTGGGATCCTCGCGTTCAGCCATCTCAGCGCGATCGCGCTCATCTGCCAGAACCCCGAGAACGACTGGAACGTCGAGCCAAAGCTGCACCTCGACTACTTCGGCATGCACGAGGTCAGCGACGGGGAGGTCGTCGAGTACCAGTTGCCCTACGGCGGCTGGATCAGGCTCTTCCGCGCGAACGGCCTCACCGTCGAGGACCTCATCGAGCCGCGGCCTTCGGCAGCTGCCACGTCGACCTACTGGAACGAAGAGGGCCGCGAATGGGCTCGCCGGTGGCCGTCGGAGTCGATCTGGAAGGCGCGCAAGCGCGTTTGAGCGTCCCGCCTGCGCCGCCGATCATCCTCGCGTCGAAGTCCCCGCAGCGCCGCGCGATCCTCGAGCAGCTGCGGATTCCGTTCGAGGTGGTGCCGCCGAGCTACGAGGAGTGCGATGACGACCCCGTGGAGCACGCTGCCGGTAAGGCACGCTCCGTCGCCGCGACCGCGGGCGAGTGCCCCATCCTCGGCGTCGACACCGTGGTCGTCTGCGGCGGCCGCGTCCTCGGCAAGCCGGCGGACGCTGCCGAGGCCGAGGAGATGCTCGAGATCCTCGGCGGCTCGACGCACCAGGTCGTCTCCGGCCTCTGCCTGCGCACGCCCGCGTGGGAGGAGCTTCGCCGTGAGACCACGAAGGTGACCTTCCGGCCGCTTACCGCGCGCGACATCGCGACCTACCTCGCGGCCGAGGAGTGGCGGGAGCGCGCGGGCGGCTATGCGATCCAGGGCGTCGGTGCCAACCTCGTGGAGCGGATCGACGGCGACTACCTCAACGTCGTCGGGCTGCCGGCTGCGCTTCTGATCCGGCTGCTGGCAGCCCGTTTCGGCGGAATTTACGGATATGGCTGAGCTAGAGTGGGCGCTCGGGAGATGGGGCTCATGGGTTACCTGAACGGCTTCGGAGGCCGCGACATGGCGGTGGACCTGGGCACCGCGAACACGCTCGTCTACGTGCGCGGGCGGGGCATCGTGCTGTCGGAGCCGTCCGTCGTGGCGATCGACCACGCCTCGGGAGAGGTCCATGCCGTCGGCGTCGAGGCCAAGCGGATGCTCGGGCGCACCCCCGGGACGATCTCCGCGATCCGGCCGCTCAAGGACGGCGTCATCGCCGACTTCGACGTCACCGAGCAGATGCTCCGGCACTTCATCCAGAAGGTGCACCAGCACCGCTTCGCGCACCCGCGCGTGGTCGTCTGTGTCCCGTCGGGGGTCACCGGCGTCGAGAAACGAGCCGTCGAGGAAGCGACGCGCAACGCCGGAGCGCGCGACGCGTTCCTGATCGAGGAGCCGATGGCCGCGGCGATCGGCGCGGGCCTGCCGGTCTCGGAGCCGACCGGGAACATGATCGTCGACGTCGGCGGCGGCACGACCGAGGTCGCCGTGATCTCGCTCGGCGGGATCGTGGTCTCCGTCAGCCTCCGCGTCGGGGGCGACGAGATGGACGAGGCGATCATCAGCCATACGAAGCGCGAGTACAAGTTGCTGATCGGGAACCAGACCGCCGAGGAGATCAAGCTCGAGGTCGGGTCGGCCTTCCGCCTCAAGGACGAGGTGCAGGCGGAGGTCCGCGGGCGCGACATGCTCACGGGCCTGCCGAAGACGGTGATCATCAGCTCCGAAGAAGTCCGGCACGCGCTCGAGGAGCCCGTCACGCAGATCGTCGACGCGATCAAGTCCACGCTCGACAAGACGCCGCCCGAGCTCGCTGCCGACATCATGGATCGCGGCATCGTCCTCGCAGGCGGCGGTGCACTCCTCAGCGGCCTCGACGAGCGGCTGCGCCACGAGACCCAGATGCCCGTGCAGCTCGCGGAATCGCCGCTAACCTGCGTTGCTGTCGGTTCCGGACGCAGCCTCGAGCTGCTCGAGGTCATGCAGCGCACGTCGAAGAGCGCCAAGAGCCGCAACGGCTACCGCCGCTAAGCGCAACCGGGAGCCCTTCCGTGCAGTCTCCTAAACTGATCTCCCGTGCCACGTAACCGCTCGATGCGGCTGGCGGCACTGGGCTCGACGGTGCAGCGGGCCGCCACCCCGGCGTACTCCTCGTCGCGGTCGGCGAACGCGCTCCGTCGCCGGGTGGTCGCCGGCGTTCTCGTCGCTCTCTCGCTCGTGCTGATCACCGGCTACTTCCGCGAGTCCGAGAGCGGAACGCTGCACGACACGCAAGGTGCGGTGGCAACCGTCCTGCACCCGTTCCAGGTCGGCGCCGAGCGCATCGCGCGGCCGTTCCAGGACGCCTACGGCTGGCTCGCGAGCTTCATGCACGCGAAGTCGGAGAACGAGAAGCTGAAGGAGCGGCTGGAACGGGTTCAGCGGCAGGCGAGTCAGAACATCACGGCCGCTCGGGAGAATGTCGAGCTGCGGCAGGCTCTCCGCTACAAGTCGGGGCGGAGCTTCCCTCGAGACTACGACGGGATTGCCGCGGCGGTCACCTACCACCGGCTCAACGAGTTCCAGGAGAAGATCGTCGTCGCCGCGGGGCGCGCCGACGGCGTGCGCGTCAATGACCCGGTCGTCGACAGTGCGGGACACCTCGTGGGGAACGTCTCCAAGACCAGCCCGAGGAGCGCCCAGGTGACGCTGCTGACGGACGGCGAGTTCTCGGTCTCCGCCTACGACGTCCAGAGCGAGACATACGGGCTCCTCAGCCACGGCCAGGGCGCCGGCGAGAGCCTGATCCTCGACCTCGTCTCGAAGGACAAGCTCGTTCAGAAAAACGACCTGATCTTCACCGCCGGCCAGCGCTCGGGGCAGCTGCCCTCGCTCTACCCGAAGAACATCGAGGTCGGGATTGTGAACAGGGTCGGCCGCAGCGACATCGACATCTACCAGTCGATCCAGGTCGAGCCGCTGGCCGACTTCGCGTCGCTGAGCGCGGTCCTGATCCTCGTCCCGGAGGACCGTTGATGCTCGCCGACGTCCTCAGAGCCGGCGTCGTCTTCTTCGTCGCGGTCGTGCTGCAGGCCGCGATCGTCTCGGCCGTCGAGCCGGCGGGCGGCACCGCCGACCTCGTGTTGGTGACGCTGACGGCCGCCGCGCTGCTGCGCGGCGCCGTCTTCGGTGCGTTGGCCGGCTTCTACGCCGGCTTCCTCCTCGACGCCGCAAGCCTCGAGACGCTCGGACTGAGCTCGCTCCTGCTCACCATCGCCGGGTACTGGATCGGACGCTACGGCGAGACGACCGGGCGAGATCGCGCTCATGCGCCGGTGCTCGCGATCGGCGTCGTCACGGTGCTGTACGCGCTCGGCGGGCTCGCGATGCACTACCTCGTCGGCGATCCCGTCTCGGCGCGCTCCGGCCTCGTCGACGCGCTGCCGGTCGAGATCCTGCTCAACCTCGTGCTGACGATCCCCGTGTACGCCTTGTGCCGGCGGGTCTTCGCGCGGCCCGGTAGCCGCGCCGCCATCGAGGTCGAGTTCGGAACCCAGTAACTCATGCACCCCGAGGCAATGGCATCAGCACTTCCCCAGGCGGCGCATTGACCGTCACGCGCATCCCCGCCAACCGCACGCGCTTCATGCCGCGCGATCCGCGCGTCGAGGGCCCCTACCGGATGACGCCGCAGATCGCGCTGCGGATCGGGGTACTCGGCGCCGTCGTCCTCTTCGCGTTCGCCGTGCTGTTCTTCCGGCTCTGGGCGCTGCAGGTGCTCGCGGGAGAGCGCTATCTGGCCGCGGCGCAGAACAACCAGCTGCGAACGCTCCGGATCGAGGCGCCGCGGGGTCAGATCTATGACTATCGCGGCCGGCTGATCGTCGGCAACCAGCTTGCCCAGGTCGTCCGGATCTGGCCGGCGAGCGTCCCCCGCCGCGCGCGCCCCCGCGTCTTCCGCCAGCTGAGCCGCGTCCTGGGGGTCCCCGTCACGGAGCTGCAGCAGACGTTCCGAGAGCAGCGCCGCGCCGACCCGCTCAAGCCCGTCACGCTCGCCGAAGGCGTCCCGAAGGACGTGGTCGTCTACCTGAGAGAGCGCAGCCGCGAGTTCCCGGGGGTGACGATCGAGCGGACATACGTGCGCAGCTACCCCAAGGGGCCGCTTGCTGCGCAGCTCCTCGGCCACGTGGGAGCGGTGACGCCCGAGCAGGTGAAGGGCCGCCGCTACCGGAACGGCGACCACGTCGGGCAGAGCGGGATCGAGGCGGCGTACGACCGCTACCTCCGAGGCCGCGCCGGCCTCGCCCAGCTACGCGTCGACTCACTCGGGCGGCCGCGGGGCAGGCCGCGCTTCAGCGACTACTACACGCATGGGCTCGCGCTGCGGACGACCCTCGACGTCAAGCTCCAGCGCGCCGCGGAGCGGGCGCTCGAGTACGGGATCCGGGTGGCGCGCGACAACAAGGCCTGGAACGCGAACGGCGGTGCGATCGTCGCGCTCGATCCCCGCACCGGCGCCGTCCGCGCCCTCGCCTCGAACCCGACGTTCGACCCGCGTGTCTACGTTGGCAAGCCGAAGCCCCGCGACCTCAAGCCGCTGCTCGACCAGCACGTCGCGGAGGCGGAGAACTACCCCGGGCTGAACCGCGCGATCGCCGGCCGCTACCCGCCCGGCTCGACCTGGAAGCCGGTGACGGCGCTCGCGGCGATGCGCGAGCGGCTCGTCACCGCCTACAGCCCCCTCGCGTGCACCGGCTCGATGGAGATCGACGGCACGACGTTCAAGAACTGGAACCCCTACATCAACGAGTCGATGACGCTGCCGACCGCCCTCGCCGCCTCGTGCGACACCTACTTCTACCAACTCGGTCTCGACTTCTATCGACTGCCCGTGCAGTACGGCAGCCCCTTTCAAAAGTGGGCGGCGGCGTTCGGGTTCGGGAAGGCGGCGGGCCTTGACGTCGGCGGCGAGGACCCCGGGCTCCTGCCGACGCCCCAGTGGCGACGGAAGACGTTCCCGAGCGAGATCGACAAGCTGTGGAAGTCCGGCGACTCGGTCCAGCTGGCGATCGGCCAGAAGGACCTGCTCGTCACGCCCCTGCAGATGGCGCGCTTCTACGCCCTGGTCGCGAACGGTGGAAGGCTTGTGACGCCGCACGTGGTTTCCAGCGTCGAGCAGCCGGGCAACCGCGGCGCCGCGCTGACGGTGTTCGCGCCGGCGCCGAAGCCCGTCAACGTCCATCCTGCGGAGCTCCGCGCCGTGCGCGAGGGCCTGTACCTCGCGACGCACGCCAGCTACGGGACGTCGTCAGGCGTCTTCGGCAGCTTCCCGGTGCCGATCGCGGGCAAGACCGGAACCGCCGAGAAATCCGTCGACGTGGGCTCGTACAACACGATGATGGACCAGTCGTGGTGGTGTGGCTACGGCCCCACGGAGGGGACGCCCGAGCTCGTCGTCTGCGTTGTGATCGAGAACGGCGGCCACGGCGGCACTGCGGCGGCGCCGGCGGCGCTGAGGGTCTTCGAGAGCTACTTCGGCAAGCGGGCCACAACTACGACCTACGTTCCCTCCGACTAGTGCGCCCCTCGGCAGTGCCATCCGGACGGCAACATCACCAGGGGGCGCACTGATGGCGGACTACGCAGCACCCCTCGCTCCACGCGTTCGCCGCCGGAAGGCGGAGGTGTCGGGCGTGATGGGCTTCATCCGACGGCTCGATTGGATCCTCTTCGGCGCTCTCGGAGGGCTCGTCGTCTTCGGGCTCTGGGCGATCGACGGCATCACGCGGCACGACGTCCCCGGCGACGCCGAGTACTACGTCACGCGGCAGGCGATCTTCGCCGTCTTCGGCCTGTTCGCGATGGCAGCCGTCGTTTTCGTCGACCCCGAGTACTACCGCCGCTACCGCAAGGTGATCTACGGGCTCGCGATCTTCCTGCTTCTGGGGGTGATGATCGCGGGCGCCGACGTGCGCGGCTCGACACGGTGGATCGACATCGGGTTCTTCCGCTTCCAGCCGTCCGAGTTCGCGAAGCTGCTGCTGGCGCTGTTCCTCGCCGGGCTGCTCGCCGGCCGGGCGCGCCGGATCGGCGAGTGGCGTACGACCGCCGTCGCCGTCGGCGCCGCGGCCGTGCCAACGCTGCTCGTCTTCACGCAGCCGGACATCGGCACGGCGCTGGTCTACGGCGCGGTCCTGGCTGCCGCTCTCTTCTTCGCCGGCACGCGCTGGCGCGATCTTGGCGTCCTCGCCGCGGTCGCGCTCGTGGTCGGCGCCACGGTGCTGTGGCTCGCCCCGTCGCTCGGGATCGACATCCTCGCGCCCTACCAGCGCGCGCGGATCACGGCTTTTCTCGACCCCACCGAGAACCCGCAGGGCGCCGGGTACAACATCAACCAGTCGATCACCGCGGTCGGCTCGGGCGGCTCGACGGGCCGCGGCGTCGCCGGCGCGACGCAGACGAACCTCGACTACCTGCCCGAGCACCACACCGACTTCGTGTTCGCGTCGCTCGCCGAGCAGCGCGGCTTCGCGGGCGTCTCGATCCTGCTGCTGCTCTACCTGCTCCTGCTCTGGCGCGGGATCCGCGTGATCGCGACGGCGCGAGATCCGTTTTGCGCGACTGCCGCGGGGGCGATCGTCTTCGGGTTTCTCTTCCAGATCTTCGTGAACGTCGGGATGACGATCGGGATCGCGCCGATCACCGGGATCCCCCTGCCGTTCGTGAGCGTCGGCGGCTCCGCGATGGTGACGAACCTGCTCACGATCGGCGTGCTGCAGGCGATCGCGATTCGCCGCCGCTAGCTCCGTCCGACGGGGGTCCTAGCATCGCGCCGTAGAGATGGCAGCGAAGCGAGATCCGCACGAGCTGTTGCTGGTCGAAGAGGCAGACGCCTGGTTCGAGTATCTCGCCGCCACACGTGGACAGAACGCAGTCCGATACCTCGAGGTCGAGCCGTGGGCCTGGGCCCGCCTCTCACAGCGGCTGCGGGCGATCCGGACGAGGCGGGCCAAGCTGCGCTCGGCGGCCGCCTGACACGGGCGGGACTGCTGCTAGCCTTGGTTCAACGCTTATGTACGCCTTTTCAGCGCAACGAACGCAGCGCGCGGCGCGCCTCGGGTGGGGCGCCCAGCTTCGCGCGCGCGATACAGACGAAGGAGTTTTCTCTTGCTGCAATGGTTTCGGCGCAAGACGCGCCAATCTGAGCCTGTCCCCGCCGAGGAGCGGGCCAAGCCCGAACCCGTAACGACTCAGCCCGCGGACGAGGCGGGTCAGCCCACTCAAACACCGAAGCGCCGCCGTCGCGGTAGCCGCGGCGGACGAAGCCGCCGCAAGCCGGCGACGGAAGGCGGCGAGCGGATCGAGGAAAAGCCCCGCCGCGCGGAGGACAAGCCGCGCCGCGCAGAGGAGAAGCCGCGCCGCCGCAGCGAGCGACAGTCCCGTGGCACACGGCGTCGCACCCCAACGCCGCGGACGCTGCCGCCGCCGGCGAAGCGGGAGCTCGTCATCTCCGTGGACGTCGCGGAGCAGCGCGTCGCCATACTCGAGGACGACAAGGTCGCAGAGGTCTACCTCGAGCGCGAGGACAGTCGCTCGATCGCGGGCAACATCTACAAGGGCACCGTCGACAACGTCCTGCCGGGGATGGAGGCCGCCTTCGTCGAGATCGGCCTCGAGAAGAACGGCTTCCTCTACGTCGACGAGATCGTGACGCCGGAGCTCGAGGGCCGGCGGCATGGCCGCAAGATCCAGGACCTGCTCAGCCGTGGCGAGGAGCTCCTCGTCCAGGCCGTCAAGGACCCGATGAAGTCGAAGGGTGCGCGGCTGACGACGGAGATCTCGCTGCCCGGCCGCTTCGTCGTCTACGTCCCGAGAGGCGAGGGCACGGGTGTCTCCCGGCGCCTGCCGGACGAGGAGCGCGCGCGTCTCCGCGACATCCTCAAGCAGGTCGCCCCGAAACAGGGCGGCCTGATCGTTCGCACGGCGGCCGAAGGTGCGTCCGCGGAGGACATCGAGCGCGACATCGACTTCCTCGAGCGCCTCTGGAAGACGATCCAGGACCAGGCGACGGACGCGCCGGCGCCTGCGCTCGTCTATCAAGAAGCCGAGCTGCCCCTCCGCGTCGTCCGCGATCTCTTCACGAACGACTTCGAGCGCGCTGTCGTCGACCACGACCTCGCGTACAGGCGGATCGTCGGCTACCTGAAGAAGACCTCGCCGCACATGGCGGAGAAGGTCCACAAGCACAGCGGGAAGACGCCGTTGTTCG
>Ga0126310_10000520_pt1 | contig 13441 bp, 10 predicted proteins | sample Plot60_FD_92540 | JGI IMG/M metagenome (GOLD analysis project Ga0126310, IMG submission 92540) | Serpentine soil microbial communities from UC McLaughlin Reserve, CA, USA - Plot60 | ecosystem: Environmental > Terrestrial > Soil > Grasslands | place: USA: UC McLaughlin Reserve, Lake County... | reverse complement strand
GCGGCCGTCCCGTTCCGCCGTCGAAGCTGTTCGCCTTCGCGGCTGCGCTCGTCGTACTCCTGCTCGCAGTCGCCTCGCCGGTCGACTCGATCGGCGAGGGGCGGCTCTTTTCGGTGCACATGGCGCAGCACCTGCTGATCGGCGACATCGCGCCGCTACTCGTCGTGCTCGCGCTGTCCGGTCCCCTCCTGCGCCCGCTGCTGGCGCCCCGGCCGGTGCAGCGGCTGCGGGCGGTGGCGCACCCACTCGTCGCCCTGCCGCTCTGGGGGCTCAATCTCTGGCTGTGGCACCTGCCGGCCCTGTACGACGCGGCGCTTCGGAGTGACCTCGTCCACTCGCTCGAGCATGCGTGCTTCTTCGTAGGCGGCGTCCTGCTCTGGACGTCGCTGCTCGGCCTCCTTCCGGGGCCGCGCTGGTTCGGCGCCGGAGCCCGCTTCGGCGCCCTCGGCGTGGTCTGGCTCGTCGGCGTACCGCTCGCGAACGTGTTCATCTGGAGCGGCCACGCCTACTACCCGCCGTACGTCCACGCGCCACGAACCTGGGGACTCTCGCCGGTCTCGGATCAACGGGCGGGCGGCGGTGTGATGCTGGTGGAGATGATGCTCGTCGGCGCGATCGTCTTCTTCGTCCTCGGCCTCGAGTGGCTGGTCGAAGCCGAGCGCCGGCAGGCGCGAATCGACGCTCAGTCGCCGTAAATCAAGTAGCAGACTGTTACGACGTTCGACGCGTCCGGATCGGACAGTTCACCGGCTCGAACGCGCGGTCCGGCGCGCGTACCCCCTTGTAACAGACTGTCACTAACCTCCGGGGCTTGGGCCGACCCGCGCGTGGACGCGGTCAGAGCTTCGGCAGCAGCTCGCGGCGCGCGAACTCGAGGAAGCCGTCCTGGTCGGGGCCGATCTGGTGGATGTAGACGTGGTCGTAGCCCGCATCCTCGAACTCCCTGATCGCCTCGAGCCACCGGTGCGGGTCAGGGCCGAGCGGCAGCGTCTCGAGATCGTCGGGCTCGACCATCTCTGCAACCGCCTCGAAGTGCGCCGGAATTGCGAGCTCCTGGTTGAGCGGTCCCTCCAGGCCGGCGTTCGGCCAGTTCTCGTGGGCCGTCTGCTTCGCCTCGTCCTCGCTCGCCGCCCAGCAACCGGTCAGGTGGCCGTAGCGTGGCTTGCCGCTGCCGCCCGCCTGCTCGAACTTCTCTACCAGCTCGGCTTCAGGCGCAACGCCGATGTAGCCGTCGCCGATCCGGCCCGCGAGCTCGGCCGCATTCGGCTGGGCAGCGGCGACGCAGATCTCAGGGAGCTGATCCGGCAATGTGTAGATCCGCGCCTGCTCGACCGTGTAGTGCTTGCCGCGGTGGGTCTGGTAGCCGCCCTGCCAGAGCAGCCGGATCACCTCGACCGCCTCCTCGAGCATCTCGAGCCGCTCGTCGGGCGAAGGCCACTTGTCGCCGAGGACGTGCTCGTTCAGGTTCTCGCCGGTACCGACGCCGAGGAAGAAGCGGCCGGGCATCATCGCGGCGGAGGTCGCGGCAGCCTGAGCGATGATCGCCGGGTGGATCCTGATCAGCGGGCAGGTGACGCCGGTCCCCAGCCTGAGCCGCTCGGTTGCCCCTGCGATTCCGCCGATCACGCTCCAGACAAACGGGCTGTTGCCCTGCGCGTCGATCCACGGATGGAAGTGGTCGGAGATGAGCGCGAAGCTGAAGCCGGCAGCCTCGGCGCCGTGAGCAAAGCGGACAAGGTCGTTCGGCGGGTGCTCTTCGCAGGAGAGCGAGTAGCCGAGCTCGGGCACGGTCCTTATCGGTACCGGACCGGACCGTGCCTAAACGCGTGACGCTTCAGCCGGTGAGGCGGAAGTAGAGCAGCTCCCGAATCGCGCGCGGCGGCTTGGTGGTGCGGATGATGGTGAGCGTCCCGCGCGCGTCGTCGTAGAGGCCGGTGCCGCCGACGATCGCGAGATCGTAGAACTGGCGGAAGCGAACTGTCCCGGTTGCCACGAGCTCTCCCTTCGGGAGGTTGAAGGTGGCGGTACAGATCCGCATCCTCCTCGCAGTGAACGTGCAGATGAACCGCGCGGCGCCGATCGCCTTCCGCGTGATCCTGCGGTTGAAGAGCTTGTCGAAGATGATCTCCTGATCGCCCGGGCCGCGTGTGGGCCTCCCGACGTTGACGCGGGTGTACCCGAATTGCCGGTCTGTGATCCGGATGAACTCCGGGCCGGTGGCGGCGCTCGATTTCAGGCTGCCGTACACCGCGAGCCCGGCGAGGAGCGCGGCGACGATGAGCAGCCGGGAGGTACTGGGCATGGTGTCTCCTTCCTTTCCTGGTCTTGTCATCCGGTCGAGGCGGTGGGAAGCTCGAACCAGAAGGTCGAGCCCCTACCTTTCGTGCTCTCGAAGTCGATGCTGCCGCCGTGCGCCTCGACGAGGGACCGGGAGATCGCGAGCCCGAGACCGCTCCCCTCGATTCCCTCCGCCGTTGCGTGGCCGCGAACGAACTTACCGAAGATCTCCCGTTGGAGCTCTGGGGGGATGCCGACGCCTTCGTCCTGGATGCTGACGCGGACGACGTCGTGATTCTGCTTGCCGGCGACACGGACGATGCCGCCCCGGGGCGAGTACTTGATTGCGTTCGAGAGCAGGTTCGCGACGACCTGCGCGAGGCGATTCGAGTCGCCGCGCACCGGGAGCGGCGTCTGGGGAAGGGAAACGTCGAGCAGGTGTTTGGAACTTTGGCCAGCGAAGAGCTCCGTCTGCTCCCGGACGACGGTGCCGATGTCGACCAGCTCCTTCGCAATCGACAGCTTGCCCTCCTCGAGCCGCTGGACGTCAAGGAAGTCGTTGACGAGCGCGCCGAGCCGACGGGCCTGCGCCTCGATGATGTTGAGATATTCGCGGCGCTGCTCGTCGGTCACATCCCGATGGAGCAGGACCGACGTGAAGCCGAGCACGCTCGCGAGCGGCGTCCTCAGCTCGTGCGCGACGACGCTGACGAGCTCCGACTTCGCGCGCTCGCTCTCACGCAGGCGCTCGTTCTGGTGCTCGAGCTCGCGCCGGCCGGCTTCGAGGCGTTCGGCCATCCTGTTGAACGCGTTCGTCAGGTCCTCGACCTCGCCGACGCCGCGAGGCTCGAGCCGCGTCGCGAGGTCGCCCCCGGCGAGGCTCGCGGCCCCGGCGGCGACCTCCCGTACCGGCCGGGCGATCGAACGCGTGAGATAGAAACCGAAGCCCGTGATCAGCAGTGCCGAGGCGATCAGCCCGATGACGGCTGCGGCAATCGCCTCGTCGGATCGATGCTTGGCGGCCGAGGTCCGCGCCGCCGACAGTGCGTTTTCCGTCGAGAGGAAGTTCGCGAAGTGATCGCGGACCGTGGCGAGCTGCCGAGCTCCCTCCTGCCGGACGAGCCCCTGTCGACCGACCGCGGGATTCTCCTGGGCGATCTCGACCACTAGCTCGGCGTAGTCCCTGACGTACTGGTTGATCGCGGTGACGAGCGCCCCGGCCCGCCGCCGCTCGTCCGCTGCCGTCGAAGTGAGGTGCCGGAAGGCCCTCAGCTTTCCGGGCAAGGCCATGTGAGCGGTCGTCCACGGGGTGAGGAGGTCCCGTCTACCGGTGAGGACGAAACCGCGGAGCCCGGTGTCGAGGTCGAGCACGAGCTTCTCGAGCTGGAGGGTCCGCGCGCTGACGGCTCTCGTATGGCGCTCGCGCTTTGTCGCATCGTCGAGCGTCGTGACCGCGAAGACGAGGATGCCGAAGGCGATCGCCACGAGCAGCGCGAGCACGGCGCTGCCCGCGATCAGGCGCGTCGAGAGTGTCGCCGAGCCGCGGTCAGCCGGCAGCACCGTCGTCCTCGATTAGAGCGAGCGCTGCATCGCGGAGCTCGTCGGGGTCGAAGGGCTTCGCGAGGAAACGGTCTGCTCCCGCCTCGATCGCCGCGGCGTCGGAGTCCGACCAGGCACTGATGACGATCACGCGCGTCTCGGCGAAGTCGTCGCCACTTCTCAATTCACGGAGCACGTCGAGCCCGCTGCGGCCCGGAAGCATCAAATCGAGCACGATCAGGTCCGGATCCGTTCTTTCTGCCAGCGCCAGCCCGCTGGGGCCGTCCGGGGCCTCGAAAAAACGATAGCCGTCACCGAGCGCCAGCCGCACGAGCGTGCGCAGGTTCGGGTCGTCCTCGCAAATGAGGACCGTCTTGTCGGCGGCGGTCGGTTCGGGTTGTGCGGTCACGACGGTTCAGGCGTCGGGTACACAGAGGGTGGCTTGACTTGGCGAAAACTGCAACCGTAGTCCAATGGCGGAGCGGCAGATCGTCGGTCTCGGCGGTGCCGGGTGGACGGACGAGGAAACACGGCGACTGCTCGCCCATGTCGTCGGGCTCGCCGGCAAGCTGTCACCGAAGGTGTGCGTGATTCCGACAGCCACGGCCGACGACGCCGTTTCCGTGTTGCGGCTGTACGACCGGCTCCCAGCCGGCGTGCGGACGACGTACCTACCGTTCTTTCCGTGGCCGCCGGACGGGCTTCACCGTTCTGCCCTCGATCAGGACGTGATCTTCGTGGGCGGCGGCAGCACCGCAAACGCGCTTGCGATCTGGCGGGTGCATGGGTTCGACGAGGTCCTTCGGGAGGCATGGGAGACGGGCATCGTGCTGACCGGTTGGAGCGCCGGGATGATCTGTTGGTTCGAGGCCGGGATCACCGACTCCTTCGGCCCGCAGCTCGAGGGCATGCGCGACGGGCTCGGCTTCCTCGCCGGGAGCGCCTGTCCGCACTACGACGGGGAGGAGCTGCGGCGGCCGGTCTACGCTCGGCTGGTCGCCGAAGGGTTTCCTCCGGGCGTAGCCGCCGACGACGGCGTCGGCGTGCAGTTCATCGGCACCGAGCTGGCCGAGGTGGTGAGCGTTCGCGACGGGGCCGGCGCCTACCGTGTCGACGCCGACGGCGAGGAGCCGTTGCCGGTCCGGCTGCTCGGTTGAGTCACGGCGCGGCCACCGCGCTCTTTCTGCGGGATCGAGGTGTGATGGGGGTCGCGCGCCGACTGCTTGCCGGCGTGGTAGACGGCGAACCGCTCGCAGAGAGAGCCGGTCAGGAGAAGCGCGCCGGCGGCAACTGCGCCGACGCGGCGCTTTCCGGCAACGGCCATTAGCGCAGTGCCGGCGAGGGTGCTCGCGGTCGCGAACCGTGAGTACTTACCCGCCTCGCCTTCGTGGTAGACGGAACCGATCAGCTTGCCGAGCCGCTTCTCCATCAGCTTCGAGGTCGCGAGCTCTGTGGCGCCGCCGATGATGCCGAGGCGACGCGCCGGCGCCGCCTGCTCGACCGGCGTCAGGATCGCCGCCGCGGCGCCCGCGCTGGCGGCCGCGCTGGAAGCGAAGAGCAGCGGGAGCTCCCGCCTCGCTTCGTGCCACGCCGGCACGACCGACTGCGCCACCAGCGCGCCGGTGTAGGTCGCCTGCGCCGGCCCGATCAGGCCCGCGAGCACCTGCGCCATGGCCCGGACGCGAGGGAAGACGCCGAACAGCCGGCAGGCAGCGGCGACCGACGTCGTCGCGCTCTCAGCCGAGAAGATCCAGGTGCCGACGCTCATGGGCGAGGTGATCTTGACGACTCGCAGCATGTTCAGGAAGCGCAGCGGCCGGCCGAGGTCTTTGATGAGGAAGTAGGGGCTGACAGCCGTGCCGAAGGTCGCAGCTGCGAGCGCCGATGTTCGCAGCCGCCGGTTGCCCGAGAACTGTGCTCCCAGTGCAAGTAGGTCGGACGCTCCGGCGAGCCCGCCGGTGAAGAAGTAGAGCGGGATGTCGGCTTCCCAGACAGGCTCCTTGATGATCGGCTGGCTGTAGTACGAGAGCGCGTCGGTGGGTGAGGTCGCGCTCATCGATCACCACCGAGGAACGCGGCTGCGACGCCGATTGCCAGGGCGCCGGCGGCCGCTGCGGCAGCGCCCCAGATCGTGCCCAGGTTCTTGGTCGGCACGACCGGCTGGGGCGGGAGCCCGTAGACCTCCGGCTCGTCCAGCAGCAGGAAGAACGCCCCGGCGCCGCCGATCCCGTCGTTCTCGTCGGCGAGGTACAGGCGCGCTTCGGAGACGCCGGCCTCGACCAGGTCGCCGCAGCGCTCGCGTGCGCGCTCGACCAGCTCGTCAAGCGGCCCGAACTGGATCGAGTCAGTCGGGCAGGCCTTCGCGCACGCGGGCTCCATCCCATCTTGCAGCCGGTCGTAGCAGAGCGTGCACTTGTGCATGCCGCCGTCGCCACCGAGCTCGCGCTTTGTGATCACGCCGAATGGACAGGCGGTAACGCAGTAGCCGCAGCCGTTGCAGACGTCGTCCTGGATGACGACGGTGCCGAACTCGGTGCGGAAGATCGCCCCGGTCGGGCAGACGTCGAGGCAGCCCGCATGCGTGCAGTGCTTGCACACGTCGCTCTCCATCAGCCAGCGGAAGTCCTGGTTGCCTTGCTTGATCGGATCCGGAGCCTGCTGTTCGATGAAGGCGACGTGGCGCCAGGTGTTGGCGTTCAGTTCGCCGGTGTTGTCGTAGGAGTGGCCGGTCCAGACGAGTCCGTCCTCGGGAACGAGGTTCCACTCCTTGCAGGCGACCTCGCAGGCTTTGCAGCCGATGCAGACCGACGTGTCCGTGAAGAAGCCGAGGCGCGGCTGCGCGTCGCCGCCGTACGTCTCGACACCGTCGCCTGGCCTCATGGTGGTGCCCCCGTTGGGGCGTGTCCGGGGTCTGACCCCGGACATGGGTCGGCCGAACGCACACCGCACTCGCCGCCGGATGGCACCCCCGCCCGTTGCGGCCATGGCGAGGGTCTGACCCCAGACAGGGCCTCACTGGGCAGAGCGTGCGTCACGCCGACGCCTCGTGGGTGGATGGATACGAGGCGACCAGCTCTCGGAGGGCGCGACCGCGCGGGCGGCGTCCCGGCCGGATGTCGCACGTTGCGGCCTTGACCTCCTGGATGTGGACGTTCGGGTCGAGCGCGACGGCAAAGAGATCGTTGCCCGAGTCGCCGGTCGTCAACCCGCGTGATCCCCAGTGGTACGGCACGCCGACGTGATGGACCTTCCGTCCGTCGACGACGAGCGGCTTCATCCGCTCGGTGACGAGCACGCGCGCCTCGATCGCGGACCGCGCGGTCACGATCGTCGCCCAACCGCCGTGCTCGAGCTCGCGTTCCTCCGCGAGCTCCGGCGAGACCTCGCAGAAAAACTCGGGCTGCAGCTCGGCGAGATAGGGCAACGTCCTCGTCATCCCCCCGGCCGTGTGGTGCTCGGTCAGCCGGTACGAGCAGACGACGTACGGATAGGCGTCGCTCTCGGCGGGGTTGTACGGGTTTTCGCGCCGGCCGAAGAGTTGCCGGGTCGGGTTCGACCTCTGCGAATAGAGAGGGTTCCCGAACGGAGACTCGTGCGGCTCGTAGTGCGTCGGCATCGGCCCGTCCATCAGGCCTGCCGCGGCGAACAGCCAGCCGCGCCCGTCCGACTGGAGGATGAAGGGGTGGTCGCCCGCGATCGCGTCCTCGGCCTTGGCGCCGTTAGGGGGCAGGTATGTCGGTGGCTTGTCCTCCTGGAAGTCGGGATTGTCCGCGCCGACCCATTTCCCCTGCGCCGTGTCCCACCAGACCAGCTTCTTCCGCTCCGACCACGGCTTGCCCTCGGGATCCGCGGAGGCGCGGTTGTAGAGGATCCGGCGGTTGAGTGGCCAGGCCCAGCCCCATTTCTTTGCGATCCAGTCCTGCTCTTGCCCCGGCACCTTGCGCGCGGGCTTGTTCTCTTCGTCCGCATAGGAGCCGGTGTAGAGCCAGCAGCCGGCCGCCGTCGAGCCGTCGTTCTTCAGGTCGGCATACGTGCCGATCGCCTTGCCGTCGGGCCCGACGCCGTTGATCTCGCGCAGCACCTGATCGGCGCTCGGATCCTCGTACGGGCCGCTCGTGGCGTACTGCCAGCTCAGCTCGAGCAACGGCTTGTCCCGCGGATCGTCGGAGTCCGCCAGCTTCTCGCGGAGCTTGCGGCCGAGGTGGTACATGAACCAGAGCTCGGAGCGGCAGTCGCCTTCCGGCTCGAGCGCCTTGAAATGCCACTGCAGCAGCCGCTGGGTGTTCGTGAAAGCGCCGTCCTTCTCGACATGCGACGCCGCCGGCATCAGGAAGACCTCGGTGCCGATCTTGTCCGTTTCGAGCTCGCCGGTTTCGATCTCAGGCGCGTCCTTCCAGAAGGACGCGCTCTCGATCTCGTAGAGGTCGCGGACGACGAGCCAGTCCAGGCTCGCAAGGGCGAGCCGCTGCAGCTTCGCGTGCGAGGAGCCGACGCTCGGATTCTCGCCGAGGAGGAAGAAGCCCTTGACCTTGCGGTCGAGCATGTCGAATGCGGTCTGGTACGTCGCGTGGTCGCCGTTGATCTTCGGCAGATAGTCGAAGCAGAAGCCGTTCTCTTTCGTCGCGCGCTCGCCCCAGAACGCCTTCAGCTGGCTGATGAAGAAGTCGTCGAAGTGGCCCCACCAGCCGGTCGAGCTGCTGTGGTTGTCGAGATACGTCGCGAGGTCGGTGTCCTTCTCCGCATGGGGCATCGGCAAGTACCCGGGGAGGACGTTGTAGAGCGTCGCCATGTCGGTCGAACCCTGGATCGATGCATGGCCACGCAGGGCAACGATGCCTCCGCCCGGTCGTCCCATGTTCCCGAGCAGGAGCTGGACGACCGCCGCGGCGCGGATGTACTGGACGCCGACGGTGTGCTGCGTCCAGCCGACCGAGTAGACGATCGCGCCCGTCCGCTCGCGGCCCGAGTTCTCGCACAGCGACTCGGCCACCTCCAAGAACTGCTCCGTCGTGCAGCCGCAGATCTGGGAGACCAGCTCCGGCGTGTAGCGGCGGTAGTGCTTCTTCAGCAGCTGGAAGACGCAGCGTGGGTGCTGGAGCGTCGGGTCCTCCTCCGGCGGCTCGCCGTGCATGAACTGGCCGGCCTGTGCGCCGTGGCCCGATTGCTCGCCCTTCGTGCCGCCCATCGAGCGCTCACCCGCCGTCTCCTGGATCGGGAAGCCGGCGTAGTGCCATGTCGAGGTGTCGTAGACGCGCGTGTCGGGATCGAACCCGGAGAAGAAGCCATCGAGGTCCTCGGTGTCCTTGAAACGCTCGTCGATGATCACAGGCGCGTTCGTGTAGTGCTTGACGTACTCGTCGAACCAGCGCTCGTTCTCGAGGATGTAGTTGACGACGCCGCCGAGGAAAGCGATGTCGGTTCCGGCACGGATCGGCACGAACAAGTTCGCCATCGCGCTGGTGCGGGTGAACCGCGGGTCGACGTGGATCACCTTGGCACCCTTGAGCCGCGCTTCCATCACCCACTGGAAGCCGACGGGGTGGTTCTCGGCCATGTTCGAGCCCATGATCACGATGCAGTCGGAGTTGGCCAGGTCTTGCTGGAAGTCCGTGGCGCCGCCTCGCCCGAACGAGGTCCCCAGACCGGGGACCGTGGAGCTGTGTCATATACGAGCCTGGTTCTCGACCTGGACGATGCCGAGACCCATGGCCAGCTTCTTGATCAGGTAGTTCTCCTCGTTGTCCAGCGTCGCGCCGCCCAGCATCGCGATGCCCATCGTGCGGGCGAGGCGGTTGCCCGCCTTGTCCGCTTGCTCCCAGGTCGAACGCCGAGTCTCGATCACTCGGTCGGCGATCATGTCCATCGCCTCCTCAAGCCCGAGCTCCTCCCAGTCCGTCGCATAGGGGCGGCGGTACTTCACCTTCGTCAGTCGCAGCGGACTGGTGACGAGGCTCTTCGAGGCAGCGCCTTTCGGGCAGAGCCGGCCGCGCGAGATCGGGCTGTCGGGGTCGCCCTCGATCTGGTCGACCTTGCCATCGCGGACGTACACGAGCTGGCCGCACCCGACCGCGCAGTAGGGGCAGACGGACTTGACGACGTGCTGCGCGCCGTCGGTGCGCGGGCGGAGCTGCTCTGTTTTGCGTGACTGAACGGCCTTGCCGAGGCCGAGCGGGTCGCCCTCCGCGGCTTGTCTCAAGACGGGCCAGCGCCCGATCAGCTCCGCGAGCTTCAACCTGCGCTCCTCCTAGCCTGAGCCTGGAACCTTAAACGCATCGAACTACGAATCTTAGGCCGGCCGCGCACGGCGATCCCGCCTCAGACGGATCGCCCGAGTTCGTTGGGCACGCGCGGCTGCGAGCGGCGCAGCCGTCCAGAAGCAGCAGGTTCGCCATGGCGACGTTGTCTTAGCGCAGGCGCGAGTAGGTGAAACCCGCCGCGCCGGCCAGCGCTGCAACGACCACGGCGCCGCGCGCGGCGTTCCGCACGGGGCCCGGGCGCGGACGCTCGGGCACGGCCAGCTCGGGGTAAAGGCCCGGTGGCCCCGCAGGCCCGAACCGCCGCCCCAGCGCCAGCACCTGCGCCGCGTGCAGCGCCCGACGGCCGGTGCCCGTCTGTTCGATCTGGCTGCGGCAGGAGAAGCCGTCCGCGACGACGAGCGTGTCCGGTGCGGCCTCGCGGACCTTCGGCAGCAGCTTCCGCTCGCCACACGCGATCGAGACGTCGTAGTGCCCGGATTCGTACCCCCAACCCCCGGCCATGCCGCAGCATCCAGAATCGAGCGCCTCGACCTCGACGCCCATCTTCTCGAGCAGCTGCTGCTCGGGATCGATGCCGCCGGTCGCCTTGTGGTGGCAGTGGCCGTGCATGAGCGCTTTCCGGTGTAGCATCGGCGGATCCCAGCCGTCGGCGTGCTCGGCCATGAACTCGCTGAAGTGATGGGTCTGCTTGCAGAGCCGCTGCGCGTCCTCATCCGTCGGCCAGAGCTGGACGAGCTCGTCCTTGAAGACCGCGACGCAGCTCGGCTCGACCCCGACCACCGGCGTCCCGGCGCGGATGTCGTCGAGTAACCGGTCGAGCACCTTGCGGAGATAGGCCTCGGCCAGGTCGAGCATTCCGTAGTCGTAGAGCGGCCGGCCGCAACAGAGATGTCCGCTTGGGACGACGACGTGAAACCCCGCCTCCTCGAGTGCCTCGACCGCCGCCACGCCGACCTCGGGCTCCAGGTAGTTCGTGAACGTGTCGGCCCAAAGGATGACGCGCTTGCCGCCGCCGTTCGGGGACGGGCGAGAGCCGAGCCAGGCCTTGAGGGTGATCGGGGCGAAGGGCGGGATCGTGCGCTTCGGATGAACGTCCGCGGCGAGCTTGAACCCACGGTCGAACGGCGGCGTCTGCGTGAAGAAGTTCGCGACCGCGGGCAGCTTCGACGCGAGCCTCGCCGCCTGGTCGATCAGACCGAACGCGTACGCCGGCCGCGGCCGCAACCGGCCCGCGTAGTGGTGCGAGAGAAACTCCGCCTTCAACGTCGGCATGTCGACCGAGACCGGGCAGTCGTTCGTGCAGCCCTTGCAGGAGAGGCAGAGGTCGAGCGCCTCCTTCACCTCGTTGGAGCGGAAGCCCTCGAGCTCCTCGCCGTTCAGCATCTCCCAGAGCGTCCGCGCCCGGCCTCGTGTCGTGTGCTTCTCCTCGCGCGTGACCATGAAGCTCGGGCACATGACTCCGCCGTCGGTGCGACGGCACTTGCCGATGCCGACGCACCGAGTCGTCGCGTGCGCGAACGAGCCGCGGTCGTTCGGGAAGGCGAAGTGCGTCTTGAAGGCCGGCGGGTTGTAGTCGGTGCCGAGCCGCAGGTTCGACGTGATCGGATAGGGATCGACGACCTTGCCGGGGTTCAGCTTCCAGTCGGGATCCCAGATTGACTTGAACTCCCGGAACCCCTCGACGAGCTCTGGCCCGAACATCTTGGGCAGCAGCTCGGCCTTCGACTGACCGTCGCCGTGCTCCCCCGAGATCGAGCCGCCGTGCTCGAGCACCAGGTCTGCGGCTTCGTCCAGGAACGAGCGAAAAGCCTTGATCCCGGGTTTGCTCGTCAGGTCGAAGTTCCAGCGTGCGTGCACGCAGCCGTTGCCGTAGTGGCCGTAGAGCGCGCTCTCGTAGCCGTACCTGCCGGCCACCGTGCGGAGCTTGCGCAGATAGCTGCCTAGCTGTTCGGGCGGCACCGCCGAGTCCTCCCAGCCCTCGTAGGTGTCGGGCTTGCCCGGGATGAAGGCGGTGGCGCCGAGGCCTGCCTCGCGGACCTCCCAGACGTGTACCTCCTGCTCCTTGTCGTCGTAGAGCTTCATGTCCTTCGGCGCGCCCTTGCCTTTCTTCAGCTGCGCCATCAGCTTGAGAGCCTTCTCGTCGGCCTCGTCCTTTGTCTCGCCGCCGAACTCGACGAGCAGAAAGCCGTGGCCGTCGGGGAGCATCGACAGGTACTCGTCGTGGATGCCGACCAGCTTCATGTCTTCGAGCAGCACGGCGTCCACGCCCTCGCAGCCGAGCGGCTTGGCGTCGAGGACCTCGCACACGTGGTCGGCCGCCTCGTATTCGTCCTCGTAGCCGAGCACGAGCAACGACCGGTATGGGGGCGCGTGGAGGAGGTGGACGGTTGCCTCGAGCACCATCGCGCAGGTGCCTTCGGTTCCCGTCAGCGCCGCGGCCACGTCGAAGCCCCGCTCCGGCAGGAGATCGTCAAGGTTGTAGCCGGAGACGCGCCGCGGAAGGTCTGGATAGCGCTCGCGGATCTGGTCGGCGTAGCGGTCGCGCAGGTCCCGCAGGCCGGCGTAGATCTCGCCGGGTCGTCCGCCGCCGGCAATGATCCGCTCGAGCTCGTCGTCGCGGGTCTTCCCGACCTTCAGGCGGGTGCCGTCGTAGAGCAGGACCTCCAGCTCGTGGACGTTGTCGGACATCCGGGCACCCGGGCCGTAGAACTGGGCCATGATCGAGCGGACGCCGCAGGAGTTGTTGCCGATCATGCCGCCGAAGGTGCAGTGATCGTGCGTCGAGGGATCGGGCCCGAAAGTGAGCTCGTACTGCGCCTCGGCGGGCTTGCGCAGGTGATCGAGGATCAGCCCGGGTTGGACGCGCGCGAGCCGGCGCTCCGGGTCGATCGAGACGATCTCGTTCAGGTACTTGGAGAAGTCGACGACGACGGCGACGTTGCAGCACTGGCCCGCGAGGCTCGTGCCGCCGCCGTGGGCGAGAACCGGAGCCCGGTAGTCGCGGCAGACGCGCATCGTCTCGACGACGTCGTCCGTGGTGCGCGGGATGACGACGCCGATCGGCAGCTGGCGGTAGTTCGAGCCGCCGGTGGTGTAGAGCGCTCGGTCGCCGGGGCGAAAGCGCACTTCGCCCTCGAGCGACCGGGTGAGGTCGTGCTCGAGCCCGCGCACGTCGACTTCCTCTGACGCCGTCGGCGCGGAGGCGAAGCGGCGGTCGGGATAGGTCGGGACGCGCATCAGGCTGCGTAGCGCTCGGCGTCGCGGCGTTTGAGCTCGAGCCCGTTGCCGGGGCGCGAGCGGTCGGGCTCGAGCGCGCCCTCGTTTGGCGCGGGCACGCCGTCGAAGAGCAGCGGCTCGAGCCGGACGTG
>Ga0126310_10000519_pt1 | contig 13453 bp, 10 predicted proteins | sample Plot60_FD_92540 | JGI IMG/M metagenome (GOLD analysis project Ga0126310, IMG submission 92540) | Serpentine soil microbial communities from UC McLaughlin Reserve, CA, USA - Plot60 | ecosystem: Environmental > Terrestrial > Soil > Grasslands | place: USA: UC McLaughlin Reserve, Lake County... | reverse complement strand
CTCCTCGAGGAGCGGGGAGTAGGGACAGGGGAGGTGGCGAGGGTGCTCGGTGACCGGCACGGCTAGGATCTTCCCGACCCCATCGCTTGGCGAGGCCCGCGGGCTCGCCCGCGACTACGACGTGGTCCCGCTCTACGCCGAGTTCATAGGAGACCTCGAGACCCCCATCTCGGCGGTCTTGAAGTTCTCTGGCGAGGACAACGTCTTCCTGCTGGAGAGCGCGGAGGCCGCGGAGCGCTTCGGCCGCTACTCGTTTCTCGGCTTCACCCCCAAACGAACGCTCTCCTACCGCGACGGCCTCTACACCGTCGTCGACGCGGACGGGGTGAGGGAGGTTCCGGCGAAGGACCCGTTCGGAGGTCTCGCTGAGATCGTTGGCAAGAAGAGCGTTGCCCCCCTGCCCAACTTGCCCGCGTTCGTCGGAGGGGCGGTAGGCTACTTCTCCTACGACGCCGTGCGCTACCTGGAGAGGTTGCCAGACGCTCCGCCCGACGACCTTGGCGTTCCGGAGGCTTGCTTCGTAGTTACGGACACGCTGGTGGTCTTTGATCACCTGCGCCACAAGGTGCTGGTTGTCTCGCTGGTCGACGCAGCGAACCTGCGCGATGTAGAGGGGGAGGGGTTCGCGGCGGCTTACCGCAGGGCGGCAGATGATCTCAGGCGTGTCGCCGAGAGGCTCTCGGCCCCGCTCGCCCGCAGGGCGCTGCCCTCGGGCAGCGGGAGCTTCGAGGTCTCATCCAACTTCACCAGGGCGAGGTACGAGGAGGCCGTCGAGAGGGCCAAGGAGTACATAAGGGCCGGGGATGCCTTCCAGATCGTACCCTCCCAGAGGTTCCAGTCAGAGATAGGAGAGCTCGACCCATTGCTCCTCTACCGCGGCCTGCGCACGGTCAACCCCTCTCCCTACATGACTTACCTGAAGCTCGGGGACCTGGCCCTGGTGGGGGCCTCACCCGAGCCGCTCGTGCGCGTCGAGGGCAGCCGCGTGATGACCCGGCCCATCGCGGGCACCCGCCCCCGCGGGGCGACTCAAGAGGATGACGCTGCTCTGGCCGAAGTGCTGCTCGCCGACGAGAAAGAGCGGGCCGAGCACGTCATGCTCGTCGACCTCGAGCGCAACGACCTCGGGCGCGTGAGCGAGGTCGGCTCCGTCGAGCTCACGAGCTTCATGGAGGTAGAGCGCTACTCGCACGTCATGCACATCGTATCTACCGTAGAGGGGAACCTGCGAGGTAACCTGAACGCCCTGGACGCCCTCGCCGCCGCCTTTCCAGCGGGGACCGTCTCGGGGGCGCCGAAGGTAAGGGCAATGGAGATCATAGACGAGCTCGAACCTACCCGCCGCGGTCCTTACGCGGGCGCTACGGGCTACTACGGCGTCGACGGCCGCCTGGATACCTGCATAACGCTGCGCACCGCGCTCCTGAAAGAAGGCGTCGCCTACTTCCAGGCCGGCGGCGGCGTCGTCGCAGACTCCGTTCCCTCCCTCGAGCACGAGGAGACCCGCAACAAGGCCAGGGCGATGGTGCTGGCGCTCGAGGTAGCGCGAAAACGCGATATGTGGTTGTAGAGACGCAGCATGCTGCGTCTCTACGGTCGTGCCGAGGTGGGGGCGTGGGCCCCTCGTATACGGCGTCTCCGTGGGGATAAACGGTCCTTGGTAGGCTATACTTTCTCCCGCAATGTTGGGGGTGCTTCTAATCTTGTGCGGGTACGTACTGGGCTCGATCCCCACCGGCCTTCTGGTGGGTCGGGCCTTCGGGGTCGACGTGCTCGAGGTCGGCAGCGGAAACATCGGGATGGCTAACGTCCTGCGGGCCGCTGGCAAGTGGCCGGCCGCGCTGACCATGCTAGGGGACATGCTCAAAGGGTTTATCCCCGTGGTGCTGGCGCGGGCGCTCACGGATAACGGCTGGGCCACGGCCGCAGTTGCGCTGGCCGCCGTCGTAGGGGCCTGCTGGTCGGTGTTCCTCGGGTTCAAGGGGGGAAAGGCGGTGGCCACGGGGGCAGGGACTACCATCGGGCTCGCGCTCCCCGTCGGGCTCGTGCTCTTCGCCCTGTGGTGGGCGGTGGCCCTCACGAGCCGTTACACCTCGCTCGCGGCCATAGTGTTGATGATCGTGAGCCCCATCGCGTTCTGGTTGACGGGCCAGCCTCTTCCCTACGTCGCCTACACGGTGGCGGGGGGCCTGCTCGTCCTCTGGCGGCACAGGGAGAACGCGAGGGCGCTGCTCGCAGGCACCGAGAGGAAGTTCGGGGAGAGGGTGAGGAAGAAGCGTGCTCGCTGAGGCCTACCGGGGCAAGTCCATTCTGCTCACGGGCGGAACCGGCTTCCTCGGCACGGCGCTGGCGGAGAAGATCCTGCGCAGCCTCCCCGACCTGGGACGGCTCTACCTCCTGATCCGGGCCTCCCGCGACAAGGGGGCCGCATCGAGGTTCGAGAACGACGTGCTCGGGTCCGCCGCTTTCGGCGGGCTCCGCGAGAAGCTAGGGGAAGGGTTCGAGCCATACGTCTCGGAGAAGGTGCGCGTGTTCGAAGGCGACGTGCATGCCCCCTCGCTCGGGCTCGGACGAGAGGAGTTACTCGAGCTCTCGGCAGAGGTAGACGTGGTGATCCACGCCGCAGCCTCTGTGATCTTCGACGCGCCGCTCGACGCCGCGGTCGACTCCAACGTCAGGGGGACCCTCGGGCTCCTCGAGCTGGCCCGCGGGTGGGAGAAGCTACCTCTTTTCTTGCACATCTCGACTGCATACGTCGCCGGTGTGCGGCCTGGCCTCGCGCGGGAGGAGGTGCCGGGGGACGAGTCCCCGAACGGGACGGCCCTGGACCCGCGCGAAGAGGTCTCCAGGCTCGAGGCGGTGGTGCGGGAGGTGGACGCCGCCTCGAGGGAGCGTCCCCTTCTCAGGCGTTTCGAGAGCGAGGCGAGGAACGAGCTCGGGATGGTCGGCGAGGAGGAAGAGGTAGCTGGCAGGGTCGACCAGCTCAGGCGCGCCTGGATGCGCGAGCGCCTCGTCGAGCAGGGGACCCAGCGGGCGCTCTCTCTAGGCTGGCACGACGTCTACACCTTCACCAAGTCGCTCGCCGAGCGGATGGTGCTGAGGGAGCGTGGGGAGGCTCCCCTCGTCATCCTCAGGCCAGCCATTATCGAGAGCAGCCACAGCGAGCCTTATCCCGGTTGGATCCAGGGCTCCAGGATGGCAGACCCCATTATCATGGCCTTCGGAAAGGGCATCATCCCCGAGTTCCCGGGCGACCCCGAGAGCCTCGTCGACATAGTCCCCGTGGACCACGTGGTGAACGCGACGCTAGCGGCCGCTGCCAGGCGCCCCGCGTATCCCGAGGTCTTCCAGGTAGCTTCTGGGGATCGCAACCCCTTGCGCTACCGTGACCTCTACGAGCACGTCAGGGAGTACTTCCTCGAGAACCCCTTGCGGGACTCGAGCGGGCGCCCGATCCCCGTCCCCGAGTGGGGCTTCCCTGGCCGAAAGGCAGTAGAGCGCAGGTTGAGGGCCGAGGTCGCCGGCCTGCGGGTGGCGAGCATAATAGTCGCTCGCCTTCCGGAGGGCCACATGGCAGCCGACGTGCGCAGCAGGGTAGCGCGCGCCGAAAAGCGCGCCAGGATGAGCCTGTACTACAGCCGCATCTACGGCCCCTACTCTACGATGACATCGACGTTCTCTACCACCCGCACCAGGGAGCTCTTCGAAGCCCTCCCGCCGGATGACAGAGACGAGTTCCCCTTCGACATCACGCGGCTCGACTGGAAGAGGTGGCTGCAGGGCACGCACCTGCCCGCGCTCACTACCCGCCCGAGCCGCAAGAAGCGAAAGAAGGCCCTCGCGGAGGAGGCTGGGGAGGTCGCTGCGATCTTCGACGTCGACGGCACGCTCGTGGGCTCCAACGTCGTCTCCTACTACGCCTGGCTGAAGATGCGCGAGATCCCAGCCGTGGCCCGTCCGCTCTGGATCGCCGCTTTCCTCCCGAGGATCCCTTACTACTGGGCCCTCGACAAGGTGAGCCGCGCCCACTTCAACCGCGCCTTCTACAAGAACTACGAGGGCTGGAAACCCGCCCGCGCAAGGCACCTCGGAAAGGAGAGCTTTCCCGGCTTCACCCTTAGCCGCATCTACCCTGGCGCCCTGGCTTGCCTGCGGGAGCACAAGGCCGCCGGCCACCGCATCGTCCTGCTCTCTGGCGCCCTGGACTTCCTACTCGACCCCATGAAAGACCTCGCAGACGACGTGTTGAGCGCCTCGCTGGCCCAGGAGGACGGGGTGTATACCGGCGAGCTCTCGGGGGCCCCCGTAGCCGGCGAGGCCCGCGCCCGCATGCTCGCCTCATACGCCCGAAAGCGAGGCGTCGACCTCCATCGCTCCTACGCCTACGCCGACTCCATCTCGGACCTGCCGATGCTCGAGGCCGTCGGCAACCCCGTCGCCGTAAACCCGGACAAGAGGCTCGCCTCGGCAGCGAAGGACCGCGGGTGGCAGATCCGGCGGTGGAGCAAGAACGGCGCAGCGACCAAGGCCTAGAGGATGCTCGCCCTTCGCTACAGCAAGTCGGTCCCGCGCTACCTGCTCATGCGCGCCGGCGCGAAGCGCGTAAAGAACCTCGAGACGAGCCGCTTCTCCCCGCTGCAGCTCGAGGACCTCCTCGAGCCCGTCCTCCCCACCCCGCAATGGGTGCGCATCAGGCCCCTACTCTCAGGCATCTGCGGCTCGGACCTTGGCACCCTCTCCTCCGAGAACTCGCCTTACTTCTCCCCGATCACCTCCCCTCCCTTCGTACTCGGCCACGAGGTAGTTGGCGTCGTGGCCGAGGACAGCGGAGACTTCCGCGCCGGTGAGCGCGTCGTTCTCGAGCCTGCCCTTGGCTGCGCGGTGCGCGGCATAGACCCGCCGTGCCCCTACTGTGCCTCCGGGAGCCACGCGCTCTGCGTCAACGTCGCAAGGGGAGACATCTCGCCTGGCATCCAGACCGGCTTCTGCCGCGATACGGGAGGGGGCTGGTCCGAGGGCACGCTCGTCGCCCACCCATCCCAGCTCCATAAGCTCCCCGAGAGCGTCACCGACGAGGCTGCGGTCGCCATAGAGCCCCTCGCCTGCGCGGTGCACGCTGCCCTGAAGGCGAACCCCGAGGAGGAAGAGACGGCGCTGGTGATCGGGGCCGGCAGCGTCGGCCTCTTCGTCGTCGCAGCCCTGCGGCACCTGACCCGGACGGGACGCATCATCTGCGTCGCCAAACACCAGCGCCAGAGAAGAGAGGCCCTGCGCCTCGGTGCCGACGCGGTAGTCCATCCCAGGGAGACCTATACCAAGCTGCCTGCCATGCTCGGCACGCAGGCGCTCGAGCCGGAGATCGGCAAGCCGGTGGTGATGGGCGGGGCCGACAGGGTCTTCGAGTGCGTTGGCTCGGCGGCGACGATGGAGGACGCTGTGCGCCTCGCTCGCCCCGGAGGAGAGGCCACGCTCGTAGGGATGCCATCGGCGCGCAGCTGCCTCGACCTCACCGCCCTATGGTACAAGGAGACGACCCTTGTGGGGTCCTACGCCTACGGGACCGAGGAGTACGAGGGCGAGAGGGTGAGCAGCTTCGAGCTCGCGCTCCGGATGGCGCCCGAGATAGAGCTCGAGACCCTCGTCGGCCCGAGCTTTGGGCTGCGCGAGTACCGGAGGGCCATCGCCGCCGCGCGCGCGGCGGGACGGAACGGACACGTCAAGGTGGTCTTCGACATGAGGAGCTAGATGTTAGTTTGTCAACATTTCAGCATTTCAGCCCGCTCCGGCTTCGCCTCCGCTAGTCAGCAGGTCAGTAAAGGGGGCGCGGCTCGTTGCTCCGCAGCGCCCGGGGGACCTCCTGCCGGGAAGCCGTTTCGTAAAACGCAGCAGAGCAAGCTGAAATGCTGAAAGCGAGGGCCTTATTAAGGCCCGAAGGTGCTGACTAGCTGACCAGCTAATAGCGACCGAAGGGAGCAACATGAGCCGCCCGGGTTTCACCACCATCCTCGAGAGAGACAGCCCGCCGATGATGTTCAACGCCGGCGACGGCTTCCACTACGAGAAGCTGCCAGAGGGAACGCGGGTGGTCTACCCGCCTGGTCCCATCGAGCCGCTCGCCGAGCCCAACGTCGCCATAGAGCGGGCGCTTCTCGAGCCGATGGAGATGGAGTCCCTGCACGAGCTTCTGCGTCCCGGCATGAAGCTCACCATCGCCTTCGATGACCTCTCGATCCCCCTGCCGCCGATGCAGAGGCCGGATATCCGGCAGCTCATCATAGAGAAGGTACTCGAGAAGGCAGCGGCGAAGGGTGTCGAGGACATCCACCTCATCGCGGCCCTCGGCCTGCACCGGCGGATGACCGAGGCAGAGCTTCGGCACTGCCTTGGGAAGAAGATCATGTCCCGCTTCTACCCCGACCGGCTCTACAACTACGACGCAGAGGACCCCGAGGGGAACGTCGTCATAGGGGAGACGCAGAAGGGTGAGGAGGTGAGCGTCAGCCGCAGGGTAGCCGAGGGAGACCTGCTCGTCTACGTCAACGTCAACTACATCCCCATGGACGGCGGCCACAAGTCCGTCCACACCGGCCTCGCGCCCTACTCCTCCATTCGTCACCACCATAACCCCAGTACGCTGGAGAACACCCGCTCCCTCATGGACCCCCCCAACTCGGCAATGCACGGCTCCATAAACAGGATGGGCAGGATCTTCGACGAGAACGTCAGGGTCTTCCATATAGAGACCTCACTCAACAACGCCTCCTACCCGCGCGTCTACGACTTCATGGCGAAGCCGGAGTACGACTGGGGCGTGGTCACCAAGACAAACTTCCTCACAACCCACAGGGCCACCCGGACGATGCCGCGAGCAGCCTCGAGGCGAGTCTTCCAGAGCATTAAGGCCCCGCACAGGGTGACCAGCGTGCAGGCCGGCGCAACCGACCCGGTCCACGCCGAGACCCTGCGCCACGTCTACCACCAGCAGCTGGTCCCCGTCGAGGGCCAGTCAGACGTCTTGCTCCTCGGGATACCGTACCTCGGACCCTATAACGTCAACTCCATAATGAACCCGCTGCTCGTCATGAACATGCTCCTCGGCTACCTCTTCAACCTCTACAAGGGTAAACCGCTAGTGCGCGAGGGCGGGGTCATCATCGGGACCCACCCTGTTGCAGACGAGTTCCACGAGGTTCATCACCCTTCTTACATAGACCTATGGAACGAGGTGATGACCGAGACCACGGATCTGCACGAGATCGCCGCGCGCTACGAGGAGAGATACGCCCGCGACCCTTGGTACCGTACCCTCTACCGCAACTCCTATGCCTACCACGGCGTGCATCCATTCACCGTCCTGTACTGGGCAGCCCACGCCATCGATCACGTAGGAGATGTGATCTTCGCCCTCGGAGACCCGATGACCACGAAGCGCATGGGCTTCAAGCGAGCGGACTCTGTTGCCGAGGCCATCGAGATGGCCAAAGACACCGTAGGTCCGAGCCCGAGCATCACCTACATGCACATACCCCCGCTCTTCGTGTGCGAGGTGAGCTAGGCTGAGACCCGCCAGAGCCTGAGCGCGGTGGCTTCGAGCCAGGCGAGCACAACGGCGATGAAAAAGTAGTAAGCCACGCCAGGCAGGAATAGCAAGAGCGTGGCTAGCAATCCGGTAACGAGCGTGTAAGGGGCGTGCGCCCGCCAGGCGGGCTCTCGCCTGAACCCGTGCCACAGGAAGAGTAAAGCGAGCAGCAGCGCCAGGACGAAGAGTATGAAAGCCAGGTCGTGGATGAGGCCGTGCAGGGTCCGGGGACCGGCGCGCCGTATCGGGTCGGTCTCGAAGCCCAGGAGCACCATCGCCGCTCCGGCGACGAACAGTAGTGCGGGGCCTACCCGCGAGCCGTGCCGGCCGGTAGTCTCGCGGTGCAATCCTACGGCGAAGAGCGCAAGCAGAGCGCCGGAGATAACGAAGTTAAGGGTTTGCGCCCAGCCGTATGGGCCGAGGGCCAGCCCGCTAGGCCAGGCGCCCGCGGGATCTCGGAACGGCAGCCAGCCGATCCCTAGCATGAAGTCGTACTGGAGTATCGTCAGCGCGAGAAGCGCGCCCGCGAAAAGAACAGGCCCCACCATACCGGCGACGGCCGCCGCCCTGACGACCATATCCGCCTAGAGTGTCTTCCTCAGCAAGACCAGGGTCAGGAGGCAGACTATGGTGAGGGAGAGGTAGGAGAGGGCGTCGCCTCTGAGGTCGGCGAGCGCTCCTCCCACGGGCGCGCCGACGGCGTAGCCCGAGGCCCAGGCGAAGTTGGTGAGGCCGAAGGCGAGGGCCTGGTCCATTCCCGCTTTCTCGGTGCCGCGCGAGAAGAGCGCCGTACCAGGCACGAGCGTGGCGTTGAAGGCTCCGCTGGCGAGGAGGACGAGCAGGGCGAGGACCCAGGGGCTACCTACCCACTGCAGCGCGAGCAAGATGCCGACGGAGAGTAGGAGGCCGGTCCGCACGGGACTACCGTAGCCGGCGCGGTCCGACCAGCGCCCTAGCAACGGATGGACGACGGCCTCGAAGGCTGCGCTTGCCAGAAAGACAGCCCCGACTGCCGCAGCCCCCCACCCGAAACCGCTCAGCTCCAACGGGACGAGGACGGCCAGCACGGAGAAGAGCAGGGGTGAGAGGGCGATGAGCCAGAGGCTCGTCGCCAGACGGGGTTGCAGGGCCGTCCTGAGCGTGCCGAAAAGATGCCGACTCCCCACGAGACCGGGTGCGGGCTCCACTGCTGCCCAGAGGGAGATCCCCGCTCCGACGGCAGCGACGACGGCGAAGGCTGGAAGGAGGCCGACGATGGCGGCGGCGCTTCCGAGGACGGGGCCGAGCAGGGCACCGAAGACGGCGGCGCTGAGCATTATGCCGATCAACTCCCCCCGCCGCTCGTCCGGGGCGCGCGCCGTGAGCCAGGTGAACGCGGCGACCCACGAGAGCGAGCTGCCGAAACCCCCTACAAAGCGCGCCAGCACGAGCACCCACGCCGCCTCCGCGAGCCCGAACGCGAGGCTGGTCATGGACATGAGGACAAGGCCCGTGATCGCCGCTGCCTTTACCCCTGCCCGTGAGGCGAGGTAGGCGCCGGGCGCCGAGCCCACGAGCACCCCCGCGCCGAACGACCCGGTGAGGAGCCCTACCGCGGACTTCGAGAGGCCGTACTCGTCGCTGAAGTAGGGGAGTAGCGGCGTGAGCGTCCCGTAGAAGATCGTATCGACGAAGATTATCGTGCAGGTGAGGGCTAGCAGTCGGCGCATGGGCGCTATTCTAACCCCCCGGCTATATAATCCAACGGGTGTCTGCGGAGCGCGAGAGATCCAAGCCAGGCCTCCTGGCGAACCGGCCCATGGTCCTCGCGCTCCTGGCCTCCGGCTTCACCATGATCGGGTTCTACCTGCTCCTCTCTGTGGTGCCGCTCTACGCGGATCAGGCAGGGGGAGGGAGCACCGGCGCCGGGCTCACGACGGCAGCGTTCATGCTCTCGACGGTGCTGGCCCAGGTCTGGATGCCCCGCATACTGGCGCGGTTCGGCTACAGGACGGTTCTCGCGGCCGGGTCGCTGCTACTTGGGCTTCCCGCGTTCCTCTACGTCCCGTTCGGAGAGGTCCCTGCCATCCTCGCCGTGACGCTCGCGCGGGGAGCGGGATTCGGGATCTCGATAGTGGCGCTCGCCGCCCTTGTGGTGGAGATCGCCCCGCCGGGACGGCGCGGTGAGGCGCTCGGGCTCTACGGCGTCGTCCTCGCCCTGCCCTCGATCTTCTGCTCAGCCCTCGGGCTCTGGATCGTCGAGAGCTTCGGCTACGCTCCGGTCTTCCTGGCAGGGGCGTCGACGCCCCTGCTCGGCTTCTTCGCCGCCCTTGGGATAAAGGCGGCTGAAGGGCGGGGAGAGAGGGGCGGTGGCGGGTTTCTCTCGGGCATAAAGAGAGGACCGCTCCTGCGGATCTTGCTGCTCTTCGCCTCCTGCACCGTAGCCGCCGGGGTAGTCATTACCTTCCTGCCGCTGGCCGCACCGGGTGCCGGGCTCTTCTCCGCCGCTACCGCGCTGCTGCTCCTCGGGCTCACAAGCACCTTCTCTCGCTGGTGGGCAGGGCGCTTCGGAGACCGCAGGAACCCCCGCCTCCTCCTCGCGCCCGGTCTCGTCTCGGCCGCGCTCGGGATGGCGGCCCTCTCTGTGGAAGGTTTCGGCTTGCTGGGCGGGGCGCTGCTCTTCGGGGCGGGCTTCGGGATTCTCCAGAACGCTACCCTGCTCCTGATCATGGAGCGCGTCTCGAAGGCCGAGTACGGGCTCGGGAGCACGCTTTGGAACGTGGCCTTCGACGCTGGCACCGGCTCGGGAGCCTTTGTCTTCGGCCTGGTAGTAGGGGCTACCGGATTCTCCTCTGCCTTCTTACTCTGCGCCGCGCTGCTCGCCGCCGCCCTCACCCTTCTACCCTGGATCCCAGAGGGCTGAGCCCTCACAAGGGCCCTCTCGCCCGGCTCCGGCATTCGGGCTGCTAACATGGTGTTCATGAAGGTAGGCCTCAAGGGCATCATCACTGACTGGGTCGCCTGGGGGCGGCGGAGCGTGGCGAACAGGGTTCTCTTCGTGATCTCGCTCTCTCTGGCTACCTTCGTCACGGGGGCGTTCGCGTGGGCGACCATCTTCCCCTCGCCAGGCGACTTCGCCAGGTACTTCGCCTTCTACTGGGTGTGGGGCCTCTGCGCCGTGGCCCTTCTATTCGGCATGGCGGAGTACAAGACGAGCCCCCTGCGAAAGAGGGGAGAGCGCGGGCACCTCTTTATCCTGCTCTACGTAGGAGCGCTCCTGATAATCACCCGCGCGCTCAACATGATCCTGTACTGGGGTTGAGGGCTTGTACAGGGCCCTCCTCTTCGACCTTGACGGTACGCTCGCGGAGACCGACTCGCTGCACCTGCCGACGTGGGTTGACACCCTGCGTCCCTACGGGATAGAGATGGACGAGGAGTTCTACAGGGAGAGGATCAGCGGTCGCAGCACCCCGAAGATAGTCGAAGACCTCCTTCCCTACCTCTCCACTGAAGAGGGCAGGATGCTCGCCGACGCCAAAGAGGCGAGCTTCCGCGAGCGCGCCGTCGAGCTCGAGCCCCTGCCGGGCCTCCTGGATTTCATGCGGGAAGCCAAGAGCCGCGGCCTCTCGCTCGCCCTGGTCACCAACGCCCCGGCGCAGAATGTCGAGTCTATCCTGCTCGCCCTCGAGCTCGAAGTGTTCTTCGACGAGGTGGTGCTCTCCGACGACGTAGGGCCCGTCAAGCCAGACCCCGCACCCTACAGAGCGGCACTCGAGAGGCTTGGCATAGCTCCCGAAGAGGCCGTCGCCTTCGAAGACTCTACCTCAGGCCTCGCCTCCTCCGTCGCGGCCGGCATCCCTACCGTCGGCATCGCCTCCACCCAGGAACCCGAGACGCTGGAGGAGGCAGGCGCCTTTATGGTCGCGAGGGACTTCGCAACCCCGAAGCTCAGGGACCTCCTTACCCGCTAGCGCGCGACCTCCACGGTGAGAGCGCCGTCCGTCTCCCTCAGGGACACGACCATGGTTCCGCTCTCCTCGTCATATCGCGACCGCGCGCTCTCCCCGTTCACCACCACAGACTCCGGCGCCGAGCCGAAGCCGCGTAGCTCGAGGCGCAGCTCCTCCCGCCCGGGGACGAACGTGCCCTCGCGCTCCCCGAGCCGCACTGTGACGCTCTCCGCTGACCCCTCGCAGAAGACGGCGCGCCTGGCGTACTCGCCTTCTTCATAGCCGAAGCCGTCGCCAGCATCCTCGTACAGAGTGGACTCGTCTGCGCCCTCCGTCGGATAGAGGAGGAGGGTGAGGGGATCGGTGGCCTTCTCGCCGGTGTGGGCCATCTCGGGCCCCATCGGGACGGCGGTGTTGGCCCTGACGTAGAGCGGGGGCTCACCCAGAGGAGCGTGGGCCAGAACGTGGGCGGGGCCGTCGAAGCGCTCACCGGTCCAGTAGTGGAACCAGCATCCTCTCGGCAGGTAGACGTGGCGGTGCTCGGTGCCTGGGCGGGTTATGGGGGCGACGAGCAGGGCCTCGCCCACGAGGAACTCGTCGTCGGCTGTGTAGGTGGTCTCGTCCTCGGGGTACTCGAAGAGCAGGGGACGCAGGATGGGGGAGCCCCTGCGGTGGCACTCCTCGAAGACCGTGTAGAGGTAGGGGACCAGACGCTGCCGCAGCTTGAGCATCTCGCGGCACACCGACTCGTAGGGTTCGCCGAAGGCCCAGGGCTCTTGCCTGCGGGTGCCTATGGCGGTGTGGTTGCGGCAGAAGGGCTGGAAGGCTCCGAACTCGGTCCAGCGCGCGAGGAGCTCGCCGTTCGAGTCGCCCCAGAAGCCGCCGACGTCAACCCCTGTCCAGGCCACGCCCGACAGCCCGAGGTTCTGTAGCTGGGGCATGCTCATCCACAGGTGCTCCCACCATGAGGAGTTGTCCCCCGTCCACTGCAAGGCGTGGCGCTGCAGGCCGGCGTAGCCTGCACGCGTTATCACGAAAGGCCGCTCGCCCGGGCGGAGCTTCAGTAGCCCCTCACGGGCGGCGCGGGCCATAAGGGAGCCGTAGGCGTTGTGGACCTGGGCGTGGAGCCTCGGCTCGCCACCAGGCCCGCCAGGATGTACCACGTGGCCCGGCATCGTGGAGTTGCGGGGGATGAAGTGAGATGGCTCGTTCATGTCGCACCAGATCCCCGCGACGCCCCTGTCGAGGAGCGCTCTGTGGTTGTCTCCCCACCACTCCCTGGTCTCGGGGTTGGTGAAGTCGGGGAAGGCGCAGACCCCGGGCCAGACGGCGTTGTGGTACTCCTCTCCATCACGCTTCTTGCAGAAGAGGTCTCTCTCGCGGCCCTCGGCGTAGACGTCGTAGTTCTCGTCCACCTTCACGCCCGGGTCGACTATGGTCACGACGCGGAAGCCCTGTTCCCCGAGGTCCGAGATCAGCCCCTCGGGATCGGGGAAGCGTTCGTCGTTCCAGGTAAAGACCCTGTAGCCGTCCATGTAGTGGATGTCGAGGTAGATGACATCGCACGGGATCTCCCGCTCGCGGAAGTTGCGGGCGACCTCGCGCACCTCGGCCTCGTCCATGTAGCTGTAGCGGCACTGCTGGTTCCCCAGAGACCACAGCGGCGGCATGGGGGTGCGGCCGGTGAGCTCGGTGTAGCCGGAGAGCACCTCCGCCGGGGTAGGGCCGAGGAAGACGTAGTAGACGAGGTTCCCGCCCTCGGCCCCGTAGTAGGCGCGGCCCTCGTCCTCGAGCGCGAGGTCGAACTCGACGCGCCCGGGGTTGTCGAAGAGGAGGCCGTAGGACCTGCCGTTGGCCAGCGAGAGGGTGAAGGGGATCGAGGCGTAGAGGTTGTTGAAGGAGGCGGTGTGGCCCGTGGGCGGGTCGACGTTCCAGAAGATCT
>Ga0126310_10000518_pt1 | contig 13471 bp, 13 predicted proteins | sample Plot60_FD_92540 | JGI IMG/M metagenome (GOLD analysis project Ga0126310, IMG submission 92540) | Serpentine soil microbial communities from UC McLaughlin Reserve, CA, USA - Plot60 | ecosystem: Environmental > Terrestrial > Soil > Grasslands | place: USA: UC McLaughlin Reserve, Lake County... | reverse complement strand
CGGTGAGCCGGCACCTGGCTCTGCCGGAACAACGTCACCCGGTCCGGGTCGAGCCCGGCGGCAAGGAACAGCGTCGACATCTCGGCGATCGTCGCGCGCAGGACCGCCGGGGGCTGGGGCGTGGTCAGCGCGTGCAGATCGGACAGACCGAAGAAGCAGTCGTCCGGCGACGAGTCCTCCTGCGCGTCGACGAAGCGGCGAAGCGCGCCGAGGTGGTTGCCGAGCGTCAGCCGCCCGGTGGGCGTGATCAGCGAGACGGTGCGGTCCATGGTGGGCTCCTGCGTGTCGATGGTGGGTGTGGTGCCCACGAGCCGACGTGCCGACACAGCAGAACGGCCGCCCGTGGGCGGCCGGTCGATCAGAGTGTGCTCGATCTGGGGTCCGCCTTTCAGGCGGGCCACCAGCAGAGGTTCGCGGTCCGGAGCACGGATCGAGGGTACCGGTAGCCTCGCGGGCATGCCAGCGTGCGAGGGCCCGGCCACTCTGGTGTTCGACTCCTCGCTGACCGAGTACGACTTCGGCCGGAGCCACCCGATGTCGCCCGTCCGGGTCGACCTCACCATCCGGCTGGCCCGCGACCTCGGTGTCCTCGATCGCCTGGGCACGGTTGCGGCTCCGATGGCCGACGACCAGCTGATCGCGAGCGTGCACGACGCCGGCCTGATCGATGCCGTCAAGCGGGCCGGGGCGGACCCGGTCGGGTTCCAGCCGGCGTACGGCCTGGGCAGCGACGACAACCCGGTCTTCCAGGACATGCACCATGCTGCCGCCCACGTCGTCGGCGCCACCGTCGAGGCGTTCCGTCAGGTCTGGAGCGGCGAGAGCCGGCACAGCGCCAGCATCTGCGGCGGTCTTCACCACGCGATGCCGGACCGGGCCAGCGGCTTCTGCGTCTACAACGACGTCGCGGTCGGGATCCGCTGGCTGCTCGGCCAGGGGGCGGAGAAGGTTGCCTACGTCGACGTCGACGTCCACCACGGTGACGGGGTCGAGCGGATCTTCTACGACGACCCGCGCGTGCTCACGATCTCGTTGCACGAGACGGGGCAGGCCCTGTTCCCCGGAACGGGCTTCGCCCAGGACAGTGGTGGCCCGGGCGCGGAGGGCACCGCGGTGAACATCCCACTCCCACCCGGTACGTCGGACGCAGGCTGGCTACGGGCGTTCCACGCGGTCGTCCCACCCGTCGTCCGGGAGTTCGCGCCTCAGGTCCTGGTGACGCAGCACGGCTGCGACAGCCATCGCGACGACCCGCTTGCCGACCTGATGCTGAGCGTGGACGGCCAGCGCGCCTCCTACCTGGCGCTCCACGACCTCGCCCACGAACTCACCCAGGGTCGTTGGGTGGCCACCGGGGGCGGCGGCTACGCGCTGGTGGAGGTCGTTCCGCGGTCCTGGACGCACCTGCTGTCAGTGGTCTCCGGGGAGCCGCTCGAGCCCGATACGCCCACCCCGGACTCGTGGCGTGCCCACGTGCGCCAGACGCTCGGGCGGGCGGCTCCCTTCCGGATGACCGACGGTCGTGACCCGGCGTACCGGGAGTGGACGGCGGGCTACGATCCGGGCACCTGGCTCGACAGCTCGATCCTGGCGACCCGGAAGGCGGTCTTCCCCTGGCACGGTCTCGATCCACTCCCGTGAGCCCTCCAGACGAGTGCTAACAGGCAAATTCGCGTCCATTTCAAGCCAACACGCGCGGGTACCTTCGGTTTCTATGGAGATTTCCTTCCCCAGCAGTCACTTCAGGCCCTATTCTCACCATGAAGCGCGGGACGTCGAGTCACCGGAGGGGAAGCCGGTGCGTGCCTGCCAAGAGAGACGGTGCCTGCGATGCCTACTCACGAGCCCGGAGACATGTCCGACGTCAGGTTCCTGACCGTGGCGGAGGTAGCCGCGATGATGCGGGTGTCCAAGATGACCGTGTACCGCCTCGTCCACGGCGGCGAGCTGCCCGCGGTGCGCGTCGGCCGGTCGTTCCGGGTGACCGAGGACGACGTGAACGAGTACCTCCGGAAGAGCTTCTACAGCGCTGGCTGACCTCCGTCTCGGCTGGACCGCTCGATTCTTCGCCTGACCCCTGGGCCGTTAGGCTGTTCGGCGTCGTCCCGGCCGGTCCGGGATCCCGGAGATGTCTGAGCAGTCGGGCTGGAAGAGGTATTCGTGGGTTCGGTCATCAAGAAGCGTCGCAAGCGGATGGCGAAGAAGAAGCACCGCAAGCTGCTGAAGAAGACCCGCGTCCAGCGACGCAAGCTCGGCAAGTAGGGGTCCTCGAGGGCCGGTGGAGGGGAGCGCCGTGGGCGGTGCCACCAAGAAGGTCGTTCTGGTCACGGGGGTCTCCCGCGACCTCGGCCGGCGTTTCGCGCGCCGTCTGGCCGCGGAACCTGGCGTCGACCGCGTTGTCGGCATCGACGCGATCCCGCCGCGCGACGACATCGGCGACGTCTCGTTCGTCCGTGCCGACATCCGCAATCCGGTGATCGCCAAGGTGATCGCCAAGGAGGACGTGGACACCGTCGTCCACATGAGCGTCATCGCCACCCCTGGAACCGCCGGTGGGCGCGGCACGATGAAAGAGCTCAACGTGATCGGGACCATGCAGCTCCTCGCTGCCTGCCAGAAGTCCCCCGGCATCCGTGACCTGGTCGTGAAGTCCACCTCGACGGTGTACGGCGCGAGCAGTCGCGACCCGGCCATGTTCACCGAGGAGATGCAGCCCCGCCGAGAGCCGACCTCTGGCTACGGCAAGGACGTCGCGGAGATCGAGGGTTACGTCCGTGGCTTCGCGCGGCGCCGTCCCGACGTCCGGGTCACCACGCTTCGGCTCGCCAACGTGCTGGGTCCCCACGTCACGAGCCCCATCACGTCGTACTTCCGGCTGCCCGTGATCCCGACCGTGTTCGGCTTCGACCCGCGGATGCAGTTCGTGCACGAGTCCGACCTGATGCGGGTGCTCGCCCATTGCGTGCACTCACCTGTGGCCGGCACCTTCAACGTCGCCGGCGACGGCGTGATGCTGCTGTCGCAGGCCGTGCGTAGGCTCCGCACCCCCACGGTACCGCTGGTCCGGCCCGCGGTGGGGGGCGTCGCGGCCCTGCTGAAGTCGGCCCGGATGGCGGACTTCTCCCCCGAGCAGCTCGGCTTCCTGACCTTCGGGCGCGGCGTCGACACCAGCCGGATGCGGGCCGAGCTCGGCTTCGAGCCGTCCTACACAACCGAGCAGGCCTTCGCCGACTTCGCCTCCGGCGTCGGGCACGCCCCCGGCCCGCTCGAGCGCATCGTCGACGGGCTCGCCTCCTCGCTGACCGACGTATCCGATGCCGCGGCCACGGGGTCGACCCGTGGGTGACGCCGAGATCATCCCCATCGGCACGGGCGGGCGTCCCGGTCGTGGGTCCGCACGCGACTCCGAAGCGGCACGCACGCATGCTGGGCCCACGGCCGACGAGTCCCGCCGGCCTCCGCTCGAGGAGTCCCGCCGGGCTCCGTTCGAGGAGCCCACGCCGACGACGGCCGACGACGTCCGCCCCGCGGCCACCACCGAGGACCGTGCCCCCACGGCGGGGATTGCGCCGGCGGAGTGGCTCGCGGCGTTCCGGAGCGGTGCCGTCGAGGTGTTCGGTGAGGACTGGGAGCCGCAGCTGGCCCGGTTCCTGGCCTTCCTGCGCCGCCGTCTGACCGGCGAATACTCCGTCGACGAGTACGGCTTCGACCAGGACGTCGCAGAAAGGCTCCTGCTGGCCAGCCTGCGCCCGATCGCGGAGCGATGGTTCCGGATCGAGGCCCGTGGCTTGCACAACCTGCCGACCGACGGGGGGGCGCTGATGGTCTCCAACCACTCCGGCACTCTCCCGATCGATGGTCTGATGACGATGGTGACGATCCACGATCACACCGGGCGCTTCCTGCGCCCGCTCGGGGCGGACCTGGTCTTCCGTCTCCCGGTCGTCGGCAGCCTCGCCCGCAAAGGCGGCGCCACGCTGGCTTGCAACGAGGACGCCGAGCGCATGCTGGCCGCGGGACAGCTGGTCGGAGTCTGGCCCGAGGGCTTCAAGGGGATCGGCAAGCCCTTCACCGAGCGGTACAAGCTCCAGCGTTTCGGCCGCGGTGGTTTCGTCGCGGCTGCTCTCCGCACCGGCGTGCCGATCGTGCCGTTGTCCGTGGTCGGTGCCGAGGAGATCTACCCGCTGGTCGGCAACATCCCGGCCCTGGCCCGGCTGCTCGGCGTCCCGTACCTGCCGATCACGCCGCTCTTCCCGTGGCTTGGTCCGCTCGGTCTGGTGCCGTTGCCGTCGAAGTGGCTTCTGGAGTTCGGTGAACCCATCCGCACCGACGACTACGGCGCCGGAGCGGCCGACGATCCGATGCTGGTCCTCAACGTGACCGACCAGGTGCGCGAGACCATCCAGCAGACGCTGTACTCGCTTTTGATGCAGCGCTCGTCCGTCTGGGGCTGAACCCCCTGCTCACAGGTCGGGCGCTCACGGGAGAGTTGGGAGCTGGCTCCCGATGGGTGTGCCGGGGAGGTCGCTGCCGACCTGGCTCTCGACGTCGTTCTCGACCGCGGTGCCGGCCTGGCCGATGTCGTTGAGGAGATCGTTCGTCGGGTCGGAGGCCGCCGGGCCGGCGTGGTTCTGCTGGTCGTCGGTGAGCCCGTCGGTGAGGTGCTGCACCGTCTGTTCCGCGTCCTCGGTGGTGGGTTGGTGAGGGGCGGTGGTCGAGTAGCCAGGGTCCCTCACGCCGGCCGCAGGCCTGTCGTCGCCCTCCACATGCGGCAGAGACGGCCCGCCCCTCGACATGGATCGTGACCGATCGTGCTCGGCCTTGCCGGTCGATACCTGCCAGATGTGGACGGTGACGTGTCTCGCCGGCTCGAAGATGCTGGGCACCGAGCCGATCAATGGGCCGTCGCAGACGGAGCAGGCGTGGACCGACGCCTGCTGGACCTGCTCCAGCGCGTCCGCCGCCTGGAGCAGGGAGTCGAAGGCCAGCGGCGGTACCTGCGACTGCAGCTGCTCCAGCCGGTCCGTGCTGGTGACGGTGAACGTCCTGAGCGTGGTCATCGACGACCGGTCGGCGGTCGCCTGGTAGTCGGCGATCAGCAGCTCCGAACCGTCGACGGCCTGCTCAGTGAAGGCGTCGAGAGCGTCACTGACCCGCGTCGGGTCGGCCCGCTCGAGGCTCAGCTCCTGGGCCTCATCGAGGCGCGTGTCGGCGCTGTCGAGCAGGACCCGGCCCCGGTTCGCGCGGTCGAAGGTCAGCTCGGCGTGCGCGTGCTCCAGCCCACGCTTGACCGGGTAGAGGCCCTCGCCCGGCAGTGAGCTCTGCGCGGCCACGGCCACCGTCGCCGAGGCGCCGACGAGGGCGACGCCTGCGGCCACGGCCGCCAGGCGACGCTGACGGCGACGGGTCTTCGGGACGGTCGGCCGGAGGCCATGCCACGAGCCGATGTCGTCACGCTCGGCGGCGGCAGCGGCGAGCACCGACTCCGCCTCGGCGATCAGCCGCTCGCGCAGGGCGACCACGAACGCCGGATCCGGGACCGGAGCGGGTACGGCCCGCAGGTCGCCCACGACGTCGAGGAGACCGACCTGCCGCACGCCCGCGCCGCCCGTCGACTGGCTCTCGACGAGCTCGTGGAAGTGCTGAGCGCTGCGCCGGGTGATCACGATGGTCCTTGCTGGTCGTTGCCGTGGCTTGGGTAAGAGCCTGGGTGGTGACAGTCGCGGGGAGAGCCGGACTCGCGCATCAACGATTCAGTGACACTCGGGGTTACGCGCCTTCGGGTGCAGTCACTCATCGCGCCACCCCGCGGGCATGATCTTGGCGAGGTTGCGTACGGCGCGCAGCTGGAGCTGCTTGACGGCCCCCTCGCTGCGGCCGAGGATCTCGGCGGTCTCGGCGATGCTCAGGCCCTGGAGGAACCGCATGATCAGGCAGTCTCGCTGCTCTTCTGAGAGCTGTCGGAGGCCGTCGAGCAGCACCTCGTTGGCGAGGCTGCTGAGCACGGCGTCCTCGGGACCCGTGGCCGCGTCGTCGTGGGCACGCATGTCCTCGGTCGTCAGCTCGAGGCGCGTCCGACCGGCCTTGAAGTGGTCGGTGCAGAGATTACGGGCGATCGTCATCAGCCAGGCGCCGAAGTCCTTGCCCTGCCAGCGGAAACCGCTCATGTTGCGCAGCGCTCGGAGGAAGGTCTCGGAAGTGAGGTCCTCGGCCAAGGTCTGCGAGCGCGTGCGATGGAAGACGAACCGGTAGACCGACCCCTGATAGTGGTCGTACAGCTGCCCGAACGCCTCGGTGTCGCCGCCGCGCGCGAGCTCCACGAGCGCGATCAGCCGGCTGCGCTCGACATCGGAGCCCTCCGAGGACGCCGCGTGGTGCGAGTCGTCGTACCTACGGCCCGACGACGGACCCCCATTGAGGGTCGCCCCGCTGAGCAGCATCCAGGCTGGCCCACCGGTCGGCACAGCCATCGATGCAGGCGGGACGCCAAGGACACACAGCACCGCGGCGCGCAGCTCGTCCAGCCCGCGTGCCGTGTCGTGCCGGGACCACGTCATGGCTTCTGTTCCTCCCGAGCGCCAGGCGGCGTCCCTCATGGTAGGTGCGGGATCGCAGAGGTGTCAGCGGATGAGACGGGCCACCTGGGTTAAATCCCGATCGAGCGTTCGAGCGACAACGGTCCACTAGCGACGGCGTCGGACGGCCGCTCCGGCCGCGATGGCGCCGGTCACCGCACCGGCCGTCGCCGCGGTCATGAGACCGGCCCGCGCCGCCCTCCGCCCGGTCCGGTAGTCGCGGATGGGCCACGCCCGCTGCTTGGCGTACCGACGGAGCCGCGCATCCGGGTTGACGGCGCACGGATTCCCGACCAGAGACAGCATCGTGAGGTCGTTGTAGGAATCGGAGTACGCCGCGCAGGCGGCCAGGTCGAGGCCCTCTCGCTCGGCGAGGGCCTTGACCGCTTCGCCCTTGGCCACGCCGTGCAGCATCTCGCCGACCAGTCGGCCCGTGTAGACGCCGCCGACATGCTCGGCGACGGTGCCCAGTGCCCCGGTCAGACCCAGCCGGCGCGCGATGATCTGGGCGATCTCGACGGGGGCAGCCGTGACCAGCCAGACCCGCTGTCCCTCGTCCAGGTGCATCTGGGCCAGCGCTCGCGTCCCCGGCCAGATCCGGTGGACCATCACCTCGTCGAAGATCTCCTCTCCGAGGTCCTCCAGCTCCTGCACGGTGTGCCCGGCGATGAAGGCCAATGCGGAGACCCGGGTAGAGGCGACGTGGTCCGGATGCTCGACGCCGACGATCCGGAAGTAGGCCTGCTTCCAGGCCGCGGCGGCGATCTCGCGGGTCGTGAAGAACTTGCGTCGATGCATCCCCCGGGCGAGGTGGAAGATGCTCGCGCCCTGCATCAACGTGTTGTCCACGTCGAAGAAGGCGGCGGACGTGGGGTCGGCAGGAGTGGCCAGGGCGGCCTCCACCTCGGCGGCCGCCGCCGCCGCCTCCCCGGCGAGAGTGGAGCCGTGCCGGACGTTCGGCGGCCTGCGGCTCCGCTCGCGAGTCACGATGGAAGCGTAGTGCCGCGGCCGCCCGCGTAACCTCGCCAAGCGGACCGCCGCAGGCGTCGGCGCACTGACCTCGCGCCGGCTTCCTCGGCCGTGCGCTGTGGGATCATCGCTCGCATGCCCACGCAGGACGTCTCTTCCCTCGCGGCGGAGGCAGCCCGGGAGCGACAGGAGATGCTCGCCGTCGTGGAGGCGGACGGTCGCAGCGTGACGTGGGGCGAGCTCGAGGAGGAAGTGGGGCGGATTGCCACTGGCCTGGGCAGGGCGGGACTGGTGGCGGGCATGCGGGCGATGGTCGCTGTGGGCAACCGCATCGAGTTCGTGACGACGTACCTCGGAATGCTGCGTGCCCAGATCGTGGCGGTCCCGGTCAACCCGCGCGCCACGGCGGGCGAGCTGGCACGGATGATCGCGGACTCGGGATCGCGTGTGGTGGTCGCTGACTCCGAGACGCTGCCCAGCGTGCGGGATGCCGTGATCCTGCTCCGGGCGGCGCTGGCCGGTCAGACCGAGGAGCTGGAGGCCGATCTGCTCCAGCGCGCCTACCAGCCTCGCGTCTACGTCGTCGGGGAGAGCCGGGCGCCCGGTGAGCACCCTTACGACGAGCTGCGAGCCGCCGATCCACGCCCCGTTCCCCCGCTGGTGGACCCGGAGAAGCTCGCCTGTCTCCTCTACACCAGCGGGACGTCCGGACGGCCGCGCGCCGCGATGCTCACCCACCGCGCGCTGATCGCCAACATCGACCAGGCGGCCCGAGTGCAACCGCCGATGATCCACGGGGACGATGTCGTTCTGGGCGTCCTCCCGCTCTTCCACGTCTACGGGCTGAACGCCGTGTTGGGCGGCGTCCTGCGGCATCGCGCCAAGCTCGTGCTCGTCGACCGGTTCGACCCGCAGGCGACCCTCGACCTCATCGATGACGAAGCCGTGAGCGTCGTGCCGGTCGCTCCGCCGGTGTTCGCCTACTGGCTCCCCGAGGACCATCTCCGCGAGCGCCTGGGACCGGTCCGGCTGATGCTGTCGGGCTCGGCTCCGCTGTCGGCGGAGCTGATCGAGAGGTTCGCCGAGGCGACCGGCATCCCGGTGCATCAGGGCTACGGACTGACCGAGGCCTCACCCATCGTGACCTCCACCTTGTGCAGCCGAGAACCCGAGAACGGCTCGGTCGGTGCGCCACTGCCGGGGATCGAGATCAAGCTTCTGGACGAGGGTCGAGAGCCGGTGGGCGATGATCCCGGCGAGATCTGGATCCGCGGTGCGAACCTGTTCAGCGGCTACTGGCCCGAGGGCGACGATGGCCCCGACGACGAGGGGTGGTGGGCGACGGGTGACGTCGGCTACCTCGACGAGTCCGGTGACCTGTTCCTGGTCGACCGGCTCAAGGAGCTCGTGATCGTGTCCGGCTTCAACGTCTACCCGGCCGAGGTGGAGGAGGTGATCCGTGAGGTCGACGGTGTGGCGGAGGCGGCGGTGATCGGCGTCGAGGACGCGATCACCGGAGAGGTGGTCGTCGCCTACGTCGTACCCGCCGACTCCGCTACCTCGGAAGTGTTGGCCGACGCGGTGCGCGAGCGCTGCGGCGAACGGCTGGCCCGTTTCAAGCAGCCGTCGCGGATCGAGGTGGTCGACCAGCTGCCGATGACCGTGACCGGCAAGGTCCAGAAGGGTCGCCTGCGCGGCCTGGAGCGCCGCCGCGCGCTGGGGCTCCTGGAGTGACCGCCCGCGTCACGCTCTACAGCCGTCCCGGCTGCCATCTCTGCGACGACGTGCGGGTGCTGATCGAGCAGGTGTGCGCCGAGCTCGGGGAGTCCTACATCGAGCTCTCCATTGCAGGCGACCCCGCTCTCGAGCGGCGTTTCGGCCACGAGATCCCGGTGACCTTCGTCGACGGCAAGCAGCACGACTACTGGCGGGTCGATCCGGCACGGCTGCGGGCAGCCCTCAGCGGTTGAGGACGTTCCGCGGCCGCCTCGAGTCCTGTGGCTCCTAGATTGACGGTCGTGGACGTCATCGTCGTCGCGAGCGAGCAGGTCGACGCGGCCATGCGGCTGGCCCTGCGCAGCCTCTGGGACCGCGCCTTCGGCGACCGCTTCAGCGACGACGACGCGGCCCACGCCTACGGCGGCGTGCACGTGCTGGCTCGCCGAAGCGATCGGCTCATCGGGCACGCCAGCGCCGTACCTCGGCGGATCAGGTTCGGAGAGGGGCCATGGCGCACGATCGGGTACGTCGAGGCAGTGGCTACCGATCCTGAGCACCAAGGGCAAGGCGTCGGCCGACGAACGATGGGGAGGCTCCAGGAGGAGATCCGCTCGCGTTGGCCGGTCGCCCTTCTCTCGACCGGTCGGGCGACTGGTTTCTACGAGCTGCTCGGTTGGGAGCGGTGGCGCGGCGCGTCGTACACCCAGGCCGATGCGGGCGAACTCCCCGACGGCGATCATGGCGGGCTGATGATCCTCCGCTTCGACCGCTCGGTCGTCCCAGACCTGTCCGTCAGCGTGACCTGCGAGGACCGGGCCGGCGACGCCTGGTGAACCGACGCGCTGCTGCCTGCTATGCCGCCGGCGCGTAGCAGCCGCTACACGTCGTCGTCGGACCGTCGGGACCACTGCGGTACTGGTGCCGATTCGCCGGTGAGGGGAACGGCGATCTGAGTCGTAGCCCCATCTCGGGCGACACCGATCTCGAGGGCATCGCCGACGTCGAGGCGGATCATCTCGGGGTAGGACGGGAGATCCATGGTCTGTCCCTCGCGGAGCCCCGCCCGGTCAGCGGCTCCATCGGGAACCAAGCCCTGGACCCGGCCAGTCAGGAGCGTGATCGGGTCCCACCCGATGTCGAGTACCGGAACTCGCACCGTCTCCTTCTCGAACCGGGAATCGAAACATTCTCCTCCGGGTCGCCCCGCGCCTGTGAAGACCATCGCGTCGAGGATCGACATCTCCGCTTCACCGGACTCTTCCCCAACGCGGGCGCACCACTGCTCGATGCCGACGCGCTCGCCGTCCCGACGTCGCCGGACAACATCTCGGACGAGGTCATCGACACAGTGCCTGCCGGAGGTCGCCCGCTTGAGCCGCGCGTCCAGGTCTGCCAGGTAGAACATCCCACGAGCGTAAGGAAGCCGGTGGGCGAAGAAGTCCGAGAAGAACAGTTGTTGCGCATCTCGAACATTCAGCTCACGGCGTGGATTCGCGTAGCACTCTCGAGCCTCGAAGTTGACCGCGCGCAGGAACGCTTCCTCGTCCAGCATGCCTGCGCGGAACGGAAGCACCAGCGAGTAGTAGTCGGCCGCGCCTTCGTTGAACCACGTCACCTCGTCGACGGGTCCGTCCAGGCGTAGCCATTCGTGGACCAGCTCGTGCGCGAGGGTCTCGTAGAGCGAGGCCTCGCTCACCGGGTTGGCTGGGTTGACCGCCATCACGAACGACGCTGGATGGGCAGAGGCGTTTCCGCCGCGGTGTGGATGGGTCCGCAGGAAGACCCGGTACCGGTGTGACGGCGCGTCGAAGACCTCCGACATCAGCCGATAGGTGCTGCCGAGTCGCGCACTGAACCCTTCGACGTCGATACCTGGAGGGGTCAGCCACCACATCGAGAGCTGCCCGTCCCGGCGGTGATGCTGCGCCAAGTCGCCACACATGACGTAGGTGTCACCCAGCAGCTCCAACCCGATACCCGCCAGCTCACCATGGCTCCCGTCGCCCTCTCCCAGGCTGCAGACGGCCATCCAGCTGTCGCCGGAACCTTGTCCGGTCCGGGTCCTCCAACGCAATGCGAAGGTCAGGTCCTCTGGTCCTGGAGGAAGGACGAGGAAGCACTTCAGGGCGCCGGAGAGCCCGCTGCCCTCTTCGCGGAGCTCCAGCGGAGGCGTGGCGGGTCGTGGCGCCTCTGAGGCCGGCTCGGCGAGATACGAGGCCTCGACGGGGCCGGTCGTCGCACGCTGCACGCTCCACTGGCGAACAGGTTCGCCATCCTCGTTCTCGGTCGCGCTGGTGGTGAGCGGGATGGCTCCACGATCGTCCGACGCCCTCAGGGCGTCGTCATCGAGTTGGAGTGTTGGTGCGCCTGCGACCGAAAGCGGCAACTGTCCCAGAGGCTCACCCTCGTTCAACACGACATCGTGCAGCTGCCAGGTCACCAAGAGTCCGCGCGAGACGCGGCTCAGCGTCACCAACAGATGTCCCATCAGACCCCCGGTGTCGGCTGTCGATCCTTCCGGAACATAACCTGCCACCCTCGCCCGGGCATCGCTTCTGTGCAGCGGATGGTGGGTACACCGCAGAGGTGGCACGGGAACCGGAGACATGACGATGCCCTCGACCTTGCGTCGGTGACCGATGGCGAACACCGCGCTCGTGCCGACAACGTCGGCGGACCCGTCGATGGCCTTGTCGCCGGTTGCCGTGAGTCTGCATGGGATGGGCCGGTGACCGGTTGCAGCCCTCGATCGCCCACCCGATCCGGTCGCCGACCGACGCATGCTCGCAGTGGTCGACACCGCTCGCTGGCGATGCCCACCGTGTCCGGCGTGGTCCGGAGGTCCCGTGCTATCCGGCGGGGACCCAGCCGCCCTCGACGTGGATCACTTGGCCGTTGATGTAGCCAGCCCCGTCCGACGCCAAGAAGAGCACCGTTTCGGCAATCTCGCGGGGGTCTCCGAATCGCTTCATGGGATTCATCGCCTTCGCCTCGTCGATGTGCTCCGGGGCGACGCCCCACTCCTGCTCCCAGTTTCCCGAGATGGGGCCGGGGGCCAGCGCGTTGACCCGGATCTCCGGTGCGATGTCTCGGGCCAGAGAGGCCGTGAAGCCGCGGATGGCGCCCTTCGCCGCGCAGTAGGTGACCGGCACCCAGTTGATCGGATTATCGGGGTTGACGCCATTGCCGTAGGTGCTGGAGAAATTGATGATCGCGCCCCGGCCGTGGCGCCGCATGACCGGGATGGCCGCATGGCACATCCGCATGGCACCGATCACGTCGACCGCGAGTAGTGCCGTGACCGCGTCGGCACTCATCTGCTCGAAGCGAGAGGTGTCCGCCTCGTCCAGGCGTCCTGCGGTGTTCACCAGCACGTCGACCCGCCCGTAGGTCGTGTCTGCCTGCTCGACGAAGCGATCGACCGAGGCCTGCTCGGTGACGTCGAGCTGAAGGGCTGAGGCAACGCCACCCGCGGCCATGATGTCGGCCACGACCGACTCGGCCTCTGTCTTGGAGTGCCGGTAACCGACGAGGACGGACGCCCCCTCACCACCGAACCCTCGTGCGACCGCACCGCCCAGCGTCCCGCCGGCGCCGCTGACCAGCGCGACGCGCCCCGAGAAGCGATGGCCATCGTTCCAGCTCGTTTCCACGGCACTCCCACTCAGGTGCGCAGCATCGTGTCATTACCACCAGGCGCGTGCAACGGCCGGCCGCGGGGACGCCCGGACAAGCCTCATCCGGCGGAGTTGCGCCCATTGTCCCGGATGGCTCTGGAATGCGCTCACCGCCGCGGTCCGTTCACTGATCAGAGATGACGTGTGGCGCGGGGGGGCACGAGACTGAGGCGATGCGTCGACTGCTGTCGTTCCTGGTGCCGGTGAGCGCGCTGCTCGTCGGGGCTTGCTCGTCGGGGGCGCCGGCTTCCGAGCCACGGGCAGAGACTCCCTCGTCGCATGGTCCAGTGGACCGGCATGTCTCCCCGGAAGCGGCTGCGACGGGGTTTTCGTCGTGGGTGGGTTATCACGGTGGTCCGGGTCGGTATGGGGTGCGCCCGGATGGGCCGGGGGCTGTGTTGCATCGAGCGTGGTCGAAGTCGCTCGGGGATGCGGTGTACGGCGAGCCGCTGGTGGTCGGTGACACCCTCATCGTCGCCACCGAGGGCGACCGGGTCTTCGGGCTCGACGCGCGGTCCGGTGCTGAGCGGT
>Ga0126310_10000516_pt1 | contig 13485 bp, 12 predicted proteins | sample Plot60_FD_92540 | JGI IMG/M metagenome (GOLD analysis project Ga0126310, IMG submission 92540) | Serpentine soil microbial communities from UC McLaughlin Reserve, CA, USA - Plot60 | ecosystem: Environmental > Terrestrial > Soil > Grasslands | place: USA: UC McLaughlin Reserve, Lake County... | reverse complement strand
TGATCCACGACGAGGGGCTCGACGACGTCTTCGAGCGCCACCGCCTGCTCGGGCGCGCGGCGCGGCAGGCGGTCAAGGGCCTCGAGCTCGACCTGTTCGGCCCCGAGGACGAGAACTCGAACGTCGTGACCGCGATCAAGCTGCCCGAGGGCATCGACGGCGCGAAGGTGCCGAAGACGATGCGCGACAAGTACGGCATCACGATCGCCGGCGGCCAGAACCAGCTCAAGGGCAAGATTGCCCGCATCGCCCACTGCGGCTACTACGGCGCGTTCGACGTCGTCACCACGGTCGCCGCGCTCGAGATGACGCTGAAGGAGCTCGGCGCCGACGTCGAGCTGGGCGCGGGCGTCGCCGCCGCCCAGCGGGTTTTCCTGGAAGCCGGCGTGCCCGTCGCTGCGTGACCCCGCGGGTACTCGTCAAGGAGAAGATCGGCGACAGCGGCGTCCAGCTGCTGCGCGACGCCGGCTTCGACGTCGAGCTCGGCGTCGACTGGGAGGACGGCGAGCTCGAGCGCAGGATCGGCGAGTTCGACGGCATGCTGATCCGCTCAGCAACGAAGCTCGACGCCGATCTGATCGCGAAGGCCGAGCGCCTTCGCGCCGTGGGCCGGGCGGGCGTTGGCGTCGACAACGTCGACGTGGAGGCCGCAACGAAGCGCGGCATCATCGTCGCGAACGCGCCGCAGTCGAACGTGATCACCGCCGCCGAGCACACGGTCGGGATGCTGCTCGCGCTCGCGCGGAACATCCCGCAGGCGCACTCCGCGCTCGTGGGCGGCTCCTGGGACCGGTCGAAGTACTCCGGCACGGAGCTGTACGAGAAGACGCTCGGCGTGATCGGCTTCGGCCGCATCGGCCAGCTCGTCGCCCAGCGCGCGCTCTCGTTCGGTATGCGCGTCGTGGCGTTCGACCTCTACGTGGGGGAAGAGCGGTTCCGCGAGGCGGGCGTCGAGCGTGCGGAGAGCTCCGACGACCTCTACGCCGTCGCCGATTTCATCACGATCCACCTGCCCGTCACTCCCGAGACCGACAGCTGGCTGAACGCGGACGCCTTCGCGAAGATGAAGGATGGCGTGCGGGTGATCAACGTCGCGCGCGGCAAGCTCGTGGTCGATGACGACCTGAAGGCCGCGCTCGACTCGGGCAAGGTCGGCGGCGCCGCCCTCGACGTCTTCCGCGACGAGCCGGCGACCGACCATCCGCTCTTCGGCTATCCGAACGTGGTCGTCACGCCGCACCTGGGCGCGTCGACGGCCGAGGCCACCGACCGCGCCGGCTACCAGGCCGCCGAGCAGGTCGTGGCGGCACTCACCGGCGGGGCGGTCACCACCGCCGTCAATCTCCCCGCCGTGGCCCCCGAGGACATCGAGGCGCTCGGCCCGTACCTGCCGCTCTCGCTCCAGCTCGGCCGGGTCGCGGTTGCGCTCGCGGACGCCGCCGTCGACGGGCTCGAGGTCGAGTACCTCGGCCGCATCGCCGAGCGGGACACGCGCCCGCTGACCGTGCAGGTCCTGAAGGGCGCGCTAGGAGGTCACACTGAGGAGGATGTCAACGACGTCAACGCGCCGGGCATCGCGGCCGAGCGCGGGATCGAGGTCGCCGAGACGCGCCGCTCGGAGGCGCGGGACTTCTCGGACCTCGTGCGCGTGACCGTCGTGAGCGGATCGGAGCGGACCCGCGTGGTGGGAACCGTGCTCGGCTCCCGCCACCGCCCGCACCTACTCGAGGCGTGGGGCTCGCGATTCAACGTGCAGCTCGAGCCGCACCTCGCGCTCTTCCGTTACACGGACCAGCCTGGGATGCTTGGCCGTGTGGGCACGATGCTCGGTGACGCCGGCGTGAACATCGTCTCCGCGGCCGTCGGCTGGAAGCCGGACGAGGACGCGAGCGAAGAGGCGGTGATGGTCGTCACGGCGGACGCGGCGATTCCACAGGACGTGGTCGACGCGATCGTCGCCACCGGCGGGTTCGTGGCCGGCCGGACGGTGAGCCTGTGATGCATCCGTTCCGGGCGGCGGTGGAGGCGGGCGACCTCGACGCCGGCCTTGCGCTGTTCGCGGACGACGCGACCCTCGACAGCCCGGTCGCGTTCAAGCCGTTCGTCGGGATCGAGCAGGTGAGCGTCGTGCTGCGCGCAGTGATCGAGACCTTCGAGGACTTCCACTACACCGATGAGCTCGAGGGGCCGGACGGCACCCATGCGCTGATCTTCGAGGCACGCGTCGGCGAGAAGAAGGTGCAGGGGCTCGACCTGCTCCGCACCGGCGACTCCGGCGAGATCGAGAACCTCACCGTGATGATCCGCCCGTTGTCCGGCGTGATCGCCCTCGCGGAGGCCATGGCGCCGAAGGTCGGCCACCTGGCGAAGTAGTGAGCACCAGGCGCCCGACGATCCTCGCCGTCCTCGACGAGCGAGCTGATCTCGAGTGGGTGGAAGACGCGATCCGCCGGCGTTACGGCGCCGACTATGAGATCAGCGGCACCTCCTCCGAGGCCGAGGCGCAGGCCGAGCTCGAGGACAAGCGCGCCGCGGGCGAACAGGTTGCGCTGGTTCTGGCCGATCGGTGCAGCGGCGGAAACGACCGCAGGGCGTTCTTCGAGGCAGTCGGCGATCTACACCCGTTTGCAAAGCGCGTGCTTCTGATCGATTGGGGTGGCTGGAACGACCCGGCGATCGCCGCGGACGTGCTGGATGCGATGGCGAAGGCGCGAGTCGACTACTACGCACCCAAGCCGAGGTGCACGCCCGACGAGAGCTTTCATCGCCTGCTCGTCGAGCTCCTGTACGAGTGGGCTCGAGCTCACTCGTCGGCGGCCAGCGAGGCCACGCTCATCGGCCAAGAGGGCACGCTCCGAGTGCATGAGCTCCGAAGCCTGCTCGCCGGGAGCGGGGTCCCGTTCCGGTTCGAGGAGCACGGCTCGCCCGAGGCGGAGCGGCTGCTCGGGCCGGGCGGACCGAGCTTCGCAGCCGACAAGACTCCCGTTCTGGTCGTCCGCGACGGTCGGGTGCTGCCCGATCCGACCAACACCGAACTCGCGCGCGCCTTCGGCGTCGCAACGACGCTCGATTCGCAGCGGGATTTCGACGTGGTCGTACTCGGTGCCGGCCCCGCCGGCCTGACGGCCGCGGTCTACGCCTCATCGGAAGGCCTCTCGACCTTGGTCGTCGACCGCGCCGGGATCGGTGGCCAGGCCGGCACCAGCGCGCTGATCCGCAACTACCTCGGCTTCGCCAGGGGGATCAGCGGCGGCGAGCTCGCGCAGCGGGCCTATCAACAGGCATGGGTCTTCGGCGCTCGCTTCTCGTTGATGCGGGACGCGAGAGCCTTGAGACGGGAGGGGGATCGATGGGTGGTCGTCCTCGACGGGGACGAGGAGGCAACGGCCCGCGCAGTCGTGCTGGCCACCGGCATCTCCTATCGCCGACTGGGCATTCCGGCCCTCGAGAGACTCGTCGGCTCAGGGGTCTTCTACGGCGCCACGGTCCCGGAGGCCAGAACTCAAGCCGGCGGCCAGGCTTTCGTCGTCGGGGGTGGGAACTCGGCGGGCCAGGCCGCGATGCATCTGTCGCGATACGCGGCGAACGTGACCCTCGTCGTTCGCGATCGAAGCCTCGCGGCCGGCATGTCGCACTACCTCCAGGAGGCCCTTGCCGCCACCAGCAACGTGTCGATCCGTCTCGAGACCGAGGTGGTGGATGGGGACGGCACCGAGAAACTCGACCACGTGACGCTGCGAAACCGCTCCTCCGGCGAGACCGAGCAGCTTCCGGCGTCCGGGCTTTTCATCCTGATCGGCGCGGAGCCGCCGACGGACTGGCTGCCCGAGGAGATCGTGCGCGACGAACACGGCTACGTGTTGACCGGGCTCGATCTGTTCGAGCACGGCGGTCTGCGCCAATGGCAACTCGAGCGCGCACCCGTGATCCTGGAGACGAGCGCGCCCGGGGTCTTCGCCATCGGCGACGTACGACATGGCTCCACGAAGCGCGTCGCCTCGGCGGCCGGTGAAGGGTCGGTCGTGGTGGCCGAGTTGCATAAGGTCGCCCCGTGAGGGCGCTCGTCATCACCCAGCACGGGCCGCCGGAGGTCCTGAAGATCCTCGACCGGCCGGATCCCGAGGTCGGGCCGGGGCAGGTGCGGATCGCGGTCAAGGCGGCGGGGATCAACTTCTCCGATCTGCTCGCCCGTGTCGGCATGTACCCCGAGGCGCCGAAGCCGCCGTCCGTGATCGGGTACGAGGTTGCCGGCGACGTCGAGTCCATCGGCGATGGGATAGAGGGCCTGAAGCCTGGCGACCGCGTGATCGCCGGCACGCGCTTCGGTGGCCAGGCCGAGCTTGCGGTCACGGACGCGGGCAACGTCTTCCCGCTGCCGGACGGCTGGAGTTACGAGAAGGGCGCGGCGGTCCCGGTCGTCTACGTCACCGCCTACGCCGGGATGATCCGGTACGGCAACGTGTTCGCCGGCGAGCGCGTGCTGATCCACGCCGCGGCGGGCGGGGTCGGGATCGCCGCCACACAGATCGGCAAGCACCTCGGCGCGGAGCTCTACGGGACCGCCTCCGCGTCGAAGCACGATGCCGTCCGCGGGTTCGGGATCGAGCACCCGATCGACTACCACAGCCAGGACTTCGTCAAGGAGATTCGCCGCGTCACAGGCGAGAAGAAGCCGCTCGACCTCGTGATGGACGCTGTCGGCGGGAGCAGCTTCCGCAAGAGCTGGTCGCTCCTGCGCGCGGGCGGCCGCCTCGTCGCCTTCGGCGTGTCCGAGAGCGGTGGGGGCGAGCGGCGCGAGATCGGCAAGGCGTTGAAGATGCTCGCGACGAGCCCGATCTTCCCGGTCCTCACGATGATGCGCGACTCCAAGTCCGTGATCGGCCTGAACATGCTGGTGCTCCAGGACACGAAGGGTTTGAGCGACTACCTCGAGCCGCTCACGGCGCTCATGGATCAGGGCGTCGTCGATCCCGTCGTCGCCGAGGCGTTCCCGGTCGACAGGGCTGCGGATGCGCACCGCTACCTGAGCGAGCGAAAGAACATCGGAAAGGTTGTTCTGACTCTGTGAGCAAGCGAATCGATCTCGTCCGCCGCGCGTACGAGACCGCCGCCGAAGCCGGGTACCTCGAGACTGACTGGGGCTGGTTCTTCGATCAGATCGCCACCGACGACTGCGAGCTACTCGTTTCGCGCACATATCCCGACGCGAAGGACATCTACGCCGGCCGGGACGGCTGGATCGAGTTTTGGACAGCGTTCGCGGAGGTCTGGCAAACGTGGACGATGGAGGCCGACAGGATCTACGAGCCGCGCGAACGCATGGTGATGGCCCTGATGTGCGTTCTCGCAAAAGGGCACGAGAGCGGCGTGTCGATCGACCGGAGGGAGGCACACGTCTGGATCTTCCGGGGCGACCGCGTCCGGCGGATTGAGGCGTGGCCGGACCGCGACGAGGCCTATCGCGAATTGGGCCTGAGCATGTAACCTGGAACGCACATGTCGTTCCTGCTCGACCTGCGACTTCTCCTTCTCCCCCTTCGGGGGGAATGACGCGTGGCGGCCGCTGAAGCCGCGAGCACAGGAGAAGCGAGGTAGAGCACAGAAAGGAAGACATGGGTAGAGACGAGAGCAACCGAGTAAAGATCTTCGACACCACGCTGCGCGACGGCGAGCAGTCCCCCGGGATATCGCTCAACCGCCACGAGAAGGTCGAGATCGCGCACCAGCTCGCCCGCCTTGGGGTCGACATCATCGAGGCCGGCTTCCCGATCACCTCGCCCGGGGACTTCGAGTCGGTCCAGGCGATCGCGCGCGAGGTGCATGGGCCCGTCATCTGCGGCCTCGCTCGCACCTCCGTCCAGGACATCGACGCCGCCTGGAACGCGATCAAGGACTCGGAGCGCCCGCGCATCCACACCTTCATCGCCACCAGCGACATCCATATCGAGCGCAAGCTCCAGACAACTAAGGACGACGTGAAGGGGCAGGCGCGCGCCGCGGTCGCCCAGGCGAAGGGCTACACCGACGACGTCGAGTTCTCGCCCGAGGACGGGTCACGCTCGGACGTCGAGTACATGGCCGAGGTGATCCAGATCGCGATCGACGAGGGAGCGACCACGATCAACGTGCCGGACACGGTCGGCTTCACGATGCCGCACGAGTACAACGCGATGTTCGAGGAGCTGTACAGGCTCGTGCCCGACCTGAAGAACGTGACCGTGTCGGTTCACTGCCACAACGACCTCGGCCTCGCCGTCGCGAACTCATTTGCGGGGCTTCAGGCCGGCTGTCGCCAGGTCGAGTGCGCCGTCAACGGGATCGGGGAACGGGCGGGCAACACCTCGCTCGAGGAGCTCGTGATGCTGCTGCACACGCGCGAGTCGAGCGTCGACCTGTGGACCGGCATCAACACCAAGGAGATCGCGCGCACGAGCCGGATAGTCTCGCGCCTCACGGGCTACCCGGTGCAGCCGAACAAGGCGATCGTCGGCCGCAACGCCTTCGCCCACGAGGCGGGCATCCACCAGGACGGCGTGCTCAAGGAGCGGACGACCTACGAGATCATGGACGCCACCACGATCGGGCTCGAAACGAACGCGATCGTGCTTGGCAAGCACTCCGGCCGACACGCGCTGCGCAAGGCGCTCGAGGAGCTCGGATTCAAGGTCGAGGGCGCGGCTCTCAACACGGCCTTCAAGCGCTTCAAGGAGCTCGCGGACAAGAAGAAGAAGGTCACGGCGCTCGACCTGGAGGCGCTCGTCACCGACGAGATGCGCCAGGCGCCCGCCGCGTACGCGATCGAGTGGTTCGACGTCGAGGCGTCGTCCACCCGCGCGCCGCTCGCAAAGGTCGGCGTGCGCATGCCCGACGGGCGCGTGGAGGAGGGCAGCTTCACCGGCGACGGCCCGGTCGATGCGTTCTTCAGCGCGATCAACGCCGCGACGGGCATCGAGGCGCGCCTGAAGGAGTTCCACGTGAGCGCGGTGACGGGCGGTCGCGACGCGCTCGGCGAGGTGACCGTGCTGCTCGAGCTCGACGGCAAGCTCGCATCGGGCCAGGGCGTGTCGACGGACATCCTCGAGGCGTCCGGCAAGGCGTACCTGCGCGCGCTTTCGAACGCACAGGCGGACTCCCCGGTCGCCGAGGCGGAGCACCACCTGCGCGCCGAGACCGAAGCCGCGCCGTCGTCGTAGGTTGGGCGAGAGCTTCAGCTGGCCCGACGGCGAGCGGCTGATCCGCTTCGGCGAAGGGGCGGTCGACGAGGCGCCGGAGCTGCTCGCCGGGCGGGGCTTCGAGGACTACGCGCTCCTCACCACAGAGCGGGCACAGGGAGATGCGCCACAGCTCGCCGAGCGCGCGGCGAAGGTCGCATACGTTCCGAGCGGACCCGTGCCCGAGGCGGCCGCCGCGGTTCGTGACGACGCGCGCGGCATGCCGCTCGTCGCGCTCGGCGGCGGACGCGTGATCGACTCGGCCAAGGCGATCGCCGGCGCCGACGGGGGGTCCGTGGCCGCAATTCCCACGACGCTCTCCGGCGCGCCGATGACCCGCTTCCACCGCATGCCGGCCGGCGTCGAGCAGTTCAACCTCGTCCGCCCGGCGCTCGTGATCGCGGAGCCTGCATTGATGGCCTCGCAACCGATGCCCGAGCGCGCTGCCAGCGCGATGAACGCGCTCGCGCACGCGGTCGAGTCGCTCTACGGCCCCGGCCGCAGCCCCGTCACGTCGATGGCCGGGCTGCGCGCAATCGAGCTGTTCGAATCCGCGCTTGCCGATGAGGACCCGCCGCGACAGGACCTTGCACTGGCCGCGATCCTCGCCGGGTACGCGGTCGGCTGTGCCGGCTTCGCCGTGCATCACGCCGTGTGCCAGACGACCGTGCGGGTGCTACGCACGCCGCACGCGCAGACGAACGCCGTGATGCTTCCGCACACGTCTGCCTTCGTCGCGCGCCGCGACCCTGACGCGCTCCAGGGCGTCTCGCCGGACGCGATCGCGCGCGCCGCCGCGCGCGCCGGCGTCACGCGTCTGAGCGAACTGGGGGTCACGGACGACCGTATCGGCGACGTCGTAGATGCTGTGCTCGCGCACCCGGCTATCGGCAACACGCCCGGCGGGACGCCCACCGCGGACGAGTTGCGCGAGCTGCTCGCGACGGCGCTCTAGGGGACTGCGCCGTCACTAGACAAACGTACGTGATAACGTACGGAGGCGTGCCAGCCGCCACCGCCGCTCCCGCCGACGTCGCCGCCATCGGGCCGCGCGTCCGCGCGCTGCGGGAGGCGATGCGGCTGTCGTTGCGCGACCTGGCGGAGCGGACCGGCGTGTCCGCGCCGATGCTCTCTCAGGTCGAGCGCGGCGAGACCAGCCCGACGCTGTCCGTGGCCGCGCGGATCGCGGGCGGGCTCGACCTGTCGCTGTCGCAGCTGCTCCGGCTCGACGAGGGCGGGGCGGTCACGGTCGTTCGTGCCTCGGAGCGCGTCGCGGGCGGCGCGCGCTCGCAGGGGCACAGCTACGAGGTGCTGACGCCGCCGCGTCCCGGTCAGCGCGCCGAGGTGTCCCTCCACGTGCTCGAGCCGGGCTCGCTGACAGCGGGTGAGGACGATCCGCCGATGCACGAGCCCGGAGCGCGCGAGACGGCCGTCGTGCTCGACGGCGTGCTGCGGCTGCACTGCGACGGCCAGACACACGACCTCGACGACGGCGACTCGGTCACCTTCGACTCGGACCTGCCGCACCGGTTCGAGAACCCCGGCGCCGCGCCGACGCGCTTCCTCGCCGTCGTCACGGCAGGGCTGCGGAGGAGCTGACCGTGGCGAAAACGCTGTTCGACAAGATCTGGGACGCGCACGAGGTGGCGCCGGCACTGCTCTACATCGACCTCCACCTGGTGCACGAGGTCACCTCACCGCAGGCGTTCGAGAGCCTGCGGCTCGCCGGCCGGACCGTGAGGCGCCCCGACAGGACGCTCGCGACCGCCGACCACAACGTCCCGACCGACGGCTCGACTGCCGCCGAGCAGATCCGCGACCACCTGTCGCGCGTCCAGGTCGAGACGCTCGAGCAGAACTGCCGCGAGTTCGGCGTCCCCGTCTACTCGATCGGATCCGACCGCCAGGGCATCGTGCACGTGATCGGCCCCGAGCTCGGCGTGACGCAGCCCGGCATGACGATCGTGTGCGGGGACTCGCACACTTCGACCCACGGAGCCTTCGGGGCGCTCGCCTTCGGCATTGGCACGAGCGAGGTCGAGCACGTCCTCGCCACCCAGACGCTGCAGCAGCAGAAGCCGCGCTCAATGGTGATCCGCTACGAGGGCGAGCTTGGCTTCGGCGTCACCGCCAAGGACCTGATCCTCGGCACGATCGGTCAGATCGGGACCGCCGGCGGCGTTGGGCACGTCATCGAGTACGCCGGGCCCGCGATCCAGGGCCTCTCGATGGAGGGCCGCATGACGGTCTGCAACATGACGATCGAGGCCGGCGGCCGCGCGGGGATGATCGCTCCAGACGACACGACCTTCGAGTGGGTCATCGGGCGCGAGGCGGCGCCGGCACAGTTGCCCGACGAGTGGGGCGACCTGCATTCCGACGACGGCGCCACGTTCGACAAGGAGGTCGTGGTCGACGCGGGGGCGCTCTCGCCGCAGGTCACGTGGGGAACGACACCGGGGATGGTCGTGCCGGTCACCGAGGCCGTGCCGGAGCCGCGGACCGAGACCGACGAGCGCGCGCTCAAGTACATGGACCTCGCGCCCGGCACGCCGATCGAGGACATCCGCCTCGACCGCGTCTTCGTCGGCTCGTGCACGAACTCGCGGATCGGCGACCTGCGTGCGGCCGCCGCGGTGCTCGACGGCCGCAAGGTCCACCCGGACGTCGATGCGATGGTGGTCCCCGGCTCCCAGCAGGTGAAGGCGCAGGCTGAGGCAGAGGGCCTCGATGAGGTCTTCCGCGCCGCGGGCTTCGACTGGCGCTCGGCGGGCTGCTCGATGTGCCTCGGGATGAACCCCGACATCCTCCAGCCGGGCGAGCGCTGCGCCTCCACCTCGAACCGCAACTTCGAAGGGCGACAGGGGCGCGGCGGGCGCACCCACCTCGTCAGCCCGCAGATGGCCGCCGCGGCCGCCGTCGAGGGTCACTTCGTCGACATCAGGAGTTGGTTACACGGAGGCGGGACGCCGGAGGCAGGCCATCAGGACGCGGGGCTGGACGCCCCGCGGAGGTAGCCATATGGAGCCCGTCTCCGTCATCAGCGGCGGCGTCTCCGTGCTCGACCGCGACGACGTCGACACCGACCAGATCATCCCGAAGCAGTTCCTCAAGCGGGTCGAACGCACAGGGTTTGGCGAGTTCCTGTTCCACGATTGGAAGGAGGAGCCGGGCTGGGACCTGCGGGCGAACCCGATCCTCGCCGCGGGGCGGAACTTCGGGTGCGGATCGTCGCGCGAGCACGCGCCGTGGGCGCTCGAGGACTACGGCTTCAAGGCGATCGTCGCGCCGTCGTTCGCGGACATCTTCTATTCGAACTGCACGAAGATCGGGCTGCTCCCCGTGCCTCTCTCCGAAGAGGACGTCAAGCAGGTCATGGAAGCGGGCGAAGCGACGATCGACCTCGAACGCCAGACGGTCGCGTTCGGCGGCCGCGAGGCCCGGTTCGAGATCGATCCCGAGATCAAGCGCCGGCTTCTGGGTGGCCTGGACGACATCGGCGTCACGCTCCAGCAGGCCGACGCGATCGAGCGCTACGAGGCGGATCGGGAGCGCGAGGGTCCGGTGACCACCTCGGTTTGAGCCGCGACTGGGACGCCGCGACCTACGACCGGGTGTCGACCCCGCAGCTCGAGTGGGCCCGCCCCGTCCTCGACCGTTTGGACCTGACGGGAGACGAGACCGTCCTCGATGCGGGTTGTGGCAGTGGCCGCGTCACAGAGCTTCTGATCGAGCTTGTCCCGCGCGGAAAGGTCATCGCTGTCGACTCCGCGCCGGCAATGGTCGCCAAAGCGCGCGAGAAGATCGGCGATCGCGCGGAGGTGCTGCTCCAGGACCTCACCGAGTTGCACTTGACCGAGCAGGTCGATGCGGTCTTCTCGAACGCCGTCTTTCACTGGGTGACCGATCACGATCGGCTGTTCACGCGGCTGTTCGAGGCGCTTGCTCCGGGTGGGCGGATCGAGGCGCAGTGCGGCGGCGCGGGCAACATCAAGACGTTTCATGACGCCGTCAACCGGCTCGCCGACCGGCCACCGTTCTCGGCGTACTTCGAGGACTGGCAGGGCCCGTGGCACTTCGCCTCCGACACCGAGGAGAGCGAGCGACTGGAGCGAGTCGGGTTCGTCGACGTGAAATGCTGGCTCGAGGACAGGCCGGTCACTCCGCCCGAGCCCCACGACTTCATCCGCACCGTCTGCCTGGGCCACCACCTCGAGCAGCTGCCCGAGGAGCTGCGCGACACTCTCGTGGGCAGGGTCGTCGACACCCTCGGCGACCCGCTCACGCTCGAGTACGTGCGCCTGAACATCTCGGCGAGGAAGCCGGCGTGACAAAGATCGTCGCGCTGCCGGGCGACGGCATCGGCCCGGAGATCATGGCCGCCGCGCTGCGCGTCCTTTCGGAGATCGGCGACTTCGAGATCGAAGAGCGCCTTGTCGGCGGCGCCTCGATCGACGAGCACGGGGTCGCGCTGGCGGACGACGTCCTCGAGGCGTGCCGTGCCTCGGACGCCGTGCTGCTGGCCGCAGTCGGTGGCCCGAAATGGGATTCGACGGATCCGGGCGCGCCGCGGCCGGAGCAGGGCCTGCTCGGGCTGCGCAAAGAGCTGGGGCTCTTCGCCAACCTGCGGCCTGTCAGGCCCTCGCCGGCGCTGCTCGACGCCAGCCCCTTGCGGCGCGACCGGATCGAGGGCACGGATTTGCTCGTGGTCCGCGAGCTGACGGGCGGCATCTACTTCGGCGACCGCGCGCGACAGGACGGCACGGCATACGACACCTGTGTCTACAGCGAGGGAGAGATCGAGCGCATTGCCGAGGTCGGGTTCAGATTCGCCCGCCGCAAGGTCACGAGCGTGGACAAGGCGAACATCCTCGAGACATCGCGACTGTGGCGTGAGGTCGTGGAGCGCGTGGCGGCGAAGCACGACACCGAGCTCGAGCACCTGCTCGTCGACAACGCTGCCATGCAGCTCGTGTCCCGCCCGTCCGACTTCGACGTGATCCTCACCGAGAACATGTTCGGCGACATCCTCAGCGACGAGGCCGCGATGCTGACGGGCTCGATCGGAATGCTGCCGAGCGCGAGCGTCGGAGCGGGCGGGCCGGGTCTGTTCGAGCCGGTGCACGGCTCGGCGCCCGACATCGCCGGCACCGGGAAGGCGAATCCGCTCGCGATGTTCGGCTCCGTCGCGATGATGCTTCGCTACGGACTTGACAGGGAGGACGACGCGGTGAAGATAGAGTCAGCCATCGATCGTGCGCTCGAAGGAGGCCTTCGTACGGCCGATCTGGGCGGCGACGCGACCACCGAGGACGCAACGGAAGCGATCCTCACGAACCTCTGAAGGAGGGACATACGTGCAGACCGCCGACTTCATCTGGGTGAACGGGGAGTTCGTCGCCTGGGAGGACGCGCGGGTACACGTACTGACGCACTCCCTCCACTACGGCACGGCGGTGTTCGAAGGCATCCGCGCGTACGAGACCGAGCGCGGGACGGCGATCTTCCGCCACCACGACCACCTCAAGCGGCTCGAGCGCTCGGCGAAGCTCTACTACATGGACGTCCCGTACTCGCAGGACGAGCTACGGAAGGCGACGCACGAGCTGATCGGCCGCAACGGCCTGAAGAGCTGCTACATCCGCCCGCTCGTCACGCGCGGATACGGGGAGATGGGGCTGAACCCGCTCGAGAACCCGGTCGACGTCGTGATCGCGGTGTGGGAGTGGGGGGCCTACCTCGGCGAGGAGGGCAAGGCGCGCGGGGTGCGCGCGAAGGTGTCCTCGTGGCGCCGGATCGGCCCGCAGTCGCTGATTCCCCAGTCGAAGGCATCCGGCCAGTACCTGAACAGCGTGCTGGCGAAGATCGAGTCGCTGAAGTCCGGTTACGAGGAGGCGATCCTCCTCGACGAGCGCGGCATGGTCTGCGAGGGAACGGGCGAGAACATCTTCGTCGTGCGCGACGGCTCGATTCACACGCCCGGCCCGAGCTCGTCGACGCTCGACGGCATCAACCGCCGCTCGATCCTGCAGATCGCGCGCGACCGCGGGTACGAGGTGGTCGAGCGCGACGTCATGCGCTCGGAGCTCATGCTCGCCGACGAGGTCTTCCTCTCCGGCACCGCCGCCGAGCTGACGCCGGTGCGCGAGATCGACGACGTCGAGATCGTCGGCGCACCCGGCCCCGTCACGAAGGAGCTCCAGCAGGCGTTCGACGACGCGCTGCACGGGCGGGAGCCGCGCTACGCGGAATGGCTGGACTTCGTAGAGGTGCC
>Ga0126310_10000515_pt1 | contig 13496 bp, 16 predicted proteins | sample Plot60_FD_92540 | JGI IMG/M metagenome (GOLD analysis project Ga0126310, IMG submission 92540) | Serpentine soil microbial communities from UC McLaughlin Reserve, CA, USA - Plot60 | ecosystem: Environmental > Terrestrial > Soil > Grasslands | place: USA: UC McLaughlin Reserve, Lake County... | reverse complement strand
TAATTCTTGGTGGTGGATTGCTAGCTGATAAAGTGGCAGACACAGATTCTGAACTAGAATCATCTGCTGCTGATATCGGTAACGGTAATGATAATGGTGGTGGTATAATATTTGGTAAAGGTTTTGGAGGAATCACTGATCTAGAAGTTGGACCAGATGGATATCTCTATGTTGTTTCAATCGGCCAAGGTGCAATATATAGGGTAATACTAAGTCAATAATGATGATAATGGTGGAGTAACCATAGACAAAGACAATGAGCAAGAGAATGATGATCTACATTAGATCAGAAGATATAACAAGTAGTGATGAGGGAGGAGATAATAGTAGTTAACAGGCCGATAGATAGAGTCTGGGAATATTAATAGATTTAAGGATTCTAAACGACTAACAGTGTAAGGAGGATGAACAAGTAAGTGGAATTCATCTCGCTCTAATTCCCTAAATCGAGTTGTTTTTTGTGTTGGCAGTAACGTGTTACAGAGTAAGATTTATGATACTAGATGCACACATTCAGCCTAAGCGGGTATAATAGATGTTTAATTTGAGATGTCCCAATATATCTAGCCAACTTGGAATATAGATCCTGGTTGTAGACTAATAATATGTATTAATAAAATTATGGTATACTTATGACTTGTTCAAATATTCAATTTCTTTTATTAAACGTAAAGATAGTGAAACAATGAGGCTTCCTTAAGTAAAAGAGTAACATTATTTGATTGAGTTATAATAACATTATAAAATAATAATAATGATAATATATTTAACAATGAAGTTATATCAGAAACTAACGTTAATTACTGCAATTCTTGGCCTTATCATTCCATTGTTAGGGGTATTTGCTTATGTTTTTATAAATAGTCTAACTGGTATTCCAGTTTTAGCTCTTTTCTTAGGCACTGCGGTCCTTATTGCGATTTTAATAATTGCAATTAATATAGCAGCTCTCGTTGTGACATTTTATATAAGAAATACAAAACTTGTAGGAATCATATTAATTTCTTGCGGAACTCTTCTATTTCTAACAGTACAAATATGGGGTATTCCTGGACTAGTATTGTATATAGTATCAGGTATAATTGCATTAAGAGAAAAGCCAACTCCTCCTATTAGAAAATATACAATCCAATGTCTTACATGTGATAAAGAACTAAATGGTATTAACAGTCCTGACTTTGCTAAAGATCATTTAGTTGATAATCCTACTCATTTAGAATATAGAGTATTTGTAAAAATACTTCCTACCACTGATTCAACTAGCAAATTTCCTTAAATTTATACCATATGAGAAATTAAAATAGTAACTTGTCCTTTCCTATACATCCTACTACCTTCATATCTTTTTTATGTTATTAACAAAACAGAAATCATATGTAACAGCTTGATAATAAAAATTGCTGATGTTTTATCTAAAAACGAGCGATTATCTTTGCATTATATCTTTCCAGTATTTCTACTTGCTATCACTATAAGCCAAAATTGAAGTTGCTAGAATTAGGTACAGTTGTAATTTGACTTAATGTTGTGGATAGTTTTATTATCAACTCTTGATTACTCGTTTCAACAGTATACCATAGCAATAATTATCTTATACTCCGCAGTATATGGAGCCGTATAGGTAGCGAGTTTGGTGGGAATTGTTCCTCATATATGAATGGATCCTGTTGGTCCTCTATTTAGCAATTTCTTAGTATAGTTGGTAGACGTGATGGAATGTAAGGCAGATTTGCCTCTAATTTGCAACTCAAAGTTTTGGAATAAGATCCTGAATTGTGGGTATATTATCTAACAAGATATTATATGTCGAGCTTCTAAAGAAGACCCTGTAAAACCAGAACAAGCAAAGCAACAACGATAGGCGTCAAATGATATAGTTCTGACGTAAAGCTACAAATAGCGTAATAAATAAGAATAAACCGATAATACAATATATCGATCTCTTTGTTGTTTTCATAATTTCTGTTGTTTATCAGCCACAAAGTACAGAATTACTATATTATGGTAGATTCAGTTTTCTTTAAAATCATCAACTATGAAATAGTTTGTATTATATATATTAGCTTACAAATGTCTAATAATAATGTCAAAGTGGCAGTAATAACAGGTTCAAGCAGAGGTATTGGTAAAGCCATTGCTAAAGAATTTGCTAAGAATGGCTATTCTGTTGTGCTAAACTCAAGAGATGAACAGGATCTAAACAGAGCTGCCCAAGATATAGCTAAAGAAATCGGAGATAATAATGTAATTTCATATGTTCCAGGCGATGTATCACAAGAACATGTCTGTAAATCATTGGTAGAAGAAGCTGTTAAAAGATTTGGTAGACTCGATGTATTAGTCAATAACGCTGGCATAAGTGGTGTCTCGAAGAAAATAAATGAACTATCAACTAACGATTGGGATTACGTTATCGATGTAAATCTGAAAGGGGCATTTCTCTGTACTAGAGAAGCATTGAAGCATATGATTCAAAATAGTGATACTAGCACTAATACTAAAAATAATTATTCTATCGTAAATATCTCCTCTGTTCACGAATCCATACCGCAACCAGACGCGGCCCCTTATGCTGCTTCTAAAGGAGGTATGGAGATGCTAACAAAAAATACAGCTATGGAAGTATCTGATAAAGGTATACGCGTTAATGGTATCGCACCAGGGGCAATAGCAACAGATATGAATAAAGATTTACTTGAAGATGAACAAAAGAAAAAAGAGGAAGAACAAAGAATTCTACTTAAAAGAATTGGTCAGCCTCAAGAAATAGCTAAAGTAGCACTGTTTTTAGCTTCAGATAATGCAAGCTACATTACAGGGACAACAGTCTATGTTGACGGTGGACTAACATTAACTTCATAAGAAATAACAAAATACAATTTAAAAGGTTACTGGAGTTAATTCATCTTCCTACCTCCCCTTTTGTAGAAAAATATTTTGAAAGTCTCTAGAAATATTGGCGACGTCTGCAAGAGTAGATTGATCAGATCTTTCTTCACGAATCCATATAATATTCCCATCAAGATCTATTTCTAGGCCTTTCGATCTCACTAAATACCTTAGTATAGTATTTATCTTAACAAGATCCAGAGAGGGACGAAGCAATTTTTGTAGATCTCTAACCTTTGGATATCCTCCTTGTACATTCTTTATTGTTGTTAGGAAAAAATTTATATCCTCTTCTGTAATCTCATTCGAAGGCTTTTGTTTGCGTTTTTTAATAAATTTATTCTTTTTGTGGGATTTGATGAAGTATTATATGTAAGTTATCATTTTAAAGTTTTGTATAACAGGAAAAGATCGAGGTAACCTCCTTGTAGCCCATTTGTCATTGATATTCAAGGATCTCGAGAGTTAGCGTTTGTAATTGTAGTAACTCTTATAAAAACTGCCAAATAAATTATCTTCAATCTAACTCCACATAAAGGAGAAATGAGTAGATAAAACATGACAAACTGGCATGAGAGCCCGTTAATGATTGTTAAAAGTGCTGATCCTACTATACACGACGGAGCAAGTCTTAAGAAAATGCTAAATGAAATAGAGGCACTTTTAGTTAATGGCTATAGGTTGAAATCTATTACAGAATGTAATGGTGAAATATTTGCATTCTTGCTAAATGAGTCGGAATTAACAGCAACAGGAAGAACTGCAGAAGAATAATACAGATAGCACCCTAATATTGAGATAAAATCATTTGAATATATAAAACGCATAAAGCTGTCTTCTGCATAATAAAATATATCAAGTAGCAATATGTTACAAGCATGAAAAAGAAAGATAATCAAGAATCACTCTCAAAAAATGAAGACTGAAAGAATATACTTTAAGGTAATTGGAATGTATTATATTACATGCAAACTCATTGTAGAAAAACAACTAAACAATAGTTGCCCATAAATTCTTCTAACTTGATTGGTCTTGATTAAAATTAATTGGTCTTATGGTATATATCAGAAGGTCCGGAAAATATCCTTTTACCTTTTCTTGTTCATGTATTTTATTAACCTCTACTCCAATAAGATAAAACAATATCTCTATGGGTAGAACAATTCCTTCATTCAGAATAGCCAGTGTAATAGAAGAAAAAGAATGGAAGTCATTTAGAAATTCTCTTGCCAAATCAGAGAGAAAGATATTTGATGATATGTTTGCTATTTCCCATTTGTATAACTCTGCGTGTTCTTACTCTGCCAAATATGTTAGAATACATCCTATTTTCGTATCTATCATATTTCATCACTATAAACAACTTACAAAGCTCTCTGAACAGGTTGAAAATAATGATTGATTGATCCTTAATGACCTATCAACTGCTGCAGATGTTTGTGTATCATTCAGCAAGGTCTCAGTTATGATTATATAAATTTCTGATTCTTCTATTCTGTGGATATCATTATGAGATAAGTTTGGAAGTGTAGATGATGACTGCGGCAATGATAATGTTGGATTGGACATAGATAAATAATCCACAGTAGTAGAAGCTATAAAAGTTAATTCACGGGTTCGGTGAGATGTGGGACAGAATTGACTCTATTTTGCCACCCGCTTTCTTACAGTTATTATAATATCTTAATAAGGCAAACTAATCCAAAGCTTTAGGCTGTTATTCATATCTTTCTAATCTATCATTATTATGATAGGAGGATGAGATATCAAGGCTTTTTCATATTCCATACCGTGGGGAAAAGTGTGGGGAATTTCCGCAGAATGTGTGGAAAAGTCTGAAATTTTCTAATACTATCACTTATTGTGTGGAAAAATGTGTGGAAGAACCCATCGGTATGATTTAGTAGATGTCATAGAATGAAATTGGATTATATAAGTAAATAGTCGGTGTCATTCCCAGAGTAGATTATCGTAACTCTGCTAAAAATTTTAACTGTTCGGTGGGACGCAATTCACTATAGTGTATGTAATCCACTTGCGCAATGTAAAATGATTATTTATTTAATTTTTATCTGCATAAACCATAATATACAAAACTGCTATATTGTATTTTGTTCTGAAGAAGATAATTAAGGATATGGTAAAAATTAGTATTCAAGCAGCTCATGAACAAGTAAACCCTACTGATTTATTAAATGATGTCATTATTATGGATAAAAATGGCATAGAACGATGTTGGTCAAGTGATCATTATATGCCTTGGTGGCATACTGGAGCTTCTGGTGCTGCAGCCTGGCCATGGATAGGTGCTGCTTTAGTTAAAACAAGCAATATAGTAATAGGTACTGGTGTTACAGCTCCAACACTCAGATATAATCCAGCAGTAGTTGCTCAAGTCTTTGCAACGCTTGGATACATGTTCCCTAATAGAGTATTTTTGGGAGTTGGTTTAGGAGAATCTCTCAATGAAGTAACTTCCGGTAATGAATGGCCTCCAACTCAAGAAAGATTTCAGCGTACAAAAGAAGCAATAACATTAATTAAAAAGTTATGGACAGAAGAATGGATAACGTTCAAAGGAGAATACTATTGGGTGAAAGATTCTAATCTTTACACAAAACCGCAAAAACCAATTCCTTTGTATATTGCAGCTATGGGATCTCAAACAGCTAGATTGGCAGGGGAGGAAGGAGATGGATTTGTAACAAATGAAATTAATGTAGAATCAATAAAAAATAAATTGATTCCTGCGATTAGAGAGGGGACAAAAAAGTCAGGAAAAGACTTTGATACATTAGAAAAAATACTTTTTATTCCAGCCTCATATGATAAAGATAAAGAAAAGGCTATACAATCAATTAGATTTTGGAGAGGTGCTATGATAAAGGCATTTTTTGATGTAGATGTACATGATCCTCGTGAGATTGAAGAAAATGCTCAAGTAATTAGTGATGATACATTAGAAAAGATGTTATTAGTAATTACAAATGCAGAGGAAGGAATAAAGAAATTGAAGAAATATACTGATTTAGGGTTTACAGAAATTGTGTTGACAAATTCCAGTCCAGACAGAGAAAATCTAGTAAAATTAATTTCTAAAGAGATATCTCCAGCATTGAAATAAAACAGTTAGTAGGTGACCTTTTCATATTAAATATACAATGATGACCAAGGATTAAATTCTGTAGGGATTATTATTATTATTATTGGTACTCTGATTTTTCCAAGTTTCTAGTTCACCTTTTATCTGTCAGAACTGACTTAAAAGCACTAATATCGGAACAGGCCCAGAGGGATTTGAGTCTTTATGGTAAGAAAGAGGATTCATCTACATTCTACAAAATTCATTAAGGAGATTGTAACAACAAGTCGAGGTATACATTTCATGATGCAGAATAAGAATTTCCAACAAGACAATTAACAGAAAGAAAGTTAGAATAATAATGCAAAATCAAAGCAAGCTTAAAATAATTAAAGTGAAGAGCCATTTATTGCTATAATATATATTATAAACTATGTAGCAAATAATTGTATGTATGTTTAATGTCGGACTCAAATGGAATATTTTTTAAAGATCCATTATCGCCTATTTTAGCCTTGGTTTTTACCATAGTAGGTGCATTTTTGACATATCGTGTTGGACTAGTAAAGGATATACCGTTTAATAAAAAAGGAAACAAACATTTTGTTAATAATGATATTGTTTTAGGAAATTTCAGGCGTGAAAATGAAGCTAGCGTCATATATTCAATATCTTTCTAGTCCTATATCTTATTTAGTCCTATTTAAAATCATTATGTGATGCATCTTCCAAAATAGTTTTTAACATAGTCACATCACGTTTAAAGAAAATATCCAAAGTCCAATCAGCCATTACTCTTATCTTTTTTTGTAGTGTAGGAAGATTGGCTAGATAATACATACGCCATATCCACCATGCTATAAATCCTTGTAATTCTATTCCTAGTATTGCACCAACACCATTTCTCTTTCCAATAGATGCCATCATTCCTTTTGTTTTGTAGTCGAATACTTTTTTGTTTCCTGGTTTTCCTTCGATCAAAGAAATTATGTTTTGGGCTACTACTGTCCCCTCTCTTATTGCATGCTGAGCTGTAGGCGGATAGGGATCACCTGTGTTTGGATCTATTATAAATGCGCAATCTCGTATGGCAAAAACCTCTGGATATTCCTGTACTTCCAAGTGCTTGTTTGTTATTATGCGACCGCTCTTTTTGTCACGCTCACAAGTAAGTTCTTCTGTGATAGGATTGGGTGCTACTCCACCGGACCATATAATGGTATTTGTAGGAATAGATCTTCCATTTTTTAATTTAACACTAGTTGCAGTAGCACCTGTAACACGAGCATTCAATAGGACTTCAACGCCACTTTGAGTCAATTTTTGCAAGGCAAATTTGGATAATTCTTCACTCATCTCAGGTAGAAGTCTGTTTCCAGATTGTATTATTATTACATGGATATCTTTAGGTTCAATATTATGATAATAGTCCTTTACTGAATCACGTAAAAAATCATTTAGTTCCCCTGCAGTCTCTACCCCTGCAAACCCTCCTCCAACAACTACAAAGGTTAAAAGATTTTCTTTGTTAGTAATATCTGAATCTGAACTATTTTTTTATGAGAAGGGTCTTTCTCGTAGCAGAAGTTCAGCCTGTTCAAGTTGATGTATGATATGGTTTCTTATAACAATTGCATCATTCCAACTTTTTATGGTAAGGGCATGTTTTTCGATATCTGCCATATCAAAAAATTTAGTTTCACTTCCCAATGCTATAACTAAGTAGTCATATGAAAGATTGCTCAACTGTGCCTTTCCCAGATTAGACAATAATAAGTGACTACTTCCCTGCTCTTGTTCCTGATAACTTGGAAGAGCAGCCCCTTCAAGATTGCTGCTATTTGCATTGAGAATAGAACGAGAAGATAAAGGAGATTCAATTTGGACTTGTCTATTCTTCAAATCAACTGACTTTACTTTAGCAGCATAGAATTTTGCTCTGTTGCAAAAAGCCCTAATAGGAGTTACAATATGCCTAGTTTCTATCATCCCTGAAGCGACCTCATGTAGCATCGGAGTTAAAAGCAAAAAGTTATCTTTACTTACCATTGTAATATTGACACTGACATCATTTTGAAATCTATCCTGCAATCTTCTTAATACTTCTACACCAGCAAATCCTCCACCTAAAATAAGTATCTCTTTTGGATGAATTGGTTTAGCATCATGTATAAGCTCAAGGTGACGTTGCAGAGAATCAACCCTCGAGAAGGAAATATCACATTTAGGACATCTATATCTAGCACCAAATTTTATCGACAAGAATGAAGAAAATAATCAAGTGTTATTCCGAAAACTAAATTAATTATAAGAGAGTTTAAGAGGACTCTCAACTCTGTAAAAACAGATGGATTCGACGGAAAAGATGAAGACGATGTTGCTGATGGTTGGCTTATCATAGGTTGAGAATCTTCTATAATAACAGGAGGTTGTGTATTAATATTCGTGGTCGTGGTAGTTGAACTATTACCAATTGTGCGTACAAATTCAGGACCTAACACGAATTGTTGAACTGGTATGGCAAAAACAACAAATACTAAAGAACCAACAAAGAGCCCATATTTCAAGCCATTAGATGGTTTGCTTATATTCAGAATATTGGTTTTGTATAGAAAAAGTCCTGCTATTATACCAATACTTGTTGCAACAAAAATATGTAGCAAAAATCCTGCAACTATGACAGATGAAACAGGAGAATAAATGCCCGCAATGTGACCAAATACTATCCATGTTAAATAATATAATGACCCTTGTTCAATTGCAAACACGGTTATAGGAATAACATACATTATGGCTCCTGCAAGGGCTCCTGCGATAATGAAGAACACTTCCCTCTTAAATGAAAAATCTATCTTAAATTTAGTTGCGGCTATTATGTTTTTTCTCTCTATTTTTCTTTTTGTTATATCATTACCATTATTATTTTTGTTATCGTTATCCAAGGTATTATCTCCCTTTATTCATAATAACCATTCCAACAGAACACAAAGTCATACATTCATCCATACTGCAACATATTTAATCAATATTGACTGGATCTATTTTGTTCGTGCAGTATGTAAAATAGCTTTATTTTTTAACAAATTTGTACTCACATTTGATTTTCTAAGCCGATTATTTTTTCTCATTTTATAACTAGTAATCAATTTGTGGATAATATTGCTATTAGGGTCCGGTAGTATCAAGAGCCTTCTCCTTTATAGGTTGAATAACTATTCTGTTGGATCAGGTCCCTGCATATATACGGTTCCCGATGGTCTTTAGTTAATTAACTTTTCTTTAGCAGTTGTGTCGAATTAGCTAGAACTCAGGACATATATAGTCATATGCGGTGGGATGCAATGCACTAGTGTATGTAATCCATTTCTATGACACTTCACATAATATAAAAAATAGATTATAAATTAAGGAATATTTGTAGGTTCGTACTTGGATGGATTATTACCACTCTTTGGATATTCTTCTGATCTTACATTTTTGGAACCTATTTTATCATATGCCCAAAAAATCTAAAACTTCAAATGTGGCTCAATTGCTGCTTATTTTACATTCAACCTAGATAGTAATTATCTGTTGAATCTACAAAATCCAAAAGTAACATGATAAAAAAATAATAGTGGTAATACTTACTAACTGATATTTTCTGTTGTGCTTGCTATTGCACGCACAACATCTTTCTTATCCTGTTCTGTTATGCCTTCAGCAATGAGGTGTTGTGACAGCCATAGTTTTCCATTTCTTATTCTCTCAATGGTAGAAAATCTTCCAAGCCAGTTTTCTGAAGGCTTACATACATTGCAGTTAACAATAGTGCCTATCAACCTACTTTCAAGCCCTTCCTTTCCAATCCTCTTTTGTTGGCCTTCCAAAGCAATGAATCTAAATGAGAATGTATAACGTAATATTTTGCTTATTTCTGATTCAATTTGTTTTTCTTTTTCTATATTTCTCATAAGATTCATTTTAAGACGATTTTCTTTAAACATATAATCAATATTCCAAATCTTTAGGTAATAGTCATTGTTTTTATTCAATAGCGCTCTGCCAATATCATTTCTAAAAGTGCTTCTATCTGATGGTTTTGGATTAGCAATAGTAAAATTCATTTTAGATTCATTTAATAAAAAATGTTCAGATATTCTACTTTGAAAATTGTTTTCTTTGTGTGTTGCTATTCTAACTATCCTTGGTTTAAGACCATATCCATGATCTATGATTTCACCTTCTTCATAAAAGAAGGATATTCCATTAGAAGGAAGAGATTTGACATTAAATGGAAATTTAACTATTGGGAGGGATTCTAATTGATTGTGAAGCCAACTACATTTTCCAGATGCCAACTAATTATCTGCACTCATTAATTATTGTATTTCTTTAATATGTGTAAACATCTTTATTTTGTCTTTCAAGGAATTGATTTCCAGCAACTTCTTGTATAGAGAATGGAAACGTCCCGGATTATAACAGAACCAAATTTCAAAATCTTTTAATTTTGAATTAAAATCCTGTACTAAGCTATTAAGTTCTTAATCTTTTACTTTGTTCGGATCCTTCTCATACCATGTGTGTTTTGATATTAGAGAACCAAATACCATACATGTCTGAGAATATAGCCCAATTTGCTTTAGCATTTTTACATTTGTTCATAAAATGTTGTGTCACAGTTGCAGTATACTATCTATCAGGAGTAACTTGAAAATTGTTTTCTTTAAATGAGTCATCTTTCTTAGCAGAGCAGTGTGTTAAGAATGTTCTTCTTATCGTATTATTCTCTGAGCACATAGGATTAGCTTCCTTTTACTTTCATTTGTTTTGAGCGCATACGATTGGACTTGAAATTGACATTGATTAGTTTCTCTTATATGCCTGTTTTATAAGGGTTAAGGAATATGGGGAATATGGAATTTCATTTCTATCTTTAATCGATACTTCCACTATTTTACCGCTGAATTTAGCATAATCCTTTGCTTGCTTTAAAGGATCATTGGTTTGATTTGATTTATTCCAATATTAATTTACGATTAAAGCTTTGCGCTGCAGAAAACAAATGACACGAAATTATGCTCACGGCGGAGAGCAATAGATTATTTGGTTGGCCTCATCTCAAAATCATTATCCAACGTAAGTATTGCAGATTTTAATTCAGAGTATAATTCTTTGATGTTATCATCAACTCCGTTTAAATGGTCTTCTTTTGTGTATAGTTTTATCTCCTCAGTTACCTTTTTTTCATGGTGTGCATAATATAACATGCAAAAGATTGGAGATAAAATAGTCTATAATACTATTGAAGAAATCATAGATCCTTCGCATACAGCATTGGTGGCATGGGATGTACAACGCGCATTGACAAAAATGATTTTTAATAAAGAAGAATTTAGTAGGAATCTGAATTCAATTGTAGAATTGGCACGCAAATCAAACATTCCAATATTCTTTACATCAATTCAAATGCTATCAAAACGATTTGAATCTTCAATCATATACACTCTTGGTAAACTAGGATTTGACCGCTTATTCGAGCAGTTTACGACTGAAGATATGACTGAAGATATGACTGAAGATATGGATTTTACAATAAAACCCAAATAAGATTAAATAGTAATAAATAAACATAATGGTTGCAGTATTAGCAGCAGTGCAATGCTATCAGCAACAGTAGTTGTACTACCAATGCAGCAAGCAAGTGCACAGGATACGAACTTTAGTTTCAAACAAAGACAGTATAACGGATGCAGTTTCGCTGCTGAATGTGGTAATGCAGGCACAATAATATTTAGTCCATTCTAAGAAATATCGACAGTTGTTACTGCTGTCGCAATATCTATTTTTGTAAGACTATAATCAATTTAACCTCTTTAGAATAATAATGACAATATTTTGCTCAAAGCCTTTATTTTGGAATAAATGTTATTAACTGAAGGCTGATCATTATTGGGTTGTTCATAATCTTCTGATCAACCTGGAGTGCTCATCCTCTCCACTGTGTTTTCTCATTGATAACTTTATTTTTCAATCTAACGGACAAATTGATATATAATTTTCTCTGCAACTCAGTTACAATATTTAACAATCCATAAGTATCAAATTTCCGAACTCATGAATTCAATAGAATGCGAAGAGATAGATTTAACTATAGTTTATCACTCAGCTTATATAGTAGATTCAAATATTCATTAGAGAAATTATGGCAGTGAATGTTTCTGATTAAGGACATACTACTTATTAAGTAATAATTTTCTAATAATATTATAGTAAAGATAGCTAATATATAATTCAGAATTATTTTTTTTAAAGTACATATATTGATAGATAATTAGAAAAGATTAATATGAAAAACTCAACTTTACTAATGGTTGGAATCGTAGCAGTAGTATCAATGCTGTCAACAGGACTAGCTTCAGTACCTATCACAGTACAACAAGCAAGCGCACAGGATACAAATTTCGATTTCGAACAAGATCAAGAGAATAGATGTAGTGGCTTTGCGGAATGTTTTAATGAAGGCTGCATAACAGGCGTGGTTTACGGAGTCCAAGCTACAACCTCAGTGGAACCTTGTGCAGATTAATTGATAATCAAAGAGTATCCATAAATCATTATTGAGATTACTTAATAGCCATATACCTAATTATATGGAAAAGATAGAATGGCCAAAGTAAACAAAGCATAGACGTAAAGTAACCAACTAACCTTTCTTTTTTTATTGTTACGCTTAAACAATCAACAAGACTCTGCACATAGAATAATGAAATTACGCTCCAACATACAATCTGGTTATAGAAGCCGATGAAGAGACAATCTTGAATACTTCTCCAGTGGGATGTGGGACAGAATTGACTCAAATATGCCACTCAGAATGTACATTCAAATATTATAGAATCTCTAATTGTAAAATCTTCCTAACTAACTATGGTTCTCCCTATTATTAACTGGCGATTTAATAATAATATCATTGTAAATATCTCTAGTATATAATTCAGAATTATTTCTTTTAAAGTACATATACCAATAGGTATTTAAAGAAGATTAATATGAATTCAACATTAGTAATGGTTGCAGTCCTAGCAGCAGTAGCAATGCTATCAGCAGCAGTAGTCGTAGTACCAATACAACAAGCAAGTGCACAGAGTACGAGTTTTACTTTCAGTCAGAATCAGAATAATAGATGTAGTGGTAATGCTGGCTGTGGTAATACAGGTACAATTACATTCAGTACGAGACCGCCAGTCTGTCCGAGCATTTGTTGAGGATAAGGAGTGAGTAATATAATATGAATGACAACAACAGTAACTCAACTTTACTAATGGTTGGAATCGTAGCGGCTGTAGTAATATTGTCAGCAGCAGTAGTCGTAGTACCAATGCAGCAAGCAAGTGCACAGGATACAAGCTTCAGTTTTGAACAAGATCAGAGTAACCGATGCAGTGGCTTTGCAGGCTGTAGTAACTTCGGCGAAATAATATTCGGCGGCGCCAGAGGATAAAAATTATCGGCAGTGGTTGCTGTCGCAATATCTATTTTT
>Ga0126310_10000514_pt1 | contig 13503 bp, 10 predicted proteins | sample Plot60_FD_92540 | JGI IMG/M metagenome (GOLD analysis project Ga0126310, IMG submission 92540) | Serpentine soil microbial communities from UC McLaughlin Reserve, CA, USA - Plot60 | ecosystem: Environmental > Terrestrial > Soil > Grasslands | place: USA: UC McLaughlin Reserve, Lake County... | reverse complement strand
GCGAGATGAGGGTGCCCGAGCAGTAGGGGCGCGTCTGCCCGTCGAAGGTACCCACGAGCGCCCCGACGTTAGGGTGGTTGTTTCCATCCGGTTGCCCGTAGGTGATAGCCAGCGCTTCCCCGCCCCAGACCAGAACGCCCGTCACCACAACCGCAAACATCAGGGCCGCTCGCCGTGTTCTTTCGCTCCTCTCCGCCGGATTCGCGGACAAATGCTACAGCAAGAGCGCCCGTGGCGAAAGAGGGTGAGCTAACCGAGGACGTCCACGTCGGAGGTGTCCGCCTCCCGCACTTCGTCGAGGCCCAAAATCTCCGCTATGATCTCCTCTAGATCTTCCTGGGTGGCTATGGTGCCTGTGAGTAGCACGACCCCGTCCCTGGCGGATCGAACCTCGAGACCCGTGTCCACGATGATATCCTCGACGTCGTCCTCGAGGGTCTCGTTCTCCACCAGGCGCGGGTCCAGCACCTCTTCCCCGGTGTATGGGTCGATGTACACGTCGTTGCGCGGATAGCCGGAGTCGGGGGTGAAGGCCTCGTCCTGCCAATCTCCCGCCTCCCCCGACTCCTTCACTATGTCTTCCGGTGGCTTCGTCTCGTCCGGGTCCGCCGGCGTGGTGACGAACTGCCCCTCGTGCTCGGAATCGTCGGGGCCGTCCGGCTCCGCAGGCGCGTAGCCCGGCGGCTCTATCTCGTCCCCGAGGTGGTCGCCCGGCTCATCGTCGAAGGGATCGGCGTGGAATATCGCGAAGTCAGTGTCGGGGTCGACGGTGATGTTAGATACCGGGACCTGGAACACGTCCTCCAACTCTTCCCGCGAGGCCACGACGTCGGTCACCTCCACGATCACGTGCGTCACCTCGCCGGTCTCATCGTCCGTGATCACCTCCATTATGCGGCCGATCTCCGAGCCATCCGCCGCCCGGGCTTCGAGCCCGATAAGATCGCGCTCTTCCAAGTTGACCTCCTGGTTGGCTATTGCTACTGGAATATACCCTCTGCCATGAGGCTTACTCCGGCAGCTCGGCAAGGACCTCAGCCAATTGGTAGAGGCCGGGATCTAGCGCGCTCCTTCCCAACTACCTTCTCGAGCGTGGCGCGAACCCCGCCGCACCGGTGCCCAACCCCGAATACTCGCCTTGATCTATCGGACATCGGTAATAAAATATGAGTGTGATGGGCTTAGATTTATACCCGTTAGGTCCCTCCCGCTGAGGGTATAAGGGGCACAGGATCTCATTTACAGGAGGCACATAAACAGATGATATGTGAGAACTGCGGGGTACGGCCGGCGAGCGTGCGAGTCTTCGGGCAGCAGGGGGACCAGCAGTCGGCGGCGTACCTTTGCACTGAGTGTGCTAGGGAGCTTGGCATGATCGGGACCGGCTCCGGCGGGGTGGACCCGTTCGCGGTGCTCCGGAACCTTGTGCAGCAGCAGAGCCAGGGTTCTGGTGGCGTCTTCGAGATGCTTAGTGGAGAGGCCCAGGAGGCCGTGATGCGGGCGCGGGAGGCTTCGGCCGGCACGACCAAGACCGCGGCCATCGGCACCGACCACCTGCTCGCGGGCGTCGTCACCGGCGACAACGTGGCGACGGAGGTCTTGCAGAGGGCCGGCGCGAACGTCGAGGGGATGCGGGATCAGTTCCGCGAGTTCCGGGGGGACCCTGGGGATCAGGTCTACACCTTCACCCCGAGCGCGAAGCGGGCGCTGCAGCTCGCCTTCGCCGCCGCGCGGCAGATGGGCTCCTCGCAGGTCGGGACCGAGCACCTCTTGCTCGGGCTGCTCGGTGAGGGCGACGGCAACGCCTACCGGATACTGCAGCAGAACGGCGCGAGCGACGCCGAGGCGCTGAGGCGTGAGATCTTCAGGCTCCTACAGCAGCGCGGCGCCCAGACCGGCCCGCAGGGTAGGATGCCAGGCGCGGCGGCGGGCGGCGGGGGCTTTCCCGGCGGTCCGGGCGGACCGCAGGGTGACAGCCGGACGCCGGTCCTCGACCAGATCACGCGCGACCTCACGCAGCTCGCGCGCGACGGCGAGCTCGACCCTGTCATGGGGCGGGCCGAGGAGATAGCGCGCGTAGTCAGGATCCTCTCCAGGCGCACCAAGAACAACCCGGCGCTCATCGGCGAGCCCGGGGTCGGCAAGACCGCCATCGTCGAGGGACTCGCGCAGAGGATCGTCTCCGAGGACATCCCTGAGCCCTTGAGGGACAAGCGCGTACTCGCCCTCGACGTCGGCGGCCTGGTCGCAGGCACCCGCTTCCGCGGGGACTTCGAGGAGCGGATGCGGCAGATGATTCAGGAGCTGCAAGCCGAGGAGAAGAACATAATCCTCTTCATCGACGAGCTGCACAGCATCGTCGGGGCCGGTGGGGCCGAGGGCGCGGTGAACGCCTCCAGCATGCTCAAGCCCGCCCTCGCGAGGGGCGAGCTTCAGGTCGTCGGCGCGACCACGCTCGACGAGTACCGAAAGCACGTCGAGAAGGACCCGGCGCTCGAGCGCCGCTTCCAGCCTGTGCTCGTGAGCGAGCCTACGGTGGACGAGACGGTGGCGATCCTCTTCGGTCTCCGGGACCGCTACGAGGCGCACCACCGCGTCAAGATCTCTGACGAGGCGATCATCGGCGCCGCCCAGCTCTCGGACCGCTACATCACCGACCGCTACCTGCCGGACAAGGCCATAGACCTCCTCGATGAAGCGGCCGCCGAAGTCAGGCTCCGTTCCACGGTGCCGCCGGTTGACGTGAAGCGTATAGAGGAGGAGCTCGCGGCCCTCGATCGTGAGAAGGAGGACGCCGTCAGGACCGAGGACTACGAGAAGGCGGCCTCGCTGAAGCAGCGGGAGGCTGAGCTTCGGGCCGAGCTCGAGCAGCATCAAGAGGGCTGGGCTGGCCAGAGGGAGACCAACGCCCCCGAGGTGACGCGCGAGGACATCGCCCGCATCCTCGAGGAATGGACAGGTGTGCCCGCGACGAACATCGTCCAGGAAGAGGCCGAGCGCCTCTTGAACCTGGAGGCCGTTCTGCACGAGCGGGTGGTGGGTCAGGACCCGGCCGTCAGCGCCGTTGCCGAGGCGATAAGGCGCGCGAGGGCCGGCATAAAAGACCCGAAGCGCCCTGTCGGCAGCTTCCTCTTCCTCGGGCCTACGGGCGTGGGGAAGACCGAGCTCGCCCGAACGCTCGCCGAGTACCTCTTCGGCGAGGAGGACGCCCTGATCCGGATCGACATGTCCGAGTACCAGGAGAAGCACACGGTTAGCCGCCTGGTCGGCGCGCCTCCCGGCTACGTCGGCTACGAAGAGGCGGGCCAGCTCACCGAATCTGTCAGGAGGCGCCCCTACGCGGTTATCCTCTTCGACGAGATCGAGAAGGCCCACCCCGATGTCTTCAATATCCTGCTTCAGGTCCTTGACGACGGGCGCCTCACGGACGCCCAGGGGCGGACGGTCAACTTCGAGAACACGGTCATCGTCATGACCTCGAACGTCGGCAGCCAGCACCTCGTCTCCGAGAGGCAGTTCGGCTTCACCGGCAGGGACGGCGTGGACTTCCGGGAGACCGAGCGGCGCGCCCGCGAGGCCCTCGAGCGCACCTTCAGGCCCGAGTTCCTCAACCGGATAGACGAGATCATCGTCTTCCAGCCTCTGAGCAAGGAGGATGTGCTCAGGATCGTGGACATCATGCTAAAGCACCTCAACAAGCACCTCGAGAGCCAGAAGGTCACCGTCGCCGTCAGCGAGCCCGCCAGGGAGTTCCTCGCCGAAGAGGGCTACGACCCCAAGTTCGGCGCCCGGCCCCTGGCACGCGCCATCCGGCGCCACATCGAGAACCCGCTCTCTAGCCGCATCATCAGCGGCGACTTCGGTCCCGGCGATACGGTCGTCGTAGACCGCGCCGCGGACGGCCTGACTTTCAAGACGACGGTGCCGGCCACGCAGTAGTAAGGCTGCGTAAGCAAGTTCTTCTTAGAAGGTTCCCCGAAATTCTGGGGAGCCTTCCTTTCGGCTTCCATATCAAACAAATGTTTGACACATAGCTCAGGCTGCGCTAGGGTGGGATGGTGGAGCCGTTACAGCCGAGGAGGGAGAGGATCCTGCGTTTCCTGGCGCGGCGGGCGGGGGCGGGGGAGCCGCCGCCGAGCGTGCGCGAGGTTGCTACTGCGGCGGGGGTGAGGAGTTCGCAGACGGCTTATCATCATTTGAAGAAGTTGGAGGAGGAGGGGTACGTGGGGCGAGAGGGGGGCCGGGCGAAGATGATCTGGCTCACCGAGAAGGGTTGGGAGGCTACAGGGCGGATGGCGCTACTGGGCAGGATCGCCGCGGGGCGCGGGCTGGAGGCCGTCGCGACGGACGAAGCCTACTCTCTGGCCTCTGAGCTTCTCACGACCCGCTCCGGGAGGCGGCGGTACCTGCTCAGGGTGGTGGGGCAGAGCATGGTGGGAGCGAGGATAGAGGATGGGGATCTCGTCGTGGTAGAGGAAGATGAGGCCCCCCCGGACGGGGCGGTGGTCGTCGCCCTGCTCAGGGATGGGGAAGAGGTTACGGTGAAGCGGCTATATACGGAAGGGAACAAGGTGCGGCTCAGGCCGGAGAACGGAGACCACGAGGAGCTGGTGCTCCCGGCGGAGGACGTGCGGGTTCAGGGGCGCGTGGTCTACGTGGTGCACCCGCCCGGAGCGAGGGCTTAGAGGTGGGCCCGTTGCAGAGCCTGGCGTCTGGAGCCCTGTCGTACCTGATGTTCGCCGGCATAGGCGGATTCGTCGGGTACTACTTCGCGAAGAAGCGGACTGAGCACGAGGTCGGCTACCTGCGCCGCGTCGAGGTCGTCGAGCGCATACAGCTCCTCGTGGTCTCGCTCGCCGAGGAGTTCGAAGCGGCGCTCGCGTACATCCGCGAGCCGGGGCCGACAGGGGATCTGCCGGCGAAGAAGATTGAGAGCTCCATAGACGAGCTAGAGAGGTACTACGTCCAGCAGGAGATCTGGCTGAACCGCGAGACCCTCGCCAGACTCGACGCCCTCACCACCCAGTCTCGCGCGCGCCAGAGGGACCTGGCGCGCCTGCCGCGGCGCTACGGCGATCCCAACTTCGAGCGCGAGTACGCGCGGGTAGGGGCTGGGCTCAACGAGTGGCTGCGCAGGGGCCTCCCCGAGGCCCGCGACAGTCTTACGGATTCGTTGCGGGCCATGCTCGGGGTCGGGCGGTGGCGCTACGGGCTCCCGCGGCGGGTCGCTCCGGGCGGCGGGTCCTGACGCTCCGCCAGGTTGCATTCCAGGGCGAAGGTTTCAGCGGCATGCGGTGCGTGGAGGCGGCCTCGAGCAGGCTGTGAAGCGCGGGGTAATGTTGCGGGCCGTCCATGCGCCGGGTAACATTTCCTTGCCTGACGCGTGTCCAGCGCGCCGCATCAGGCACCAACTCGACGAGGTGAGTTTGTTGATAACGGTGATCGCCGAGTCGTCTGCCATAGGCGCGTATTGCGTGGGCTATGGTGTGTTTTCCAAGGGAAGAACTCTTTCCGGCGGGAGCGTCCCGCCGGCACCTCGGGCACCCGCGGGCGGGATGCGGGGTGGGTAGGTTGGACGCTGGCGCGGCGCTGCGATCGGGGCCGACCCGGCTGGGACGCCACCTGCGACGCGGGGCACCCGCCTACGGTGTGCTCCTTATAGCGCTCCTCCTGACCGGGCTCGCCTGGTACTACGTGCGCCAGAACGTCGAGGCGCAGACCCAGGTCCGCTTCGACGAGACTACCAGGGCCACCCAGGAGGCCATAGAGCGCCGCGCCAAGGCCTACCTCGACGCGATCTTAGGCGCCCGCGGACTCTTCTACGCCAGCCAGGAGGTCGAGCGCGAGGAGTGGAAGAGCTACGTCAGGGGTGTAGAACCGGAGGATCGCCTCAAGGGGCTGCAGGGCCTCGCTTTCGCGGAGTACGTCAAGCCCGAGGAGAGGGAGGCCTACGCCCGGGAGAGCCAGGAGAAGGGTCTGCTCGAGCTGCGTCCCGACCTGAACCCCGGCGGGCAGCGTTCCGCCTACTTTCCCCTGAAGTTTATGGCCCCCTCCAACGAGGCCAACCGGAGGAGGGTCAACCTCGACCTGTACGCCTACCCCGCGTACCGGACCGCCATGGACGCAGCACGGGATTCCGGCTCGCCGCGGGCGACGGGGACGGTCAACGTGCTTACCGAGCCCGGCCCCAACGCCAACGCGGACCTCGCTCTGCGACCGGGTTTCGCCGTGTACCTGCCGGTCTACCGGCAAGGGGAGCCGCAAGGCACGGTCGCCGAGCGGCGGCGGGCTTTGAGGGGCTTCGTCGTGGGCTTCTTCAAGTGGGACGGGCTGCTCGACGGTGTCTTCGGAGGGGGCTTCGACCCGGCCATAGACTTCGAGCTCTACGACAGCCGGGAGGTGGGGTCGAGCCCGCGCCTCTACGACAGCGATAGCGTGCCGCGCGCCGGCAAGCCGGAGGCAAAAACCCTCTTCTCCGAAGAGAGCCAGATAGAGGTTGCCGGTCGCAAGTGGAGCCTGTACTTCGCCACGCTGCCGAGGTTCGAGGAAGGGGCCGGCAGCGACCTGCCTGTCTTCGTGCTCGCGAGTGGCGTCGCGGTGAGCCTCCTGCTATTCGGGATCACCCTGTTGCTCGTGCGCAGCCGCACCCTGGCCGAGCGCACGAGCAAGGACCTCGAGGACGCAAACAGGGAGCTGGAAGGGGCGAACAGGGAGCTGGAGGCCTTCTCATACTCGGTCTCCCACGACCTGAGGGCGCCCTTGAGGACCATAGACGGCTTCTCCCGGATACTCCTGGAGGACTACGCAGACAGGCTCGACGAAGAAGGAGAAGACTACCTGGGGAGGGTGCGGGGCGCCAGCAAGCACATGGACACACTCATAGAGGACCTGCTCGACCTCTCCAGGGTGAGCCGGGGACCGCTGCGCAGGGAGGTGATCGACCTAAGCGCTATGGCGAGGGACATCGTCAAGAAGCTCGAGAGGTCGCATCCCGAACGGCGGGTGAAGTTCGTCGCCCAGGAACGCGTCGTGGCGTTCGGGGACGCCAATTTGCTGGCGGTGGCGCTGGAGAACTTACTCGGTAACGCCTGGAAGTTCACCTCCAAGAGGGACGAGGCCACCATAGAGTTCGGCGCCGTCCCGCACGGCAGCGGGAGCGTCGCCTACTACGTGCGCGACGACGGGGCGGGGTTCGACTCCAGGTACGCCGACAAGCTCTTCGGGGCGTTCCAGAGGCTGCACGGCTCCGAAGAGTTCGAGGGTACGGGCATCGGGCTGGCGACCGTCCAGCGCATCGTGCAGCGTCACGGGGGGACGGTGTGGGCCGAGAGCGAGGTCGGAGAGGGCGCCACCTTCTGCTTCACGCTGGGCGGCCGCCAGGGTGACTCGCCGAGGAAGGCGGAGGTCTGGTGAGGGAGCCGGGCGTCCCGCTGCGCGTGCTGCTGGTCGAGGACTCGGAGAATGACGCGCTGCTCCTTTTGCGCGAGCTCCGTCGCGGCGGCTATGACCCCCTCTACGAGCGGGTCAGCACGCCCGAGGAGATGGAGCGGGCGATCGAGGCGGCGGGCTCGCGGCGGGAGCCGTGGGAGGTCGTCGTCTCCGACTATTACATGCCGCGCTTCGGGGCGCTCGCCGCCCTCGAACTGCTGCGGCGGCTGGGCTACGACACGCCGTTCGTCGTCGTCTCGGGCAAGATCGGGGAGGACGCCGCGGTCGCGATGATGCGGGCCGGGGCGCAGGATTACGTCACCAAAGAGGACATGGCGCGGCTGTGCCCGACGATCGAACGCGAGCTGCGCGAGGCGGAGGGACGCCGGGAGCGCAAACGCGCGGCGCAGTCGTTGCGTTTCCTGTCCGAGGCGAGCGCGGAGCTCTCTTCTTCGCTCGACTACCGTGCCACGCTGGCCGGCGTGGCGCGTCTGGCGGTGCCCCAACTGGCCGACTGGTGCGCCGTGGACGTACTGGAGGAGGATGGGAGCACGCACCGGCTGGCGGTGGAGCACCAGAACCTGGAGAAGGTCGCGTGGGCACACGAGCTGCAGCGTCGCTATCCGCCCGACCCTGACGCGCCGCGGGGGGTGCCGGGGGTCTTGCGCAGCGGGCGCTCCGAGTTCTACGCCGAGATCCCGGACGAGATGCTGGTAGCTGCGGCCCGAGATCCCGAACACCTCCGGATCATGCGCGAGATCGGTTTCACTTCCGCGATGTTCGTGCCGCTCGTCGCCCGCGGACGCACTCTGGGGGCGATCACGCTCATCTCAGCGGAGTCGGGGAGACGCTACGAAAGGGCGGACCTGGAACTGGCCGAGGAGCTCGCCCGTCGCGCAGCTCTCGCGGTGGACAACGCGCGGCTCTACGACGAGGCGCAGAAGGAGATCTCCGAGCGCGAGAGGGCCGAGACCCGGTTCCGCACGCTCGTCGAGCAGATACCAGCCGTCACCTACATCCGGAGCCCACACGGCGCCAAGCCGATGGAGTACGTAAGCCCGCAGATAGAGGACATGCTCGGCTACTCGCCGAGGACGGAGGCGATCGACGACGAGTTCCTGATCGGGATGCTGCACCCCGACGACAGGGAGCGGTACCTGGCCGAGGACAGGCGCACCGACCAGACCGGCGAGCCGTTCAAGGTCGAGTACCGCCAGTTCGCGAAGGACGGACGGATGGTGTGGGTGCGCGACGAGGCGGTGCTGGTGCGCGACGAGGTGGGGCATCCCCTGTACTGGCTCGGCGTCCAGTACGACATCACGGAGCAGAAGCGGGTCGAAGAGGCGCTCAAAGAGAGCGAGGAGCTCTACCGCAGCGTGGTAGAGCAGGCGGCCGAGAACATCTTCCTCGTGGATGTCGAGACCAAGCGGGTCCTCGAGACCAACGCCGCGCTGCGCCGCTCGCTGGGCTACACGCCAGAGGAGTTCAAAGACATGACCCTCTACGATATCGTCGCCCACGACAGGCAGAGCGTGGACCGGAACACAGAGGGCATCATCGAGGAAGGACAGCGCTATCTCGGCGAGAGGCGCTACCGCCGCAAGGACGGGTCCCTGGTCGACGTGGAGGTCAGCGCCAGCGCGATCCTCTACGGTGGCGCTGCGGCCATGAGCATCGTCGCCCACGACATCACCGAGCGCAAGAAGGCCGAGGAGGAGCGCTCCCGACTCGCGGCCATCGTGGAGTCCTCCGACGATGCGATCCTCGGCAAGACCCTTGACGGCATGATCACCACCTGGAACCGGGCCGCCGAGAGGCTCTACGGGTATTCCGCCGAGGAGACCGTGGGCCAGCACATCTCCATGCTGATCCCGCCCGACCGTTCCGACGAGATACGGGAGATCCTCAGGAAAGTACGCCGGGGAGAAAATATCGAGCATCTTGAGACCGTGCGGGTGGCCAAGGACGGCAGGCATCTCGATATTTCGGTGACCTTGTCGCCCGTCAGGGACCCCGAGGGCAACATCGTTGGCGCCTCTGCCATAGCCCGCGACATCACGGAGCGCAAGAGGGTCGAGGAAGCGCTGGATGAGGCGAGGGAGGCCGAGCGCAACCGGATAGCCCGCGACCTCCACGACGACATACTCCAGGACATCGTCTTCGCGCTGCAGGAGATCCAGGTCGCCCAGATCACCTTCGATAATCGTAGGTCTGAAGCCCTCGAGGAGGCCGCCGACGCTATCCGGCGCTCGGTGGAGGGGCTGCGCGGCGCCATCTATGAGCTTCGCTTGAAGGAGACGCTGGGCCGCTCGTTCGTCTCTTCGCTGGAGATCCTCGTGGACCTGAACCGTCGGATGGCGCGGAGGAGGTACGAGCTGGATCTGGTCGTGGAAGACGAGTTCCCGAGAGACGTCCCCGAGAGGACCGGCCGGGAGATCGTACGCATCGTCCAGGAGGCGCTCACCAACGCCCGCCGGCACGCGCAGCCCCGGCGCGTCAGGGTGAGGCTCTGGCGCGACGGCGACCTTGCTCGCGTCGAGGTGGCCGACGACGGGCGCGGCTTCGACACCGGCAGACCCGGGATCGGGGTAGGCCAGCAGTCGATGAGGTACAGGACTCGCGAGCTCGGCGGGAAACTCGAGGTGGAGAGCGCGCCAGGTGGCGGTACGCGCGTGCGCTTCGAGGTCCCCGTCTCGCGACTGCTTGGGGAGGTTCGCCCGGACCTGGAAGGACCAGCGCGCTCGCCTTCTGGCGACGAAGGCGCGCCGACGGCATAATTCGTTGGTTGAAACCGGATAGAAAGGGATGACTGCCATAGAGGACCATACCAAAGACGGCCCGATCAGGGTACTGTTAGTCGAGGATCACGCTTCTTTCCGCCAGGCCCTGGCTTTCATGCTCGAGAGGGAGCCCGGATTCGAGGTGGCCGGGCAGGTCGGCTCGCTCGCCGAGGCGCGGGAGCTGAACGGGGAGGTGCTCGAGAAAGTGGAGGTCGCGATCGTCGACCTGGCCCTCCCCGACGGCGACGGGCTCGACCTGATCGAGGACCTCTCCTCCCAGCCGCGAACGATGACGCTGGTACTCAGCGCGAGCCTGGAGCCGGGCCGGTTCGCCCGCGCGGTCGAGGCCGGCGCCTCCGGCGTGCTGCACAAGTCCACCCCGATAAAGGACATAGTCGAAGCGGTGCGAAAGCTGAGGGCCGGTGAAGCGCTCCTCTCTCCGGCCGAGGTCGTGGAGATGCTGCGCCTGGTAGGCCGCGAGCGCCAGGAGGAGCACGCGGCGCGGCAGGCCGTGGAGAGGCTGACCCCTCGGGAGAAGGAGGTGCTACAGGCCCTCGCTGAAGGCCTGGAGAGCAGGGAGATCGCCGAGAAGCTGAACGTCACCGTGGAGACCGAGCGAACCCACATGGTGAACATACTCCACAAACTCGGCGTGCACTCGCGGCTGCAGGCCCTGGTCTTCGCGGCGCGCCACGGCGTCGTCCAGATACGCTGACCCCCGTCGTGAGACTGCCACCCTTATACGGTGTGTCTGATTCTGCGGGGCGACGGACTCGAAGTATGGTCGCGAGTGGTGGAACGCTGCCTTGACCTTGAACGCCCGCGCAGCGGAGCACCGGCCGCGCAAGGCGCTCGTCCTGCTGGCGAACGAGCCGCGCGCCTACAGGGAGAGCATCGCCCAGGTTTTCCGCCTGCTGCGCCCGAACGTGGAGGTGATGACCGCAGAGCCGAACGAGCTTGAGGACCACGTTCTGCGTCTCGCCCCCGAGATGGTGGTCTTCAGCAAGGCAACCGGCCTCGTGCGCGAGCGGGTGCCGGTCTGGGTCGAACTCTACCCCGAGTACGGCACGCGCTCCGTGGTCGGGGTGGGGGAGGAGCGCTCGACGATCGAGGAGATACAGCTCTCCGACCTGCTCTCCGTGGTCGACCGCGCGGAGCGTCTAACCCACTAGGGCTAGAAAAAGATAACCTATATATATGAGGCGGGGTAGCTCGGCTCTGAGCTATCATCGCCAGCAATGAACGGTGCGCGTGTACTGGTGGCCTGCGAGCTAAGGTCCTACAGCGAGGCGATCGCGGCGGCCCTCCATCTGCTTCGCCCGAAAGTCGAGGTCTTCGAGGCTGAGGATGAGGACCTCGATCGGGAGGTGGGACGCCTCGGCCCGGACCTGGTTGTGTGCAGCCGGCTCACCGCCGGGGTAGAGAATCGCGTTCCTAATTGGATTCAGCTATACTCCGAATACGGCCTGCGCTCCGTCGTCAGCGTGCGCGGGGAGCGCTCGACGATCGAGGAGATACAGCTCTCCGACCTGCTCTCGGTAGTAGACGAGACCGGAAGAACGGTTCGTCCCGGCTAGGGGTTCGAGAGCTCCCTCAGAAGGGTCTTGAGCCTGGGGGCGAGGTCTTCGATCTCGTCGGCGGTGCACTGGACGTGGAGGTGGATCTTGACCGCAGCGCCCGCCTCCACGGTCGCGGAGACGGCAGTCTCCTCTTCCTGGGTCTCGGTGGGGAGCTCGTCCAGCGCGATAGCATCCACCGGATCTAGCTCCCCGTCGAAGGTCGCGACCAGCTCCCCGGCCTCCTCCCTGAGAAGCCCTGCGGCCTTGAGGATCTCAACGATGGCCCCCGCCCCCGTCATCACCGGCTTGTTGCGCGGCTGTCCGGCGGCGTGCGCCACGTACGCCTGGACCGTTGGATAGAGCATACCTTCGCGCAGCTTCACCGCCGAGATCACGTTCTGCAAGAACTCGTTTGTAGCGACGATTGCGCGCCAGTTATGGCGGATCTCCTCCCCATCCTTGCGCGCGAGCGCGAGCGCCAGGGCCCGCCCGCGGCGGGTGATGAGCTTCTTGCTCTCGCCCTGGAGGATCCCGATCTGGGTCAGAAAGCCGTTGTTACGGCTGACGCTCGACTGGTGCACCGCGTCGAGCTTGCCCACGTCGCCGGGCCGCGCCGCCTCGTCGCGGGTCCCGTATGCCACGATGATGTTCACGAGCTCCTCGTAGGGGGAGCCCGGGAGCCGAAACTCCCTCTCCGCCATCCAGTACCTCTCTTCCTGACGCTCCATCCCCCCGATCCGCAGCCATTATCCTAGATTTCGCCAGGTTCTGCCCCGTCGGGACTAGCGGGTGATCCGGCGTCCCCGGTTGATACACCCCGCGGGGGCGTAGTACTCTCCGTGGGTTGTGAGAAGAGCACGTACGCTTACCCGCAGAGAGTTCCTGGCGCTCGCAGGCACCGGGGCGCTCGGGGCATCCCTGCTTGGCGCAGGCTGCGACCTCACCAAACGCCTGCCCAACCTCCCCGGCCAGCCCCCCGCCGGCGATACCAACGTAGTGGTCATCATCATAGACAGCCTGCGCAAGGATCACGTCGGAGCCTACGGCAACGACTGGATCCAGACCCCAAACCTCGACGCTCTGGCTAATGAGAGCCTGCGCTTCACCAGGGCCTACCCCGAGTCGGCTCCGACCATCTGCGCGCGGCGCGCGATCCACACGGGCCTCAGGACCTGGCCTTTCAGGGACTGGAAGCCCCCCAAGGGCGAGGACATAATCCTGCAGGGTTGGCAGCCGATCCCCGAGGGCCAGACGCACCTGGCCGAGATAATGAAGCACAACGGCTACGCAACCCTGTTCCAGACCGACAACATGCACCACTACAAGGCCTCCTACAACTTCCAGCTCGGCTTCGACGTCTTCGACTTCATCCGGGGTCAGACAACAGACAACTACATGCCGAACTGGACGTTCCCGCACGACAGGGTGCACAGCGCCCTCCTCAAGGGCAACGTCAGCGCGATGCGGGCTCAGATGCAGCAGTACTGGGCCAACGTTGAAGGGCGCCTTTTGGCGGAGCGGGACAGCGAGGAAGACTGGTTCTCCCCACGGGTGTTTAGCGGGGCGATGGAGCTGCTGGAGGCTGCCAAAGGAGGCGACCAGCCGTTCTTCCTCGTCGCCGACAGCTACGATCCGCACGAACCCTGGGATACCCCCGAGGAGTACGTCAACCTCTACGACGACCCCTACGACGGCAGGGAGCCCTACTCCGTCATCTACGGCGACAGCGACTACCT
>Ga0126310_10000513_pt1 | contig 13504 bp, 15 predicted proteins | sample Plot60_FD_92540 | JGI IMG/M metagenome (GOLD analysis project Ga0126310, IMG submission 92540) | Serpentine soil microbial communities from UC McLaughlin Reserve, CA, USA - Plot60 | ecosystem: Environmental > Terrestrial > Soil > Grasslands | place: USA: UC McLaughlin Reserve, Lake County... | reverse complement strand
ATGAACAGCGTGCGGCATTGCGCGGCCTGCTCAAAGGCGGCCAGGCGGAACCCGAGATCCCCTTTGCCAAGCCGGACTCGTTGACTCAAGTCATCGCGGTCGCCTCAGGCAAGGGTGGTGTTGGAAAGTCCTCCGTTACGGTGAACCTAGCCAGTGCCCTCGCTGCCTCTGGGCGCAAAGTCGGCCTCCTCGACGCCGACATCTACGGTCACTCGGTCCCGGCAATGCTCGGCATCGCTGACGCCCGGCCGACCGCAGTTGAGGACATGATCATGCCGGTGCCAGCCCTAGGTCTCAAGGTGATCTCGATCGGCATGCTGAAGCCACGTCGGGATCAAGTGGTTGCCTGGCGCGGCCCGATCCTAGACCGGGCGCTCACCCAAATGCTGGCCGACGTCTATTGGGGCGATCTGGACTTTCTCCTCATCGATCTGCCCCCAGGCACCGGCGACGTGGCAATTTCGCTGGGCCAGAAACTGCCCAGCGCCGAGGTGCTGGTCGTCACGACACCCCAGGCTGCTGCTGCTGAGGTTGCTGAGCGTGCGGGCACCATGGCGTCGATGATGAATCAACACGTCATCGGCGTCGTGGAAAACATGTCGCATCTGGTGATCAGTTGTCCTGACTGCGGCAAGGTCCATAGTTATGAGATCTTCGGCGCCGGAGGCGGCACCGAGGTGGCGCGAGCACTCAGTACCCGCCTCGGATATGCCGTGCCGCTACTGGCGCAGATACCGCTCGATCCCCAGCTCCGCGCTTCGGGTGACTCCGGCGTACCGCTGGTCGAGGCCGATCCTGACCAACCCGCGGCAACTGCGCTGACCTCTCTGGCCGACGAGCTTGTCAAACGCGGCCGAAGTTTGCTGGGCAAGCAGCTGGGCTTAGCTCCCGCGGGCCGTTAACACCTACGTCACGTCGCCTCTAGATCGAACGGAGTCAGTGCGCTGGACCTGGACGATCCGTTCACGCCATTTGGCGGGCCAGCACTGTGATCTTTGGAGTTGATCGCGTCGCTCTCTACCGAGGAGTTGTTGATCGTCTTGCCAGCATCAGTGATCTCAGCCTTGACATCGGCGATAACTGGCTCCACATCCTCCAGCAGATGCTTCTGCACGAAAGCCTTAGGGTTCAGGTCCCGGAAATCGACGTTCTCGAATTCCGGCCCCAATTCCTTGCTCAGCTGCTGCTGAGCATTCCCTGCCACCGCCCTCAGGTACCGCACCAACCGAGCCGCCTTACGAGCAAGATCGGGCAAGCGCTCCGGCCCGAACAAGATCACCGCAATTACCAAGAGCAGCACGAACTCGGGCGCGTTGATATCAAGCAGCAGCGGCGTCACATTCAGCCCTCCTTGCCACCGAGGGTGACGCGGGCCTGGGCACGCGAAGACCCCCGAGCATAGTCCAGAACAATGACGTCGCCTGGCCGCCGGGTGCGGATGCTGACGATCAACTCCTCCATAGTGTTCACTGTCTGGTCGTCGATCTTGGTGATCAGGTCCTTGGCTCGCAAGCCTGCCGTGGCAGCTGGGCCCTTCGGATCGACCGCGGTTAGCTCAACACCCGACGGAGCATCCGCCACATTGGCTCCGATGACGGGATAGGTGGCCTTGCCCCTCTTGATCAACTGATCTGCGATGGCAGCTGCCTGGTTGATAGGGATCGCGAAGCCGAGGCCAATATTGCGGCTGGGTCCGAAGGTCAAGATCGCCGAGTTGACTCCGATGACTCGGCCGCCCGCGTCCACAAGCGGACCACCGGAGCTGCCCGGATTGATCTGGGCGTCGGTCTGAATGGCATTGATGTACGCGGTCGGAGCGTCAGCGTCACTGGTCTCGGTGACGATCACTGGGCGGTTCTGGGCCGAGACAATGCCCTCCGTGACGGTGCCGGACAACCCAAGTGGGGAGCCCAGCGCGAGCACGGGCTCGCCGACCTGCACGTTCCCAGAGTCACCTAGCTCAATGGGCTGTATCGATCCCGCGCCGCTCGCCTTGATCACGGCAATGTCGTAGGAAGGGCTGCGACCCACCAGCACGGCATTGATCCGACGACCATCGGAATAGATGACCCGGATCTTCGATCCGTCGGCCGCTCCGGCAACCACATGATTGTTGGTCACGATGCGGCCTTCTTTATCGACCAAGAATCCGGATCCGGTTCCTCGACCGACTTGGATCATCACGGTTGCGGGCAGCACCCGTCTAGCAATCTCAACGCTGTTGGCGCTGGGTGGCGGTGGCGCCACGGGCGTACGGGTTACGCCCGGCTCAGCCGAAGGGTTAGCTGAAGCGGCCGAGGAGGGGGAAGCCTGCCGAGCAAGTGTGGCACCCCCGTATCCGGCGGCACCGCCGATCACCAGCGCGGTGAGCGCGGCGACAGCGATAACCGAGGCAGAAATCGCACGATGTCGATTTCTGAGGGGGCGACCGCTACGCGCCCCAGGCAGCATCGGCCCCCCAGCAAAAGAGCTCGCCCCGGAAAATCCGTCAGCACCGGACGGACCTCCAAGGCGTGCCGGCTCACCGGTCGGCGGCGGCCAGCTAAAGGCATTCGACTCGAAACGTGGAATGGGCTCATATGAGTTATCTAGGTCAGGAGGTGTGGCCCGTGGCTCGCCAAAGGGACCGACGTAGCGAGAGTCCGACGGTTCGGCTTCAGCCTCACCCGTTGGACGGTCTTCATCCACCACGCTCTAACCCTTCACATCGGCCAGGATCCTCGACCATCCAGCTTTGATGCGGCCAAGCGTAGTAGGCGTCTCCGCGTCATTGTGGGGCAGCGAGGCCACCGCGTCAGCGAGCACGCCAGAGTTTCCGTCGGTGACGACAGTAAAGACAACATCACCGGACTGCCAGGTCGCCATTCCCGATGCGCCTCGACGGGCATAGGCGCCGAGCGTCCCATCCCACTGCGAGCCCTGGGGTGCAGCGGTTAGCCAGCCGTGCTGCTCGACGACGCTAACCGTAGCGAGCCCGTCGCTGTAGACCAGGTGCACGGTCTCGGGACTGCCGGCCCGGTCGCTTCGTAACCGGACCAGCGACAACCCAGCTAGCTTGCGGGGGCAGGACCACCCGGAGGCGGTGAGTTCAGTGGCAGATGAAAGGCTCAGCGAGGTGTTGGTCCGCGGCACTGCCAACCGCGGCGGTAGATGCTCAAGGATGCCGTCTGCACGGTTGACGGTCACGGAGGTGAATCCGAATGAAAGGTCGACGGATCCGTCTTTAGCATAGGTTTCTTGCCAAAGTACGAGGCCGGTAGCGTCGTCGATCCACCATCGCGCCGCCGGAGAGCTTCCGTCATGAGTCGCGGTGACCACCGTGGCACTGCGTCCCGCCACACTCGATCCGCCGGTACCTGTAAGGCGATAGTTGCGCTCGAGCAGAGCGAGCAACTCGTCATCGACAACTCGCGATGAGATAAGGGCAGGTGCGAATCTTTTGAGCAGCTGCCTACCTGTCTGGCTGATGACCATGACCTGGCTGCCTTGACCGGCACGGGTCTCGACGTCAACCTGGGCCATGATCGCTCCGCCATTTCGGTAGGCGAGAAACGATTGGCGCCCTGAGTAGCTGATCGAATGGGCGGCATCGGCGGCCCGCTGCATGGTTCCTTGCGCTTCCGCCGGCGTCATCGCCGGGCCAGTGGGAGCTGTCGGGACGTCGAGCCGCGGTGACAAGTTAGCGGACAGGCCGTTGGAGTCGGCCATCATCACCGCATTGAGGGCGTCGCTGGCTAACGGGAACTGTCCCAAGGTGGATGAAAATGCCGCCTGGGCCTCACCCGTGGGGTCATTGATTGCTGCAAGGTTTGGTGCCGCGGTGTACCCAACAATGCTCACGGCGGTGATCGTCGCTCCAATAGCCATGGCCGCGGCCGATATACGTACCTTGACTGTGCGGCGATGACTCGGGAGACCGCCGGTTTTTCCGGCGCGAAGTGACGGCGTACGCCGGAATGGTCTGGTCCATAGCGGCGCAACCGATTCCGGACCGGCGATAGAGACAAGGCGTACTGAGAGGTCACTCGGCGTAGGGCCTGTTTGAGTCTTGGTTTGGTTGAGCAGCTCACGTACCGCACGCAAATCCTCGATATCGTCGCGGCAATCTGCACACTCGACCAGGTGACTCAGTAGCCGTTCACGATCGGTGTTGTTGAGGGCCCCGTCGACAAACGCTGATCGCAGTTCGGCGAGGTCAGCGCATGGCGCCTTCTTCACGTCGACCTCGCAGGCTCCAGACTTCCCAACTTAGACGTCGCGCCGTCGGGAATCTCGCCGGACTCAACCTCAACACCCAGATATCGCAGCCGCTCACCCGTTGGTCTGCGATGCGCTAGAGCGGCCCGCAATTGGGCCCTACCGCGATGAATGCGGCTACGCACAGTGCCGATCTTGATGTCAAGAACCTCACTGATCTCTTCGTAACTGAGGCCCTCGATGTCGCACAACACAACGGCCGCCCGAAATTCCGGTGGCAAGGCTGAGAGCGCGGCGGCAACGTCGTGGTCCAGGTCGGCATCAGCCAATTGCTCGGACGGGTTGGGCCAGGCACTCGGCAGGCGCTCATCAGAGCCTTCACCCAGACCGTCGAAGCGGATCTTCTGCCGGCGCCGCGCGCCATCGAGAAACAGGTTGGTGGTAATGCGATGCAGCCAGCCCTCAAACGTTCCCGGCTGAAATCGATGCAGTGAGCGGAATACCCGGACGAAGACGTCCTGGGTCAGGTCCTCCGCGTCGTGAGGATTGCCGGTCAGGCGATAGGCCAACCGGTATACCCGGGCGCTGTGGTCGCGTACCAATTCTTCCCACGTCGGAGGCGTCCACTCCACGGGTTCGGGTTGTGAGGTCGCGGGAGCAGGCGGCTGCCAAGCCTGAGGATCGGGGGCGGGCCAGTCCGCCATGAGTACGACCTCCCTACGCCGTCCGGCGTCACCACGCAGGTTCAGCCTGGACGCCTTATTGTTGCTTGCCATCCTGGCAATGCCCTGAATGAACCCTGGCAATTGGCTGTGCGCGACCGTGGCGTTCCTCACAATCAGCCAACGCTGTGAGGGGTGAACGCGTTCCGAAGTTGATTGTGTCTCCGCTGGCGGGACGACCCCAAATCAGTCGGTGGAGACTGCCTCGCCGGTTTGCAGGCCTGCTGCCGCCAATGCAGAACGCAAACCCTCGACCTCGGCCGGTGTCGCCTCGATCAACGGAGACCGCAAGCCCCCGACGTCGCGACCTTGCAGCTTGAAGCCAGCCTTGACCAAAATGCAGCCTTGAGCCGCGAAGATTCCGGTATAGATCGGCAGCAGCTGCTGATGAAGGCGAAGCGCGGTTGCAACATCACCGGCCAGATATGCCTCGATCATTTGCTTCGTTCCGGCGGCACTGAAATGAGTCGACGTGCCGACTACTCCCACTGCACCGATCGACAGCAGTGGCAATGTCATGGCGTCATCACCCGAGTAATACGCGAGCTCACTTTGTGCAATAACCCGGGAGGAGGCGGTCAAGTCACCCTTCGCGTCCTTGACGGCAACTATCCGCGGATGCTCGGCGAGCCGGAGCGTCGTGTCGGTGGCAATGGCGACACCCGCACGACCGGGAATGTCGTACAGCATCACGGGCACGTCGGTCGCCTCGGCTACTTGCCGGAAGTGTTCCAAGATCCCCGCTTGGGGTGGTTTCGAGTAGTACGGCGTCACCACCAGCAGGCCGCTGGCGCCTAGCTTGGCGGCCGTCGCCGCCAGTTCCACTGTGTGCTCGGTGTTGAATGTGCCAACCCCTGCCAGGATCGTCGCCCGGTCGCCGACGCTGTCAATCACCACCCGCAGCAGGTCTGCCTTCTCCGCGTCAGAGGTCGTCGGGGACTCCCCCGTCGTACCGCTGATCACCAATCCGTCATTGCCGAGCTGGTCAACGAGATAACTCGCGAGTCCGGCCGCTGCGTCGAGGTCTAATGATCCGTCCCCCGCAAACGGAGTCACCATCGCCGTAAGGACCCGGCCGAAGGGTGGCGAGGGAGGTGACATGGACATGCCCGTCATCTTAGCGACGAGGCCTCAGCGATCCGCGCGGAGCGAGCCATCAGACACAGCGAGCGCAGCGAGTGGAGCAATCAAACACCGGATCGCGCGCCGCCGTGCTGCGGAGGAGTGAGGCGACACGCTTTTCGTCGGCGAACGACGACAAAGTAGGCGGCTTCCCGGCGCGATCCGCGCGCAGCGAGCGCAGCGAGTGGAGCTATCAAATTTTGCCTACCTTGATCACGACCAAGGGATCACCGTCATTGACGACGTCGCCTGCGGAGACCACGATTTCCGAAACGGATCCGGCAACGTCGGCGAGCACCGGTATCTCCATCTTCATCGACTCCAAGATCACCACTGGGTCGTCGGCCGCCACCTGCTGTCCCACCTCGACTTCGACCTTCATAACGGCCGCGACGAGTTCAGCGACGACGGTATGGCTCATGCGGCCATCGTAGGGTTCCTCGGGGATGCGTTTCGATAGGCTCGGATCCGTGAATTTCGTTGCTGGCAAGACCTCACCCAAAACCGCACCGAAGCCTGGATCGTGGGCCTTCGCTGAAAACTTTGCCGGCGAGTCGGAGCACGCGGCGCAGGCGCGCGAGAGAGCCGGGCAACTCGGAGTCGCACCGATCGGTCGGGGATCTGCCAGTGCATTGACCGTTCTTGCCAAAGTGGTTCAAGCTCGAGCGGTCGTTGAGGTCGGCACAGGATCGGGTGTTTCTGGCCTTGCGCTGTTCGCTGGTATGCAGCCCGACGGTGTCTTGACCAGCGTCGACATCGAGCCCGAACATCAACAGGCCGCACGGGCGGCGTTCCTCGCCGTCGGCATTCCGACCCAGCGGTTCCGGCTGATCGCCGGCCCGGCGCTTAGCGTGCTGCCGCGGCTGAGTGACCGTGGGTACGACATGGTTTTCATCGACGCGGACAAGGCTGAGTACGCCGAGTATGTCGAGGAAGGCCTGCGGCTGCTCCGGCACGGTGGCGTACTTGCCGTCGACAACGCCTTGTGGCATGACCGTACGGCTGACGAAAGCCACATTGATGCCGAGACCGAGGCGATCCGCAAGGCGCTGAACGCTATCAGGGACGACGAGGATCTCGTGTCCACGTTGCTTCCCGTCGGCGATGGTCTATTAGTCGCCGTCAAGCGATGATCATCGAGACGTCGGGTTGGGTAGTAGCCGAAGGCTAAGTCGTTAGACTGCGTCCACCGGGACGACTGGCGGTCACTGCGCTGGTTGGCATCCACGGTCCACCCCACCAGCCACGTACGCCGAGGTCTTGTAGAGTCACCGACTCCATGCCAGCCTCATTGAGCCAATCGGCGTACTCCTCGGTATGACTAATGTCAGCAATGATGATCTTGCCACCGGGTTCGAGCACTCTAACTGCCTCGGTGATCGCCTTCCGGCGGTCCTCGCGAGCCTTTAGGTTGTGGATGGCCAGACTGGAGACAACAAGATCAAACTGTTCGTCGTAGTACGGCAGTGTGGTGATGTTGCCGGTATTGAGCTCCACACGATCTTCTACTCCACAGCTCCGGGCATTGTGCTTGGTGGCCTCGATGTCGTTACCGGACTGGTCCTGACTGCGCCACAAGTCGATGCCCGAGACCCGCCCTGTGGTCAGCCGCTTGGCCAAGCTGATCATGACCGCACCCCGACCACAGCCAAGATCGACTGCGTATTCATTGCCCTTCAGCCGCGCGTCGTCGAGCAAGTCAGCCCACCAGACGAACTTGCCGTGCAGCGTCGTGTACAGGTAACTCAACGCACACAATGCGAAGAATGCCCCGAAGATCAACGTCACCAGACCGGGGACAGAACCGTGGGTGATCATCAGCACGCAACCAATGATCGTCAAGAGCAGCGCAGTGGCCCCGAGCGCGAGCAGAACCTTAGGACCATCGACGCCGAACGTCCCACCTTCAGGTTTGCCTGCCTCCTGGCCCCCCGATCCTGAGGCAGGCCCGTTCATGTCGCTGAAACAGTAGTGCCCTTGGGAACCACTGTGATACCGCCCTCGGAAATGTAGAAGCCGCGAGCTTCATCAGCTTCGGGATCAACCCCGACCTTGGCATCGTCAGCGACTGTGACGTGCTTGTCTAAGATCGCGCGATGTATCACCGCGTTCCGCCCAATGGAGGTGTGGGACAAGATCACTGAATGATCGACCGCGGCACCCTCCTCTACCTGGACGTTCGGCGAGAGCACCGAAGTCTCAATGGACCCGCCGGACACCACGCAGCCCGGGCTCACGATGGAGTCCCGGGCGACGCCATCCAAGGTGAATTTAGCGCCCGGCATCTGTACGGGATAAGTCCAGATGGGCCAGTCCATGTTGTAGAGGTTGAACACCGGGTCCACTGAGACGAGGTCCATATGGGCTTCGTGGTATGCGTCGAGCGTCCCGACATCGCGCCAATAGGCCTTGTCGCGTTCGGTGGAGCCTGGAACCTCATTGGCCGTGAAGTCGTAGACCTGCGCATCGCCACTACTCACGAAGTTCGGGATTATATCGCCGCCCATGTCGTGCCGAGAGTCTTCGTTCTCGGCGTCACCGAGCAGGGCTTCGATCAGCGCGTCTGTCGTGAAGATGTAGTTGCCCATGGATGCGAACGAAGCCTCGGGATCATCTGGCAGACCGGGCGGCTCAGGCGGCTTCTCCAGGAAATCTTTGATCTTGTTGTCGGCCCCGGCATCGATCACGCCGAATGCGCTGGCCTGACTTCGCGGCACCCGGATGCCAGCCACCGAACAGCCGCGGCCACCATCGACATGCGCGTCGAACATTTGATGAACGTCCATCCGATAGATGTTGTCGGCGCCGAAGACGACGACATAGTCCGGTTCCTCGTCACGGATCAGGTTCATCGACTGGTAGATGGCGTCAGCGCTGCCCTGGTACCACCTCGGGCCAAGGCGTTGTTGCGCCGGCACTGGGGTGACGTAATTGCCGAGCATCGTCGACATCCGCCAGGTCAACGAGATGTGCTTGTCGAGCGAATGCGACTTGTATTGCGTCAGGACCGCGATCTGCCGCATCTCGGCATTCGCCAAATTGGACAAAACGAAGTCGATCAGACGATATGTGCCACCAAATGGGACAGCCGGCTTTGCTCGATCCATTGTCAACGGCATCAGCCGTTTGCCTTCGCCGCCAGCCAGTACCATTGCCAGAACTCTTGGACGCGCGCGCATGTTTGAACGCTAGCCCATACCCGCCTTCGTGGGCACTGTTATGGGTCCATGTTGTGGTCAACATCGCTGACGCTGTGGAACGATGCCAACTATGGCATCCGCTGATACTGATCGACTGTCCATCTCCTTGCTCACCCGGGAATATCCGCCGTTCATTTACGGCGGTGCCGGAGTTCATGTCGGCCAGCTTGTGCCGCAGCTGCGCAAGCTCATCGATGTCGACGTCCAGTGCATGGGCGAGCCACGCGAAGGGGCGACCGCGCACGCCGAGAACTATCCGGAAGGAGCCAACGCTGCCCTCCGGGTATTCGGAGCTGATCTATCCATGGTGGCGGCCATACCTGAAGTGGACCTCGTCCACTCCCACACCTGGTACGCCAACCTGGCGGGCCACCTCACTGGCCTGATCCAGGACGTTCCTCACGTCGTCACCGCACACTCCCTCGAGCCGCACCGGCCGTGGAAGGCTGAGCAGCTCGGCGGCGGTTACCGGCTCTCATCGTGGACCGAGAAAACCGCCTTCGAGGCCGCGGATGCGGTGATCGCGGTCAGTGCTGGGATGCGCAAGGACACGCTGGACTCCTATACCGATCTCGACCCCGAGAAGGTGCATGTCGTCAAGAACGGCATTGATACCCAGGAATTCAAGCCAGATCCAGGCACCGACATCGTCACGGGACTCGGAATCGATCTTGACAAGCCGTCCGTGGTCTTCGTGGGACGGATTACTCGCCAGAAGGGCCTCATCCATCTCGTACGAGCGGCCGAGAAGTTTGATCCTGACGCCCAAGTTGTGCTGCTCGCCGGGGCGCCCGATACCCCAGAGATCGCGCAGCAGGTTGGCGATGCCTTCGCTCATCTGCAATCGACTCGCGGAAACGTGTTGTGGGTCGAGGAAATGCTGCCACGGGCACAAGTCCGACAAGTGTTGTCGCATGCGACGGTCTTCGCCTGCCCGTCGGTCTACGAGCCGTTGGGCATCGTCAATCTTGAGGCGATGGCCTGTGAGACCGCTGTCGTTGCATCAGCCGTCGGCGGTATCCCTGAAGTTGTGGTGGATGGGGTGACCGGATATCTCGTGCCGTACGACCCTGCAGAGGCCGACGACCCAGCCGCCATCGCAGCCTTTGAGGAAGACTTCGCAGACAAGATCAACGCCTTAACCAGGGACCCCGAGAAGGCGAGGGCGTTCGGGCTCGCAGGACGCGAACGCTGCATCGAAGAGTTCGACTGGTCCAAGATCGCCGCTGAAACCGTTGATGTTTACCGTCGGGCAATCGAGGTTCACAAGGGCTAAGGCCTGACCAATGGTCCGGCGGCGCAGGTTGGCGACCCGCTATGCCAGCCGCACTGTTGCCGGTCGCGCGCTAGCAGGGGCGCTCGTGGAGCAGACCACATTGCAAAGACCGATTGTGCTGGCACTCCCCCGCGGCGGCGTACCGGTTGCTGCCGAGGTGGCTGCCCGGCTGAAGGCTCCGCTGGGCGTGATCTTGGTACGCAAGATTGGGGTGCCGGGACGCAGCGAGCTCGCGATGGGCGCCCTAGCCAGGGTTGGTGGGCAGCTTTCTGAGTTCCGCAACGACGAGATTGTTGACGGCCTGCGGATTCCCAACCAAGCATTCGAAGCAGCACGGAACCGGGAGCAACTCGAGCTAGAGCGCCGGGCCGGCATCTTTCCGTCCGAGGAGCTCGATGTCGCTGATTCAACCGTGATTCTGGTTGACGACGGCTTGGCGACGGGCTCAACCATGCTCGCCGCGGTCGCCGCAGTACGTTGTCTTTCGCCGGCCGCGGTGGTAGTCGCGGTGCCAGTTGGAGCTCGCCAGGCAGTTCAAGCGCTGCGAGCTGTCGCCGACCTTGTCGTCTGCCTTTCCAGTCCAGAGCCCTTTATCGCGGTCGGGACGGCGTACGAGGACTTTCGGCAGCTGACCGACGAAGAGGTCGTGGCTCTCCTCAACAAGTTCTCGGCCTAAGAGCTGACTTGTCAGTGAGGTTCAGCGGTCCGTCTTGACGCTTGTGCTGCGAGACGCCCCCATGCAAGGGCGCGTTAGGCGGTCTTCGTCACGGTCGTGCTGCAAAACGTACCTTGACCTGGTAGTCCGCTGATCGACACGATGCCTCCCAGTGCCGAAACCTAGGCCACGTCGGCCTCTGTGCCATGTGTGATCGTGAGCAGGTCTCGATAGATCAGCGGGAAGATGGCGTGCGGAATACCGCCGGCAGCCCAGAGCTCGTCGAAATCAGCAAGCTCACGATCGACGAGCGTCCGAATGGGCTGTGGGTGCCCGACCGGAGCGACTCCACCAATCGGCTGGCCGGTGTGTTTGCGGACGAACTCCGGCGAGGCGCGACGCAGCTCGTCTCCGAGTTGTTGTCCCACTTTGATCATGTCCACCCGATGTGCGCCGCTGGTTATGATCAACAGTGGTTCCCCGCCATCAGTGGCGAAGATCAACGAGTTGGCGATCGCTCCTACCGAACACCCGAGGTATCGAGCCGCAGCCGGGGCTGTGGCGACCGCCTCATCGAGCATGCGGACTCGGCCCGGCAAACCGGCAGCCTCCAGGATGCGGTTCACGGCCTCGCAGTTGGGATGCATCTCCGGTGATCGGCCTTTCTGTTGCGGGCTATCGTCACGTCAGCTCTGCATAGGTTTCCTACGCTTTACACAGGTTGCAACCTGTGTGAAGCGTCAGCAAGGTAAATGAACGTAGGTTTCGACAGGGGTTGAGCGTCCGAGTATGAGCATGCGCAGATGGTGCGAGCAAGCAAAAGGACCCAGTCCGATGTGACCAGGTCCCTTGTGCTGTGAGCTGTTGATCTATCCAACGACCTCTTTTAGTGCGCCCGCAAGCTCGGCCGCTTCGGCGGCGTTGAGTTCGACGACGAGCCGACCGCCTCCCTCGAGCGGAACCCGCATGACGATCCCACGTCCCTCCTTGGTGACCTCCATAGGGCCGTCACCCGTCCGCGGTTTCATTGCTGCCATCGCGCATCCTCATCTGTAGTGATCTGGCAACTTGCCGGCTCAATTATTCCGTACCACCTAGTCGTAGGCAGAGTCGGGTTCTGGCGTGGGACGTGATCTCTGACCTCGGAATTCACTTGGGCCAGACCGGCGGTGGCGCGAAGCAGCCGGCTACGTGGTCGTCAACCAAGCCGATTGCCTGCATCATGGCGTACGCGGTGGTGGGGCCAAAGAAGCGGAAGCCCAGCCTCTTGAGGTCGCGGGCCATTGCGGCTGATTCCGCTGAGGTTGCGCGCCACTCCCCTGGGCCCGGTCGCGGACGGTCGGCGATCCGATAGCCGAGAACTAGCTCGACAAAATGGTGCCCAAGATCGACAACTCGCTGCGCGTTCTCTATGGCCGCGGTGATCTTGGCGCGATTTCGGACGATGCCTGGATCATTCAGCAGTCGCGCGACGTCCTCCTCGGTGAACGCGGCGACCAGCTCTGGCTGGAATTCGGCGAATGCTCGCCGGAAGTTCTCCCGCTTGCGAAGGATCGTGATCCAGGACAACCCGGACTGGAACGCCTCCAGGGTCATGCGCTCATAGATCCCCTGCACACTTGTGACTGGTCTGCCCCACTCCTCGTCGTGGTAGGCCAGATACTCAGGAGCCGACAATGCCCACGGGCAGCGCAAAAGGCCATCAGGGCCGGGACTTGCTGCAGTGATCATCGGGCCTCGGCGATCGCCGCGAGCGCTCGCAGGCTCCTTGCAAAACCAGCCCGCAAGAGTGGCAACGCGAGCCGAGCTAGCCATTCCACCGGCCGGCCGCCGGGCAGTGAGAACACCTCAATGCACGAGACGATGGTCTTATCGTCATGGCCGGTCAGTCGAAAGACACCTTCGCCAGTGAAGTAGGGACCGAGGTGCAAAATCTCCAACTCTGCTGCTTCATCAGCCGGCGGCGACCAGCCGGTGACGATGAAGCGGTCCAGCAGGCCAACAGGATGCCGGCCGAGCCGAATGCCAGAGAGCGCCTCAGCGCGTACGCCAAGCCCGGCATTGTGGTTGGTGGTGATCTGGACCGTGGTCAGCGGAATCCAGCGGGATTGACCGGTCCAGTCGATGAGGATTTCCCAGACAACGGCCACAGATGCATCGATCTCAGTGCAGACCTCGAGCCGCACGCTCACTTAGTGTCCAGCTCACTGACCGGATTGGCCGTCGTCAACCGCTGACCGCGAAACCTCCGGTGGCGCAGACCTGCCAGCTGATCCGATCTGATCATCTGTACTTGCGGCCTGCTCGGCGGCTCGGGCCGATGCTGTCGACT
>Ga0126310_10000512_pt1 | contig 13510 bp, 3 predicted proteins | sample Plot60_FD_92540 | JGI IMG/M metagenome (GOLD analysis project Ga0126310, IMG submission 92540) | Serpentine soil microbial communities from UC McLaughlin Reserve, CA, USA - Plot60 | ecosystem: Environmental > Terrestrial > Soil > Grasslands | place: USA: UC McLaughlin Reserve, Lake County... | reverse complement strand
TGCTCCTTTCAGAGTTGTAAGGGCTGGTTTTTAATTTTGGGAGGTCAATTCTGGGAGGTCGGTACTCTTTACCACTGCATCGCACGGCTGTCAACGATTATTTGGTTAGAGCAGTCATTTAATTGAACAGAAAGTTCTGGTGGCATGGTGAATTCCGAGGATCTCCATCGACGACTTGCCACGCTCCCGCATCGCTGACCGCACTCGCCAAAAAGCGCGCAGACTTGCAATTTTCCGCTGCGGATTGGCTTCGACTTATTCGATAGCTTTCGGATATCCACCGCGGAACAGCACTAAGTCACATTCCGCTTCGCTTCCATTGCAGAAGCACTCGTAGTAACACTGGTACTCATCTTCGCCAGTGTTAAAACACGAATATTCTTCCGTAAGCTCTTGCGGGGCACAATATGCCATTGCCGTAACATTCGCGAGAACTAACGAGAGAGCGATGGCGGCAAAAGCCGAGAGGAAATACTTTCGAAGGCTGTTCATTAGAGTGCTCCTTTCAGAATTGTAAGGGCTGGTTTTTTTAATTTTTGGAAGGTCAATTCTGGGAGGTCGGTACTCTTTACCACTGCATCGCACGGCTGTCAAGATTATCTGGTTAGAGCAGTCACTTAATTGAACAGAAAGTTCGTGTGTGCCTATTACGTTACTCGTGTTCTACATTGACTCCAGGCACGAATGGCGACACACTACACGTCGCATGTCCGCCGTCCGGCTATCGACCCGAGCCGACGGTTCCTGATGCGACAATCTCTGATGGTAATCGAGCAGAACAAACGCGCAAAAATGACGCGAGAAACCATGCACAAAACCAACAGACTTCGCAACCTCCTACACGAAAGGTCCAGAAAATGAGTACCAAACTCACGCTTGTTATGTTTTTGACGATTTGTTTGGCGGCTGCCGGTTCAGTGGTCAGTCAGAAGCAGCTTAAGCCCTGGAAAGAATGGTCCAAGACGGATGCTCAGAAGGTCCTGAGCGATTCACCCTGGGCGCACCTCCAGGTCGACCAGGATTTTGTAGAGCCAACTCCACTCACACGTCCCTTAGATTCGAGTATCGATACTCGCCTGAAGCAAAATGAGGGCATGACGTATGGCATCCGGGTCTTTTCGGCGCGACCGGTTCGTCAGGCTTTCATACGCATGATTCAATTGCAAAAGAAGGATCTTACAGCTGACGTGATGACGCGCCTGAACACCTTCGCAGAAGTAGCTTCTCCAGATTCCATCATTATCGCGGTCACTACCGAGAACCCGGATGCGAATATGCTCGGCAAAGCTATGCAGATCATCAGGAATGCTACGACGACCGAGCTTAAGAACTCTACCTATCTGGAACGAAGCGACGGCAAACGGGTTTTCCTCAACGAGTATACGCCGCCGGGTAGCGACGGATTTGGCGCCCGTTTCATCTTTCCGCGCATCCTGGATGGAAAACCGTTCCTTAGTACTGAGTTCAATATCGTACGTTTTGTTTCGACCGTCGACAGTTCAATAAAATTCAATATGACGTACAAGGTCAAGGACATGATGCTCGACGGCAAACTCGAATACTGAAATCCCGGCACCGATAAAGAAAACGCTTTTTGCCTCAAATTCAGAACCTAACTTGGACCTCACCCAACAGTTAGTTTTACAGGATCACTGGTTGAATCCCGCCATCCTGTCAAAACTATCTCCGCCCAAAACAAGCCGGTGTGATGTTTTCCGAGTAGTCACCACTCTACAACGGTAACGAAGCGCGAGCGCGCGGAACAGTAGAGGTGGGACCGGTGTATCACGAGCGCGATAATTCTGTCTCCAAAAATCAGCAATCCGACGGCAGCACCAGCGATAACAACATCGCCACGCAAGTTCCCTCAATCTCGCTCCCCAAGGGCGGCGGCGCGATCAGGGGCATCGGTGAGAAATTCGCCGCGAATCCGGTTACGGGCAGCGGTTCGATGTCAGTGCCGTTGCCGATCACTTCGGGACGCGCGGGTTTTGGACCACAGCTCTCACTTTCGTACGACTCCGGCGCCGGCAATGGACCATTTGGCTTCGGCTGGAACCTTGCGTTGCCTTCGATCACTCGCAAAACAGACAAAGGGCTGCCGCAGTATCGTGACGCCGAAGAGTCTGACGTGTTCATTCTCTCCGGCGCTGAAGATCTCGTTCCCGAACTGACGGCAACCGGCGACAGATTCGAAGACAAGACGAGCGTCGCCGGTTACACCGTACACCGCTACCGCCCACGTATTGAGGGACTCTTCGCGCGTATCGAACGTTGGACCAATCAGACTGACGCGCGCGACACGTTCTGGCGCTCCATCTCGCGCGAAAACATCACTACCGTGTACGGCAAGACTGCCCAAAGCCGCATCGCCGATCCGAGTGACGCGAAGCGAATTTTTAGTTGGTTGATCTGCGAGAGTTACGACGACAAAGGCAACGCCATCCGCTTCGAGTACAAGCCTGAGAATCCACAAGGCGTCGATCTCGCGGCCGCAAACGAACAGAACCGCAGCCGGGCAGCGCAGCGATATCTGAAGCATGTTAGCTACGGCAACAGAACTCCACGCAGGCCAGTTGAAGATCTAAGTCAACGTACGGATTGGCTGTTTGAGCTCGTGTTCGATTACGGCGAGCACAACGAGAACGATCCGAAGCCGAACGACGCCGGTGCATGGCTTTGCCGGCACGATCCGTTTTCAACGTATCGCGCGGGCTTCGAAGTGCGGACCTATCGTCTCTGCCGGCGCGTGCTGATGTTTCACCATTTCCCGGAAGAGGAGATCGGTCGCGACTGCCTCGTTAAATCAACGGACGTCGTCTATCGCGCAGATAGCAGGCAGGGTAACCCAATCGCTTCGTTCATCGATTCGATTACGCAAACCGGTTACAAGCGCAAGGCCGCCGGCGGCTATCTCAAGAAGTCGCTGCCGCCGCTGGAGTTTCAATACAGCGAAGCCGTTATCGACGAGACGATCCGAGAGGTTGACAGCCGGAGTCTGGAGAACCTGCCGGTTGGATTACACGGTGGTTACCAGTGGGTCGATCTCGAGGGCGAAGGCATTCCCGGCATTCTCACCGAACAGGCGAATGCGTGGTTTTACAAGCGGAACCTCAGCCCGATCTTTACTGCGCAAGAGAACGGTGAGACACACAACGTCGCGACCTTCGCGCCGGTTGAACTGGTCGCGGAAAAACCTGCCGTGGCAGGCGTTGGAAGTCTCTGGCAGGTGCAGGATCTCGCGGCCGATGGCCGTCCCGATCTCGTTTGTTTCACTGGCCCAGTCGCGGGCTTCTTCGAGCGCAACGACACGAACACGTGGGACTCGTTCGTCCCATTTCGCGCCTTGCCAAACGTTGACTTGCACGATCCCAACCTGCGATTCGTCGATCTCACCGGTGACGGTATGGCTGACATCCTGATCACCGAAGACGACGCATTCACGTGGTACGCATCGCTCGGAGAGACCGGCTTTGCTGCGTCAGAGCGGAAGCTGCAAGCATTCGATGAAGAGCATGGACCACGACTCGTGTTCGCCGATCCAGAGCAGTCGATCTATCTCGCCGATCTGTCGGGCGATGGATTGACGGATCTTGTGCGTGTGCGCAACGGTGAAGTGTGTTACTGGCCCAACCTCGGTTACGGTCGTTTCGGCGCGAAAGTCACGATGGACGGCGCGCCGTGGTTTGATGCGCCGGATCAGTTTGACCAGCGTCGCATTCGCCTTGCCGACATCGATGGCTCTGGCGTTGTAGACATCATCTACTTCGCGGCTGGTGAAGTACGCTTGTACTTCAACCAATCGGGCAACCGGTGGAGCGCTGCGCGCGTACTCGCCAATTTTCCAAGCGTAGACAGTTCGAGCTCGGTACAGGTCGCGGATCTGCTCGGCAACGGCACTGCGTGTCTCGTGTGGTCGTCGTTGTTGCCGGGCGCCGAGAAAAGCCAGTTGCGTTACATCGACTTGATGGGAGGCCAAAAGCCTCACCTGCTCCTCAAGACCGTGAACAATCTCGGCGCTGAAACGGAAGTGCGCTACGCACCGAGCACGAAGTTTTATCTCGAAGACAAATTTGCCGGCCGGCCGTGGATCACGAAGCTGCCGTTTCCCGTGCACGTGGTTGAGAAAGTGACGGTGCGTGACAAGTGGAGACAGACGTCGTTCTCGAGCACCTACAGTTATCACCACGGTTACTTCGACGGAGCGGAGCGCGAGTTTCGTGGGTTCGGCAGAGTTGAACAAGTTGACGTTGAGTCGTTTGGATCGTTTGCAGCGGGCAATGCTGACAGTCCTTACATCACCGACGACAAAACGCTGTACCAGCCGCCGGTGAAAACGATCACCTGGTTTCACACGGGCGCGGCACTCGATCGCAAGCGAATCCTGACACAGCTCAGTAGCGAATACTTTCCCGCGTCGCTCGCGGCCGTGCCGGGCTATTCGGCGGTTCTCTCTGGGTTCAATGAAAAGCCGCTCCCGGAACCGGATCTCGACGCGGAAGATCTCAGCACCGACGAGTGGCTCCAGGCATTCCGCGCGTGCAAGGGTATGGCGCTGCGACAGGAAGTTTACGAACTCGACGTCGACGAACTCGAAGCCGGCAAACAGGCGCCGGTAAGGCTCTTCTCAACCTCGACACACAACTGTCACGTTCGTCGTCTGCAACGGCAGGGTCAGAACCGTCACGCAGTTTTTCTCGTGACGGAGAGTGAAGCGCTGAGTTATCACTACGAGTTGGACCTGCGCTCGGTCACATTTCCCAGCGATCCACAAAACATTCCTGCGCTGATTCCGGATCCACGCATCGCGCACACGTTGAATCTGTTAATCAACGAGTTAGGGCTTGTTCAGCAGTCCATCGCGGTCGGTTACAAACGCACACGGCCGTTCGGCGATACCGACTTCACCGCAGATCAAATCGCGCTCATCCGCAACGTCCAGAACGAGCAACACCTCGTCTACATCGAGACGCGCTTCACGAACGATGCGATCCAACCGGCCACAGGCTCAGCCGCCAATCAGCACTATCGCTTGCGCATACCTGCAGAAGTGCAAACCTATGAGCTCACTGGCTTCACGCCTGCGCAAGGCTTTTATTTCGATCTCGCGGAGCTGCGCAGCTACGAGTTAAGCGACACGCTTCCGAATCAAGGGCCGAGACCGATCAACACAATCGAATATCATCAGCTTCCGAGTCTCAGCGTTCCGGAGAAGCGCAAGGTCGAGCACACGCTTACGCTTTACGTCGCCGAAGATCTGGAGACACCTCTCGCCCACGGTCGGCTCAACCACCTCGGCCTCGCTTACGAGACTTACAAGCTCGCCCTTACCAGGCCACTACTCGAGTCAGTGTTGGGTAATAAGTTCGACAGTACCGTTCAGAACGCGATAGACACTCCGAGCGCGTCCGGCTACTGGCCTGGCGAAAACTTGTTCGGTGATCCGGGAAAAGATCAGTGGTGGCAGCGCTCAGGTGTCGCAGGTTTCGCGGATGACGCCGCGGATCATTTTTACTTACCCGAGCTTTACACGGACCCTTTCGGCAACCAGACGACGCTCAGCTACGACGGCAAATACGATCTGTTTATTCAGTCGAGCACGGATGCACTCGGTAATCAGACGAGAGTGTTCGTCGATCCTCAAATGGGCGGCGTCCGCTTCGATTACCGTGTGCTTGCGCCGATTGAGTTAGAAGACATCAACGGCAATCGCACGGAAGCGTGGTTTGACATCCTGGGTAATGTTGTTGCTACTGCTGTTAAAGGCAAGGGTGACGAGGGTGACAACCTCGACGGTTACGACGATAACCTCGCAAATCCCGATGTTGATGAAATCCTTCAGCATTTTGACCTGCCGCCGCTAACGACAGACGAAGCGAGTGCCTTCTTTAGCCCAATGCTCGCTAACGCAAGCGCGCGGTTCCTTTATCACTTCGGCGAGAGGATCGAAAACGGCAAGACGATCTGGGCCTCACGCCCGGCAGGATCTTGCAGCATCGAACGCGAACAACACGTGACTCAACTCGATCCACGTGCGAACAGCCGTCTGCAAATCGCATTCGAGTGCTCCGATGCACACGGCGCTGTGTTGGCGAAGCGCAGCCAGGCTGAACCGGATAAGATCGGTGGTCCATTGCGTTGGATCGTGAACGGCAAGACGGTGCTCAACAACAAGGGTAAACCGGTCAAACAGTACGAACCATACTTCAGCAGTCAATCATCATGTCGCGCAGAAGGTGATACGCAGGAAGAAGTCGGTGTCACTCAGGTGATGTATTACGACGCAGCGAGCCGGCTCGTGCGCACCGAGATGCCTGACGGGACCTTCAGTCGCGTCGAATTTTCATCGTGGCATAGCAAGGTCTTCGACGCCAACGACACGGTCAGAGAAAGCGAATGGTATAGCCGGCAGAATCCGCTTCCGGTTGAGGAGCGACTGCCACGCAATCCGATTACAGGCGGGTTGACCGTTACTCCCGAACAACGTGCCGCCTGGCTTGCGGCCCAACACTTCAACACGCCCACTGTCACGATCGTCGATAGCCTGGGCCGAAAAGTAATCAACATCGCCCACAATCGCGTCGAAGATCCGACTGGCTCCCATGTCTTCGGCGAAAAACGCTATCGCGACGAGCGCTACTTTACGTTCACGAAGTTTGACGCTGAAGGCAAGCCGCTTTGGATACGTGATGCGCGCGGCAACATCGCGATGCGATACATCGTGCCCGCAAAGCCGACGCGCTGGGTCGATCAGCCAAACGAGAACGTACTTGCGGGCAGCATTCCCTGCTATGACATCGCCGGCAACCTGCTCTTTCAACACAGCATGGACGCAGGCGATCGCTGGATGCTTTTTGATGCCTCAGGCAAACCAGTGTTTGCGTGGGATTTCAACCAGCGGCAGGACGACAGCGGAGCCGTAATCGATGAAGAGCGCTTGTTCGTTTCTCGTTACGATTCATTGCATCGTCCGATCGAGCAGTGGCTGACCATTAACAAGGCTGCTCCGCAACTCGTCGAGCGTTACACGTACGGCGAGCAATTGCCGGATGCGCAGGGCCGCAATCTACGCGGCCAAATTCACCAGCATTTCGATGCGAGTGGGTTGAGGCAGGTACAGCGCGTCGACTTCAAAGGGAATGCGCTGGAACTGCAACGCAGACTCACCACCCAATATAAAGCGCCTGTAATCGATTGGCAGGCGCGGTCGCTAAACGCACAGCTCGAGCCTGAAACGTTCATTCGGCTCACGGAATTCGATGCGCTGAATCGCCCAACTCGAATTTATAACTGGCACCACGGTGATGGCACTCGCGTGGCAGTGTATGAGCCACGCTACAGCGAGCGAGGCGTGTTGGTGAGTGAAACGCTTGATGTGGGTGCGACAAAGACCCCGAAGGGCCACATTCCCTCACGCACTGGTCCAACGAATGCCATCATCGAGATTCGCTACAACGCAAAGGGGCAAAAGGAGCGAGTGCGAAACGGTAACCAGACCGTTACCAGCTACGATCATGATCTACAAACCTTTCGTCTGGCCCGGTTGCGGACGACGCGTTCCACATCGGACCCCATGTCGAAAACAGTGCCTTCACTGTTGAAAGACGACACCGTTCTGCAAGACCTTCGCTACACATACGACGCCATTGGAAATATCACCGAGATTCATGACGATGCTTTCCAACCAACGTTCTTTCAAAATCAGCAAGTAGATGCCGTAAGCCGTTACGCCTACGACGCGATCTACCGGTTGATTGAAGCCACTGGCAGGGAGAATGCGACAGCGAATCGAGGGCCGGGACAGTTTGAAGCCCCACCGTTTGCAGTGGACTTTCCAGTCGGGGATTCGAATACGTTGCGCAATTACACGCAAACGTTCAACTACGATGCAGTTAGCAACATCGAGCAGGTGAGACATGCGGCCGTCAACGGTTCGTGGACTCGTCATCACGACAATGCTCTCGATAGTAATCGCCTCGTGCAAACCTGGGAAGGCAGCAGTTCAATCGGCGCTACGCCGTATCGCCATGATGCACACGGCAACATGCTGAACCTTGCGGAAGTGTCCGCTGCGCAATCCATGCGGTGGGACTTTCGCGACATGATCCGTGCCTTCAACATGGAAGGCGGAGGTTGGTCTTACTACAACTACGACGCCGATAAGAAACGCACGCGGAAAGTCATCGAAAGTCAGAACGGAGTGAAGCAGTGGGAACGCATTTACCTCGGTGGCTTCGAGATCTATCGCCGCTACTCAAGCGGGAACGTGGTTGAAGAAATCGAATCGCTCGACCTGTTTGAAGGTAGGGTACGCACGCTTCTCGTCGAGGATGTTCTGCAAACCGACGATCCGAGTCTTACAGTGGGTGCAGTTTACCGCTATCAGTACAGCAATCACCTCGGTTCAGCCAGCCTGGAGCTGGACCAGCAGGCAGCAATCATTTCTTACGAGGAATATCACCCGCATGGTACTACCGCTTACCGAGCGATCAATCGCAACATCAAAATTGCCTCGAAGCGTTATCGCTTTACGGGGAAAGAGCGCGATGAGGAGACTGGCCTCTACTACTTTGAGAACCGTTATCTCGCGTGTTGGATCGGCAGGTGGGTAAGTGCTGATCCCAAGAGTATCGACGCGGGAGTCAATGTTTACCTCTATGTCAACGCTAACCCGATTGCATTCATCGACCTTGCCGGTACGGAAACATCGCTGTGGCAGGACGCAAAGGATGGGAGCCAATTCTTAAACGAGCAGCTCAACAATTTTGCAGACTGGGTTGGACAGCAAATCCTGGATGAATCCCAGCATAAAATCGAGACATTCGGACTCAAGGGAAACTGGGCCGAAGCCGAAAGGATAAGTTCGGGGTTTGGAGCAGCGACCATGTCGACCCTGATCAAGTTCTTCGGCGGATTCGTGTTACTTGGCCCAAATCTCATTCTATTACCCAGCGCTGTCGCCGCCGTTCCTGAAGAGCTCGGATTTGGCGCCTCGGAGATGTGGGACGCAGGTCTCAATGATTCGTCGCGGTCGGCGATGGGTTTCTCTCATATCGCTGGTGCTTTGGGAACAGTCGCGAGCTTGTTTTTAATGGGTCGCGGCGCCGTGAAACGGATCGGGTCGATTGGGGACGTATCAGCGGGCGTTTCAGAAGGCTTGTCGTCGTACGCCAGCGAGGTCCAACGCCAATCGGCGCCGGCTCCAAAAGCTGAACCCGCGGCGCTTATCGAACCTACAACCACTCCTAAACCTGCTCCTGTTCCTGCTTCTGTACCGCCACCCGTTCCGCCCGCCACGGTGACGTTGATATCGAGAATGACAGAGATTATCAGTGAACAGAAAGCTCTGTTGGACCGAGCCGTACGTACCTTTGACGTCGACGCGCTACGCAAGATGGGAGCATCTGAAGGCCAAATCTCGCAATTCTTCGAGATGGCGTCTGACAGCAAGAGCAAGTACGCGAATGCCTATGGCCAGATGCTTGAAAAACTGGTCAAGGCTGCTTTCGACGCCGATCCGCAAGTGGGCCCTGCAGTTGAGCACACCGGATCCAAGCCAACCCTGTTTCGCGAATTGGCGGATGGCACAATTAAGAACGGCGCGCCTGATTGGACCGGCAGGCCAGGTGGACCACTCCAAGGATTCTTCTTCGATCTCACCACATGGGGCGAGGTCGCTAAGCACCTAGACCGTTTTTATGGCGAGAACATGGTGATTTTTGGTTATCAAGCACCGCTGCCAACCTGGATGTCGCTGGTGCAGTGAAGCACGGTTTTGATAATCACGGCGGCTCGGATTAAGGCCGATCCCTAATCATAAGCAATCATATTTTTGGAGGCTATCATGGAACTGGAAGCACAAAACAAAGATCCTCAAAGAGGCATGAGTGGGCCCGAGGTGGGCGCTCTGCAAAACACACTCATGACAATCGGCTACAACATTGCCGACAGAGAAATAACCACGCAATTTTTCGGTAATACTACCTACGATGCGCTCGTCGATTTCCAGAAAAAGGTCAAGCTTGTGCCGAACGGCATCTTCGACTCTAAAGCCGCGTGGCTGATCGATGACGACCACGAGCATCCCAAAAAGTTCATTGTCATCGGCCAGGTGTTCAAGGCGAATGGCGATGTGTTTCCTAACTTGACTGTCAAAGCCTTCGACAAGGATCTGCGCTCAGAGCAACTGCTCAAAACGGACAGCACAAAGAGCGAGGGCGAATACTCGATCTTTTATCATGCCAGCGACTTCACGCCGCTCGACAAAGACCGTGCGGATCTTTTTCTCAGGGTCTTCGACGGAACCACGCTCGTGGCTACGTCGGCCATTATCTTCAATGCCGGCAAAGTCGAGGTCGTCAATTTCACTCTCGGCGACGCGCGCGGTCTTTCCGAGTTTGAAAGGATGGCCAAAGAGATTTTCCCGTTGCTCAATGGCTTAGCGCACGCAGACCTGAACGGCGAGGACGTGTCGTTCCTGAGCGGTGAGACCGGCATCGACGCCGCGTTTTTAACTTTGCTGGCGGAAAGCGCGCGAAGAAACCGCGAGGCGAATACTGTCCCGCAATCGGCGTTCTATGGTCTCTTCAGGCAGGGTCTGCCGACAGCTCTCACCGAGCTGTTACAAAAGGAGATTCCGTTGTTGCGTGCGGCGCTGGAAACATCCTCGAATCAGGGAATGATTCCACAGCTTTCCGCGACTGACCTGGACCAGCTTGCCGCGAAGCTGCAAGCACTGAAAGCCAGGTTGATACTTCAACCGGGAAACCCGGGCGAAGTTTCATCCCTCGGCGATCTGTTGAAAACGTCGCAACTGACTGTCGACAAACAGCTCATCGTTGCCGATTTGCAAGTGCAACATGGCGGCAGCACCGACTCGTTCTGGCACGCGGTCCTCGATCATCCAGATCTCACGCCAACAGATAAGACTGACGTGCGCTTCACGTTGCAGACCGGCGCGCTGACAACTAATCACATTCCGTTGGTTGTCGCACTGCGAAGCGCCGCGCCAAGCGGCTTGATCGTCGAGCCGAAGCAGAACGGCTCATTAGCGCCAACTCCGCTTAGCGAAGATGCCACCGCGTTGCGGCCATTCGCTGTAAAGAATGTGGCCGACTGGAAGGCCATCCTGCAACCACCGAGTGTTCCCCCACTCGGCACGCCGCCGACGATTCCCGGTGCGACCCTTCAGGAAAGGATCGACAATTATGCAGTCGCTCTCAACGCTTACATGGAGAAGGCGCTGCCTACGCCAGTGATTGCGGGGCGCGTGGAAAAGGACACAGCCGGCGATAGTCCGTTCCGCCAGGTGAGAGAAGATCTCCGCACGTTCTTTAAGAACAACCAGGCCTACGAATTCCGCAAAACACCGATCGATGTCTATCTGAGTGAAGGTGACAAACTTACCGGCGTGCTGAATCGTACGGCGCTCGTCGCCGAGCTCAAAAACATGCAGCGTCTTTTCAACATCGCACCGCGCTACGGCGAGATCCGTTCGCTTCGCAAAGACGATCTGCACTCCGCGTTCTCGATGGTGAAGCTGGGCCAACGCAAGTTCACTGAGAAATACGCCGCGCTGTTAGGCGGGGCTGACAAGGCGCTCGAAGCTTATCGTAAGGCACAGCAGACACACGCCACCGCGTTGAACTTCTATTTGAACCACGCGCTCGCGTCCGGCCAGGCTTCGCCGGCTGTCGTCGGTAACGGCGCCAGTAAGTCTTTGGTCAAGACACTGGCGACTGCTTCCGCCACACCGGATCTGCCGGCGCTCTTCGGTTCGCTCGATCTATGCGAGTGTGACCAGTGCCAGTCGGTTTACAGTCCGGCGGCGTACTTCGTCGACATTCTCAAGTTCCTCGGGGATGGTCCGGTGGTTCGAAGCCAAAGCCCGCTCCAGGTGTTACTCGGCCGGCGGCCGGACCTCGAACACATCGAGCTGACGTGCGACAACACCACCACCGAGTTGCCCTATGTCGATCTTGCCAGGGAGATCATGGAACGGGCAGTTGCTCCGCGCGAGTTTGACATCGCTGAGGGCGGCGACATTAGCAGTGTCCTCGCTGCGCTCAACGCCGGAACGGTTCCAACGAGTTTCCGAACAGTGTTTACGACTAACGGATACGCATTCCCGGAACACGGTTCAGTGAGGGCCGATAACGTTACCAACGGTCAGACCACGTCGTGGTTGATTCTCGATACTGGTTGGGCTTTCACCGTGAGGTACAAGGGATCCACCTTAGGCTTCACGGTTGGCGCATGGCCGCAAACGAGTTGGACCGCCGATGAGTTGCGCGCGAATCCGGAGCACGTCCATAACGCGGCTTATGCGGAACTGCGAAAGGCTGTGTACCCTTGGAACCTGCCGCTCAATCTTCCCGTCGAAGAAGCTCGTGTTTACCTCGGACACTTCGGCACGAAGCGCACTGAAGTGATGGAGACGTTCTTCCGTGGCACTCCTGCCGCGGCGTTGACGGAAAAGCCTATTGCCAACGAATACCTCGGCCTAACCCAGCAAGAAGCCGACATCATCACAGGCGTCATTACTGGTGGCCCAACCGATCCAAAAAACCCGGTTCCAACCGGCGCGTGGGATTTCTGGGGCCTCAAACAAACTGGAAATGATCTGCCCGATCCAACCGAGGGCACAGATTGGGACGTGGTGCTGAAGAGAGTTTCGATGTTCCTGCAACAATCCGGACTCAGTTACCGCGACATGCTGGAGCTGCTGAGTTCTTACTTCATCAATCCCGCAACAGCCACTGGCCGAATGCTCGGAGTTGTTTCGACGGATCCCAACGATGCGAAGACCTGCAATTTGAGCAGATTGGAAATACGCGTCGTTGACCCGCAGATCCCTGACGCTAACAGGAAAGCCACCCTCGTTGCCGCGTGGAATAGAATGCATCGTTTCGCGCGTTTGTGGCAGAAGCTTGGTTGGACCATGCGCGACCTCGATAAGACCATTGTTGCGTTTCAGCCGCTGAATCCCGCGGGCAAGTTGGACATCACCGCGGATTTCCTGGTTCAACTCTCGCACGTTGAGCGCTTGCGGAAGCAATTCGGTATGCCCGTCGTGAGTCTTTTGAGCTTCTGGGCGTCGATCGACACCGGGAAATACCTCGATCATTTTGCCGAAGGACAACCGCCGGTACCGTCACTCTACGCGCAGCTCTTCAACAACAAATCGGCTTCCGGCCAGTCACTGGCCGAAGACCCGGCAACCCTCACGGGTAAACTCTCCGAGAACAAGCCGGCGATAGTGGCTGCGTTGCAAATCACCGTTGACGAGCTCGCCTTGATGCTTGCGGATACCAACATCGTTCCCGACGATGTGTTGTCGCTGGTTAACCTGTCGCGGCTTTATCGTCACGCCACGTTTGCTAAGGCGCTCAACTACTCGTTTCGCACATACCTGTCAGCTCTAAAAATGATCAGCGCGACTCCGTTCACGACCACTCCCGGCACGATCAGCTTCACGCAACAGAGCGAGAAGATTCTTGCGTCGGGATTC
>Ga0126310_10000511_pt1 | contig 13523 bp, 6 predicted proteins | sample Plot60_FD_92540 | JGI IMG/M metagenome (GOLD analysis project Ga0126310, IMG submission 92540) | Serpentine soil microbial communities from UC McLaughlin Reserve, CA, USA - Plot60 | ecosystem: Environmental > Terrestrial > Soil > Grasslands | place: USA: UC McLaughlin Reserve, Lake County... | reverse complement strand
TCCCCCGATGCCAAAAGCCAATATTGCAAAAGCCAGAAATGCGAGTATCCAAACAGTCGTGCGTTGCGCGAGTGTGACCTTCTTTCTCTCCTTTTCTCCGGTAGGGTCATACTCTTTTCTGAAGAGCCTCGTGGAATAGATTAACGCGCCGGCCAGCATTACAACTGCGACAACTATTGAGATAGATAAAAGCCGCCTCAGACTCTTGTCCGGTGCAGTTGGTTCGAAGGTTTGATTCACTGATTCGACATTCGCGGGAAGTTTTTTCGGCGCCTGTTTCTCAACAGGCGGTGAAATGCCAAGCCTTACAAATGGCCGAAAGTTATCGACCACCTCTTTGCTGCTTTCGGGAATATACGCCGAGAAGGAAAGCAGGAAGGCCATGATCAAGCCAAACAGCCAAACGTATCCACCCCTCAAAATATTTTTGATTTTAAAGAGTTGCTTCGCAGTTTCGTTTCGCGAATCCTGCGCGGACGGATAGAGAACCTGTTGCTCCACTTCCCTCACGTTCGTTTGCGAAGGATGAAAGAAAGCCCCTCCTCCGCCGGCCATCACAGACGTGTAATTGCTGGAGCTCTCTGTGCGTGTCGGACCGAAGTGTCTCGCGTAGTGATGTACGTCTCCCGCAAGATCCACTCGACACTTGTCTTTCGGCAACTGCTCACCTTTTTTTATGAATGGACGTTCAAGTCCGAGTTCCTTAAAAGTTATGGACTGCTTAGAATTAGCGGCGGCGAACTTACCAAAAACGATTGAGGGCTCAGGCGTCGCCACCAACAGTTTTTTGGGCGAGTATTGTTTTTGAATATCTTTGAAAAATTCGAGCTGACGAAAATCTATCTCTCCGTCTTCGGTATCCAATCCCCAAAACCACCAGTCGAATGGAAGACGTAGCGCAACGTAACTAGCTTCCTGTTGCCGCTCGAACGTCGGAAGCATTAGCAACGGTGGTCGCTTACCGGGGATTATTTCATCCGGCGTTGATGGCCGGCGGAACTGCCGGTTGAATCCGTCAAGCGAATCGTAGTAATCGTGATTGCCGGGAATGCCGAAAAGTGGTCGCGGTCGATCGCTCACACTCACTCTGCCGTTGAGATCGCTGAAGGCCCACCAGAACGGGTTCTGAACCCGTATAGCCAAAGTTCCGTAATCGGAAATGTGATAACTGGTGTCTCCGCCAATCAAAAGGAAAGTGCCACGGGGCAACAACATCTCATTGCCACTCGGAACGATTGCGGGGTCTTTTAGAAAAGAGACCGCCTGGCCCGGCTGCGGAGCCTTCACGGAGAAATCACTCATGCAAAGAAAGGCAACGCTGTACATTGCCTTTTGTCCGTCGCCAGTGTCTGAGACATAGTCAAACCAAAACTCTTCATCCGAAGCTGCATTTCGCGGTTGCGACTTCCAGAATTGCTCGACCTCTGCGACAGAATTCGCTGCTGGAATGACCTCCGCCTTCATCCAGTCTCGCGGGTCAAGCTTTCCCTTGAAAGCTGCGTAAAGCAGGATGTATTTCAGGCTCGCAATGAGTTGACGGCCGAGTAACCATGCGACAGGCCGCTTGAAAACATCAGGCTTTGGCTTGCGGGGAATACCCTCCGGCTGCACGTTGCGTGTTGGCATAGTTGCACCTTTCGTTATTCATGTCGAAGCACAAGGAAACGTTTCGCTAAGTTTTGTAGAGGACGGCCGTACAAATTATGTGGATAAATCTCCAAAACGGCGCAGGTGCGCGTAATAGCGTGGCCGAAATCCTTCTGCCGATACTGTCATGATTTAACCTACGAGAGTGCGCAGTCGAGCGGCACGAACCGATGGAGCAACTTTCAAACCGCCGCAGGAAGACGCACACACCTACACGTGAAGTTGCCTGATGGCTCCGGTTGAAGGGTGCTCCAATTTACGTGCATGAAGTTAAACGCCCAGCCATAAAAAGGTTCGCGACCGTAGAAGCGGATTTGCGCTGTTAGTGACAAAGCAAGCACGCAGCAAAGGTTTGAGCTTATAGAGACGTAATCAAAACGCAAGTATCAATGAAGGTCGGCCAGCCTCGCATCAGCCTTGATTAACACATCGAGCAGAATCTCTTTGATGTCGTCGTTACTCAGAATATTGTGCCTTTGTTCCGAGCGGCTTTGATGGTCTGAGAATACTCGCAGCAGATAAAGACGAGGCTTGGGCGCAAACGGTTGGCAAGCGTCGACAATTGCGGAAGAAACTGCACTGTTAACTAGTTATCAGTGGACCTAAACAGGGGAGGGTTAGATTAAGAATTTAGGAATCCCAACTGGCCAATACGTGGCCAAAAATAACAGCACTCGACCTCGCACATCTGAGTGTCCAAGCAACTGCGCGATCGTAAACGCATCGCATCCGGCTTCAGCCAGCCTGGTAACAAGGTCGCCCGAAGATCATTCCAGATCAGCCCCTCAATGCCGGCTATTCTGCACGCGGTGTGAAATCCCTTCTTCACCTCCCGAACGCAGGAGCCGGTTTTATCACTGACGAAGACATAGTCGTCAGGTCTTGTCCTCGCAGAGATCAGCGAGCGCTTGTCTGACGTCGTCGTTCATCGGGATGTCTCGTGGTCTTCCATTCTTCGTATGTCTCGCTGTCACAATGTTACGAAGAAAGTCGACTTGATGACGCTTCATTTGCAACTGTTCGCTCATTCGCATTCCGGTTCCAAGTGCGACTGTTACGATCGGTTCTAAATGAGCGCGAGTCTGATCAACGCCGCCATCAGCCTGGGCTTCGCTAGAGTGCAGCCGCCAACTGTATTAACTGTTTCTGCACAAGGTTAAATCATTTACTTTTCTGTAAGTCGGGGCTCTCGATCGATATGCCATCCTCATTAACATAAACATAGTAAACGAATGGGCCTTTTTGTGCTGCCGCCACAACAAAGCCTGCCTCAGCACTTTTGATAGCGCGGTGTCCTGAAAACTCGCCCTCCACGCTTACCCATCTAGAGTCGGTGCGAGGTGCGGAAACAGCCAACGTAGATGCGGCGCCCGGCTGAACGTCAAATAGCAAGAAAGTATCGACTGACACGATTCGCAGATACAGGATTGTCTCGGCTGTTTTATTAAGCACGACGATACTTTCGTGCGCACCATCGCTGCGAAACTCCCTTTTGTAAAACTGGAGGATATTCTCACTTAGCCATGAGTTTTCCGGGAACCAAAGCTCGAAGGAAGGATCCAACCAGTCGCCGGAATGCAAAAACTTATCTGCCAGAAAAAGTCTCTCTCCTTTACTAACGGAAAACCGTACCTCGTGCTCGACGAAAGGAATCCTGGGCCGATCCTTCCTGCCCGTCAACCGAACCGTGTAGGTTCCTTTTGGCGAAGTAGTAGTGACAAACGGCTCGGCTGGTATGATTGTTCTAACTAGACTGATAGAACCGACCGCCGCCACGACAAAGGTGACGAGCAAAGCAATTCTCCCAATCATCCTTTTCCCCGACATTCGCTTATCTGCTGTTATTGACATAACTCTGAGGTCAGACTATTTCTGAGCCTCTCCGGTTCACTCGGCGTTCTCCCTGTGAGGAAGTTATATATGTGTTGGCCAACTGCCCAGCCCGCGCGGTTGCCAGCCATTTCCGCCGGCGCCTGCGGGTACATTCGCGAGAGCCACTGAGCAAAGTCGTAGGCATCGGCCAATCCCCCGATCACGTTTGCTGTAAGGCCGCCAAGCTTCGCGCCACCTTGGCCCAGGACATGTCCGTACACACCCGCGCCCTGCCCACCAGCTTCCGTCAACTCACGCTTAAAGCCGTCCGCGCGATTGTTGATATGCCTTTCGTACTGACCAAACGCGAGGTCCATTAGGTGCACTCCTAGAAATTTGGCCTTTGAGTCTCGGTTAATAGGCTGATCGTAAAAACTGGCGACGGCTTCTCTTACCAGAAAATCAACGAACTCCGCACAATTATTAAACGGCAGGTCTCCTTCATTTCCGTGAGGATGAGGATGTGCGGGATCCTGCGGCTCGGGCATTTCTGGTTTCGTCGGAGTGATGACCATTCCCAGTTCACCATCAAACCCAAGCGTTCCCACCATACCTGGTTGCGCGACTACATCACCGGCAAAAAAAGTGCCAATGTCTATATCAGGATCGAGACCTAGAGGATCGACAAAGTTCACCGGATCGTTGTTGACGTAAGCGTATCGATTGAACGATTGAGGGTTGGTTAAGTCATAGCTACTATCGGATGGATCCGGCTGGTTGAATCGATGCCATTTGCCGGCGTAGCGACGCATCATCGCGTCATCGCCACCGTTCCCATCTCTTTCGTAGCTGGTAAAGCGATGCGGCTGAAACGCCTGGTTGCTGCTGCGTGAAGTTTCACCGCCCCACGGATCCAGATCAATTATGCTCGTTACCGTGCCACTGCTGTTAGTTATGCGCTGACTCTTGGTGACCGGATCCTGATGGACCCAACTCACCTGGTTACTTTGCTGAATGGCAAGCATTTGACTACCGAGATATACATAACCGCGTTGGAGGGCGCCACTTGCATTGAGCTCACTCACTACCTGTCCTCCCAGCAAACTCGAGCGCAGGTAGTAGGTAGTCACGCTGTTTTCAACCTTCTTAACTCGTAGGCGATCGCCATCATAGCTTTGCGCCAACATCGTGATCGAAGCAAAGGTCTGCTGCCCGGTAGCGTCGTAGTTGTAACTCTGATAGCCGTCGTAGGTGAGATTGCCGGCAGCATCGTAGGTCATGCTCTGGTTGTTCCAGGGATTGGTTGTCAAGCGATTGTTTGCATAACTGGGCCACTGTTCCAGCCACGGATTGAACCAGCCTCCCCAGCCAACGCGATACCACATGTTACCCAACTGATCATAGCGATAAGAGTGCGCGTACGGCCCATCCTGCGTCCCACCCTGTCCATTCAGGTGCCCGCGCGCTTCTGAAGCGGTGCGTGCTTCAATCAAGCGGCCAACGTGATCATAGTCGTAAGAACGATCGAGCGTTGCGTCGTCGAGGTTCTGCGCGTACGTGACTCGGTCGGTGTTCTCGTTGAAGTTGTTGTACGAGTAATTCCAACGCATTACGCTTGGAATGCTCCATTGTGTCGGTCGCAGGCGATTGTCGTAGCTGACCGACAGCGCACGATTATCACCGTAGCTCGTCGATTTCAAGCCATTCCAGGCGCGATAACGAATGTTGGTGGCGTAACTCGAAACTCCTCCGTAACCGCTGCCCGTGACCCCGCTCACCCGTGTCGAATGATCGTAGCCATAGGAAATCTGTGAACCGTTGACGGAATTCGTCAGGCTCAGCAGTTGTCCCCCAAGATCATACGCATAAGAAAGCGTGAACGATCCCACGCCAGTGAAGGTTCTTGTTTCAGACGTGAACTGTGCCAGCGAGTTATAACCATAACTCACCGTTCCCAAGCCATCCGTCATCTGCGTGCGATGTCCGGCTGAATCGTAGGTGAAGCTGACATTCGATGTCGGTAAAACATTCCCGGGCGCACCACTCACGTCGTAATTGATCCCTGTCAGCAACCGGCGGTTGTTGTAGCTAAAGGTTTGGATCGCATTGCGTGCATCCTTTAGCTGATAGAGAGTGTCATTGGCATTGTAAGTGAACGTGGTCAGCCCCTGCTCCGGTGTGGTCCGCTTCCACAGTCTACCGAAACCGTCGTATTCGAAGGTACGCTCCTGGCCCGTTTGCGTACTCTTAGTAGTCTGGTCGCGCGCGTTATAGGTGTAAGTCGTCGTCGCATAAGGGCTCTGATCCCAGTTCAACTCGTCCACCTGTTTCAAACGTCCAAAGACATCCGCCGTCAACTTGCGCCGCCGGCCACGTTCATCCCTGATCGTCACCGTTTCACCGCCAGCGCAACCACAGCCGCCGTAGGTGTTCCCGCGCGTAGTGCCCCCCGGATTCGTGGTTTCGAGTGGCCGACCCTTCCAGTCATAGGTTTGCAGCGTCCATTCCCACCCTGAATCATCCCCCGTCGGCACCCAGGAAGAGTTTACTTCAGTCGGGTTCGACTTCTGGGAAAGACGGCCCATGATGTCGTACTTCATGTACTGCACGCTATAACCGCCAGTGCTGTTTGAATGGTTCATCCCTAAAGCTCGAACACGGCCGGCTCCATCGAACTCGGTAATGTTGTATCGCTCAACGACGGTTTGATCCTGAGTAAAACTCTGCTCGGTACCGTATGGCAGATAGACGTAACGTGTATAGGCCCCATTGTTTTGATTCGTCACGCGGTCCAAACGACCGGCGAAGTCGTAAATCATCCGGTGCTCGAGATACTGGACTGGATCTCCGGCTTGACCCGTACCTTTGCTGGGCACAATAGTTTTTGTGACTGCGCCGATATCGAAATTGTATTGAATGGTGGAGACGTAGCCATCCGCATCCGTGACCGTGGTGGGATAGGCGAACGTGTTGCGGTTTACCGCGTCTGAAAACGAATCGCCGTAGCTGATAACACTGCCGGCTCCATAGTGGTCATCAACCTTGATCACTGAGCCAGTGCGGTTGTACTTGATGGTAGTGTGCGTGTGCCTATCGAAATTATTAATATCACTAACGTCCCAGCGTCCAATCCAGACCAGGTTGCCACGTCCGCGGGCCACGCCGCTGGCGTCGTGGTGCGTGGCAGGTTGCGGAGTCGCCGCCCAGTATTCAGTGGTGTCCCAGTCGTAGTCGTACCAGACCTTTGACTGCGGCTGACTATTACCATCGTAAACAATGACCTCGCGCAAAAGCCCAAGAACGCGACGGTCAATATACAGTTGCTGATCTCCGCCCTCACTGTAATAGGTTGTGGTAGTGCGCCGTAAGACAGTCGTGCCGTCGGCGGCATATTCCTTCACTTCCGTCGGCAGCGCCACCGGATTGGGCAAGTTGTACGACGTGTAAATTGTCTCGGCGCGACGTCGATTGCCCGCCTCATCGTAAATGCTGGTGTCGTATGGTCGCGGGTTCTTCTGGTAAGAAAGGTTTGTATCATCCTGCGTCCAGGCGGTGGTCGTCCACTTCTTTTTCACTTCGCCGGACCAGACTTCCGTACCTGTAGTTAATCCGGTTTGCCATCCGGCCGTGGCAAACAATTCTTTGTAAATAGTACCAGGTGTATCGGGCATGGTGACCTGCGCCCAGGAATTATCAGCGGCCACAGTATAGGAAGTCACTGCTTCAATATTGTTGTTCCAGTTATCGGCCCAATCCTTCCGTTGGGTGAACCGTGGACACTCTGTCTGGCCGGAACTCGAATTCACGTTAAACGAGGTGTAGGAGCGCAGATGTCCGTCGGCGGCATAGCTGTTCATGCGGTTCACTTGCGCGAACGCTGCGTTGTAGTTGAAAGTAAAGTAAGTTCCGTTGTCCAGGCTCACCTGAGTCAACACCGTGGTGGAAACGTTGTTTGGACCATTTACCAGGAGTCCACCGCCAAAACCGGGTGCGACCGAAACTTGCCCGTAGAAGAAGCTGGCCCAGTTATGCCAGACTCCACCCCAGTTTTGGCGAATCACCGAAAGATTATTGTCTGTGTCATACACGAACTCGACGACTCGACCCAACGTATCGGTAATCGTAAGCAAATGCCCATAGGTGCTGTTGTAAGTCGCCGAAATATAATTACCGTTGCGATCCTTAATTTCCGTGCAACGGTATTCATTATTGATGGTTACAGGCTCAAATTTGAACTGGGTGCCATTAGTAGTTCGCACCAGCAGGATGTTAACGTTGCTCGCATCCAACCGCGTGTAACTACTATCCTGTGACTCGTAAATGTTCGATGCGCCTACCTGTCGCAGCTGAACGTGACCACCTGAAGGCGTCACCATGATGTAGGCCCAGTTGTTCATTTCTGAGTTTAGGAATTTCTGCTGGAGCGTGGGCAGACCCAGCCGAAAGCCCGGAGCGGGCGAACCGAGATCCGCGTTGAACTTCATGTATGAGCCATCTCTGGTCCACACAAGTGAGTTATAGGAAAGCGTGAGATTCAGATCTAATCCGGCACGACCGGGGAGACTCAACAACGGCACGCTCCAGTTGAAGTTTCGGGATCCAAGATCTACCCCTGACTCGCCAGTTTCGTTAATTGGTCTCCCACGAGCCGTTCCAAAGTTCGGATCGTTCGGCGGGTGATTCCCGCCACCAGTTCCACCGCCGATCGGGTCGCAGTCAGCACACGGCAAGTTCGATCGAATCGGTGTCGGCGCTTGTGGTTGTTGTGGTTGGGTTCTTCGCGCTTCGTCCAGATTCGGCAGGTTTGAACCTGGTGCGCCGGTAGTCGTCGGTGGAGGTGTTGTCGAAAAGCTGCCGCCTGGGCCAGTTCCGCCACTACCGTATCCGGGCGTCTGAAAAGGGACCGACTGATTGTTTGAGCCGCGCAGTTTGGTCAGTGCACCGGCAGCGTCGGCAACCCCGCCACTGGACACCTTTCCGGCGAGCGAAGGCGTTTGTCTCACGCTGTCGGTGATTGCCTTCGTAATAATTGTGACAGGACCATGCGGTCGCACCGTCCTCAACAAGCCCGCGATGCCGGCAACAATCGGCGCGGCTGCCGACGTGCCAGTCACGTTCCAATAACCGCCGCCTCTCTGCGTTGTAATTATATTTGTTCCAGGTGCAGCAAGGGTGATGCTGCGTGTGGCCCAGTTGGACCAGGAAGGGAGCTGATCTGAGTTATCACTCGCAGCTACCGAGATCAGATTCCTCAGATTGAAAGAAGCAGGATAGTAGGGAGCGGTTTCCAAATCGCGGCTGCCATTACCAGCTGAACACACAACAATCACATTCCGCCTGTTGGCTCGTTCAATCGCGTCCTTCAACGCAAATGATTCACCGTTGGTTCCCCATGACAAGTTGATCACGTGGGCGCCATGAGCCACTGCGTAATCAATCGCCTCAACAGCGTCGGCGATGTCGCCGGTACCGGTATTATCCAGGACGCGAGCACTCATCAGGCTCGCTCGCCACATTACGCCCGAGATTCCCAAAGAGTTGTTACCCTCAGCGGCAATGATGCCGGCGACAGCGGTACCATGACCTTGCTCATCCTTAATTTCGCCACTATCTGTTATGAAATCCCAACCGTGCAGATCGCCACTTACTGACGGGGACGGATTGGTCCATTGGTTATTCGTCAAATCGGGGTGAGTAAAATCGATGCCGCTGTCGATCACGGCGATCACCGTAGCGGCTGAACCCGTCGTCGTTTGCCACCCTGTCGTGGCATCAATATCTGAGCCGTATTGCCCTCCATTCTGGCCCGTGTTTCGGAAAGCCCATTGAGCGTTGAATTGTGGATCTGTGGGCGTGAGCTGTTGCTGCGAAATCAAAAAGTTTGGCTCGGCAAACTCAATTTGAGAGTTCAGCATTAATTCGAGCACCGCTGTTCTAACATCGCCGCCGGCACGTAATTCCCACCTTTCAACGCCAGATTCGGGGCGGAGCTGCTTCTTTCGTCGCGCGCCGTGCGTGGCAAGAATAGTGTCTTTGATTAAAGCTGAGGTTCCCGCTCGGAATCGCACCAGCAGTTCGTGTTCCCGGTACGGTGCCGCCGATTGTAGGTGTCTAGTCGCGACCGATTTAGGTTTTGAAAATGATCCCGCGGCAACGCTAAGAGGAGCGCAAAGTGATACAACTAAGAGACATAAAAGGGCCACCGCCACAGCCATATGCAAAGTGAGTTTTGAGCAACGAGCTGAGTTCGTCATTGGAGTGCTCCATCGAATCAAAAAAAGAGTTATTGAAAGTTGTTGAGAGATAGCACGACAAAAGTATCATTCACGCAAAATCAGGACTGTTCACCAGCCGTCAAACGTAAATCTTCACGGGAGCAGGAAATTGTGCGAGAGGAATGAGACGAGAGACATTCGCCACCTGCTCGAATTTTTTCTGGACAGGCAACCCGAGTAGTCACCGTTACGGGAGTCCGCGCAATTTACTCTTCGACGTGGGCCATGTCAATAAAAAATGTTATTGCATTTCAGTTCTCTGTAATAGCGTGATTTAGGTCGCCAGAGTAGCGGGAGTTCCTTAACATGATCAGAGAGTCGTAAGAATTTCCTAATTCTTTGTCATGTCGCAGCGTCTGTTGCCTAAAACAATATGCTCAGGCTGTGAAGTTAAAATTTTATCTGCGCTCGTTCTTCACGTTTGTACCGTCTGACAGACGGTTAGGCGGGGTGAGAATTCTAAGCGTGGACCAACTTGGGTACAGGGCCGTGTCACAGAAGAACGCCATGCGAATTGTAGTGCATGCGTCGAACTCTCGCTCGTGATGGGCGCTCAAAGGCGCGAGCAGAATTAAGCTATTCCGTACCGGCATTCTCGATGCCGGATATGAAGTGTAATAACAAAATCGCGCCACCGTTAAGAGACGCGATCTTTATCCTATTAGAACCAAATATGCTTTCGGTCTTCTCTCTTATTGCTTCTCCCGCCTGTAGCAGGTCTCAACGCCTGCGTCGCTCACGCAGATGAAATCCTTGCCGTATTGATCCGTCTTAAAACCGAATTCCAGCGATTTTTTCGTCGGGATCTTCGTCTGCGACCTGTTCGAATTCGGGAAGCACGAATACGTGTTTTTCCAGAAATCGCGCGAGGGGTTCAGAAAGATGGTCGAACCGTCAACCATGTAGCGGCCGTTGATCTCGTTAAAAAGGCCCGTTGTGCAGCCGAACATAGTCGATTCCATGTAGCCTACGAATGTGTAGGTGCCGTCTGCAGCAAACGTGTAGGCGAACAGTTGGCCGCGCCTGTTCTTTGTCTGGCCGGTGACGGTGTTGACCTCGTTGATTGTTCCCACCCCGCCCGTTTGCCAGTAACCAACAACCGAATCCTGCGCGGTTGCCGTCACCGCCTGCGTTACGATGATCCCGAACATCAATACAAAACCAAGAACAGTCTTTTCCATAAGTTTCTCCCCGTCAAATTACTCGATCAGCGAAGCGAAGCTCGCCATTACCAAATAACGCGCACAAACCTATGAAAAAGTATCAAGAGTAGTCGGCACAGACACTTGGCAGCGCCATCAGTCATCGGATAGAAAAAATGGAACGCGTTTTTTGAGAGGGCAATGGCTGCTTCATTGTCGCGGCTCTGCCTTTTTCATTTGTCACCGATTCGTCACTTCGTCCAATGGGCTTGACCAAATTCTCGACTTCCCGGCGCTTCGCCGTGACGACTCGCGGTAGCCATCCCTCACCTTCAAGTTTCTCGAACAACCTCGCTTCTTCCTCGAAGGTTAGATGACGCGTCCTCCGAGTGTCAGTACGAAACTCCGCACTCGCCGGCACGGATTGCTGTCGATCAACTCCCATCGAAGGCCGAGAAGATCATTGACCAGATTAGAGCTTACCAATCTGCTGTTTCAAAGGACCGTAATCGACTCACTTGAGAAACTTTCGGCCACGACTCCAAGCAAATGTATACTGTCCGACACTCCAGGGACCAAATGTCCACTACACTCACACTCTTTGAGCATGAGTCCACGCCCTTTGACTGGGATGCGCGGCACTGTGCGCTTCTAGAGCGTATGCGCGGAGCCTTCGGTTCGGATGTGTTACGACCAATCGTGCAGGGCCGAACGAAGAAGCTACAGGCGGCGCAGTATGTCGGCGTCGTGCGCTTAGGGAACCGGACGGTCCAGATACTCCCAAAGATTTATCAACTGAGCGAGGCAACAGATGAAAAGGTACGTGCGAAAGAGGCGACGAGAAATCTCCTGCAAATGCTGGAAGCTGCTGGCCAGTTGCCGATCCGGGAACATGCGATAGCCCCTTTGCTAAGGCGTGGCCGCGATTGGTTTGAAATACTCACTCGGCTTTTTACTTCACATCTACTCGAAGAATGGCTGCGTGGCGGTTATCGCACATATCACACAGTCAGAAACGACTTGCCCGTCCTGAAAGGCAAATGGTTAATAGGTGAACAGCTAAAGAGGCCTGTGAGCCAACACATTTTTTCGGTTGAGTACGATGAATTCAGCAGTGACAACAAACTAAATCGAATCTTTCGGTTTGTTGTGGAGCGCTTATGGCAACTCACACGAGACAGCGGAAATCGGCAACGGTTAAGTGAACTTCGGGAATTAATGGATGAAGTTACGCTCTTACGTGCTGTTTCTGTGGCTGATGCAAATCCAGCTCATCTGACGCGGCTCAATCAACGCTTCGCACCTCTATTGAATTTAAGCCGACTTTTCCTCGATGGAGGCACTCTTCAGATAGCGGCTGGTGATCTTTCGACGTTTGCTTTCGTCTTTGACATGAATAGACTGTTTGAAGCATTCATCGCGAGCTTCATTCGCAAGCACCGTAGCGAAATACTCGACGATCAGCTATTGGATTGCGAACTCCTAGTTCAGTCGCGTGGCGCAACCTTCTTCTTGGCCCAACGTGAACACCACAACGTATTCAAGGTTCAACCGGATCTAGTGTTTCGGGATGCGTTGAAGTCTTTTCCGATTTTGATAGACACAAAGTATAAGCGTTTAGATCAAACGGATTGGAAGTTGGGAATCTCGCCAGGTGACTTTTATCAGATGCACGCCTACGCACATCGTTATCAAAGCCTCAGAGTTCTGTTGCTCTATCCACAGACGGCCGGACTTGCACAACCACAACATGCTTACTTTCAACTGGAGCTCAGCGACAAGGTAATCGAAGCGGCAACGGTCGATATCCGGCTAGACCTCGGCAATAAGCAGGACAAAGCGAAGCTTGCAGCGTCATTGCGAACGATCCTCCAAGGAGTTCCTCATGATAAGGAATGAGAGCGCATTTCAAGGCGCTGCCAAACAATTTGTCGATTTTGAAAATAGCGGTAGGTTGCGATATGAAGAACGCGATTACAAGAATCAGCTTATCAATACGCTAGCCCAGGCGCTTTCCGATGATGCATTGACCTCCGCTGGTTTTCTGCCATCGCTGCGCCAGGCTGTGAAAAAAATTCAGTCCGGTATCTCGAATTTAACGCACTTCACTACGACAGATGATTTTAGAAAGTACTTAGAAGCTGTGCCGGAAGAGAGGATCACGCGTCTGCTCAGAGCTTTATTCGATGAGCAACGGGATCTAGCAGAAAGAATCGACACGTTCTTGCGTGAGACGGATCTCGACTACAAGAAATACTTCAAGAAACCGAAGCGCATGCGATGGCTAGTTTCTGTTCTGCTGGCAGCTCGTTTTCCTGAACGTTACCCGTTCTATCGACCTTCAGTAATTGATCATGCGTGTGAAGCGTGGGGCATAGATCGACCGGAAGGAAAAACCGAAGGTGAGCGATATGTAGCTTATTTGAAGTTTCTTGGTCCTATCAGGGAAGCTCTAAGTCGTGCTCTCGGGCGTGATGTTGACCTAATCGACACCCACTCATTTCTATGGGTTGAATACAACAAAGAGAGGAAGCGAAAGGCCGCCGCATCGTGGAGGGACCGCCTAAAGGAGTGGCTCAAGACGAACGCAAAAACAACGCCTGACGACGTACGCAAAGTGCGTGAAGAATTTGTTGAAGCCTTTCCG
>Ga0126310_10000510_pt1 | contig 13530 bp, 15 predicted proteins | sample Plot60_FD_92540 | JGI IMG/M metagenome (GOLD analysis project Ga0126310, IMG submission 92540) | Serpentine soil microbial communities from UC McLaughlin Reserve, CA, USA - Plot60 | ecosystem: Environmental > Terrestrial > Soil > Grasslands | place: USA: UC McLaughlin Reserve, Lake County... | reverse complement strand
GGGTTCGCGAGTAAAGGCGCTGTGTTGAGCAACGAAAAGGCCAGAGCAGCTGCCAGTACCTGTAGTATTAAGGTTGCCCCCTGGAAGACCGTACGAGTAAGGTCTCGGTAGAGCGCAGAAGGTAAGGCCACAAGTAGCGCGCAGGCCGGTCCGCCAATGACGAGCGCGCAAAGTATAGGAACTCCACCGAGTTCGAAAGTGGCATTTCCCATACCGAAACTCACGGGCATCTGGCGCTCCGTGGCGCATAAGGCGGACAGGACCAGGCCCACGATCACAGCCGTACCGCCCAGGTAGAAGCCGAGGGAGATCTCCCAGACCGCCAGGCCGACAACGGCGAGGCCCACCACACAGGCGATATATGCCCGCGCAGCAGCAGGTCTCTTGCGTGTCGCGCTAGCCGTCGGCAACTATATCCACGATGACGGTTTCGGTGCTATCTCCATCACGGACATTGTAGAGCACAGATTATTCAGGGTCCACAAACGCGCAAACGCAATCGGCACCCGGACGCTAGTCGGACACGGGCCAAAGCGATAACCCACTCTCATCGCAACGCTGCTGCTTTAGTATCACCGGGACTACCAGCACTTCCGAACCATTTGTCGGTTCACCCCCCTCGATCGGGCCGCTGCAACATCTCCGGTAGTATTTTGCACCATTCATAGCGCAATCACAGCGCGGTTCGCAAATAAGTCATCTGATGTTGCGCGCAACGACACGGATCATTCTCGACAAACGGTGGCGTGGGCTGCGAGGGAGGGTGGCCTCAGGCGGGTGGGAACTGGGGGTGGGGAAGAACCTTCCTCTCGACTACACTGCTCTTAAGGACCGTCGTTCTCCCCTCGAGGTGGAGCGGGGTCTAAAAGCCCGGTCGGTTCTCCCCATCCTCCCCCGACTGGGCTTTTTCGCGTAGTCATGACGATCAACATCCTCCCCGACGGCCCTTTGTCCTGGTGGCGGTCTATACTTGTTTCATGCGTACGTTCTCACTGCTCTTCGCGGCCATCGCGCTGGTGATGCTTACGATTTTCGTGATCTACGTGGTCAGGGGCCCCACAGACCCCGTTATCGCTGGCGGCATATTCGTCTCTTTTCTGGCTTGCCTAATCCCCGCGTTGTTACTGTTGAAGCCCTTCGAGCCACCAGAGGAGCTGCAACGTCGCAGGGACGAGGCCCGCAGGAAGCGCGAGGAGCGCCGGCGTTCTAGGGACGATTCTGGTCGAGGTCCAGGGTCATGAGCAACGCGTCCTCGTCTCCGTAATAGCGCGGCCTGCGACCGGTCGTCCTGAAGCCCAGCGACTCGTAGAGCGAGATCGCAGCCCCGTTGGTCGGGCGAACCTCGAGGTGCGCGTGGGTGGCCCTGGGGTAGGCGGCGAGCGCGGCGCCTACCAGGGCCCTGGCGTTCCCGCGGCGGCGATGCTCGGGCCTGACGGCGATGGTTGTGATGTGGAGCTCGCCCAGGACGTGACGCACCCCGATGTGGCCGGAGACCACGCCGTCATCTTCGATCACCAGGTAGAGGCCGTAGGGGCTCGTAAGCTCTCCGCGCCAGATCGCCGCGCTCCACGGTCGGGGCAGGCACAACGCGTCTATCTCCATGACGGAAGGAAGATCCTCTGGCTCCATCCTGCGCAGGTGCGGCCCGCTCAAGGCCGGCTCCAGGGGTTGAGATCCCTCCGCACCTCGGCGTCAGGGTCGCGCACGTAGATGGGCACGAGTTCTTCTGGACCAACGCGGGTGAGATCGGCGGAGACGACGTGCCCGGCCGCCGTGACCCTGTGCAGCGGGGAGCCGTCGGGCGGTATGCGCCCGAGCCCGGCGAGAACCCCACGATAACGCATGGCGCCGTCCCCGACGAGGACCGGATCTCCGTCCACGGACAGTTCCTCTGGCCTGACGCAATAGATGCCGGTCGTCGGCCCGGACCCCGAGAACCCGCGGGCGAAGACCTGTCCCCTTTTCGCGTCGAGCACCGCGAGCACGTCCGGCGAGCACGAGAGCGCGGGGGCGGCGAGGGCATCCAGGGTGGAGTTCCTGGCGAGGGCGATGCCCGCGCCCGCCGCGAGCGCGCGGGCCGTCGCGGCCGCTATGCGAATGCCCGTGAACGTCCCCGGTCCGACCCCGGCAACTATGAGTTCTACCGAGTCGAGCACCTCTCCGGCGAGGTCGAGGGCGGCTTGCACTGCGGGGAGAAGCGCTTCGGAGGCGCCACGGCCCGTGGTGGAGACTTCGGCGAGAACCTCGCGGTCGTCGCCACGGGCCAGGGCCACGGTGGTCACCGGGGTCGAGGCGTCGAGTGCCAGGATCAACACAGCGACATTCGCTCCTCGATGGGTCCTTCCAGGCTCACGTTGCGGGTGCTCGGGGTTTCGTGGGAGATGTGAACTAGAGAGGGCTCTTCGATGACGTCAAGCGCGGGCGCGGCCCACTCGATGAAGGTCACGGCTTCCGGTTCCAGGAAGTCGTCGAGCTCGAGCGCGTCGCGGTCTTCGATGCCCTCCAGCCGGTAAAGATCCATGTGGTTCACGATCACGGGTTGCCCGTCCACCAGCCCCTCGTAGCCACGGGCGAGCTGGTAGGTCGGGCTGGTCACCCTCTCCGTGACGCCCAGGGCGAGGGCCGCGGCACGCACGAAGGTGGTCTTGCCGGCGCCGACCTCGCCGGAGAGCACGACTACGTCGCCCGGCCCGAGAACCCGCGCCACGTTTCGCGCCAGTCCTTGTAGAGCGTCCTCCTCCAGGCTCTCGAACGTCACGAAAACTCCGGGGCTCTACCAGAGCCCCGGCTGGACGGGTTCCCGCTCGGCTTCGGGGGAGCGGGTGACGTTCAGGGTCTCGTAGCTGGAGGGCCGTTCGGCCTCCAGGAGCTCGGGAAGCCGGGAGAAGTCGGAGACGAAGAGCGCCCGGTCGGCCGGCGTGTAGAGCGCCCGCTGCACGGATAGCGTCGGGAACACGTAGCGCCCGTCCACAGGGACCGCGCGACCCCTGATGCGCGAGACGGACTCCTTCTTGCCCGTGAGCACCCGGCTTGGCAGATCTCCCAGGGCCACGACGACCTTCGGGTCGACGGCCTCGAGCTGGGCGACCAGGTAGGGCCGGCAGGAGCTCACCTCGGATGGTTTGGGAGACCGCGGCGGAGACCCGGGCGGCCTGCACTTGTTAAGCGTGGTCAGGTAGACCCTCTCCCGCCCGAGGCCCAGGGACTCGAGCAAGCGATCCAGTAGCATCCCCGAAGCCCCCTGGAAGGGCTTGCCCTCCTTATCCTCGTTGAAGCCGGGGGCTTCGCCGACGATGAACAGGGCGGCGTTCAGCGGCCCCTCGCCGAAGACGACCTGCGTCCTGGAGTGGCAGAGCCCGCACTTCGTGCAGCCCATGGCCTCCTTCTGGGCCTCCACGAACTCCAAACCCCTAGAACCCCTCGTTTACGGGGAGGACGAGGCCCATAATTATGTAAGCTGCGAGAACTATCACGTTTGGTCCGGGTATAAAGATGCCCAGAATAACGGTAACCAGACGAACCAGGTTCGAGTTCCACCCGTAGCTGTGGGCGATGCCGCCGCAAACCCCGAGCAGCAAGCGGTCTCTCCTCGCCCTCTCTATGTTCAAGATCCTGCCTCCTCTGCCGACGGCGCTTCACTCTCAGCGCGATTCTACATTCAGCACTTCAGCGTTTCAGCGGCGGCGGCGGGATTTCTTGCGGCTCGTGTTGGGGTTAGGGCGTCCTTTGAGCGAGGAGGCGTCGGCCTCAGCGTCGCCACCGTCCCGGGACGGCTTTCCCGATGTCTTCCGTTTGCTGGCTTCGGCCATGCGACGCTCCCGGCTGCGTTCGATCAGGGCGTAGACGAACGTGAAGATGAAGAAGAACAGGGCGGCGTTTACGAGCAGACGCAGGATCTGGGCCCTGTTGTCCAGGCTGAAGTTGGAGCCGGGAAAAGCGATGCCCAGCACGTAGAGCAGTCCGAGGTAGATCACGATGACTATCGCCGACCGCCTGGCGGCTGACTTCCACTTAAGGCCTTCGAACATCCCTGTGGCTCCTCTCGACGCGGCGGGGGCTTATCCCCGTGGTGATCTCGTAGTTTATCGTGCCGGAGCGCGAGCCGAGTTCCTCGGCGCCGACGCGCTCTTCGCCCTGGGCACCGAGCAGCACGACCTCGTCCCCCACCTCGACAGCGTCATCCACACCGAAGACGCAGGCGTCCATCGTAACCCTTCCCAGCAGCGGGCGCCTGCGACCCCGGATCAGGGCCTCGGCCCTCCCGGACAGCGCCCTTCTGTAGCCCTCCGCGTACCCCACGGGCACCGTCGCCGCGAGCATCGGCTCCCCCGCCCTGTAGGTCAACCCGTAAGACACCCCGTCTCCGCGAGCTAGCCTCCGCAGCGCGGCGACGTAGCTCGTGAGCGCCATAACGGGCCTCAGATCCTCCGAGGCCGAGTCCCCCTTATCACCCGCGGGGTGCAAGCCGTAGAGCGCGACGCCGGGCCGGACGAGGTCGTAGTGGGAGCGGGGATGCCAGAGCGTGGCGGCAGAGTTCGCGGCGTGCACCAGGACCCGCCCAAACGGTTGCGCGGCGAGGACGGAATCGAAGCAGTCGATCTGTCGCTTCGTCACCTCATCATCGGAGTCGGCGGAGGCGAAATGCGTGTACACGCCGGCGAGCTGCGGGCCAAGGATCTTGCGTGCCTCCCCCACCTCCGAAGGTTCCACACCCCAGCGGTTCATCCCCGTGTTGACCTTCAGGTGGACCGTGAGGTCGGGGTGGGTGGAGATCCGCTTCGCACTCGGTATGGAATGGGCGGTCACGGCCAGCCGGTGCTCCGCCGCAAGCGGCAGTTTGTCCGGCAGCAGGTCGGTGAAGATCAGGATGGGAACTTCGAGGCCCGCGCGCCGCAGTTCGGCCCCCTCCTCGACGGTGACGACGGCGAGGGAGTCAGCCCCGGCTTCGATACAGGCGCGGGCCACCTCGACGGCGCCGTGGCCGTAGGCGTCCGCCTTCACGACGGCCATCACGCGTGAGTCCTTTGCCTTACGTTGGAGGGTCTTCACATTGTGGCGCACAGCACCGAGGTCTACCTCGGCCCTGGTACGGCCCGAGGTCCCGGCTCCGGTGGCGGTGGGGTGCACGGGCAGTCCCTGCCTACTCCTGCCTCCAGAGAGTCAGGATGTGGATCCAGGGTTCTTCTTTACTCACACCGGCCAACGGACGCCAACCTCCCCTTCTTTGTCTTTCTAGCAAGATTAACGCACAACGACAGCGCCCGCGCCGGGCCTACCTGCCAGACCAGAAACGGAAAGGGGAGCGAGGAGGCGTTTTGGAGCCGGGTAGTTTCGCCCCGTTCGGGCCGCCGTGCCCCCGCGGGGCGTTCGGAGGTTCGGGTCTCGTCCGAGTTTCAAGGACCCGGCCCAGTTCCTCGGTCGGCACCGGCCTGGCGAGGTGGTAACCCTGAACCAGGTCGCAGCCCATGCTCCTGAAGTGCTCCAGTTGCTCGACGCTTTCGATCCCTTCTCCCACGGCCTCCAGCCCGAGCGCATGGGCCATTGAGATTATCGCCTCTACGATTACGCGTGCCTTGGGGGACTCGCCGAGGTACCGCGCGAACGAACCGTCTATCTTTACGAAGTCCACGGGCAGTTGCATCAGGTAGGTCAGGGAGGAGTAATCGCTGCCGAAATCGTCCAGTGACACCCTGACCCCCAGCCTCCTGAGCTCCTTCAGCAGGGTCATGCTCGTCTGCATGTTATCCACCAGGGCGCTCTCGGTAATCTCCAGAACCAGGTTACTCGCCTCGATCCCACTCTCCTCGAGCGCGGATCGCACCTCGTGCAGGAGATCCGGGTACCTGAGTTGTCCGGCCGAGACGTTTACGCAGGCGACCAGGGACATGGCCCGGGGATGCCGGTCCAGCCATCCCCTTAGTTGGCGGCAGGTCGTCTCCAGGACCCACCTTCCGATGGGCGCGATCAGGCCGGATTCCTCGGCCATGGGGATGAAATCGTCCGGCATCAGGAGTCCCCTCTGGGGGTGTTGCCAGCGCAGCAGGACCTCGACCATGGCGATGGTGTCGTCCTCGAGGCGCAATTCGGGCTGAAAGACGAGGTGGAACTCATCGCGCCCGATGGCGTGCCTGAGGTCGTTCTCCAGGCTGAGACGGTTCAGTACCCGCTCGTGCATGGCAGGGTCGAATACCCTGTAGCCGGCGTGCTCGTCCTTGGCCAGGTACATGGCCGTGTCGGCGTCCCTGAGCAGGTCCTCCGGGCTTGTGGTCCTGGCCGTGCTCAGGGCGACACCTATGCTGGCGTTCACGAAGAGGTGTTGCTCTCCCACCACGAACGGCTGCTTGAGGCACTCGGTGATCCTACCGGCCACCTCGGTGGCGTCGTCGCTGTGTTTCACCTCCTCCAGCAAGACCACGAACTCGTCGCCCCCGAAGCGGGCCAGGGTGTCACCCGGACGCAGGCGCCGTCTGAGGCGCTCGCCTATGGCGACGAGCAGCAGGTCCCCCGTCTCGTGCCCGAGGGAGTCGTTGACGACCTTGAAACCGTCCAGGTCCATGAAGAGCACAGCGACCTTGCGCCCGGAGCGCCTCTTGCGCCCGAGCGCCCGCACGAGGCGCTCCACGAACAATTGCCGATTGGGCAGCCCGGTGAGCTGGTCGTGAAAGGCCCGACGCTTGAGTTGCTCTTCCAGGGTCTTCGACGTCGTGACGTCCGTCAGGACGCCCTGCCAGTACAGCGGCTCTCCATCTTCGTCGCGGACGAGGAGCGCCTCGTCCCTGACCCAGACGGTCTCACCGTCGGCGGAGATCATACGGTACTCCATAGAGAACGGCTCCCCGGTCTCCTCGACACGTTCGTCTTCGGCCAGCACCGCCCCGAGGTCTTTCGGGTGGATCAGCCCGTCCCAGAAACCCACGTCCTCCATGAATCGACCCACGGGATAACCCAGGACTTCCTCGATCTGGGGGCTCATGTACGTTACGTGGTAGCCGGCGGTATCCCCTTCCGTGGGCTCCTCGATGTAGGGGACGACGGGTATCTGCTCGGCCAGCCGGCGGTACCTTTCTTCGGCCGTCCGCCGCGCGGTCACCTCGCGGGAGTTGACGACGTAGCCGCCCACCTCCGGGTCGGCGAGCATATTGGAACCCACCGACTCGATCCAACGCCACGAGCCGTCCTTGTGGCGGAACCTGTACTCCACCAAAGGACGCCTGAGGCGGTCTTTGAGGCCCTCGGCGAAGGCCATCTCCACCTTGCTGAGGTCCTCCGGATGCACGTAGTCGAAGACGTTATTCCCTACCGTCTCCTCCTGCTCGTAGCCGAGGATGCGCTCGACGGAAGGGCTCTGGTAGCGAATGGCGCCCGTGACGCCCATGAGCGTGATCAGGTCAGAGGAGTTCTGGGTGAGGACACGGAAGCGTCTCTCGCTCCGCCTGAGTTCCTCGACGGCCTCTTTCTGCTCCGTGATGTCGAGGATGACCCCCTGCCAGTAGAGGGGCTCCCCCGATTTGTCCTCGACCAGCACGGCCTCCTCGCGCACCCACACCACGGACCCATCCTTGGCCAGGAGCCGGTATTCCTCGTCGAACGGCTCTCCCCGGGTCTCGAAACGCTCGTCGGCCCGCAGGATACGCTCCTCGTCTTCGGGATGGAGGCACCTGGCCCACAACTTTTCGGCCTGCCACTCTTCGGGTGTATAGCCGAGCAGTTCCTCTATCTGGGGGCTAGTGTAGACCGAGGTATCGGAATCGTCGGCCCTGTCTATGTAGGTTACGATCGGTATCTGCTCGACGAGGTTGCGATAGCGCGCCTCCGCCGCCCTGAGCGCTTCCACGGTCTGCTTCCGCTCGGTCACGTCCCGCGAGTTGACCACCACGCCCCCCACCGCGGGGTCGTCGACCAGGTAGGTGCAGCCGCCCTCCAACCAGCGCCAGGAGCCGTCGGCGTGTCGGAAACGGTACTCCAACGTGCCGGTCTTCCTCCCCTCCTTGGAGGGAAGCTCCTCCCACTCCTTCAGGACGCGGGGCAGATCTTCAGGATGTACATGATCCAGCACGTTCATGGTGCCGACCATCTCCTCCGGATCGTAGCCAAGCACCTGCTCCCAGGCGGGGTTCGCGTACCTCAAGGTACCGTGGGCATCCAGTAGCGTAACGATGTCCAGGGAGTTTTGTACGAGGGAGCGCAGCCACCGCCCCGTTTCGTCGGGACCGTAAGAATTGGATGCGCGGATCTGTTCTAGCCCTCCTTTCGGCAGTCCGGCCGCCTCTAGGGAGAGAGGCCCGTAGACTTTGCGCCCCGCCTCGCGGCGGGTTTGCCCTTTCGTGGGCGACTGTGTAACGGTTATGCGTTCCTGTCAGCGAAAAAATACGCATTGCGTTAGGGCGCGTGTGGCGTCTCGCCCCGCACCCGCTCATCGTCCCCGCTGGGGTCCAACCACGCGCAGAACCAGGAGGCCCCCTGCTGCTTCCGTTCTTACGCCGAAGGTATAGAGTCGGGCGGCCATCTCATGTATATGTCCCCTTTTCGTCTACGGCGCGAGCCCCGCGGCGACGCCTACCGGTAGCTTTGCCTCGAGACGGGGTACTGATACGGAATCCACGAGAAGGCCTTTGTACGCACCAGGGTAGATCGAGGCCCCATGTCTCGGGGGCTCTTTCGAGGGTTGTGCGCGCGCGATCAAGGGTTTATGCTATTTGTCGCGAGGGAAAGAGGTAGAGGCCGAGAAGCCCGTCCCGCACGTGGGCACCTTTTGGGGCGGGTGGAGCCAGTGGCGCAACCGGCTACCGCATGAAGAATAAGGGGGGTAGCTTGTTGTGAGGGGCGTATTGTTGATCCTTTTGGTGTCGTTGGGGCACCCACGATGGCATGGGTGTTAGGCCGATACCGTGCGCACGTCCGAGCATGGCTATTCCGTGCGCTCACGTGAGTAGGCAGAAAAAGACACGGTACCCGGCCCTCGATCAGGAAGTGGGACATCCTTGGCAGTCGAGCGTGGAGGGGAAGATGCTACCCCGGTTCGACTACTACTTGGACGAGTCCGACCCGGACATAGTTGCCCTACACCGCCAAGATGGCACCTTCGTGGCCGCATTCAGCGCCCAGGGGGCGACGATAGTGGGCATCTTGGAAGCCGCCGGAGAGGATTACCAGCAGTCGATGGAGTCCCCGGGCCTTCGGGAGGACGGCCACCAAAAGAGGAGCGCTTAGGGCGGCGGTAAGAGGCGAAACTTCGCGTGATCCGGTCGGGGCCTTCCCCCTCCGTCCCGACCGGATCTTTGTACAGATCCGAACACTGCCGGCCCGCGAGATGGGCTGAACACGGGCGAAGTGCCCTACAGTTGAGTTGGAGGTTCCCATGACCAGAAGATGGTGGCGAGAAGCACCCCCGGATGGACCGACGATGGCCGAGACGCAGCTATCGGAGTTGCAGAACATGCGCGTGCTACTCGAAGAGGCCAGGGGTCTTTCGAGAAACCTCTCCTATCATCGGAGGGTGCGGCTCGAGACCAGGATCGGTGAGGCATTAGAGGATGTGGACCGACAGATAAGCGAGTTGCAGGCTAACCGGAGCTAAGAGCGTCTGCTCGTATCGAACGACGCGCCTACCGCACTCGTCGTTGCCGGATTTTCTCGACGGTCACCTGCTCATCACTTCTGTGGGCGAAGCAAATGCAGAACCAGGATGTCCATGCGTGTGATCACGCCGCGTAGGACGCCGTCCTCGGTAACGGGCAGGATCTTGACCCTCTTGTCCGCCATGAGCGTGGAGGCCTCGGCCAGCGTGGCGTCGGGGGGGATCATGATCACCTCGCTCGTCATGACCTCGTCGACGGTGACGCCGGCGCTCTTGAGTGCCTCGTCGCGGTACTCGTCCCAGCTCCCCAGCTGGATCATGCCGCCGAGGATGTCCAGGAAGCCCGGCGCCTTCACGTCGGCGTCCCTGAAGATGAGGTCACCCTCCGTGATAATGCCGATGAGCTTGCCGCCATCGACGACCGGCGCGCCCGAGATGCCGGTCTCTGCGAAGAGCTTGATGGCGGCCTCCACCGTGTCGTCGGGACCCAAGGTGGGCCATTCCTGGTGCACGATCTCGGCCACCTTCATGTCTCTTATGTCTTGCTGCTCCACGTCTAGCCCCTTATCGTCGTTCCCTGATGCAATTTAACCGGGCCGAAGAACCCCCGGTCAAGGTTTCCATTCCCTCCGCACGGCCTCCACACCAACCGACCGCCCCGCATCGAACTCGACGAGGGCGGCGTTGAACACGACGGGGCCGCCGGTGGCGACCGAGATACCGCGCCAGTCTCCGAGGAACAGGGCGAGAAAGTCCTCCCGTTCGAACCCGATGATGCTGTCCTTGCAGCCGGTCATGCCGACGTCCGTCACGTACGCCGTTCCGCCGGGCAGGATGGAAAGATCCGCGGTGGGCACGTGCGTGTGGGTCCCGAGCACGGCCTGCGCCCTCCCATCGAGATAGTGGGCGAGCGCCAGCTTCTCGCTCGTGGCCTCGGCGTGAGAATCGACGAGCACGAGGTCGGCACCGTTTTCCAGTAGCTCGGCAACGGCCCGGTTTGCGGCCACGAAAGGCGACATCCTCGTCCTCTCCACGAACACGCGCCCCAGCACGTTGGTGACGCCCACGGTTACGCCCCCGGCCTGGAAGAGTCCCCATCCCAGCCCCGGGTCTTTCACTCCGAAGTTGGCGGGACGCACCATCCTGCTCTCCTCTTCGAGGAACTCCCTGTAGCCTTCGGCGTCGAAGGCGTGGTTTCCCAGGGTCAGAAAGTCGGCGACCGAGAGCAGGGCGGAGCCGCTCTCGCGCGTGATCCCACGCCCCGCTGGCGCCGAGTTCTCGGCGTTGGCAACGACGGCGTCGAGGTCCAGCTCTTCGCGCAACCGCGGCACGAGGTCGAGGGCGGCGGCGCATCCCGCGGGCCCGACCACGTCGCCGACGAAGAGCAACCTGAAGCTCAGAGCAGCTCCCCAACGGCCAGTGGTAGATAATCGAGCAAATCGGTAGCCACCATGCTCTCCGCGGGCCAGCCCGTCTCTTCTACCCAGAGCTCCGCGGCCCTTCCGTGCGCCCAGGCTCCGGTCCTGGCGGCCTCGTAGGTGCCCATCCCGCGGGAGAGTAGCGCCCCGATAACACCGGACAGAACGTCCCCCGTCCCCGCCGTGGCCAGGGCGATGTCGCCGGTAGAGTTGACCGCGGCGATCTCGCCCTCCACGACCAGCGTGTCAGAACCCTTGAGCAGCACGCAGCAATCGTTCTCTACGGCCGCCATGCGGGCCGAGTGGAGCCTGCGGGCGGATACCTCCCTGGCGCCGGAGCCCAGCAATCGCCCCAGCTCACCCGCGTGCGGCGTCACGACCGTGGGGTGATTTCTTCCGGCGATTACGTCAGTGCCGGCTAGGTTGGTGATGGCGTCGGCGTCTAGCAGGACGGGAACCTCGACCTCGCGGAGGAGGCCCTCTACGAGGCGCCTGCCATCGTCCCCCGTGCCGGTGCCCGGTCCTATCACGAGCGCGGACGCCCTCCCCGCATGCCCGAGGATCTCCTCCAGGGCATCCGATCCCATAAACCCTTCATCGTCTTCCGCGACACCGTAGACGAGCGCCTCGGTGAGCGCGATGTCGACCGCGGGGGCCGCACCCTTGGAGGTGGCGAGAAACACAATGCCACACCCCGTTCTCTGCGCGCCGTGCACCACCATCACAGGGGCTCCCGTCGTGCCGCGGGAGCCCGCCACGACGAGCAGGGCGCCCGCCGAGTACTTGTGGGCCGGCTCGGCGACGCGCGGTATGGCGCCCCGCAGCGAGGCCGCGTCGGTCCATACCAGGTAGGGAGGCACGTCCGCTTCCGGTGGGATGCCAATGTCCACGGCGACCACTTCGCCAGCGTGCTCGCGACCGGGGGAGATCACACAACCCACTTTTGCCGCGTGCGCGCAGGCCGTCAGGTCGGCGAATACGGCCGCCCCCTCGACCTCACCCGTCGTACCGTCCACACCGGAGGGCACGTCAACGGCCAGAACCGGGGCTTTGGCTGAGTTCATCTGCCCGATGATCCCGGCCTCCCTCTCCCTCACCTCTCCGGAGAACCCCGTTCCTAGCAGGGCGTCCACCACGAGATCCGCCGCCCCCAACTCCGCGTCCAGTTCTTCTTCGGAGATTAGCCCTATTTCGAGGTTGCGTAGGGTTTCGAGGTTGGTCGCAGGATCACCCTCGTACTCGCTTTTGGTCGCGAGGACAGCCACCTCCACACCCGAGCGGCGCAGTTCGCGGGCTATGACGAAACCGTCGCCGCCATTGTTGCCCCCGCCCGAGACGACCACGGTCTGGCGGGGTGCGAAACGTTCCAGGGCAACGCGGGCCATGGCGGCACCGGCCCGTTCCATCAGGACGCCGCCAGGGATGCCGAGCTCCTGGGCCGCGGCGTCCGCGCGGGACATCTCTTCCGCGGTGTAGAGCTTCAACCCGGGATCTGCTCCCTGCGCACGATGCAAACGGCCACGGCGGAGAGTTCGGAGTGGGTTATGGAGATGTGGAGGTCTTCCTCGCGCACGCCCACCATGTCGGCGAAGCGCCTTATCTTGTCTCCCGTGATGCGAACGGTCGGGGCCTGCCTGGGGAGGCGCACCACCTCTATGCCGTTCCATTGGATCAGGCCGCAACCCAGCGCCTTGGTTACGGCCTCCTTGGCGGCCCAGCGTCCCGCGTAGTGGCGCTCGGCGAAGCGGTATTTCTCGCAGTAGGCGATCTCGGCCTCCGTAAAGAGCCGCCGGCGGATCCTGGGTGTCCGCTCGAGGGCGAACTGCATCCGCTCGACGTCGACGACGTCTACCCCGACACCTGGTACGACGAATCCATCCACGGCGAATATGTTACGGCAGATTGGCCTCCGGCAAAAGGGCTATAGTATGAGAATGGACGCTGTTATCATCGGCAACCCGAATTCGGGGAGGGCTGGCGATGCGGGTTACCTGGAGCGTTTCGCGAAGATCCTGCGCTCCGGGGGCCTCTCGGTGGAGGTGCTCAACACCGAACATCCCAACCACGCCACCGAGCTGGCCGCCCGCGCCGGGGACAGCCTGGTCGTGGCCGCGGGCGGCGACGGCACGGTGAACGAGGTCCTGAACGGGCTCTCGGACGGGGCCACGCTCGGCATCCTGCCGCTCGGCACGGCGAACGTGCTGGCCAGAGAGCTGGGCCTGCCCCTCGACGGGGAGGCGGCCTGCCGGCGCATCCTGGACGGCGAGGTCTCCGAGGTGGACTTCGGCGTCGCCACGGACGCCAGCGGCGTCGAGCGCCGCTTCGCCTGCATGGCCGGCATAGGCTTCGACGCGCAGGTGGTCGGTACCGTGACGCCGCGACTCAAACGCATTTTGCGGGGGCTGGCCTTCGCCCTGACGGCGTTCAGGGTTCTCTTCGAGAACAGGTTCCCCAAAGTGGAGATAGTTGACGGGGACGAGGTCCACGTCGCGAGGTTCGCCATAGTCGCCAACGGCCACTACTACGGCGGGGACT
>Ga0126310_10000509_pt1 | contig 13549 bp, 8 predicted proteins | sample Plot60_FD_92540 | JGI IMG/M metagenome (GOLD analysis project Ga0126310, IMG submission 92540) | Serpentine soil microbial communities from UC McLaughlin Reserve, CA, USA - Plot60 | ecosystem: Environmental > Terrestrial > Soil > Grasslands | place: USA: UC McLaughlin Reserve, Lake County... | reverse complement strand
GTAACACCGATGTGCGATTGTCACTGGAGGGCTTTGCTGATAGTCGCGGTGGAGCTAGTGCTCATAACCTGGACCTGTCACTAAGGCGTGCTCAAGCGATAGAAGCAGCGCTGTTAGCCAGAGGTATTGCGGCCGACCGAATTGATCCACTAGTCATTGGGTTTGGCGCATCGTCCGCGGCCACCACAGATGCAGGAACCGGTGACATCGGAGGCAACGCTGCTGTTGGAGCAGATCAGACCCGCGAAGCTAATCGGCAGTTTAACCGCCGTGTGGTTCTGACGTTTGAGCGTACTGCCACGCATGCTCCCGACCCTGCTCCTCCTGCGGGAGGTAGGTCATGAGGTACGGAGTATTTTGTCGCTTTAGAATCAAACGGACGTCGAGGACATATCATGCCATCGCTGCATGAACTGGTTGAGCAATTAAGTTCTGCCGAATTCAATACCAGAGCGTTAGCACTCGCTGAACTCGTGCGGCAGGGTAAAGCCGCGACGGCTGTTCTGGTCGAGGCGTTCAACACTCCGGTTGACCGACTTCGGGCTCAGGTGGTGCGGGCGCTGGCGGAAATCGCCGATCCTGCCAGCGCGGACACATTCGCTCAAGCTCTGGATGACGATAACAAAGAAGTACGGGCGCGTGGAGCCCAGGGACTTGCACGTATCAACGACAGCCGAGCAATCACCGCCCTCGTGCGCACAATCAATGATTTCCCCGATGTCCTACACCACCCTTATACGCTCTCAACTTATGAGTTGATTCTACTAAAGCGATCCGCACTGCCGGCTGTCGCGCCGCTTCTCAAATCTGCTGACCCAATCACCCGCGAACGAGCGTTTCTGGTTGTTGGCACGATTATTTCATCTCTACCAGAGGGCAAAGACTGGCAACAGCTTTGGCACTCGCTAGGTAGTTATGATCCACATGGGCCGTCTCTGGAACGCGAACGCGCAGCGGATCAGTTGATAAGTTGGATCAACCAGAAAACGTAAGCACCTAGCCGACACGAGAGTCATTCGATGGATCCCAAATGGATCGACATTCTCGGTCTCGTAATCGCGATGAGCGGTGCGATTGTGCTCGGGTGCGCGTTCGTTATTTCCCGAAAGGAGGCATTGAGAGTGGGTGTCGCGCGAGTCGCTGATGACGACGATGAGTTGAACGTCAAACTCCCCCACGTGTGCAAGCTACAACGTGAGTCCCGTTGTGCATTGATCGGGACGATGCTTTTGGTCGTCGGTTTCCTGCTTCAGATTGCAGGGAGTTGGCCACGATAGTTTCACTAATGAAGCGCCAGCCAGTAGCAAAAACTCAGAAGAACGCTAGTCGCGTTAAGGATGTCCAGCGCCAGTCGCGTGGACCATCTCGCAATGCGCACTCGATGAAAGGTGTGCAAAGCGTCATCGGTAACCACGCGGCCCAACGCCTGCTACGCTCTCCGTACGTTCAGGCGAAACTGCACGCCAGCGAGCCTGACAATAAAGATCAGATTTCGAGTGTGCACCGAGAATCTTCGGAACAAGTGAATCGTGAGCCTGGAATGGAATCGCAGATCGAAAGGCTCAGAGGTGGGGGTCAGCAATTGCCGGAATCCGCTCGCGCGTATTTCGAGCCACGCTTTGGACATGACTTCAGCGATGTTCGGTTGCATACCGGTGCAGATGCCGCAGAGGCCGCGCAGAACATCGGGGCGAAGGCTTTCACAGTCGGAAACGATGTGGCATTCGGAGCCGCGGAATACGCACCGGAAACGGGTGCAGGTAAGACATTGCTTGCACATGAATTGACACACGTCGTTCAACAGAGTGCCGGGACACCCGGACCTACTATCCAACGCCAGCCTGGAACCGGCTATGGACTGGCCGGCGCGGCCAGTCAGAACAAGTACGTCGCCGAGGCTGTCAAGTTGTGGACCACGAACAAGTCGATGAAAATCGAAGACTTCGTCGACGCTCTGATGAAGGTCATCCAAACCGATCTGCTGAGCCAGGGTGTGCCCGAGTTCAAGTGGCAAATGAGCCGGGGATCCGGACTGAGCGGTTCGTTCGACTCAGAGCACTGGATCGTGAACATCTACCCCGACGCCTTCAGCAGCCAACAAACAATCACACAGGTGCAGGATCTGACCTTGGACGAGGTCCAGGAGGTAGTGGGAACGCTGTATCACGAGTCGCGTCACACCGACCAGGACTTGCTGATCATCCGGGTGCTCCTGGACCAAAAGAAACCGGTGAAGGACATCGTTCAGGAAACCAAGATTCCGCAGCGGATCGTCGATGCGGTGAAGGCGACGAAGTTCAAGACTCCGCCGGACGCACCGCAAGTGGCGCATGCAACCCGCATGTTCGCAGTGATGTATGGCCAGCACAAGGAGTTGCTGGAGTTCATAATGAAGAACTCACAGGCGGTTGGCGGGGTGCAAGAACTGGTGAGCGCGACTAGTGCCCAGGATCTCACGACCGCAGCACCTCACATCCAGACGCTGGCGGACTGGAAGAAAAACGTCCTCGAGCCCAAAGTGAAGCAGTTGGCCGCGAAGACAGGCGGACCAGTGGAAGCACAATTAAAGGTTGATCTTGGCGCGTTGAACCAGGCAACGGCGGATCTGCTGGCGGCTTTCGCCGCTGCGGGCAAGATAAAGAACCCAACTGACCCTGCGCTGAAGCCTCTTCGGCAGCGGACGGACCAATGGCAGAAGAAGTTGTTCGCCGCGTACAAGAACCTGGAAGGCGAAAAAGACGCATTCGCGATCGAAGAGTCGGTGAAGAAGGCGTTCAAAACGGGAGCAACGGCAAAGCCGCCGCCGCCGCCGGCGCCACCGAAGAAGAGGTGATCCTGAACCTGCGAAATCTTCTCCACGATCTCTGCGTAAGTAACGCACTGAGGTGTTCAGATGGAGCGACAAGCTGTAGCCAAAGGTGAGAAAGTGCCCACCGGTAATAATCGCGGTCACGGGCAGTGTGCTCGGTCGCCTTATGCTGGACACTCGTCGCTCAAGTTGCAAGGGTCTATCGGAAACCAAGCCCTCCAGCGTCTGATTGGCTCGTCTTACATCCAGACAAAGCTGCAAATCAGCACACCAGGAGATTCGTTCGAACAGGAAGCTGATCGTGTCGCCGACACCGTCATGCGGATGACCATGCCCCAGGCCACTGATAAAGAAGCAGGTGAAGAAGAGAAAGGAGAGACCATCGCTACCAAACCTGTAGTTCAGCGGGTGCCTTTAGCAGTGCGAGAAGATGACGACGAAGAGAAGCTAGCAACAAAGCTCGACCCCAACGCTGTTGTTCAACGATTCTGCACCGAGTGTGAAGAAGAACAAGAGCAAACCGAAGGACACTCTAGAGAGATGGTCCATAGAAAGTCCGCGCCTGATGATGACGTGGAAGAGCAACAAATTCAACCAAGTGGAGCCTCGACAGCGACACCCAAAATCACGAGCTCAGTGGTCTCCAATATTCACGCGATGAATGGCGGCGGGCGTCCATTGCCAGCCACGACTCGAGCCTTTTTCGAACCCCGATTCGGCACGGACTTGAGCCAGGTACGCGTGCATATGGATTCCCGTGCGGCAACAACAGCCCACTCCATACAGGCGAGAGCCTTCACGGTGGGGTCCAATATTGCCTTTGGAGCAGGCCAGTACGCGCCCGAAGCTCACGAAGGAAAGCAGTTATTAGCGCATGAGTTGACACATGTAGTGCAGCAAAATGGCCTGGGCCGGTCACCGGCGGCTCGAGCAGCCCCTGTCCACGTCCAACGCTACATTTCTGGCGAGCACATGGAGGCGGGGGAAGCGGCGACTGGACGGACAATCACGCTCGAGCTGTGGGCCGGTCCACCGGATCCATTCACCAAGACCAAGAAGGTCGTTCTCACCTACGGCGAGGCAAATGCGTTGCTCGAGGACTACTACGATGGCTGGAGCCAGCTCAAGAAGGCGCCGGCTCCGGAAGTCGAGCAACTGGTGGCGCTGTTTAGGAGAGAGAAGACCGCCCTCGCGGCCAACAAGCCGCTCCCCACCGAGGCCGAGTACGAGCAGGCCACAGCGGGCCGCAAGAGCGGCACCGGGCAGGCCGGAGCGGCCACCAAGACGTACCTCGAACTGGCCGCGGAGAATGTCGCGCATTTCTCCCCCGACAACCGTGACCGGTTTGCCAAGCTGCACAAGGAGGCGCTCAAACGCGGAGTAGAAGCCTTCAACCTACGGGCTAAGGGCAAAACCGCGGACGCTGATGCGGCTGAAGCGGACGCGATCTTGATCAACGCCGACGCCGACCATTTCCTCCAGGACGCGTTCGCAGCCGGTCACCTCATGAGCAAGCCGCTCATCCAACTCGCCACCGTGGAGTTTTGGACGACTGAAATGGGTAGTGTTGCCCGCGACAACATAATGGCCGCGGCGCTTAAGGACCAAGCGCGCGTCTGGGCAGAGATTGACCGCCATGTGCTTCCGCACCTGACCGGGGCGCAGAGCTGGGCATTGCGCCATTTATTTGATCGCCCCGAGGCCATCCGGCGGGTCATCGGCCAGATCCTCGACCGCATCCAGGGCCGACCGGATCTGACCGCCAACCTTGGAGCCAAGCTTGTGCACGACCACCTAAACCGTAACGGCGTTCAGGTCTTCAGCGAGGACGATCCGAAGACCGGGTGGCGCACGTTCGGTGATAACTTCATGTCCAAGGGCGTGAGCAAGGACAAGGTCGTGGCGGCCCAAAAGGCCTCTTTGGCAAACGTAGAGTCGGCCGTCAAGGATGGCCTGGGCCAGGTTGGGACGAAGCCGGTCGACATTAACGCCTTCCTTAAGACCAACAACCCATGGCGGCTGGTGCCGCGATGGGCCGAGGTCCCTGCGGGAACGCGACGAGAAGTCGGGAGCGCCCTGGCCGACAGGTCGTGGGTGCACGATCTGCTCAAGACGCTGCTCTTCAGGGGCGACCCGAGCGGCCCACTGTACCTTCTCCTGTTGGAAAACCTCCAGCTCGTAGGGGGAATCATGGCTGCCGAGGAGCAGGCGGTCACTCAGCGCCACACGAAACAGGCGAGCGAGGCCGACAAGCTCCTGAAGCGGTTCAGCAAGAGTTTCGCGAAGGGCGGGGATCTCGACGACCTCAACTCGGCCGGCCTCGCTCGCGCCCTGCGGGGCAAGCCGGCCGACCTCTTCCAGGAGGTCCTCGACCGGGTCGAGCCGGACAACAAGGACGACGACGTGGCTGAGGAATTCGCCGAGCTGCACCCAAGACGGGCCGACCTGGTGGCGCTGGACCCGGCCGTGCTGCTGGCAATGGCCAAGGCGATGCGCGGCGGCTTCACGACTTGGGGTGAGACCACTCAGATCGCGAGGATCGAAGCGGCCTTTTTATTCAAGGTCGGGCAGCGGCTCCTTGGACAGGTGCCGTCAAGCGAGCGCAAGAGCGGGCAGAAGATCCTCGACACGCTAGGATCCCAAGGGCAGCAGCACATCGCGGATGTCGGCCAGCCCGCGATCCTCGAAGGCTCCACTATGAAGCCGATCTTTCAGCCCAAGGAGTTGGCCGCCGACTGCAAGGGAAAGGATCCCGCTGTCCTGCTTGGCGTGATCGAGGCGCTGTTCTTCGACTCCGATATCGCGGCCTTTCTGGAAGAGTTTGTCGCGCTGCACACCGACGCCGAGTTGGGCGCACTGGATCTGGCGGTGCTCCAGATCGCGGCTAAGAAGATGCGAGCTGGCAAGCAGCGCAAGCGGACTGAGAAGGCGCTTGCGGACGCGCAAGCCAGCGGTGCCACGACCACTGCGAAGGCGGACAGAGCCAAAGGGTTCGAGTTGGTCAAAAAGCGAAAGTTCGTCACCTATCCAAAGCTTGCGAAGGCGCTGAAGGGCAAATCATCGGAGGCGATTATCGGTACGCTCGAGCGCCTCAGAGATGACGCGCCGCCAGTGGCCGCCGACTTCACCAAACTGCACACCGACGACGAACTGGCCAAAGTTGACCTCGCTGTGCTGCACAGTCTAGCGGAACGCGTCCAGGACGCCGCCGAGCTCGCCAGGGTCCAGAAGGCGCTACAAAAAAACCTCAAGGAGGCCGGTGCGAGAACCGCGATCTAGCAGGTCGTCAGAGGACCCTAACACTGAGGTGTTCGGATGGAGCGACAAGCTGTAACCAAAGTACAGAAGATACCGGCCAGCAATAATCATCCTCACAGGCAGTCTGCCCGGTCGACGTCTGCTGGACACACATTGCTCGCGTTGCAACGAGCCGTGGGCAACCAGGCGATTCGACGATTGACTACTTCGCCGTTCATTCAGGCAAAGTTACAAATCAGCACGCCCGGAGATCCGTCTGAGCAGGAGGCCGATCATGTTGCCGACAGTGTCATGCGGATGACAGTACCCTCAGCCCAATCAAGGGAAGAAGAGAAAGAGGAGACGATCGCTACCAAACCTGTAGTGCCGTTAGCGGTGCGAGAAGATGACGAGGAAAAGAAGATAGCACCGGTTATTCAACGACGCTGCACAGAGTGTGAAGAAGAGAAACTGCCGGTCCAGGAACAATCGGGAGGAATGGTCCACAGAGAGTCAGCAACTGAGCAACAGACAGCGACACCCAAAGTCACGACCTCCGTCGCCGCCAATATTCACGCGATGAATGGCGGCGGCCGTCCATTGCCATCGACGACTCGAGCTTTTTTAGAGCCTCGGTTTGGCGCGGACTTCAGTCAGGTACGTGTGCATACGGATTCTCGTGCGGCAGGAACAGCCAATTCCATACAGGCCAGAGCCTTCACGGTTGGGTCGAACATTGCTTTTGGCGCAGGCCAGTATGCCCCGGAATCCGGCGAAGGAAGGCGGTTACTGGCGCATGAGTTGACACATGTAATTCAGCAAAATCGTAGCCAGGTGCAGTCTTCTCAGCAAGTCGCCGCCAAGGTGATGCGGCAGCCGGCCGGAGATAAAAAACTGAAGCCGGTTGCCCCACCGTGCCCCGGCTCCTGTCACGTCCACGTCGAACACTACGAGCGCGCCTTCGGTGGCGGCGGCGCGGAGCCGGGCTCCCTTCGCGAGCGCAAGCCAATGCCGCTCAGCCAGCAAGAGCTAGAGGCCTTATCTGATTGGATCGCGCGCTCGGGACCCGGACCGGTTTCGACTGTCGCCCCCACCGTGACGGCTTCCAACGAGCTCACGGGTGGACAACTCAAGGCAGACGTCGCCTCGGAGTATGCGAAGCACGAAGCGGAGTTTCGAGCAAAACCCAACAACCGAGTCCAGATCATCCGCTTCGAAGTCCCCGCCGAGAACGACCCGGATTGGCCGAAGTACAGGGCTTCAGAAATTTCCGCAGACCAGAAGAAGAAGACCTTCACCTCTCTTGGGTTGCGGCCAGAGGAGAAAGTTTTTCCGCGCAGCGTAACGAGCAAGGATTTCAGCGCGTACATCAAGGCGCAGAATGCCGATGAGAAGGTCTTCGGGATTATCGTGCAACTGCCCACGCCGCCGCAGCTTCGCTCGGACGCGGGCAAGATCGCTCCGGGGAAAGATCTTGACGCGCTGAGCACGGGCAAGGACCGCAGCTTCAAAGCGCCCGCGACGGCCGAAGGAGTCGTGCGGGTGGTACTGTCGATACTGAAGCCCGGACAGACCGTCGCGGTGATCGGCGGCGGCCGCGCTCCGGATGCCGGTGCGCTCGGCTTCGTCGGTGGCGCTGTTGTCGAGTTGTTGCGCGACCAAAAAATCACCGTCAAAGTCTTCGAGGAAGGCGACGACCTCAAAGAGGTGAAGAAGTACGACCTGGTTGTTTCCGCCGTTGGCACACCTCGGGTAGTAAAGAAAGAATATCTCAAGCCGGAGCACGAGCTAGTGGTGGATACGGGATTCATCCCGGAGACAGGAGGCAAGGTCGTCGGCGACGTGGAAGAGTCTGCGCGAAGCATTCCGCGCCACATCACGGCGGTGCCGGGCGGAACAGGCCCGATCGAGATGGCGGTACTGATGGAACGCGCAGCGAAGCTGCTCGGCATCAAGGCACGCTCCTGGAAGGTCGAGCTACGCGACGGCAAGCTGCGAGCCGTGTTTATCGAATAAGGTGTTCGGATGGAGCGACAAGTTGTAGCCAAAGTTAAGAAGGCGCCTTCCGGCAGGAACCACCCTCACCGGGAGCCTGCTCGGTCGTCTTCTGCTGCCCATCCATTGCTGGAGCTGCAACAGTCAATTGGCAACCACGCCGTTCAAAGCCTGGTTCGCTCTCCTTACATCCAGACAAAACTGCAAATCAGCACACCAGGAGATCCGTTCGAACAGGAAGCCGACCGTGTGGCCGACACGGTCATGCGGATGCCGCAGCCTCAGCCGGAAGCGATCGAAGAAAACGAAGAATCAAAGTCGGTTCAAGCCAAACCGTTGGTCCAGCGCGCCGTACCGTTAGCAGTACGTGAAGATGACGAGGAAGAAAAAGTAGCAACTAAACTCGATTCCACTATGCCAGCCGAGGAGAAGGAGAAGAGTGTCGAGAAAGCATCCTCAACCGATGTCCCTCTGCAACGGAAGAGAGAGGACGAGGAGAACGAGGCTGAAGTGCTGCAATCAGCGCCGCCGATTCAACGACACAGTGAGGAAATACAACCCAAACTCTGCATGGGATGTGAAGAAGAAAACCGGTCGAAAGACGACCAACGTGACGTAATGGTCCAACGGAAGTCAGCGTCTGAGCAATTGCCAGTCGAGGAAGAGCCGGAACAAGAAACAGTTCAGCCGAAACTTGGTTACTCGCGGAGTGCGACAGTCACGAGCTCTCTCGCAGCCAACATTCAAGCCTTACATGGTGGCGGTAGTCCATTGCCGAGAGCGACTCGAACATTTTTCGAGCCGCGGTTTGGTGCGGACTTCAGCCAGGTGCGGGTGCATGCCGGCACGGTGGCCCATGAAGCCTCCGAAGCTCTGAAAGCTCGCGCCTTTACTCACGGTTCCGACATTTATTTCGCCGGCAGTGAGTCTCCCGCTGACCACCGTCTCATGGCGCATGAGCTCACTCACGTCGTGCAACAGGGAGGTGCTGCTTGCCGCCCGAACAAAGGTTCGGTACCGTCGCTGAGCCGCGCGACCGCAAGTGTTCAGCGGTGGCGCTGGCCGTGGGAAACAGCACCCACCAACGATGCCGACCGAATCCGGCTGGGCGTGGCCGGCGATACCGACGCCATCGTCGAGATCACGAACTTTTCGTTGGCAAGCGAACCCCAGCGGATGACGATGGTCGACCATCTCACTCGTCAGTTTTGGGTCGGCTCGGGGAGCGAGGCCGCGCTGAGAGGGATCTGGACCAGCTTCGGCGGGGACTTCTCCCGCGTCGCCGGGGAGAACTCGCTGCGCTGGCGCAACAGCGTTGCCCGCTACTCCGGCCTGTGGGATGCGGTACCGGAGGCGCGGCGAGTTAGGGACGCGTTTGTCGTTGACGTGAAGGCCCTCGCTTTGCGAAATCTGAGCACCAACCGCACTTACGCGGAGGGTGAGATGCAGCGCCTGGGCCTACCGCGCAGCGCCACCGACCCCGCGGCAGCGCCCACCGAGGCGCAAGCCGGCGAACTCGACCGTTTGCAGGTCGCTGCCGGGGGACTTGCCAAGTTGCAGCGGGCCCAGGAGGCGGCGCGCGATGCGTTCGTGGGTTATGAGGAGGTAGTGGGTCGATCGGGGGCGGCGTACCGGCGCGCACACTTCGATCCGGAGGCCGCGCCACCACTCACAGCACTACCCGGCGGCAGCTTCGATCTCTTTGACGATAGCAGCCAGCGATGGGTCTCGTTCAACGCGTTCGGGCTGCCGCGCCCTGAAGGCGTCTACCTCGGGGAGGCCGAAGAGTACCAGGCCTCGCTGGAGTTGTCGCGGCGGCTGACGGCCGTCGTTACGTATGCGCCGCTCAAGGCTCGATACGACGAGGCTACAGCGGCGATCGCGGCCCACCTCAACGCTTTCCCACAGCTTTACGCGATCTCGGCGCAAAGGAATTCCGCCGTGAGCGGCCGGCTCGCCAACACGCGCAGCCCAGAGGAGGCGCGAACGGTTCTTGGCGAGGCATTCCGCACGCTCCTGGGCAACATCATCAGGACTGAGCAGGGACTCAATAACGGCGAACTGAACCCGCTCGATCTTACGCCCCTGCACGAGCGCATGTTTGCTTCGCCGCAGCCGGCACCGTCGGGAGTCGTCTGGTCGCAGGCATTCCCCCACACCGTCGGCGAAATGCTCGCGCGCGACCACCATATCGAAGTTGTACTGCGGCAGTTGCTGCTCCAGCAGGTGACCCAGCTCGCATTTCTCTTCGCTCCGATCGCAGGCCCATTCGCCATTCCGCTTTTGCTGGTCGGTGCTGGTGCCGCGGCTGCCAATCTTGTGCTGGATTCCGCCCGGTACAGTGCCTTGGCCGCTGCTGCCGGTGCGGGTGCGCGGCCGGGCACCGAACTGGTTACGCGAACCGCAGTAGATGAGGCCCGAATGGCGGTCGAGGCCGACACGATCGCGCTGGCGTTGGCGGGTCTAGCACTCGGAGCGGCGGTCGCCCGCAGCGTCATCAGAGCTGTGACACGCCCCCGGTGGCAGGGGCCAAGGATCCGGTCGGGTATTGGTCAAACCGGGTTTCGTGAGCCGGAGAACATCGCTAATATTAAGGCTGACATGCAGAATGGCAGGTACCGGTTCGGGTCACCCGAAGGGCAAATCGCAGGTTGGAGAGATGCCCAGGGAAACTACTACCTCGGCGAAGGACACCATCGTATGGCCGCAGCGATGGAGATCTTTGAGGAGACAGGAGACCCTACCAACGTAAACCGCCTGCTTGAGAACGGACACTGGACCATTGTTGAGCGTCCGCCCGCAGGGGCCGGTTCCCTCCCGCGGCGGTGAGTATTTTATGGCCATGATGCGTAATCCACTCCTCAAAGTCAGCGAGTCGGAAGTCGGGGTTTCCCCCGTTCCGGCTTTCGAAGTGTTCTCAGACGAAGTCGTCGCTTTTGTCGTCCAGCGAGGGATGTATGAGGAGTGGATCAGGTTCTTCAAAAGACTTTTTACTGACGAACGCGACAACACGGCGATCCTCGACCCGTTGGAGATTTTCCGTCCTGCGATCGACGACCGGCTGCCTGACACGCTTGCCGCGAGAGGACTGACGCGCTCTCAAATATCTGAGATCATCTCGGGGGTCGGCTTACAGCCTGATCGAATTTACAGCAGTCTGCAATTGACGGATCGGGTCCTTATCGAGCTACACGTGTTCCTTCAGCGAGGTGTCAACCTCGCACTCGTGGCGACGGCGGGCCTTGACCCACTTGGGATCCAGCGCGTGTTAAATGAGGCGGTAAAGATCAAACTTCAATGCTCGTCGGTCATCATGTTTCACGCAGATTTCATGCGACTGCACGAGCCGTTGGAAGTTTTCAATAAAGTCATACAAGTATCGTAGCCTCTGGAGGTGTTCGGATGAAGCGACAAGCTCTACCTAAAGTTGAGAAAGTACGAGGCAATAACCAGTCTCACAGGCAGTTGGCTCGGTCGACTTCTGCTGGACGCTCGTTGCTCGAGTTGCAACGGGCCGTGGGCAATCAGGCCATTCAACGATTGACTACTACGCCGTTCATTCAGGCAAAGTTACAAATCAGCATGGCCGGAGATCCAGCTGAGCAGGAGGCCGATCACGTTGCCGACAGTGTCATGCGGATGCCTGAACCCGCTGTGTCGGAGGACAAGATCATTGCTCCGAAATCGAAGTCACACGTTCCTCTTGCAGTGCGTGACAATGACGAAGAAGAGAAGCCCCTGGTTCAACGCGACTGCGATGAGTGTGAAGAAGAGAAAAAGCAGGACCAGGGAGAGTCGGCAGAAATGGTCCATAGAGAGTCCGGGGCTCAGACAGCGACACCTAAAGTCACGTCTTCAGTGGCCGCCAATATTCACGCGATGAATGGCGGTGGGAGTTCATTGCCAGTTACGACTCGAGCCTTTTTCGAACCACGGTTCGGCGCGGACTTGAGCCAGGTACGCGTGCACACCGATTCCCGTGCGGCAGCAACAGCCAACTCCATCCAGGCCAGAGCATTCACGCTGGGGTCGAATATTGCTTTTGGGGCAGGCCAGTTTGCGCCGGAATCCCGCGAAGGAAGGCAGTTACTCGCGCATGAGTTAACCCATGTAATGCAGCAGAATGGTAGCCAGGTGCAGCGTGCCCAGCCGCAGGTGACAGCTCGGGAAAACTCAAGAAAAGTAGGTTTGAATTTCCTATCCATTCAGCGCGTGGAGTGGCTCGACCAGATCTTGGCGGTCGGTCCTTACGACATGCTTCAGGCCGCGCTCGCGGCGAACGAGGCCAAGTTCGAGGCCGGGCATTCTGGGCTGCCCGGGTTCAGCGACGGCCCGCAGGACGCGTTCCGCCACGCCTACTGGAGCTGCCTCCTCGTGCTCGACATCGGCACCGATCAGGCAAAGGAAGTGGGCGATACCCACGAGGACCAAGCCTCAGGCGTCTCTCCGATGATCACGCAGATGGACCAGCACAACAACGCCATCGGCCGATTGCTCGCTCAGAAGGTGAAGAGCAGGTCCGACGTGGAGGGGCTGGTGTGGGACGCGCTACGCCGCGGCGACCTGTGGATCATCGAGAACTGGAAGGCACGTTCGAACGCGCGAACTGCCGGACAGAAGGCGCCACCAGCCGGGCCGACCGTGATGTCGAACATCGACCCGGACGACTTGGACACTTCGATTAAGCCGCTTCCCGAGGCCAAGCTCGACTGGGTCAAGGCCAACACTGAGTACCGCATCGCGCGGGAGAACGAGATGGTCGCGCTCCTCAAGAGGCCAATTCGGGCCGGAGACGTGAAGGCGAACGAGGCCCGGAACAACGAGCTCCTTGAGGTGACGAAGAAGGCGGCCGACCCGTACTGGTCGGGCTACTACCGAGACCGCTTCGAGGCGAACCGGGCCGACGACGAATTGGTGACGCTTCTCCCCCGGAGGCTGAGCCACCGCCTCGCGGGACAGATCAAGGACATGTTGACATACGCGGACGCGGGCAAGAAGGACAAGACGAAGAAATAGGCCTGATTCAAGTTCAACGTTCCTGGCATGCTTATGGCTGAGACCACTACCATCATTCCAATCGCGGGCGGCAAGGGTGGCGTTGGAAAATCCTTTGTTACCGCCAATCTCGCCGTCGCCCTGGCCCGGCGCGGGCACCGAACCATAGCTGTCGACCTGGATCTCGGTAATTCAAATCTTCACACTCTGCTCGGCCTTGAAAATCGTTACCCCGGCGTTGGTGAGTATCTGAAAGGAACGGTTAAGTGTGCGCCAACTGAGTTAATAGTAGAAACCAGTGTGCCCGGACTTGGGTTTATACCGGGCGATGGTCGCATGCCGTTCATGGCCAATATTACGTACAACCAAAAACTTGGCATTTTCCGTCTGCTCAAAGCACTGCCTGCTCGTTATATCCTTTTGGATCTCAGTGCCGGCACCGCATACAACACGCTCGATCTTTTCCAGCTTGGAAAGTCGGGAATAGTGGTGACCACACCGGAACATCCGGCT
>Ga0126310_10000507_pt1 | contig 13562 bp, 13 predicted proteins | sample Plot60_FD_92540 | JGI IMG/M metagenome (GOLD analysis project Ga0126310, IMG submission 92540) | Serpentine soil microbial communities from UC McLaughlin Reserve, CA, USA - Plot60 | ecosystem: Environmental > Terrestrial > Soil > Grasslands | place: USA: UC McLaughlin Reserve, Lake County... | reverse complement strand
CCCGCCAACGTGATCAGCGTCGAGACGATCACCGCCGCGGCAGCACCTAGATACCGGCCCCGAACCGGCCGGATCAACTGGCGCGTCTCCGCCCAAATCTCCTTCAAGGTCGCGCGTTCCGTCATCTATGCCGCGTCGCTCTCCAGTGCCAGCAGCTCTCGGTAGCCGGCCGAGGCGCCCATGAGCTCCGCGTGCGTCCCTTCCTGCACGATCCGGCCGTGCTCGAGCACCGCGACGCGGTCGGCGAGCGCGATCGTTGCCGGCCGGTGCGCGATCACGAGGGTCGTCCGCCCCCGCATCACCTTTGCCAGCGCGGCGCGAATCTCGTGCTCTTTCGTCGCGTCGACCGCAGAGGTGGCGTCGTCGAGGACGAGCACGGCCGGATCCGCAAGCACCGCACGCGCGATCGCAATCCGCTGGCGCTGCCCTCCCGAGAGCGAGAAGCCACGCTCGCCGAGAACCGTCTCGTAGCCGTCCGGGAGCTGAGTCACGAAGTCGGCCGCACCCGCCAGCGCGGCGGCACGTAGAACCGCCTCGTCGTCGGCATCGGGGCGCCCCACGCGAATGTTCTCCCGCACGCTCTCGGTGAACAAGAACGTCTCCTCGAAGACGAGAGCGACGGCTCCACGGACGTCGGCGAGCCGGAGCTCCCGCACGTCGTGCCCGTCGAGCAGGACTCGACCACGATCAGGGTCGTAGAGCCGCGCGAGCAGGCCGGCTACCGTGCTCTTGCCGGACCCGGTCGCGCCGACGAGAGCGACCGATTCGCCCGCACGGATTTCGAGCTCGAGCCCGTCGAGCACCGGCCGGCCGTCCTCATGGCCGAAGCGCACCCTCTCGAGGCGCACGTCGCCGCGGACGGGTCGGTCGAGCTCGCGCGGGTGCCGGGGCTCTCGCAGGCGCGGCTCGGTCTCGAGCACCTCGGTGATCCGCGCGCTCGCGGCAAGCGCTTTCTGCAGCGTCGAGACGCGCTGGCCGAGGACGCGCAGAGGCCAGACGAGCATGACGACGTAGGCGTTGAAGGCGACGAACGAGCCGAGGCTGAGGCCGCCGTCGATCACCTGGCGGCCGCCCACCCAGAGCACGGCCGCAATTCCAAGCAGCGGCAGCAGCTCGAGGGCTGGATTGAAGACTGCGTCGAGTCGCGCCACGTCCAGCGCACGGCCGACGATTCGGTCGCTGCGGTGCCTGAAGCGCTCCGAGAGCGCGCCGCCCGCACCGAGGCCCTTGACGACGCGGATCCCGCTGACCGTCTCCTCGACCAGCGTTGCGGCGCCCGCCCACGCCTCCTGGAGACGGCGCGTGCGCGCGTCGTACCGCTGCGAGTACGCCCACGCGGCGACGCTGACGAGCGGGAGTGGAATCAGCACCAGGAGCGCGAGCTGCGGATCGAGCACCAGCATCACGACCGCGACCGCAACGACTGTGAGCGCATAGCCGATCGTGTGGCCGATCGCGTCCATCATCCGGGCGACGTGCTCGGAATCCGAGGACGCCCGGCTCATCAGCTCGCCCGGCCCGACACGGTCGTGGTACGAGGCGTCGAGCCGGAGCGCGTGGGCGAAGATGGCGTCGCGGACGCGCGCGTCGGTTGCCGAGCGGTTCCGGATCGCGTAGATGTGACGCATCCCTCCGGCGACGACCTCGAGCAGGCCGACTCCGAGCAGCGCCACGAGCCAGACGAGCAACGCGTGGTTGTCGCGCGGCACGACCCCATGGTCGATCGCGTACTTGACGATCAACGGTGCGGCGATCGCGCCCGTCTGCCAGAGCAAGCCCGAGAGGACCGCGCCGACGACGCCGCCCGCCTCCGAGCGGACGATCGCGCGGACGAAACGCCACGCCGCGCGGCGTCGTTCCTCGACTTCGCCCATGCAGCCAATCTAGCCGCGAGCCGGCCCAACTACGCTCCAGCCATGAACCGCCCTCTCGAGCAGCGATTTCCGCGGCCGGCCGTGATGGGCGTCGTCAACGTGACGCCGGACTCGTTCTCTGACGGCGGGATCAACTTCGATCCTGACAGGGCGGCCGAGACGGCGCGCCGCTTCCTGGACGAAGGAGCTGCGATCGTCGATGTCGGCGGCGAGTCCACGCGACCCGGCTCGGAGGGCGTCTCCGTCTCCGAAGAGCTGCGTCGGGTGATACCCGTGCTCGAGGCTCTCCGCGGGCTTCCGATCTCGATCGACACGGCCAAGGGAGAGGTCGCCGCACGGGCCCTCGAGCTCGGCGCGGAGCTGGTCAACGACGTCACCGCCCTGCGCTGCGACCCTGAGCTGGCAGGCGTCGTCGCTGAGCACGGCGCGTACCTCTGCCTGATGCACATGCAGGGCGAGCCGAGGACGATGCAGGACGATCCGCAGTACGAGGACGTCGTGGCCGACGTCGCCCGCTTTCTGGATGAGCGACTCACGTTCGCCGTCTCACAGGGAATCCCCGAGGAGGCGATCTGCCTCGACCCGGGTATCGGCTTCGGCAAGACCGTCGAGCACAACTTCGAGCTCCTCCGCAGGCTTGACGAGCTGACGGCCCTCGGCCGCCCGATCCTCGTGGGGATCTCGCGAAAGAGCTCGCTCGGGAAGATCATGGGCGATCCTGATGCCACGACCGGAACCACGGCGGCGAGCATCGGAGCCGCCGTCCTCGCCTACGAGCGCGGGGCTTCGATCTTCCGCGTCCACGACGTGCGCGCGCATGTCGAGGCGTTGACTGCGGCCCGGGCGGCCGTGGCCGGATGACGACGAGGGGAATCGATGAGCGTCACCGTTGAGGTCTACGGCCTGGAGGTGCCCGGAGCGCACGGGGTGGATAAAGACGAGCGGCGAACGCCGCAAGCGTTCCTCTACGATGTCTGGCTGGAGGTGTCCGACGCGGCGACCTCAGACCGCCTCGAGGAGACGGTCGACTACCGCGACGTTCTCCGCTGCGTGCAAGAGGTTTCCGAGGGCCGTCAGTTCCGGCTGCTCGAGGCGATGGCCGCGGCGGTGGCCGATGCCCTTCTCGGCCGCTTCGAGGTGAACGTAGCCCGCGTGCGCGTTCGCAAGCCCGACGTCCAGCTCGAGGCGCCGGTTCAGTGGACGGCGGCTACCGTCGAGAGACGGAAACCTTGAGCGAGTAGGCGGCCTCGCCGACCCGCTTGCCGAGAAATGCATCCACGTAGTAGAAGGCTCCGCCGGCCGTCGAATTACGGCCGCTGACGACGTCAGGCCGGCTTTGGGAGCGCTGGCTGAAAGCGACCAGGTCGCGGCGAAGCGCGCTGCCCCGCTCGTACACCGTCCGCGTCTTCGGCCCCCAGAGGCCGAGGTTGACGTTCGCTGCGCTGTGGGTGGACGCGGAGATCCGACCGTGGGCGGGCACCCAAACGCGGTAGATGTCCTCCGGATCCTCGGTCGCGTCGAGCCGCGCTAGCAGCCGGGCCGGCGTGGTCAGGCGCGTCCCGCTCGCGGTCACCGCGTGAGGCCGCACCAGATTGACGTCGTCGTTCGGCTCCTGTGGATCCTTTGCGGGCGTCTTATCGGCCAGCGCCGCGGGGATCGAGAGGATGCCGAAGCCGGTGTCTCGGTCCCAGCCCTTCGGGCCGACGTCACGGGCCGCGTGGCGCATGACGTCCTCGATCTGCGTCGGATCGAGCTGCGGTCGGGCCGTCCAGACCCAGGCGGTGGCCCCGGCGACGATAGGTGACGAAAAGCTCGTGCCGTCGAAGCTCGCGTAGCCGCTCGGGTCGTAGAACGTCGGCACGGCGACCGGTATCGAAACCCCCGGCGCGGCCAGGTCGAGCGCGGTCGAGCGGTTGGAGAAGGACGTCACCCGGTCGCCCTGAGTGGTTGCTCCCACCGTGAGCACATGCGGCAGGCTCGCGGGGACGAAGCTGCGGTTGCCGGATTGCCGATCGTTGCCGACGGCGGCGACGACGATCGCACCGCGGTGCAGCGCGCGGTCGATTCCCTGCTCGAGGAGTGCGTCGAAGCCCGAGAAGAAGCCGCCGCTGAAGTTGATCACTCCGCGGCCACGTTTCGAGGCAGCGTCCAGCCCGGCGAGGATCTCGGAGAGGGAGCCGTCGCCGAAGTCCCACTCTTGCAAGGCCGCCTGCGGGTAGACACCGACCAGGCCGATGCCGTTGGCGGGAGCGCCGACCACGGAACTAACCGCTGTTCCGTGAATGTCGTCGCCGGTGACGACCGTCTGCGGATTCAGCGGAGTTGTACCCGGCCGCGACGTGAACTCGGGATGCGAGGGATCGAGGCCGGTGTCGATGACGGTTACGGGTACGCCCGGCGGTGGTGGCTCCGTCTGGTCTTCGCCCACGTCGTGGATCCACCATTCGCTCGGCAGCAGCGGGTCGCCCGAGTTGAGATGCGTGAACGGGATGAGCCGGCGGTCGGGCTCGGCCAGGGCGAGCAGGCCCTCGGCCCGCAGCGCTGCGATCGCGCCACGTGCGGGCGCTTCCACGCGCCAGACGTTCAGCGCCGGAGAGACGAGTCGCGCGTGCGCGGCGCGAAGTGCGGGCGAGAGGCCGCCGCCGGCCAGGGAAAGCTGGACGAGCGCGGCAGTTCGTGCAGGCAGCGGCTTCGCGGTTCGCGCCAGGGGATGGGCGAAGCTCCGCGCAGCTGTACCCGGCGCGAGCACAAGGGCGGCGAGAATGACCCCGGTGGTCAGTGAACGACCCTTCAAGCCAAGTAAGGAAAGCACAATTGTCTACATCGGCCTCGGCGCGAATCTCGGCGACCGAAAAACGACGATCTCGGAAGCGCTGAGGCGCATCGACGAGGACGAGCACACGTCGCTGCTTCGTTCGACCGCCCCGATCGAGACGGAGCCTGTCGGTTACGAGGACCAGCCGCCCTTTCTCAACGCCGCGGCGGCCCTGACGACGACTCGGTCGCCCCGCGACTTGCTCGCGCTCCTCCTGCGGATCGAACGCGACCTCGGCCGCGTGCGCGGCGAGGGGCCGCGGTTCGGGCCGCGCACGATCGATCTCGACCTGCTCCTCTACGGCGACGTCACGATCGTCGAGCCGGGGCTCGAGGTCCCGCACCCGCGATTGCACGAGCGGCGCTTCGTCTTGGAGCCGCTCTCGGAGCTCGACCCCGGCCTCTCGGTGCCCGGTCGCGGCCAGGTCTCGGCCTTGCTCGCAGAGCTAGAATGACCGCCTCATGTCGCACATCGACGAGCTCGACGAGTTCGAGGCCGAGCTCGAGCTCACACTCAAGAAGGAGTACTCGGACGTCTTCGGGCTGTTCCGCTACTGCGTCTTGACCCAGGACGCGACGTATCTCTGCAACAAGCTCGATCTCCAGTACGTCCCGCAGCCGAGCTATCCGTTCTTCCACTTGCGGATGGAAGATGTGTGGGTCTGGGACAAGAACCGCCCCACGCGGATCATCCCGCGAGCGGAGGTCTACACCTCGAGCGACGTGACGGTGGAGGAGCTCCGCGGCGAGGGTGACGAGCCCAGCCTGACGGCCGAGGATCTCGCCGAGCGGATCGGCGAGGCGCTTCCTTCCGACGACGACTCCGGCTAGCGGACGGCCCCAGCGAAGCTACGAAGCTTCGCGCTCGCGCTGCTCGAGCCGCTCTTCGAAGCCCCGTCGCAGGTCTTCGCCCGTTCGCAGGACGGCCAGGTAGCGGGGTCGCCTCGGCGGCAAGCGAACCACCGTGACGTCGGTGCCGCGGTTGCCGTGGCAGCGTGCGTACGCCTCCGCTTCGTCGAGCGGGCGAGGCCGCCATCGCCGGCGCCGGACGCGCAGGAGGGCCATCTGCGTTCCGACTCTAGTGGGATAGCCTCGCTTTCGCCATGCCCGGCCTGCTCGCAGTCGATGTCGGAAACACTCAAACCGCGCTCGGGTTGTTCGAAGGTGATGAGCTGGCGCGGCGCTGGCGACTCGCAACCGAGCCGCAGCGAACCGGAGACGAGCTCGGCCTCTTCCTCGGCGGCTTGCTGGATCTCGACACCCTCGATGGGCTCAGCCTCGCCTCGACGGTGCCGGCGCTGATTCGTTCCTACGAGGAGCTGGCTGCGCGCGTCGGCGTCCCGCTGCTCGTCCTCGGACCGGGAACGAAGACCGGCATCCCGATTCGTTACGACGATCCGCGCGAAGTCGGCCCAGATCGGATCGCAAACGCGGTCGCCGCCCTCGACCGCTACGGCGCCCCCTCGATCGTTGTCGACTTCGGCACCTCGACGAATTTCGATGTCGTCTCGCCCGCCGGCGAGTACGTCGGTGGGGTGCTCGCGCCCGGGATCGAAGTCTCGATGGATGCGCTGTTCGCGCACGCCGCCCGCCTGGTCAAGGTCGACTTCGTGGCTCCCGACAGCGCGATCGGCAAGACGACCGAATCGGCCCTGCGTTCGGGGCTCGTCTATGGCTTCGCTGGCCAGGTCGACGGCATCGTCGAGCGCATCCGGACCGAGTTGGGCGACGAGACCGCCCCGGCAATCGCCACGGGAGGCCTCGCGGAGCTGATCGCCCCACACGCAAGGACGATCGACCGAGTCGACGCATATCTCACGCTCGAGGGCCTTAGGCTCGTCTGGGAGCTAAACGCGGAGTAACTCGGTTCGCGCGCCGAGGCGGGCTTCGCCCGGCTCGGCCACATGCGTCTGTGGCGCGGCCAATCGCGTTGAAGTCGTCATGGCTCCGGCGAAGCCGGAGCCGGAGCCGGACTTCAACGCGCTACCCGCCGCCGTAGATCGAGATCGGCAGGTCGAGCAGGACCTCGTCGCCCAGCGGCAGCGTCTCCTCGAGACGTGCCAGGACGAACCGCGCACCGGCCGCGGACGCAAGGAGACGCGACTCGACCTCTCCGACGGTCGGCAGTTGGGTCACCTCCGCCTTGAATGCGCGTGGAAAGCGCCCTCGGCCGAGGTACCAGCCGTAGAACTTCTTCAGGAATCCGGTTGCACGGTGCTCCCCGAGCTCGCGAACGGTCTCGCGCATGAACAGGATCAGCTCGGCGACGACCTCCTCCCGCGAGGGCTCGGCGCCGTCGCCTTCCAGGATCTCGCGCAACGCCCACGGGTTTCCTTGTGCCGCGCGGCCGACCATCACGGCAGCGGCGCCCGTGGTTGCAAGCACCGCGTGCGCTCGCGCGCGCGAGACGATGTCGCCCGACGCGACCACGGGAACGTCCACTAGCGTGACGAGCTCGGCCGTGAGCGAATGATCGGCCGCGCCGGTGTACATCTGCCTGGCCGACCGGGGGTGCAGCGTCAACGACGCCGCGCCTGCCTCCACCAGCTGGGGCCCGACCGACAGGCACGCACGCGACCCGTCCTCGAGTCCCCGCCGCAGCTTGACGGTGACGGGAATCGAGACCGCCGAGGCCACCGCTTCGACCACGGCGCATGCACGTCGAGGGTCGTCCAGGAGCGTCGCGCCCGCCCCGGTTTTCGTGACCTTCTTGACCGGGCACCCGAAGTTGATGTCGACGATGTCCGCCCCCGCCTCCTCGACCATCCGGGCGGCGTCGGCCATCACGCCCGGGTCGGAGCCGAAGATCTGTACGGCCAGCGGCCGCTCGTCGGAGGCGATGCGCAAGTAGCCCAGCGTGCGCTCGTTTCGGTGCTGGAGGCCTGCACAGGAGACCATCTCCGAGCAGACGAGCCCGGCGCCGAACCGCCGGCCTTGCCGCCGGAACGCCTGCACGCTGACCCCCGCCATCGGCGCCAGCACGAGACGGCTCGGGATCTCAACCGGCCCGATGCGCCAAGTTTGATGAAGATTTACCTGCATAGAGCGTCAATCGTCGGTGTAGGTGCTGTTGCGACAGCCTGACTGTATCGCTACTATTCCGGGCCGCGACGGCGCGCCAGCGCCGCGCTTTTCTTTCAGAAAGGGCAAGTTGTGAAGGAAGTCATCCTTACTCCAGAGGGATACAAGAAGCTCCAGCAGGAGATCGAGTACCTCTCCAACGAGAAGCGCCGCGAAGTCGCGGACCGAATCCGCATCGCGCGCGAGTTCGGCGACATCGCCGAGAACGCCGAGTACGACGACGCCAAGAACGAGCAGGCGTTGCTCGAGCACAGGATCGCGACGCTCGAGGAGCGTCTCCGAGACGCGAAGGTGATCAACAAGAAAGACGTCGCCAAGGACGTCGTTTCGGTCGGCTCGAAGGTCAGGCTACGAGATGTCACGGCGAAGGAAACCGTCGAGTACCACATCGTCGGCTCGGCGGAGGCCAACCCGGCGCAGAACAAGCTCTCGAACGAGTCGCCCGTCGGCAAGGCAATCATTGGCCACAAGAAGGGGGAGACGGTCGAGGTGACCGCGCCCCGCGGCTCGATGAAGTACAAGATCCTCGAGATCAAAGCCGCGTGAAGTCCGGCCGCGCTTCGCGCGGCCATGACGACTTCACGCGGTGTTCCCTCCGGCAGGCCGTCGTGAGCGGAGCCGGGCAAAGCCCGCCTCCGCGGCGTCTTAGCCTTAAGCCCAGGTTTCGCGGAGGATGCGAAGCCAGTTGCCGTGTGTGAGTTTGGCCACGTCCTCTTCGCCGTAGCCGCGTTCGCGCAGGGCTTCGGCGACGCGCTGGAGCCCGGACGCGTCGCCCAGTTCGGTTGGAACGGTGGCGCCGTCGAAGTCGGAGCCGAAGCCGACGTGGTCGATGCCGATCCGGGCGGAGACATAGTCGACGTGGTCGACGACGCGCGCGAGCGGGACGTCCGGATCGACACCGCCGGCCTCGGTGAGCATGCCCGCGTGGTAGGTGATGCCGACGATTCCACCTGAGCGGCCGATCTCCTCGAGCTGAGCGTCGGTCAGGTTGCGCGAGTTCGGCGACAGAGCGTGGGCGTTCGAGTGGCTGGCGACGAGCGGCGCCTGTGACAGCGCGGCGACGTCCCAGAACCCCCGTTCCGTGAGATGCGCGAGATCGACCAGGATCCCGCGACGATTGCATTCGGCGACGAGCCGCTTGCCCGCCTCGCTGACCCCGTCGCCGGTGTCCGGTGAGGATGGGAAGCGGAAGGCCACGCCCTCGGCGAACGCGTTCGGTCGGCTCCAGACGAGACCGAGCGAGCGCAGGCCGCGGTCGTAGAGCCGGTCCAGGTTGTCGAGGTTCGGCTCGACCGGCTCGGCGCCCTCCAAATGGAGAATTGCCGCAAGCGGACCGCCTTTCACGGCGGCTTCGACATCGCGTGTCGAGCGGGCGATGCGCACCCGGCCGCCGTCGGCAAGCTCCTCCAGCAGGTCGATGATGTTCCCGGCCCGGCGTACCGCGTACTCCGTCGGCACAGGCCCCGCGAGCGGCTCCGCGTAGGGCGGCTTGCGATCGGGGATCCGCGTTGCCGCGCGCTCGTCTTCGCTCTCGGGCAGCACGAAGACGGCGAAGAAGCCGGCAGCGAAGCCGCCTTCCCGCGCGCGGTCGAGGTCGAGATGTCCCGCTGACCGGCGGCCGAGAAACGGCGCGGCCCCATCACCGGTGAGGTGGAGGGCGAGCAGGACATCGTTGTGGCCGTCGATGAACGGGACCGGCTGGGACGCCATCCCGGGCCACGCTAAAGGTTCACGCACGAGATCCAGGGTCCCACCGCGCCCACCCACGTTCGAGCCTAATTCGAAATTCGTGATGTGTGGTCGGCGGGTTTGTGACGAAACCGCCACAGCGGCCGGCTCGTTAGGCTCGCGCGGCGATGAGCCTGCCGAAGCGTTTTCCCGAGCGCGACGAGATCGCCGCCGTCCGTGCCGAGGCGGAGCGGCTAGAGCCTGGCGGCGAGGCAGCGGGGAGGCGCCGCATCGCCGGACGCGTGATGGCCCGCCGCGAGATGGGCAAGCTCGTCTTCCTCGACCTCGTCGATCGCTCGGGGCGGATCCAACTGCTCTGCGATACGGCCCGCACCGGGCCGATCGACCTCGATCTGGGCGACATCGTCGGTGTCACCGGAGCCCCCGCGCGCGCCCGGAGAGGCGAGCCGTCGCTTGCCGTCGACGAGGTCGAGCTGCTCGCGAAGATCCAGCGACCGCTGCCGGACACCTTCCACGGCCTGACTGACGTCGAGACCCGCTACCGGCAGCGCTATCTCGACCTGCTGATGAACCCCGATACGCGTGCCGATTTCGAGCTGCGCAACCGCGTCGTCGCCGCCGTGCGCCGCCATCTCGACGAGGCCGGCTTTCTCGAGGTCGAGACCCCGGTTCTGCAGCCGCGTTACGGCGGCGGCTTCGCGGAGCCGTTCGTCACCCACTACAACGCCCTCGACGCCGACTACTACCTGCGCATCGCGACCGAGCTCTACCTCAAACGGCTGATCGTCGGCGGCCTCGAAAAGGTCTACGAGCTCGGCAAGGACTTCCGCAACGAGGGACTGTCCTACAAGCACGTGCCTGAGTTCACGATGGTCGAGTGGTACGAGGCCTACACCGACTACCGGGACCAGATGGAGCGGATCGAGCAGCTGATCGAATCCGTTGCGCTCGAAACCACAGGTGGGACAACGGTCACATACCGCGGCCACGAGGTCGATCTCGAGGCTCCCTGGCGCCGCGTCAAGCTCGTGGACGCGCTCGAAGAGCAGGGCCTCTGGACTCGCGACGCCGATCAGCTGCGCGCGCGGCTGCAGGCGCGTGGCGTCGACACCGCAAAGGACAGGAGCTGGGCCCAGCTCGTCGATCACGCGCTCAGCCATTTCATCGAGCCGGCCCTGATCGCTCCGACGATCCTGTACGACTACCCGGTCGAGCTGTCCCCGTTCGCGCGCGAGACCGACGACGACCCGGCGATCGTCGAGCGCTTCGAGTATTTCGTCGGCGGCACGGAGCTCGGGAACGCCTTCACCGAGCTGAACGACTCGATCGAGCAGGCGGCGCGCTTCGAGCAGCAGGCCACCGAGGTGGGCGGAGAGCCGGGCGATCCCGACTATGTCGAGGCGCTCGCGTATGGCATGCCGCCAACAGGCGGTCTCGGGCTCGGCATCGACCGGCTGACGATGGTTGTCGCCGGGCGGGACAACATCCGCGACGTCGTGCTCTTTCCCGCGCTTCGCGAGCGCTAGCGCAACGAGGACACGTCGGACGCCGGCGCAGCGCGTACATGGTCAATCACGTCGGTGAGAACTCGGTCGAGATTGCACGTCGGGCGCCAGCCGATCGCGTGTCCGATCTTTTCGATCGACGGTTCCCGATGCAGTGTGTCCTCGATGCCGAGCCCGTAGACCTCGTCGTACGGCACGAACACGATCTCGGAGCTCGATTCCGTCAGCTGGATAATGCGTGCGGCGAGGTCGACGATCCGGATTCGCTCGGTCGCGCCGACATTGACGACCTCTCCCGATAGGTCGTCCGCCTCCATCAAGCTCTTGAGGGCGCGAATGGTGTCGTAGACGTGGCAGAAGGACCGCGTCTGGCTGCCGTCGCCGTGCACCTCGAGCGGAGCGCCGGCTAACGCCCGTTCGACAAAGCGTGGAATCACCATCCCGTACTGACCACTTTGGCGTGGGCCGACGGTGTTGAACAATCGCGCGATCACACAGTCCAGGTCGCGGGCCTGATGGTAGGCGAGCGCGAGGTGCTCGTCCATTGCTTTCGAGTCGGCGTAGAGCCAGCGCTTTTCCGTTGTTGGCCCGTAGACCCGACGAGCGTTCTCCTCGAGGGGCTGTTCGGTGCGGTGATCGCCGTAGACCTCGGAGCTCGACGCTACGAGCACGCGCTTGCCGAAGCGGTTGCAGTATTCGAGCACCGTCTCGGTGCCTTGCACATTCGTGACCATCGTATGGACCGGCTGTTCGACGATCAGCCGGACGCCCACTGCGGCCGCGAGGTGGAAGACAACGTCGCACCTATGAGTCAGCTCGCTGACGACGGAGGGGGAGAGGACCGAATCGACCACGAGGTGAAAGTCGCCGCGGTCGCGGAGCTGCTCGATGTTCGAATCGTTGCCGGTCGAGAGGTCGTCGAGCACGAAGACCTCCCAGCCGGCGCCGAGCAGCAGTTCTGCAAGGTGCGAGCCGATGAAGCCGGCGCCGCCGGTGACGAGGGCTTTCGGCTGGGCCGTGTCGCGGGGGCGCAAAGTGCTGTCAAGCGTACATTTCAAGCCGTTGCGGGAGCCGATGGAGCCCTCCGCGCCGGCAGTCGTAACGGATGGGTAAAGCCGTCTGACAGGGCCTTCGGTGCCCCCCGAAGGGTTCGCTACAGTGGGCAGGCGTTAAGGCGTAGGGTCCTGGAAGCCGAGAGAGGAAGTACGTGTTCGAACGGTTCACCGAACGAGCCCGCCAAGTGGTCGTCCTGGCCCAGGACGAGGCGCGCGCGCTCAAGCACAACTACATCGGCACCGAGCACATCCTGCTCGGGCTTTTGCGCGAGGAAGAAGGCCTCGCAGCCCGCGTCCTCGAGTCGCTCGACATCACGGTCGAGGAGGTTCGCGCGCAGGTCGCGCGGATCGTCGGTCAGGGGGACGAGGTCACGACCGGCCAGATCCCGTTTACGCCACGCGCGAAGAAGGTCCTCGAGTTGGCGCTGCGCGAGGCGCTCTCCCTCGGCCACAACTACATCGGCACCGAGCACATCCTGCTCGGCCTCGTGCGTGAGAACGAAGGCGTTGCAGCACGGATCCTGCTCGACTTCGACGCAGACGCGGAGAAGATCCGCAACGAGATCATCCGCATGCTCTCGGGACCCGGCCGTCGCCAGCAAGGTGGCTCTGGCGGTGCTCCGGGTGAGAAGTCGAAGAGCTCGAAGCTGCTCGACCAGTTCGGCCGCAACCTGACGAAACTCGCCGCCGAGGCGAAGCTCGACCCCGTGGTCGGGCGGCAGACCGAGATCGAGCGCGTCATGCAGATTCTGTCGCGCCGGACGAAGAACAACCCGGTACTGATCGGCGAGCCCGGAGTCGGCAAGACCGCCGTCGTCGAGGGTCTCGCCGCGCGCATCTCCGGGAACGAGGTGCCCGAGCTTTTGAAGGGCAAGCAGATCTACACGCTCGACCTTGCCGCTCTGGTCGCGGGCTCGAAGTACCGCGGCGAGTTCGAGGAGCGCCTCAAGAAGGTGATGAAGGAGATCACCCAGCGCGGCGACATCATCCTTTTCATCGACGAGCTCCATAACCTCGTCGGCGCCGGCGCCGCCGAGGGCGCGATCGACGCCGCTTCGATCCTGAAGCCGGCTCTCGCACGCGGCGAGCTGCAGACGATCGGAGCGACCACGCTCGACGAGTACCGCAAGTACCTCGAGCGCGACGCGGCGCTCGAGCGGCGCTTCCAGCAGATTCGTGTCGACGAGCCTTCGGTCGACGACACCGTCCAGATCCTGCGCGGTCTCCGCGACCGCTACGAGGCGCACCACCGCTGCAAGATCACCGATGAGGCGCTGCGCGCCTCGGCCACTCTTGCCGACCGATACATCCAGGACCGTCACCTGCCGGACAAGGCGATCGACCTGATCGACGAGGCGGCGTCGCGAATGCGGATCAAGACGATGAGCGCGCCCCCGCGCTACCGCGAGCTCGAGGACGAGATCGAGAAGGTTCGCAAGGACAAAGAAGAGGCGATCGAGGCCCAGGAGTTCGAAAAGGCGGCTTCCCTGCGCGACAAGGAGCGCAAGCTGACGCAGAAGAAACGCGAGCTCGAAGAGGATTGG
>Ga0126310_10000505_pt1 | contig 13580 bp, 17 predicted proteins | sample Plot60_FD_92540 | JGI IMG/M metagenome (GOLD analysis project Ga0126310, IMG submission 92540) | Serpentine soil microbial communities from UC McLaughlin Reserve, CA, USA - Plot60 | ecosystem: Environmental > Terrestrial > Soil > Grasslands | place: USA: UC McLaughlin Reserve, Lake County... | reverse complement strand
GTCCGCGGGTTCTCAGGCCCGCAGAGAGTTGTCGAGGTTACTGTCCATCGGACCCTTCCCTCCTACTAGAGGCCCAACAACTCCACCAACATCGTACCACTTCTTGCGAGCCTCGTGCTACATCTTTCGGACCATTTTGTGTCCGAATCCAACATCGAGCACCATTTGGGGCGGTCTCTCACCGGATGCCCCGGTCCCTGTACGCCTCGAACTCCGGGAGTTCTGTACACCATACACAAACACACCAACCCTCACGCTCGCCTACTCCCGGTAAGTCCAGAGCGAAGCTAACGGTGGAGTAAAATCTTACCAGTGTGAAGAAAGGAGGCGCGGTGCGGGCCGCCACGAACGTGTTCTTCCCAATGCCCGGCCAGCCGTGGACGGCGACGACCCTCCGCGAAGGGGGAGCAGGACCTGGCTCGGTCTGCCCTCCTCCCCGGACGACCACGCCCAAGACCTGCTTGCCGTAATCGAGCACTTCGGCCCGCCCCAGAACAAGCCCCGGAGGCGGGGGCAAGAGACTTCCCAGCTCCCCGGTGCTCGCCCCTGATCGGAGCGCCAGGCGCTGCTCCCGCATGGCGATCAGCAACTCTGCGTTGACCAGCGGCTGTATCGGGCTGTTCTCCTTACCGGCCTCCGCCAGGAATTCCTCCCAGACCTTGTCGGCGAGGACCCGCATCGCGCCGTCGAAGGCGAACGGGAGCGTGCCGGACTCGTAGCCAAGATCGGCGGCGCGCTCACGCAGGACCTACACCGGGACGGGGCCAGCTCTCAGCGCTACGTTCAGCAGCAGGCCGGCAGCCTCGCCGTCGGAGCACATGCCCTCGAGTACGGTCTCGGCGACCTTCATCGCCTCGGGATCGGGTGCACCCCCGGACTCTTCCCCGGCCTCCCCGACCTCGACCAGCAGGCCCGCGATGCCCCTCGCGTACACGTCCCGCATGCCGCGCTTGGCGGGCGTGCCCAGTATCTCGCGCCCTAGCCTCCGCGCCCCCGCCTTAACAAGCTCCGGGGCCAAGGCCTCCGCTGCTGTCTGGGCAACGACCACCCATTCGGTCACTCCTGATCGCCTCCACCGTCGGTGTCGGCCAGGTGTCTATCGATGGTGCCCTCCAAATCATCCGCCGACCATTAACGCGATCCGGAGCGTTCTGCTGCTGCCAAAGGGACTTCGCAGGAAGCTCACAGCGTACCCTGGGGCGTGAGCGCCTGAGGCAGCAGACTGCGGAGTCCGTCGGAGATGTGGTCAAGCCCTCGTTCGACATCATTTGCCATGGCCTCAAGTGACTGCCCATCTGCGAGAGCTTCGACAAGACCGAATAGCGGAAGGTCGGGGGAGAGACGTGCTGCCGTACGCTTGCCAACACCGTAGTGGACCAGATTGTTGCGAAGCATACGATTCTCGCTGATGTTCCGAACTAGATCTGCGTCAAGCATGGCGCCGATGTGCTCAACGGCATCCAGATGGAGAAAGGCGTTCTCTCGGTGCTGGTCTAGGAGCTTTCGCAGGCTTGAGGCGGCGTGAAACAGGCTCACGAATCCAATCTTGAAGACGGCATCTTCGTTCCGCCCCGCGATACTTGGCACGACGGCGCGGGCGGTGTTGATCTGCGACAAAATCGATGTCAGCAGTATGCACACTGGGGTTCGGCCCGGAGCTACGCGATCAGCCATCGATTCGTAGAAGCGTTTCGACTTGAGGTCGCGGAACTGTATGGGAGACATTGGCTCCCCAGGCGCGCTGTCGAATGCATTGTCGGCGATGTTCAGCTTGCCGAGCAGCAGTCCCACGTATCGTCCGAAGTCCTCCGTCGTTTCCCGCAGATAGGGGCCGAGGGTGTCCAGAGACAGCGAAGATGCGGACAGGTCCTCCTTCGTGAGTCCCATGTTTAGAAACGCGACGTGGGTCGTGCCAATAACCTCACCCTGAATGAAGTAGACGCCTAGATCTGGCTGTAGCCACCTCTTGAGCGGTCCGAGGATCCCGCGATGACCCATGAACCAACCGCTGTTGATGGTCGCCAAGTCGTTGATATTATCGACGACCTCCTTGAACGACTTGCGGTTGTCGTCCAAGAGCTTCAAGCGTAGCCGTGAGGTACGGAGCAGTGCTTCATGCGTTTGTAGCTCCCGAACTGCTACCGGATCTTCTTCTTTAATGTACCTAGCCGATTCGAAGACGAACGCTGACAAGAACGGCATGAGCGTAAGGGCTGCCATGTCGCGGATCGGTTCGAGGTGAGGATTAAGCGCGAAGTTGCGAAAGAACTTGGTGTCCGCGGCGATTAACGACAGCTCCGCTCGTTCAGCAAGGCCGGCTTGGCGACTTATGTTGCACCGCCGCGATCGGGAGATCTCAAGTCGAGCTGACGGCGAGCTAATCCGCGAAGTCCAATGCAATTGTCGGTACGCATGCGCTGTCCAACCATCGTTTACGCTCACTATGTACACGCCAACGACTTCGATTAGGAGTCTAGCCGAAGCTAAGCCCCTTCACCAGACGGATCCGGGCCATGCAGACCTCGGTAGGGATTCACCGTCTTGTTCGGCCTCCCCTATCTGACGCCGCTCCTCAAGCGCCTGTTCAGCCATGCACCGGCGGCTGTCGCAGCGTCTTCCTTTAGGCGAGACGCGAGCATCTCGACGCCGACGGCCTCCTCGATCGTCGCCCGGGCGCGCTCGACACTTGCCAATCACTCGGTCCCGGCGACGTCGTCGCGCAGCTCGTCGAGGACCTCGCGGAGATCCCGCGGGCCTCTTCTCGACGCCGCGCCCGCACGTCCCGAGCTTCGCTGGCCTCGCCTCCGCGCTCGTCTAGGCGAGGCTTGGAGGATGCTCTCGTAGCGGCCTTCGCAGCTGCCCTAGCGCACCATCCTGGACGCCTCCTCCCTCGAGTAGTGCGTCTCGAACCTCGCGTTCCACCACTCCCTGAACCAGCTCGCTAAAGCGGTGGCGAGCACCAGGTCGTCGTGCGCATCCTCCCGCCAGTGAGAGTAGGAGTCGTGGGCAGTCCGAGGGTCGATCTTCACCCGAAAGTTCAGCAACTCCCGCTTGAGCGTTGCGGCCTCCGGCAGAGAGGCCGATATCTTCAAGCGCCTGTTCTGGAAGAGCACCTGCACCGCCGAGACCAGATCCCTCTTGGGTACCCGGTAGTCGTGGCGGTAGAAATCCTCACCCACCTCGGAGCCGCCGTGGATGGCCACCGAAACAGGGTTCAGCCCGGCGTGCACGAACATGTCGATAACCCCCGCCCCCACACCCGTGCGGTCGGCAACCAGGCAGGTGGGGAACTGACTAAGCGGCGGGGTGTGGGCGAGCTCCTTTACCCGCTCTACCACTGCCGGGTAGCGGGTGCCCAGTGGCAAGCGCTCGAGGTGCCTGACGTAGAGCGGCGGGTTAGGAGGCCTGCCGTGCTCTTCGACGTCCTCGCAAGCCTCCCAGTAGAGGTAGGGATCAAGCCCGGCGGGAGAGACCCACTCGCCCCGTGGCACGACAAGACGTCGCTCGGAGGCGGGGCCGACCCACACGGGTTCTTCGACTATCGAGATCGCGGTGTAGTCTTGGGACTGGCCTAGGTCGAGGCCGAGGTAGTAGCTAAGCGGATCGGTCACGCTCTCATTCCTTTCTGCTAGCGAACAGCGGCGCTACCTCGCCACTCAAGGCTGCCGCCACGTCCTCGTAGGAGAACACCTGATCGTCTGACTCTTCGAAAGAGCACTCGTACTCCTGGCGGTAGACCCGAGCGGGAAGTGCTCTGCGCTCCTGCTCGAGGAAGGAAGCGGGGATCCTCGGGCACGAATAGGCAGGTACCTCGTAGCGCTCCCAGCCGTGGCCTTGGCTCCACTCCTCGAAGAAGATCCCGCGCTTGCCGTAGGGGGTAGAGAGCATCATCAACGCTCCGCCTGAGACGGCGAGCATCGGCCTAACCGCGAAGTAGAGTTCGTCTGCGACCCGCGAGGCCTCGTCCACTATCAGCATAGCAGCGCCGCTGAAGCCCCAGATGGTCTTATCCGTGCCGGGCAGCGTCACTATCCGGCTACCGTTCTCAAGCTCCAGGGACAGCTTGCGCTCGGTTCGAGCGGGGACCGGGCGGTCCAGGGTGCGGTAGAAGGCGAGGACCTTGCCGAACAGCTCTTGGGACTGGCGCAAGGCCGGGGCCAAACACAGTATCAGCGAGCCGGGATGGTAGAGCGCCAGATGCAGTGCGATGAGGGCTGCCATCGTGGACTTCCCACTCTGTCGGCAGCAGTTGAGAAGCACCCTGTCCGATGTGGAGCGCAGCAGGTCCTCTTGCCAAGGATCTGGCTCCAAGCCCAGTGCACGGGCGAACGAGACGCGGTCTAAGGCGAGCTTGAGATCCTCGGCTAGGCTAACCATTACCAGCACTCTCCAAGGCCCTCAGAACGGCTCTGTGCGCCGCTGGGTGAGATTCTAGGGCCCCGACTATCACCGCCCTAAGTTCTAGCCATTCTGGGGAGATGTTCAGGTTCACCACGGGGCGCTCGTCCAGCTCCCCTGCGAGCTTGCCCAGCAGCTCCAGGTTCCCCCGAGCCTGAGAGATCGCGGCCAGGGCAGTTCTCAAGTCTCCGGCCTTCTCTGCATGCGCCAGGATGTCGAGAGCATGAGCCTGCAAGTTCCTTACTTGTTCCAGCAGATCGTCCGCCCTTACTGCCTCTTCGACCTCCTTAGCCTTCAATAGGCGGGCCGGTAGATGGTCGACCTTGTGGCCGTACACCGCACTCTCCGAGAGTCCACACTGCTTCGCTACGCTCCGGTACGGTGCTCCGGTAACTAAGGCCTCATCGATACTGTGCCTTTTGGGGTGGTCGCACACGGTGCATCGCCTTGGCATAGAGCTAGCCTTCTCCCCAGCTATCGGACTCGCTGTTGATGCTCCTACTTGCCACGCCTCTGATGTTCCTTCGCTACCCACTCTTTGACGCTCTTCTCGTACCATATCGGTCCCATAGCAAGCTGGCGGTTGGGGCGAGGTATGCGGCGGAAGTTCCTCCTCGAGAGGTAGGCGAGGACTGTGTCGCGCTTGAACCCCAACCGTCTGCCCAGAGCCGTGGCGTCAAGGACCTCGTAATCCTCGGGTACGTCTATGCGGTTTAGATCGGCCTCCTTCACCATAACCGGCATCATACAGAGATTATAGACACGCTCAGTGAAGATATCAATAATTTATTGATATCTAAGAGCCCTCAGCGTACACAAGGGTAAGGCGAAGAACGATTCCCTGACGTAGTTGTATGGGGCTGAGGAGGGCGTGGGGATTCTCCGAATACGCTAACCGACGGGGTGACAAAAGTGCCAAAAGGTTGCTCTGAGGGCTTCTGTCACTTTTGGCACCTCGTCACCTTAGGTTTTTCGAAGAACACACGACCACATACTCAAAGCCTCAAGAAAGGACGTCACCGCTTGCTGCCTGAGGCTGAGTCGGCATCCTCCAAACGTACGGGATGTTAAGCTTCCCTGATGTCCTATGGGCACCGCTGGTATGATGGTGACCTTTGCGCCGAGCGACGCGATCTGGGCGGCAGTTTAGTCCTGTGCCGAGCGGCCAAGGAAGACGCCGAGGCCGTAGCGCTGTTCAACGCGAGGGTACACGATTCTATTGGCGAGCCCTTCGAGCAGCGGGAACCCCACCAGGAGATTGCGGCCTGCACGCGCGATCTGATGTCCGGAACCCATCCCACCTGTGCTGTTACTGACTTCACCGTGGTGGAGGATGTGCAGACCGGCTCCGTCGTCTCCTCAATGTGTCTCATCCCACAGAGGTGGTCTTACGAAGGCGTGGAGTTTGGTGCTGGACTGCCCGAATTTGTCGGCACCCACCCGGATTACCGCAGGCGCGGTCTGGTGAGAGAACAGTTCGAAACGATCCACCGTTGGAGCTCTAAGCGCGGCCATCTCATGCAAGCCATCGGCGGGATACCTTACTATTACCGCCAGTTCGGCTACGAGATGGCGGTTTCGATGGGCGCCGGGCGCCGGATCTATGCCGCGGAGGTGCCAGCCCATAGCGACAAGGACGATGCACACGCTCGATCCTTCCGGCTACGTTTCGCTGAAACCTCAGATGCACCGTTTCTGTCCCGCCTGGACCGGCAGGCGAGCGAGCGTTATCTGCTTACTTGCACCCGCGACGAGCTGCTCTGGCGCTACGAGGTAGCAGGGCGTAACCCACAGAGCGACGAATCACTGGAGATCAGGATCGTGGAGGATTCAGAGGAGGGGCCTGTCGGATACCTCTGCTGCCAGCGTAATCTCGACGAAGGATCGCTGCGAGTGACCGGCTACGAACTCGTGGGCGGTCTCTCTTGGCTGGAGGTTACCCCCGTAGTGCTCGGCAAACTGAAGGAGATCGGCCAAGAACACGCCGCCTCCTCCCAGGAGCAACTAACGTCCCTGGTCTTCGAACTAGGCGAGCACCATCCCTTCTACGAGTCACTCCCGGAACGACTTTTGCACCGGCTGCCGCCCGACGATCGCCGCGACCATTACGCCTTTTACGTGCGCGTGCCAGATCTCCCTGAGTTTCTGCGCGCAATAGTGCCTGTGCTCGAACGACGGCTGGCAAATTCGGTGGCCGCCGGCCACACAGGCAGGCTACAGGTAAGTTTTTACGGGGATGGTCTGCACCTGCAACTGGAGCGTGGGCGGATGAAGGCGATAGAGGGTTGGAGCCAGAACGAAGGTGAGTCAGGCGACGCAGCTTTTCCGAACTTGACATTCCTGCAGCTTCTCTTTGGACACCGATCGGTAGAGGAACTCGACTACGCCTTCGCCGATTGCTTACCGGGTAGTGGAGACGCCCGAGTCTTGCTGAAAACGCTGTTCCCCAAGAGCCCGTCTGACCTGTGGCCAATTTGGTAAGGTTCCGTACTCACGAGACGCCGAGTGTAAAGTAGACGATGAGCTCGTATGACGCAGGTTAGATGGTCTGGGCTTGCTCATCCACCCAACTGAGTAGAAGAATTTCTAGGGTCATGTAAAAGGAACGTCGACCCCAACACCGGACCTATACAGGCTGAATAGTATGCTCGCGATGGCGGCCACCAGGACGACCGGCGGTTCTCGATGGAAAGGCGAAGTTGTTTGCGGACCAACCCATCAGCGTCGAGCGATGATCTCGTAGACGTTGCCGTCGGGCCCACGGAAGTGGGTCCAAGCAGCACCTTTCGTACGCTGGACAGGAGTCAGGAACTCTACGTCCTCGGCCTCCATCCTTGCGCGCGCCTCGTCAACGTCATCCACCTGGAAGCCCACGACGGGGCCGGTAGTGAAGAATGCGTGGAACTCCTCCTCGGGACGCCACACCTCCATCTCGGTGCCATCTGGGAACCTGAAGCCGACCACGTTGTGCTCGTGCCGGGTCACCTCCAAGCCCATCACGTCCCTGAAGAACTGCGCTGTCTCCTCGAACCTCTCTGTGCGAATGCCCAGCCACCTCAGGCCCTTGACTTCCATCGCGATAGCGTCCTCCGTGTTCGCTGTGCACAGAAGTGTCACACGGTTCTTTCCCACCCGATATTGTCCCACGAGTCAGAGCCTAACGAGTCCATGGGCTCGCCGGAGGAGGTGTAACGGGGATCCCGAACGACAGGGTTCTGCGGCCTAAACCCTCCAGTCGACGAAGGTTCGTAGGTTACTAGGGCTCCTTTCGTGAAGCACCTCTTCTCGGCCAGGAGGGGCTTTCTAGCTACTCCATCTCCCCTAGTTCATCTAGGATTCATTCCCGACTCATCGTCGTTTGCTTTCGTGAGTGGCGTGCGCTCGGATACGGAGGCGAGGGACGTCGGTGGAGTGTTAAGCCCGTTCGTGGGAAGGAAAGAAACGATGAACCGTCGCATGAAGGGCACGCCAAAACTATGCGTATCGGGTTGCGCGACGCACCAGATCACCCGTTAGAATAGGGGTCGGTGGGCGCACGAGCGCCGCGAGAAAGGCAACCCCGCCGCGAGTCGGGTGAACGCAAAGCCACGGGTCTCCTAAGGAAGGGAGGCGGCCGGGCTACCGAACGGACAGGATGATGCACGCCGAAGCAGCCAACACTCCTTCACAGAAGCGCCGCCGCTCCTCCGAGAATTCCCTCCCAATCCGCGTGCGTCTCTTGGGAGGTTTTAGCGTTTGGGTCGGGTCGCGCGCCGTAAGCGAGGGAGCGTGGCGCCTGAGGAAGGCCAAGAGCCTGGTGAAGCTGCTTTCCCTCTCCCCTGGGCACGCCCTGCATCGCGAACAACTCATGGACCTGCTGTGGCCCGAGTTGGGCAAGACGGCGGCTACCAACAACCTTAGGGGTGCGCTTCACGCCGCCCGCAGAGCTCTCGCCCCGGGTGACCCTGTTGCGGCCTCCCGTTACCTGGCTTCCAAGGAGGAGCGGATTGCGCTGTGTCCAGAGGTGGAACTCTGGGTGGATGTCGAGGCCTTCGAGGAGAGGGTAGCAATAGCCCGCCGCGGTAGGGAGCCCGCAGCTTACCGGGCAGCACTGGATCTGTACACCGGTGAGCTACTTCCGGAGGACCGTTATGAGGAGTGGGCCGAGGGCCGCAGGGAGGAGCTGCGAAATACCTACCTGGCGTTGCGCATCGAGCTGGCCGAAGTATACGAGGAGCGTGGGGAGTTCGGCTCGGCTATCGAGGCGCTGGGGAAGGCGGTGGTGGAAGAACCCGCGCATGAGGAGGCGCACGTAGGCCTCATGCGCCTGTACGCTCTATCCGGGCGGAAGGAGGAGGCTATAAGGCAGTTCGAGCGGCTCTCGGAGGCGCTCGCTAGGGAGCTGGGCACCGAACCCGGCGCTACTGCCCGCTCCTTGAAGGAGGAGATCGCGCTCGAGAGGTTCCCGCGGGCCTCCACCCCGCTCGCCGGTCCACCCCCGGAGGAGCCCGCGGACATCGGCATGCATAACCTGCCCGCACCGAGGACCAGCTTCGTCGGTCGGGAGCACGAAATGGTTGAGGTCAAACGCGCCTTGGCCATGACGGGACTCCTGACCCTCACGGGGGCGGGCGGATCGGGCAAGACGCGGCTCGCCCTTGAGGCAGCACGTGACCTCATCGGGGCGTACCCGGACGGGGTATGGCTGGTGGAGCTAGCCCCTCTCTCGGAGGAGACGCTGGTGCCCCAGGCGGTAGCCGGGGTTTTGGGGGTACGGGAACGACCCGGCCAACCCCTTACCGACACGCTCGTCGAAACGTTGCGCCCCAAGACAATGCTGCTCGTCTTGGACAACTGCGAGCACCTCGTGGAGGCCGCTGCGCGTCTGGTGGCGTTGCTGCTAGAGTCTTGCCCGCGGCTCAGGATCATGGCCACCGGCCGGGAAGCCCTGAGGCTAATGGGCGAGGTCGTCTGGCCGGTGCCGCTCCTCTCGGTGCCTGAGGTGGGGCGCCCGCCGACGGTAGGGGAGCTGGAGGGCTACGCGTCGGTGCGGTTGTTTGTCGAACGGGCCCGCGAGCGCGACCCCGCCTTCGCGCTGACGTCCGAGAACGCGCAAGCTGTGGCGGAGATCTGTGCCCGGCTGGAGGGGCTCCCTTTGGCCATAGAGCTTGCCGCAGTACGGATAAAGCTACTCCCCCCGCAAGCGATGCTGTCCCGCCTTGGCAACCGCTTCAAACTGCTCACCGGGGGACCGCGAGACTTCTCCGAGAGGCAAAGGACCCTCAGGAGCACCATCGAGTGGAGCTACGAGCTGCTCGGCGAGGGAGAGAAGGTGCTCTTCGCTAGGTTCGCAGTCTTCTCTGGGCGACGCACACTGGAGGCCATCGAGGCGGTATGCGACGCGCAAGGAGATCTTCCCGTGGACGTGCTCGATGGCGCCTCCTCGCTACTAGACAAGAGCCTCCTGTACCAAGAGGAAGGATTCGACGGAGAGCCGAGCTTCGTGATGCTCGAGACCATCCACGAGTTCGCGCTAGAGAAGCTCGAAGAGAGCAGTGACGCAGAAGCCATAAAGCGTGCCCACGCAGAGTACTTCTTGGCTCTGGCGGAAGAAGCCGAGCCGGGGCTGTGGGGAGCAGAGGATGCGGCGTGGTTGGACAAACTAGAAAAAGAGCACGACAACATGAGGGCAGCGCTCTCTTGGACGATAGAGTATGAAGAGGCCGAGCTTGCCCTGAGACTAGGCGCAGCGTTGCGGTGGTTCTGGTACATGGAAGGCTACTACGGTGAGGGTAGGAGGTGGCTCGAGGCAGCGCTGGGCAAGGACTGGGGGGTGGCAGCGGAGGCGCGGGCCAGGGCTCTGGAGGGGGTGGGCTGGCTGGCGTCGAATCAGGGTGACCTTGATCGGGCACAGGCCGCTGCCGAAGAGGGGCTGAAGCTGAGCACTGAAGCAGCACTGGGAGACGTAGTCGCGACCGAACTCCAGAACGTGCTCGGGGAAGTTGCATGGGAACGGGGTGACTACGAGCGGGCGAAGGAGCTGTTTGAAGAAAGTTTGGCATTCTACCGGGAAGCCAGGGACATTAGAGGCGTCGCGTGGTCCCTGGGCAACCTGGCCAACGTGTCGAGCGACCGAGGTAACTACGAACAGGCGAAGGAACTCTACGAGGAAGGCCTGGCCCTGTCTAGGGAGTTAGGCGGCGCGGAATTGCTCGGCGCTTACTTGATCAGCCTGGGCTACGAATTCCTGCTCGAAGGTAATCCGGAAAGAGCTACTTCGCTAAACGAGGAGGCTGTGGCGCTGTATCGCAAGCGGGGGCGCAGGGGCGGTCTTCAGTACGCCCTCGACAACCTAGGGTGGGCAGCGCTCCGGCAGGGGAAACACGAGCGGGCCAAGACCCTGCACGAAGAGAGCCTAGTGCTGTGCCGCGAGTTGGGCGATAAGCTGATTGCCACCGAGAGTCTCGAAGGGTTAGCGTGCTATGCAGAGGCCAAAGGAGAGGCTGAGCGGGCGACGAGGCTGTTCGGGGCGGCAGAGGCGCTGCGCGAGGCGGTTAGCTACCATCAGAGGCCCAGAGACCACTCTCTGCGGGAGCCGTATCTAGCGGCCGCCCGCTCCCGGGTAGGCGAGGTAGTGTGGGAAGCGGCGTTCGCCGAGAGGCAGACGATGACGTTCGAGGAGGCCGTAGAGTACGCTCTCTCACAAGAGGAGACCGCTACACCTCCATCTCCCGCGCCGGAGCGGGGCTCAGCCGACGAGCCACCTGCCCTGACCCGCCGCGAGGAAGAGGTGGCGGAGCTGGTGGCTCGGGGCCTCACCAACCGCCGCATCGCCGAAGAACTCTTCCTCTCGGAGCGCACCGTCCACAGCCACGTCTCAAGCGTCCTTAAGAAGCTGAGCGTCGCCTCACGCGAGCAGGTAGCCGCCAAGATAGCCGAGCGGCAACCGCTCAACACCGACTAAAGACCTTAAGAACACAGAGTATCAAGCCGTCGGCTTTCGGGCCGATCGCCGACTGGGGCGAGATTCTTGGGATGCCCCCTGCGACTAAGCCGAAGGCCCACACCTTCGCCAAGGCTGCCGAGAAGTGCCACAAGCGATGCTCACAATGGGCGCCCATAAATATGGGCATACCCATACCCTCCCTGCTAACGCCCCGCTAACGGCCGCCCGTTACGCTGCCTGCATGAGGTGTACGAAAGAGGACACCAACGACAAGGAAGGACACAGAGCACATGGACCGTTACTACGACCTCAACTCCGCGAGCCGGATGTACCGTGAGGAGAGGCTCAGAGAAGTGCGAAAGCAGCACCTGGTCGAGCAGGCGAGCAGGAATCGCAGGCCGCTCTTCTCCAGGCTAGGTAACGTCGGCTCCATACTAAGCGGCGTTCTGAGCGCGCTCAAGTGGTAAGTGGGCAAGAGATTTGGGGGGCCGCTCTGGCGACTTCCTTCCGAACGACAAAGCAAGCAGAAAAGGGATGATCTCAAGTGGTTAGGGTTTCGATCGAAGTACGTAGCGGAGCTGCCCGCTTCAGGGTTGGGATCCAAGCCTCCAGCATCCAAAGAGCCGTAGGCCTGGCCAAGGGTTTGTACTCAGCTAGCGACGTCAGAGTCATCTTCCCCATCGACCCTGAGGGTTTCTTCATCGACGATCCCTTCGCTAAAGAAGGATTAGTCGAGAGAGACATGCCTCAGGAGGCGCAGTCAGTGGCCTAAGAGAAGAGCTCTCGACACAACTGCGTCGAGGATCGCAAGAAGACGAACAAAGGAAGGACACAGAGCACATGGACCGTTACTACGACATCGACCCCTCCAATAGGAGGTACAGCGAGGAGGAGTTGAAGGAGGTTCGAGAGCGGTACCTCGTCAAGCAGGAGGCAGAAGCACAGGACGGCTCGCGCAGCGGGGAAGGGTGCTTCGGCTCGGCCTGGAGAGCGATGCTGTCGCAGCTGAGGAAAACGCAGCCTAGCGGAAGACGAGGTTAGCACCATGAGACCCAAGCTTCCGGGTGCAACGGCAGAGCGAGCCAAAGGAGAAAAAGCAATGTATAGAGAGCAAGAGCTTGATTCCCTGTTGAGCAGCATCGCCCGAGGCGGTGGGCTTACCGCGGACGGACACGGCTTCGGACAAGAACGGACGTGCACAGGCGCCGGGCAGGCTAGGGAGGAGACGGCCATAGCAAGCCACCATAGGCGCCCGGACATCGAGGGCCGTCTTGAGCGCATAGAAGCCCGTCTGAAGTACGTGGGCGTGAGCCTAGCCTACATGGAGGTCTCCCGGAACTACATAGCGCTTCGCCTAGAGGACGCGGCCGACGACGTGGCCTACGCGGGAGACACAGCCCTGGCCTTCGAAGAGGTTCGCCTACTATACGCGGACCCCTACTCGGCGTCTTCCTCCGGCGACTCCGGCCTACTGGCACGGGTGGACGCCGCCTTAGAAGGCATACGTGTCCGATTGGCCGAGATAGATGCTCAGCTGGCAGAGATACGTTCGGGTCCAGCGTACAACCAAGCGGAAGTAAGCCTCTCGCACATAGACGTCGACTTGGCCGACATAGAAGTCGGCCTGGTGAGGATAGGTGCCAGCATAGCCCATGCAGACGCCCTTCTGTCAGAGGTCGGCGCCGGCACGGGAGCACCGACCCTGGTACGTATCGGATCCGCTCCCACACCAGCTCGCAGCCTTTATGAAAGATAGGTATTTCCTAGGTATCCCAGCTAACGACCAGCTAACGCCCGCCTTATACGCTGCCCATACAACGTAGGTGAAGAGAAGCAACACGAAGGGAGCGATCTTAGAAATGGTTAGGGTTTCGATAGAAGTGCGTAGCGGAGCAGCCCGCTTCAGGGTGGGGGTTCAGGCGTCGAGCATCCAGAGAGCCGTGAGCCTCGTTAAGGGTTTGCACTCTGCTAGCGACGTACGAGTGATCTTCCCGATCGATGCCGAGGCTTTCTTCGGCGAGGAGCCCAGCGCGCGAGCCGACCCGACCGCACGTGAGCAGCCCAAAAGGGTGGCTGCATGAGGGGACGAAGAAGTCACCTATTTCTAAGAAGAGCCACATAAACGATGCGGCAAGGAAGGGAGAACAAAAACTATGAACACTACGAGAACGAGGGAAGCAAAGCGCTCGCTATGGGAGAGGATCCTCGCCCTGCTTGAGGAAGATCTGGCCGAACGTCGCAACGGGAAGGTCTATGT
>Ga0126310_10000503_pt1 | contig 13611 bp, 14 predicted proteins | sample Plot60_FD_92540 | JGI IMG/M metagenome (GOLD analysis project Ga0126310, IMG submission 92540) | Serpentine soil microbial communities from UC McLaughlin Reserve, CA, USA - Plot60 | ecosystem: Environmental > Terrestrial > Soil > Grasslands | place: USA: UC McLaughlin Reserve, Lake County... | reverse complement strand
CCGTCCTGAGCACATCTATGGCCCGAGGGTCGGCGCGGAAGTGGAATACCTTGGGGGTGCGCGACCACGGGTGGTCGTGCTCTGTGATCGCGCACTCCAGGTTGACGATGCGCAGGTCGGCCGAATGGAGCAGCGTCAGCGTGTCGCCCCACGGCTCCTCGGGACGCGCGGCGCCGAGCCTCTCGTTGACCCCCCTGCCGAGCATCACGTCCCCGGCGAGAGCCAGCGTGGTCATTCCCGGCTCGCGCACCCGCTAGCGGAGACCTTGTTACCAGATCTGCCAGCGGCTCGGCGTCACCCGAAGGGCTACGGAGTAAGCGCGCGCGAAGCTCTCCGGTTCGAAGCCTATCCGGGCTATGCTCTCCCTGTACTTCTCGAGGTACTCACCGATCTCGTCTGCCGGCGGGACGTCCTCCAAGATCTCGGCCGCGCCCTCGGCCCGTACCACGTCTCCGCTGCGATCGTTCGCGTTGAGGTGCAGGCCCACCCGCGCGTTTTTGCCGATGTTCTTCAGCTTCTGCTTGCCCGGTTGGGAGTAGACCAGGAACGTCTCGCCGTCCCACAAAAACCAGACGGGCACAGACTGCGGCTGGCCGTCCGAGCGCACCGTGGTCAGCCAGATCACCAGCTCTCCCCTCAGCCGCCTCTCGGCGCGGGAACCCGCCTCTGTAGTGGTATCGAGCATTGGTTCTCCTTTCGCCGCTCGTTATGTAGCTTAGCGGATGGCTGGACCTTCCGCCCTAGTACAGATCACGGGCGACCGCACGTAGCGGCTCGGGCATCCGGCCGGGTCTTCCTGTGGTGAGATCCACACACGCGTGGCGCGTGTGGCCTGTGGCGAGCACCTCTCCGCCGCGCAGGACCTTGTACTCGAAGCGCAGAGAGGCCTTGCCAAGGTGCGTCAGCCCGGTGCGGAGCGTGAGCTCGTCGTCGAAGAAGGCCGCCTTGCGGTAGCGGACCAGCGCCTCCACGACTAAGATGCCGAAGCCCTCCTGCTCGAGCATCCTGTAGGAGAGGCCGGCGTCGCGCAGCCACTCGACGCGGCCCACCTCGAAGTAGGAGAGGTAGTTTGCGTTGTTGACCACCCCTTGAGCGTCGGTCTCGGAGTAGCGGACGCGGAGTTTCGTCTCGTTGAAGATTATCGGCCCGTGAACTCCGGCTTGCGGCGCTCGGCGAAGGCTCCCATGCCCTCGCGGGCGTCCTCGGTAGCGAAGAGGAGGGCGAACTGGTCGGCCTCGTACTCGAGGCCGCTCACGAGGTCGACGTCCATCGCCCTGTTCGTCGCGGCCTTCGCGTGCCTGACGGCGAGGGGACCGTTGGCGGCGATCTCGGCTGCGATCTCCCTGGCAGTCCCGAGCGCCTCTCCCTCGGGCACGAGGCGGTTGACGAGCCCTATCTCGCGCGCCTCCTCGGCGCCTATGCGGCGGCCGGTGAAGATCAACTCCTTGGCGAGCGCGGGCCCAACCAGGCGCGGCAGGCGCTGGGTGCCGCCCATACCTGGCAGTATCCCCAGAGAGACCTCGGGGAAGCCGAAGGTGGCGTTCGCTGCGGCGACCCTTACGTCGCAGGCGATAGCCACCTCGCAGCCCCCGCCGAGGGCGTAGCCGTTCACGGCTGCTATCGTGGGGACGGGGCTCCGGTCGAGGAGGGCCATAGCAGCGTGCCCTATCTCGGAGAAGCGCTTTGCCTCGAGGGGGCTCATCACGCTCATCGCGGAGATATCAGCCCCGGCCACGAACGCTCGCTCGCCCGCACCGGTCACGATGATCGCGCGTGGCCCCTCGGCCTCGAGCTCGAGAAGGGCCTGCCCGATCTCCTCCATAACCTGCAGATCCAGGGCGTTCAGCTTCTCCTGGCGATCTACGGTCAATACGGCGACGCCGTCATCGCCCTCCACTCTCACGTAATCCATCTGCCTCCCTCCGGTCGGCGCTAGTCAGCACGCTTCGGGCGCTAGTCTAGGCCTCGCTTCCAGCACGGCGCTTCGCGCTTTTCAGCACGCCGCCTTTTCAAGGCGGCTTGTCAGCATTTCAGCATCTGATTCCGGCTCGTCACCGAGCGCTCGTGAAGCAGTGCCTATCTCCGAAGCGCCTCTCAAAACAACCATTGCCTCGCCCTCCACAACCTAACCGACTGGCTGACAAGCCGTCGAGAGCAGGGAGACGGCGTGCTCTGACTAGCTGGCTGGAATTGCCTGCCTGACGTACTCTACAGCCTTTTTAGTTGGGGTTCCCGGGGTGAAGATCTCACCTACCCCGAGCTCCTTGAGCCTCTGGACGTCGTCTTTCGGGATGGTGCCTCCGCAGAAGACAAGGATGTCCCCTGCCTCGTTCTCTTCGAGAAGCTCGATGACACGGGGGACAAGGGTCATGTGGGCGCCCGAGAGTATGGAGATCCCTATGGCGTCCGCGTCCTCCTGGATGGCGGTCTCGACTACCTGCTCGGGGGTCTGGTGCAGCCCCGTGTAGATGACCTCCATGCCGGCGTCCCTGAGGGCGCGGGCTATGATCTTCGCCCCCCTATCGTGGCCGTCGAGGCCAACCTTCGCAACCACCACCCTTATCGTGCGCGCCATAGCGTCTCCCATTCTAACCGGACCCGCCGCTAGGTGGAGAAGATCTTGCCAGGGTTCATGATGCCGTTCGGGTCGGCGAGCCGCTTTATCCCGCGCATGAACGGAAGGGAGTCGCCGTGCTCCTCTCTCAGGTAAGCGGCTTTGCCGAAGCCGATGCCGTGCTCCCCGGTGCATGTGCCGCCGCGCGCGAGAGCGTAGGCCACGATCTCGGAGTTGACCCTCTCGGCCCTCGCGAGGTCCTCTTCGTCGTCGGGGTCGACGGGGAAGACGGCGTGGTAGTTGCCGTCGCCGACGTGGCCGAGGATGGCCCCGTCCAGGCCGTTGGCCCTTATGGTCCCTCTGGCCTCGCGCAGGGCATCGGGCAGGTCGGAGATCGGGACGCACACGTCGGTGGTCATCGGCTTCTTGTCGGGGTTGAGCTCCTTTATGGCGAGGGCGGCCTCGTGGCGGGCCTCCCAGAGCCTCTCCCTCCCTGCCTCGTCTTCCTCGAAGTCGAAGGCCCGCGCTCCCTCTGTCTCGGAGATGGCGCGCGCCGTCGCCACGTCGCGCTCGACGGCGGCCTCCGTACCGGAGAACTCGAGGAAGAGCGTCGGTGAGACTGCGTAGGCCGTGCCTTTAAAGGCGTTCACCGCCTCGATGGTGCGGGCGTCGACCAGCTCGAGACGCCCGATCTGCATGCCAGACCGGATCATGGCGACCGCAGCTCGTCCCGCCACCTCTATGCTCGGGAACACAGCCCGCGCCGCCAGTATTTGCTCGGGGATCGGCTGCAGGCGCAGCGTGAGCTCGGTGAACACGCCAAGGGTGCCTTCGGACCCTACAAAGAGCCCCGTGAGGTTGTAGCCGGCAGAGGACTTCATCGACATCCCGCCAGTGCGCAGGACGGTGCCGTCTGCGAGCACCGCTTCGAGGCCGAGCACCCTTTCGCGCATCGCTCCGTAGCGCACGGCGTTCGTCCCGCTCGCGTTAGTAGCAGCCATACCACCTAGAGAGGCATCCCATCCTGGATCCACCGGAAAGAAGAGGCCGTGCTCCTTCAGGCGCTCATTGAGTTTGCCGTGTGTAACGCCGGGTTGGACACGGGCTACGAAGTCATCGGGACGGATCTCGAGGATCTCGTCCATCATGCCAAGGTCGAGGCTGATACCGCCCCGCACCGGGATGGTGTGCCCCTCCAGGCTGCTCCCCTGCCCGAAAGGGACGACCGGCACGCCGCGCCCGTCGGCGAAGCGCAGGATCTCGACGACCTCCTCGCGGCTAGCCGGGAAGACTACGGCGTCAGGGGCGCTCGGCGGGAGGTAAGTGAAGAAGGCAAGCCCGTGACGCTCTATCTCCTCGCCATCGGTCATGATTCTGCCCTCGTCCGGGACTATGCTCCTTAGCTCCGAGAGCAGATCCACGATGCCTCCCTGCGTTTCGTCGGGTTGTGCCGGCAGTCAGTCATCTCCGCCTGAGCTCTCTCAGGTTGTCCCACAGGACGTAGAGGCCAAGGATCAGCACCGCGGCGACCACCATATGCCAGAAGAACTCGTAGAGGAGGATAAGCGCTGCGACCACGGCAAGCCCGATGTTGACGCTGGCGACCAGGTTGACGAGCCTCCCCCTGAAACCGGCCTCGACGAACGCGAATAGGGCGATGCTGAAGACGAGCATGGAGATAAGGTGCTCTCGCTCGAAGATAGCTATAGCGACGAAGCTTATTAGCATCAGGCTCACGCTCGCTGCGGCCCAGGTCTCGGCCACGCGGCTCATCCTCAGCTCGGTCTCCGAGGCCGGCTGGTGGGCGCGGGTTATGTGGGCCCTGGGCGATTCGCGCTCGCCAGCCCTCAAGCGGTCGGCGTAATCCTTTAGCGATCCCGAGACGGCCCCGTCCGTAGCCAGCTGCGCCCTCAGCCGGTCTATCTCCTTGGAGAGCTCCCAAACGCGCCTGGTCTCGGCCTTGTAGTGCGCGTCCAGGTGGGACCTGTCACGCATGGCCGCTACCTCGACGCCGAGCCTCTTGAGCTGCAGGCTCTTGCTCTCGATCTCATCCTGTAGCGCCGAGCAGCGCCGCTCGAGGTCCTCGTGCCGCTCGAGGACAATCTCCAGCACCTCGTCCGAGGGGGGCACCTTGTCCAGGCCAGCCCATCCGACGGGGTCGTACCAGGCGCGTCTGATGCTCTTGTCGCGGTTGTACATCGGCCCCGCGGGAGCGTTCTCGCCCTCGAAGGGATCTCGCGCGTAGAGACCCCAGAGCCCGCGGTAGCCCGCAACCCAGGCAGGGGGTGGGTCCTGCATTAGCCTGGGAGGGCTCCACTCCCTGTCTTCTCCCTGCCCCGTAGCCAGACCGTCTCCACGGGCGTAGTCGACAAAGGGGATGCGGAGGTGGCTCGAGGTTACATCCTCATCGTCGACCCCCGCGTACTGTCCCAGCCTCTTTCTCCAGAAGTTCCGCATCGCGCCGGCGGCTCCGGCGAGGCGGGCGGGCAAGGGCAGGGTCAGCTCGGTGAGGTACTCGCCAGGGGCGTAGTAGCTCGCGTGGGAGCCGGCCCCTACGTAGATAACGGGGTGCTCTCCTACCTTCTCGACCTCGGGGTCGTCCCAGCGGCGGCGCAGGTTGTCCCCCGTGTAGTCGTGGGCGGCGTAGGCTACCCACTCCTGCTTCACCTCGCTCCCCTCGGACTCGGAGAGGTAGACGAAGGCCGTCTCCCAGTCGGCTTCGTGGTCGTTGGCGCCGAAGAAGCCGCTCCTCCAGTCGTTGAAAGGGTAGAACATCCAGTATTGCAGGACTACCCAGCCATCCTGGCGGACGACCCTGCCGTGGTAGCTGTGGTGCTCGCGCTCGGCCATGATCCGCTCGTAGGCGACCGAGGCGGCCGCGGCCGACTCCCCCGGCACCCGCCCCCTTGCCAGGAGAGTAATAGAGTAGAGGGCGTCGACGAAGCGCGAGACGTAACCGACGCGGGCCAGACGCCCCCTTCCCGCGCGGAAGGCCTCCCTCGACTCCCTCAGCCCCCTGGCCGCGCGCCTCCTGAAGACGTTGAAGCGCGCGCCGCGGGTGCCTGGCCTCTTGAGGTCATCGAGGTCGGTGAACTTGAGGAAGTGCACCGCTCCCGACTCGTCGAGGGGCTGCTGAGCGATGCTCTCCAGGGTCAGCTTCCCGCCCTGCACGACGCAGACTGCCTCCTCGCCCGGCCGCTGGACCCAGAGGCTGCAGGCCCTGACGTAAGGCTCTACGTCCATGGGGTAGAACCGGTCCCCTTTAGTCGAGCGGATGACGGGCTCGAAACGTCGCAGTAGGGCCTCTGCGTCGGGGTGCCCCGCGCTCACGCGGCGCCGCTCCTCGGCCTGACTCTGGATAGGCCGCGCCTGGGGTAGAAGATCGTCCGCACGTCCTGTGAGTTCAGGTAGAGGATCATCACCACGCAGTAGGCCATGATGGGGTAGACGTACCAGGGCTGGAACTCCGTGTAGAGCCACAGACAGACCCCGAGGCTCAACCCCTGCCCGATCGCGGCCAGAAGCCATCCCCTGCGGCGTAGCAAAAGGAAGCTCAGAGCGGAGAGGAACGTCATGACGGCGGGCGGAACGAAGAGGGCGAAGACCAGCACCTCGACGGTCTGCTGCGAGAGCGATGTCTCTGCCTCAACGCTCTGCCAGTCCACCCGCGAGAGCTCGTAGGCGCCGATGCCGGCGAGCAAGACCACCTCCAGGATCAGGAGCAGCCCGATCACCCTCACAGGCCTGTAGGAGATGTTGGCTGGTCCCGCCATTGTCGCCGGGCGAGCGGTCCCCTACTCGGCCTCGACGGGGTTGGTCAGGGTGCCGAGACCCTCGATCTCGATGCTCACCTCGTCGCCAGGCTTCATCCAGAGCTGCGGGTCGCGGGCCATCCCCACCCCTGGCGGGGTGCCCGTGATGATGATGTCGCCGGGCTCGAGCGTCATCCCCTGGCTCAGGAAAGAGACGATCTCAGCTACGGAGAAGATCATCGTCGAGGTAGTGCCGTCCTGGACTACCTCGCCGTTGAGGATGGCGCGGATGTAGAGGTTCTGCGGGTCGGGGACCTCGTCACGGGTAGCCACGTAAGGCCCCAGAGGCAAGAAGGTGTCTATGGACTTGCTCCGCGTCCACTGCCCGCCCTCCGAGAACTGCAGGTCGCGCGCAGAGACGTCGTTTGAGTTCGTGTAACCGAAGACGTACTCGAGAGCCTCCGACTCAGGGACGTTGCGCGCCCTGCGACCTACCACTACCGCGAGCTCCGCCTCGTAGTCGATCTGCTCGGCTATGGGGGGTATGCGGATCGCCTCCCCATTACCGATTATGGTGTTGGGGTACTTGGCGAAGACGACGGGCTTATCGGGGATCTCCGCGCCCGTCTCCGCAGCGTGATCCTCGTAGTTGAGCCCTATCGCCACGATCTTGCCAGGACGCGCTATGGGGGCGTGGAGGCTCACCTCATCGAGCGCCACGGCCTCCCCGCCCGGCTGCCTCTCCGCGCCGCGCCCATGCTCGATGTAGTCGAGCAACCTGGCTCCTCCGAGGGACCTCACCTCGTCGCCCTCGATGTACCCCACCTTGGGCTCCCTTTCGCCCGTCGAAAACGTGACCAGCTTCAAAGCGTCTCCTCTCCCAGAGCTCCAAGAAACCGCGAAAAACATCTTAACAGCAACGGCGGTTCCCGGTAGTCAGGGTTGCAGGCGCTCCCGCCTCCACTGGCCATCCGAGCGGCGATATACCAGGCGGTCGTGCAGGCGGTTCTCGCGCCCCTGCCAGAACTCGATGGTCTCCGGCTCGACCCTGTAGCCGCCCCAGAAGGGAGGGCGCGGCACATCGTGGCCCTCGTAGTTGGCCTCGAGCTCGCGCAGCCGTTGTTCGAGAACGCCCCTGTCGCTTACCGGCCTGCTCTGCTCGGAGGCCCAGGCACCGAGCTGGCTGCCCCTCGGCCTCCCTGCGAAGTAGGCGTCGGATTCTGCGTCAGGGAGGCGCGAGACGCCTCCCTCTACCCTTACCTGCCGGCGGAGCTCGCCCCAGTAGAGGACGAGGGCCGCGCGGGGGTTCGCTTCGAGCTCCTCCGCTTTGCGGCCCTCGTAGTTGGTGTAGAAGACGAAGCCCCGCTCATCGAAGCCCTTGAGAAGGACCATGCGCGCCGAGGGGCTACCGCCGGGGGTGGCGGTGGCGAGGGTCATGGCGTTTGGCTCGTGCAGTTCCGCAGCGAGGGCCTCCTCGAACCACCCCCTGAACTGCTCTATGGGATCGGGGTCTGACTCCCTGAGCCCCGAGCCGGTGTACTCTTCTCTGAGACGGGCCAGGCGGTCCAAAGCTCACCAGCCCATGGTGCCAGGTCCACCCTTGAAAGGACCTGATATCTCGGGGGTGATCCAACCCCCATAGTAGTCCCCCTGCTGCGCCCGCGCCGTCTCGCCGCCGACCAAGCAGGCGTCCATCCTGGAGGGATAGAAGGCCACGTAGTCCTTGATAGCCTTGAAGGGTGGCGTGGGATCCGGATAGAACCACGCTGCCCGCGGCTCTTCCAGTTCGTCGGTGACGACGTCATAGTAACGCGCCTGCCCCTTCCATTCGCAGAACGAGCCCCCTCTCGACGTCCTCAGGTGCTCCACCCTCACGTCCTCGGGAGGGATGTAGTAGACCGGCGGGTGGCTGGTCTCGAGCACCCGCTTCGCGCGGCTGGTGTCCGCGAGCGTCACCCCGCCGAAGACCACTCTGATGCGCTTCTCCGACTCCTCGAGCCGCGGCGGACGCGGGTAGTCCCACACGGACTCCCGGTCCGGGCCTGGCTCTACGCCGCTGCGGTTCACCGTGCGCCTCCTCTTCTCCTCGCTCGACGCAGATTATATGATCGTCGCGCGAGGTGATGCCTGGCTCGCCGACCGCCAGAACCTTCGTCGCCAGGCTGGTTCTCCCGGTCTCAGTATCGTCCACCCCACCCTCTTCCCTGTAGATGCGGAAGGCTTTTAGCCTTCCGCAATCCGCGCTTGTAAGCACGCTCGAGCCTATCGGCTCTCGCTTTCAGCCATCAGCCAGATTAGAGCAAGCTGATAGCTGATAGCTGAGGGCGCGGTTTGCAATAAGGTTCAACCTCTTTGCAAACCGCTCTAGTCCCTGAACTCCCTGTCGAGGCAGGCGTCGGCCTCGATCTCGACCAGTATCTCCGGCGCTATCAGGCGCCGCACCTCGACCATGCTAGTGGCAGGCCTTATCTCTCCGAAGAACTCGCCGTGGGCGGCCCCGATCTTCTCCCAGTCCTCGATGTTCACCGCGTAGATCCTGGTCCTCACCACGTCGGAGAGCCCTGCCCCCACGGCCTGAAGCGCGACCTTGATGTTGCCCAGAGCCTGGATGGTTTGCGCGTAGGGGTCTCCCACGCCTACGAAACCTCCGCTCCCGTCGGTAGCCGTGGTACCCGACACGTAGACGAACGGTCCACGGCGAACCGCCCTCGAGTAACCCACCGTTCGCTCCCACGCCGTGCCGCTGGTTACGTTCTCTCGCCTCATGCAATCCCCCCGGACGAAAGGCATCCCGCGGCACATTCTACCGCCGTTGTGCCCGCTTGATAGAAGATTCTCTCGCTCTAGCGCAAGGTTGAACACGAGGGGTTCGTTCATGAGGGGCTCTATGAACTGCTCCTTGCTCCACTGCCCGTGTCTTGTGCGGTGAGTGACCCCGGCCCTGGGTCCAGGGCGACGGTCTCTACGTTGGCCAGGTGACCCAGAAGGAGCGAGACCAGCTCGCCCGTGGTCGTCTCCCTGACTCCCCAACCGCCGCCGAGACCACAGCCAAGCAGAAACCCCTGGGCCGTCCGATCCGAGCCGAAGATGAGGAGCGCCTCTCCGCGTGGCGCAGCGGCGACGGCAAACAGCTCTAGCCTGTTGTGCTCGTGGCGTGAGATCAGGTACCCCAGGGGGCGCCCGCGGGGAGCCGGTTCCCCTCGCGCTTCAACCATAGTTCGTTCCGACGCGCGAGAAGGGTTCGCGCCGCAGGCGGCACACCATATCGCAGGAACTCTCGTGCACCTCGTAATTGCTCTCGCTCGCGTTCGCTCACCCGCGCCGCCTACCGGCGAGCCCTCTCCTCGGGCCGTTCGTAGCCGGCGGCGACCCTTGCCGGGTTCACCGCACGCTGTAGCTCCCATCCTAGCCGACAGGAACATCGAGGGCGCGTCCTTGGGTCAAATTACCCGGAGAGGCCCAGCTTCGGCAGATAAGCTAATATGGGGGCCCCTATGTCGGAGCACGGATGGCGCGGACGTGAGCTTAACGGATGAACCCGGGAAGACCCGTCGCCTTGACGTCGTGCTCGAGAGCGAGGAGCTCTACCGGCTCCTGATCGAGCACTCCACCGATATGATCTCCAAGCACACGCCCGGGGGCGTATACACCTACGCCTCCCCCGCCTGCTACCCCCTGCTCGGCTACGACCCCGAAGACCTCGTCGGGCGCGACGCCTACGAGTTATTCCACCCTGACGACCTCGAGGTGGTGCAGGAAACCCATTCGACGATACTCGAACGCCCCGGCACCTACGCGGTCTGCTACCGCATCAGGCGCAAGGACGGCTCCTACGCCTGGTTCGAGACCACCAGCCGGACGGTCAGGAACCCCGTGACGGACGATGTCATGGAGATAATAGCCGTCTCGCGCGACGTGACAGAGCGCACGAAGGCAGAGGAGCGGGTGCTGTTCCAGGCTCACCTGCTCGAGCAGGTACAGGCCGCCGTCATCGCTACAGACATGCGGGGCACCGTCACCCACTGGAACGAGCACGCCGAGAGGCTCTATGGCTGGACCCGCGAGGAGGCCCTTGGCCGCAACGTCGCGGAGCTGACCGTCGACCCCGCCGAGGCCGAGCTCGCAGGGGAGATCATGGAACGGGTACAGTCAGGCGAGGCGTGGGAGGGCGAGTTCTCCGTAAGGCGCAAAGACGGCTCGAGCTTCCCTGCTTACGTCACCGATTCCCTGATCCGCGACGCCGCAGGACGCGGGGTCGGGATAGTCGGCGTCTCGACGGACATAACCGAGCGCAAGCGGGCCGAGCAGGCCCTGCGTGAGATCAGGGAGGCCGAACGCCGCAGGATAGCGCGAGACCTGCACGACGTTGTACTGCAAGATCTGGCCGGTGCCCTGCAGGGTTTACAGGCCACGCTGGTCGAATCTGAGAACTCGAGACCAGGCATAGACCTGGAGCGGGAGATAGCCGCCCTCAGGAGGGCGGTAGGGGGCTTGCGAAACGCCATCTACGATCTGCGCCCCGAGAAGGAACAGCCGTTCGTGAGGGCCGTAGAGTCACTGGTCGAGCTCAACCGCCAGCTCGCGCCCGACCGCGAGATCACGCTAGCGGTAGGCGAGGGCTTCCCCGAGGACCTTCCTGACGACTCAAGGGTGGGGCTGCTGCGCGTCCTGCAGGAGGCCCTCGTCAACACCCGCCGCCACTCCGGCGCCGGGAGCGTCGAGGTGATCCTCTCAACGAGCGGGCGCCGGCTGCTGGCCGAGGTCGCAGACGACGGGGAGGGCTTCGATCCGGCGTCGGCCGGCGAGGGTCTTGGCGTCTCCGGGATGCGCGAGCGCGCGTCCGCGCTAGGGGGGAGGCTGGAGATAGATAGCGCGCCGGGCGAGGGAACCTCGGTGAGGGTGAAGGCCCCGCTCTAGCGAGGTTCCAGCTCCTCGACGTCCACGAGGCCATGCCGGATCGCGTAGATGACGGCCTGGGTCCTGTCGAAGATGTGGAGCTTCTTGTAGATATTGGAGGCGTGGTTGCGCACCGTCTTCTCCGAGATGCCAAGAGACCAGGCTATCTCCTTGTTGCTCTTTCCCCTGGCGAGGACTTTGATCACCTCGAGCTCCCGCTCGGTCAGGTGCGGGGCGATCTCTGCCTCCGTGCGGATGCCCTCGAAGGTGTTGAGCATCTTCATTGTGATGTCCTGGGACATGATGGTATCCCCCGAGTACACGGTCCTGATTGCGCGCGTCAGGTCTTCCGGGGTGCAGTCCTTGAGGATGTAGCCCTGGGCACCCGCCTCGATGCCCTGGAAGACGTGCGCGTCGTCGGTGTGGACCGTCAGGATCACCACCCGCGTCCTCGGCAGGAGGCTGAGGATCCTGCGCGTCGCGCTGACCCCGTCCATTACGGGCATGGAGAGGTCCATCAAGACCAGATGAGGCTCGACCTCGAGACACAGGGAGACAGCCTCCTCGCCGGTGTGCGCCTCCCCCACGACCTCCATGTCGGGCTGGACGTCGATGATCCTGGCCAGCCCGTTGACGAAGAGCCGCTGATCGTCGGCTATAGCCACCCTGATGGTCTCATGCTCACCCAACCGGACCTCCGCTCCGAAGACACCATTTAACCCTACCGCCAGGCCACGCACCATAGGAGCCGGAGGCCCGAGACCGTCACAGCAGACCCTGCAGCTCGAGCGTCTCCCTGAACCGGAGGCCGGCCACCGAGCCCGCCCTGTAGAGGACGGCAGGCTCCCCGACCGGCGCGCGAACCGTCTCGTAGAGACCATTCGCAAGGGAACCATACTCCATCCCCGACCACAGATGGACCCAGCGGCCAGCCGGCAGGTAGACCTCCACGGTGTCCTCGCCGGGATCCAGCACCGGCGCCACCATGAGCTCTGAGCCGACCATGAACTGGTAGTCCAGACCGTACACCTCGGGGTCGCCGGGGTAGTGCAAGAACGGGTGGCGGACGACGGGGAGCCCCGTCTCGGCGGCCTCTCTCACCAACTCTGTCCTGTACGGTCTCCAGGCGGCGTAGACCCTGGCCAAGCGGCTGAAGTGCCTGAGGGTCTCCTGGTCTGAGTAGATCTGGTGGTTCACCTCCGGCCTGTTGCCCTCGTGGGTGCGGAAGACCGCGGTGAAGGCTGCGAGCTCGGTCCAGCGCATGAGCAGCTCTCTGGAGCGGTGGTACTGTAGAAGAGGGTTGTCGATGGCCGTGTAGCCGCCGATGTCGCTGTGCTCGAGGCTATAGCCGGAGAGACCGCTCGATACAAGGCCCGTAACGGCGCTCTTGATGCCGTCGTGCTCGTCCCAGCTCACGAGCTGGTCACCTAGCCAGAACAGGGTGCTGTGCTCCGGGCTCCTCGAGTACCCCGAGCGGTTGAAGAAGACTACCTCACCGTCTTCGCCGGCCTCGCGGATGGCTTCGCGGTTGACCTCGGCCCACTCCTCAGCGTAGCGGTTGTGGTAGCTCCTCGGATCGGCGCCCGAGAAGAGTGCGGCGTCGTAGGGGAGGCCCTCGCCGAAGTCCGCCATCCACCCCGATGCGCCGTTGCCGAGCAACTCGTCCTTTATTACCCCCTTTATCCAGGTCCGCGCCTCAGGGTTCGTCAGGTCGACGAGACCGGCGGAGAAGTCGGTGGTGCGGACAAGATAAGGCTCACCATCCGTGTTCTCGACCAGATAACCGTTCCTCGCCGCCTCAGAGAAGAGGTCACGGCGGTTGTTCGCCTTATCCGCCACGTCGGCGGCGAGGAGCGGGTTGACGTAGGTCATGAGCTTGGTGTCGTTTCTCCCGAGGCTCTCCCTCAACAGGTTCCAGTCGGGGTAATGGTCTTCGTCCAGTTCCCAGTTCCACCACAGCTGCGTTCCGAAGCTCGTCTTCCTCCGTCCCACCCAGTCCTGCAGCCAGAAGGCGGCGACGGGGGTGCCGAGCGCTCCGAGCTGATCCGAGAGATCCAGGACCCTCTGCGTGCCGCCCTGCACGCCGATTACGGCGCCGCCAAGGATCCACTCCGGCAAAGGAGGCATCCTGCCGCAGTACTCTGTGTACGCCTCGATCAACTGTGGAGGGGTCTCTCCGTTCAGGATCTGACCCACCACGCGCGAGGAGAAGACCTCGACCTGTACCCGATCCTCCTCCCGCAGGTCGAACTCCGAGTACTCGTAGTTCTCGAGAAATAGGGAGCGCATCTCGCTTGTTATGTAGTGCGGCACGCTGGCGTAGCTGGTGTAAGGGCTCCCACCCGCATTGGCCTGCCAGTCCGCGGCAAGCGTCACGGGCTGCTCGCCCCTTCCCACTCCCTGCTCCTG
>Ga0126310_10000501_pt1 | contig 13627 bp, 13 predicted proteins | sample Plot60_FD_92540 | JGI IMG/M metagenome (GOLD analysis project Ga0126310, IMG submission 92540) | Serpentine soil microbial communities from UC McLaughlin Reserve, CA, USA - Plot60 | ecosystem: Environmental > Terrestrial > Soil > Grasslands | place: USA: UC McLaughlin Reserve, Lake County... | reverse complement strand
CTTCGAAGAAGAGCGGCAGTGGGCCAGAGACTTCTGGTCGGCACTTGAGCACTACCACACGAGCGTCTACGTGAACTTCATGATGGAGGAGGGTGAGGAGCGGATCCGCCAAGCCTACGGGGCCAAGAAATACGAGCGACTCACGGCGTTGAAGCGTCGCTATGACCCCGACAACCTCTTCCGCCTCAACCAGAACATTAGGCCCACCGCCACTGCATGACGACCCATATGAAGCATCCTAGCAGTAGAGGGTAGGGTCGGGGCGATCCGATCTCGGCTCTTCCCTTCGCCTCTTCACCGAAGTGACCAGAAGGTAAGGCATTCTCCGTAATCCAAGCCGTATGTAGCACGCACCTCCCACTACACTGTACGAACTGACGACACCCTAAAGGTCCGCTTCTCTGCCACGGAGGGTGAGGAGGCGGAGGTCGAGGTGGGGCTGATCTAGCGGTTGCGTGCTTGTGCCCTACTCGCGGGGCGGCGGCAAGGTAGGGGTTCTCAAGATGTTCGCCCGTAGGGCGTCCTCGGGAGTTCGTGTCAGTCACCAGCGGCTTGTTGCTCGAAAAAGTCGGCTACCCACTCGGGGTCCGGCGGTTCGAGCAGGATCTCCGCCATGTCCTCGGCATCCGGATACCCTGTGGCTAGAATCCGTCCGACCGCTCGATCCAGGGCATAGTCGCTGCGCCGAAGTGAGACGCCGCTGGCCCCGAGGAAGAGCCAGAAGGCTCCCACCGGCTTCCCCTGATAGGGCATCCCGACGCTACCAGCGTTGACCACCCTCTTGCCGCCGACGCAGCGGTCGAACTGGGCGTGGGTGTGCCCACACACTACGAGGTCTTGATCAATCCCGGCGAGGATTTCCCGGAGGCGCCCTTCGGTTGTTGCGGCGGTGACGATCTCCTCGTCGCTCCTCGGTGAGCCGTGGCAGAACAACACTTGCCCTAGTCCTTCGACCTCCACGACGAGATGCTCGGCGAAGGAAGCCAGCAAGTCCCGGTGTCCGCGGTCGATCTTGGAGGCGGCGAAGGCAGCGACGCGCTCCGCGGGGTCTGCACTATCGATAGCGTCAGTGTACCTTCCGTCGTCATAGGCTGCGACGACCTCCCGATCGGCGTTGCCTCGGACGAAGCAGGTGCTCTCCCTGAGCGTCGCCAAGCGGTCCAAGACCTCGGCGGGCATTGGACCAGCCACTACATCCCCGCCGACTACCACGAGATCAGGATTGACGCTCTCGAGGTCTGCTAGGACAGCCTCCAGGGCCGGCAGATTGCCGTGGACGTCGTAGATGGCCGCGAGGCGCGAACCCTTGTGCACCATACTTCCGGCATGATATCGCTATTCACTTGACGGCGTGGAAGATGCGTTCTCAAAAATCCAGGCCGTAGGCAGAGCACGCACCTCCCCGTGTAATAGTCAATCTTACGACGGACCAAAGAGTAGTGTATTTTTGTGGCCTCCCGGGCGCATAACACTAGCGAGCCTGGCGTGCTCTCTGTACCGACATCTAGTCCCGTTGAGCGGCATCGTCAGGGGTAACCACCAGCAAAGGAGGCAGGGTTGTTACGCAAGGTTCTATACGCTGTAGCAGCTAGTACGCTGTTGGCACTACTGCCCGCTATGGCAGTCGCTCAGAACAGTACTGCTCAGCCGGTAGATCCACCCCAGCAGGTTGCTCACCTGCGCCAGCAATACGAAGGGCTTACCCCACAACAGATAGAGGCCCGAGGCTACGTGGCCGAGGGACCATGCGTCCCGAGTCCTCAGGGTTCAGGAGCCATGGGCATCCACGCCATAAACCGGCAGCTCTACGAGGCTCAGTTCCCCAATGGAGAGATGGACCCCGAAAACCCGCCCGTGCTCCTGCTTGGCGAGAACGACGAGGTGATCGGAGTGGAGTGGGAGGCCAAGGACGTAGGGCAGGGACAGATGAAGATGTTCGGGCAAACCATCGAGCTTCAGTCGGGGCATCCGGGGGTGCCCGAACCCCACTACATGCTACACATCTACTTCAAGCCCGGTGGCAAGGTGCTGTTCGGCACGAACGACCAAACCGCGTTCGATCCCGAGGGCGTCTGTCCCGAGATGTCCGCTAGTGCCACCGCGAGTTCTACTGCATCCGCGAGTGCATCCGCAAGCGCATCCGCGAGCTCGACGGCCACTTCTAGCGCGAGCGCGACCACCAGCGCTTCGGCGCTTGTCGATAGCGGCGGCATGTCGCCTATACTCGTACTGGGGGCTGGCGCTCTAGTGCTGTTGCTCGCCGGCGGGCTCATGGCGGCCACTCTAGTCCGTCGGAACTAGCAGATAACGTCGTTCGAAGGGTCGGAGTCCAGTCTCCGGCCCTTCTTTATGCCTTTATGCGGCTACCGGCTGGTAGATATGTTCTCGGAAACCCAAGCTGTAGGCAGCTAGCACTTCCCCGTGTGATAGTCAGACTTACGACAGCCTGAAGGTTCGTTTCTGGGTCACGGTAGGCGAGGAGGCGGAGGTCGATGTGGTACTTGACTAACCATCCTGCGCCTCGAGGTCGGGTATCCGTCGAGCGTTCTCGTGTGTCCTTTCGGTTAGCGGTCTCGCTCGAGCATCTCCGCTTTCTCCCGCAGGATCTCAATGGCCAGCTCGATCGTTTCCAGGTGAGTGTGCAGGCTCAAGATGGCTGCACGAAGGGTGAATCTACCATCGATATTGGTCGAGGAGAGGAAGACGCGGCCGTCTCGCTGTACTGCGTCGATCAATCTCCGGTTGAAGGCGTCCGGATCTCCTCGACTGGGGAGGTAACGGAACGTCACTATGGAGAGATCCGGGGGAGGTCCTACCTCGAAGCCCTCTTCGAGTCGCATCCTCCGGTGGAAGTGGCGCGCGAGGAGAAGCTTTTCCTCTAGCGCGGCGCGGAACGGGGCGACCCCGGCCAGCTTCAGGGGCAGCCACAGACGCAGGGCCCTAAAGGGACGGGTTAGCTCGGGTGAGAGGTCCGCGGGGGAGACTTCGTCCCCGGAAGCCAGCGTGTCCTTGTCTTGCAGGTAGCTGGCGTCGTAGTGGTGGGCCTCCAAAATGTGGCCACCTTCCCTCACCAGTACGGCTCCGCTGCCGAACGGAAGAAACAGCCCTTTGTGCGGATCGAGCACGACCGAGTCCGAACGCTCTATCCCCCTCAGCATCTGCTTCCCATGGCCGGTGAGGGCGAAAGGAGCCCCGTAAGCCCCGTCCACGTGCAGCCAGAGGCCGTGTTGTGGGGCGACGTCGGCCAGCTCGTCGAAGGGATCGACGGCCCCCGTGTCCGTGGTGCCCGCGGTCGCCGCGATCAGCCAGGGGCGCAGGCCCGCCTTCACGTCGCCTTCGATCGCTTTTTCGAGAGCCTCGGCTCTCATGCGATGCCGCCCGTCGAGGGGAACGAAACGCTTGACCGACTCCTTGAGCCCCGCAATCCTCAGCGCCTTGTCGATTGCGTGGTGAGTCTGTTCGCTGAGGTAGACGACCGCCTTCTCGAAATCTCGCGCCTTCAGGCCGTGGGCCTCCCTGGCCGTCACGATCCCGATGAGGTTGGCGATGCTTCCCCCGCTCGTCAGGTCCCCGGCAGACGTCGCCGGGTACCCCAGAAGATCCGCCATCCACCTCAGTAGCACGCGCTCCATACGGACGGCTCCGGGCGAGGCGAAGTACAACCCTGAGTACCGGTTGGTGACGGCTGCCAGATAGTCGGCCAAGGCCGAAGCGTAGAGGTTGCTGCCAGGGATGTAAGCCAAATGGCCCGCCGATCCGATAGTCACCCCGCTCCGGTTTACGCCGCGATCTAGCAAGTCTAGGGCCTCGTCCGTGTCCGTCGATCCCTCCGAGATCGGGTAGTCGTACAGGGAGTTATCCTCGCCATCGGACGCGACGAAGACCGGTCTGCCGGCAAGACCCTCCATAAAGGTATCTGCGTAAGCGACGACCTTGTCCCTCAGGAGAGCCCGTTCTTCGGCGCTCGGGTCCAGTGGTCGGGCCTCGAGCTCGAGGCGCCGAATCCTTTCCTCATAGTTCGGCTGGTGTTTAACGCCCGGGTTGGACATAGGGTTCGTGAGGAACTGACGCGCCGGCTGCTCGTCCGTGTGCTCAAGGTCAGGCACCCGTCGCTCGTCCATCCTCTCTCCTCTCGTTTCGCCGGGAGGGCTTCGCCACTCCTAGGCCCCAGTCCTCGGCCCCGTCACGGCCACCGCTCCAAGCTGCTGGAGGATGCCTAGGTGGTCCCAGCTAGATGCTATGACATCTGAGATCTGACCCTCGGAGAGGCGCAGGGTGGTGGTCCCCGTCCACCTCACCTGCCTACCCGTCGGTGCGATGGTGCCTGCCGGGCTCTCCCACTCTCCCTGGTGGGTTCCGCTCCCGGTCCAGACGGTGGCGATCTTGTCCTCCTCAGCGACCTGCTCCTCGATCGTGAGCCGGTAGTCTGGGAAGGCGGTGAGCAGCATCTGGGTGACTCGCCTTGTTGGTTCCAGCAGATCGGGGACCATGATCTCCTTTAGGATGCCGTGCTCACGACTGTCGTGGAACTCCTCGAAGTATCGGCGGACGACGGCCTTGTTCTCTTGGGACATCCCTCACTTCCTTCCTGGATCTTAGGCCAACTAACCTCTATCCGACGCCGCCATGATGCCAGCCGGAGACCTCTGGCGCATCTGCCGATGCCGGAGGTATATTCACCCACCAGCGTAGAAGGAGTACTCTCGGAACCCAATCCGTAGGCACCACGAACCTCCCCATGTGATAGTCACTCTTACGGCGGGCCAAAGTGTCAAAGTTACTTCGACCTGAAGGTCCGCTTCACCGCCACCCTGGGTGAGGAGGCGGAGGTAGAGGTGGCGCTAGTCTAGCAGTTGCCGGCTCGTTCCGGCCCCGACGAAACTTGGACAGCCGAAGACGGACAGCGCCTCAGCCTTATGGGCTCTTGACCTCTGGCAATTCCTCCCGCGGGGCCGACAGCACGGTTGCGCCCTTTTGGCGGAGGTCCCTAACCGTTTATCCAGCCTCTTAGGGGATGCACTGAAATGCATAGACTGGTATCCTGTTCTGTCAGGAGCTTGACGTACGTGGGGTAGAGGCCAAGCACCTCATCCCAAAGAGTGAGCACTTATGGGGAGTGGGGAGCCAGTTGTGCAACCGATTACCGCGTATGCGTGGCTAGTTTACTTAGAGAAGGTTAGATGTGTTCTACCAGGCGATCATAATCGAAAGCGGGACCCAACGTAATGACCGGTGAACGGTTGCGTCCAGAGGATGTAGGCTTCGGTAGACTCTTTGAGAGGATCCATGAGGCGGTTATAGTTGCGGAGGCCAGAACTCAGCGTATAGTCCTCTGGAACCCAGCGGCCGCGAAGATGTTCGGCTACTCGGCATCCGAGGCCCTCAAGCTCCGCGTCGAAGCGCTGGTCCCCGAGCCTCTCAAGTCCGCCCATCGGGCAGGGATAGCCCGCTACGCTGAGACGGGCCACGGGCCCTACGTTGACTCGGACACGCCGCTGGACCTTCCCGCCGTGAAGAAGGACGGTGAGGAGATCAGCGTCGAACTGTCCTTGAGTCCGATAAGTTCGGTTCACAACACGGATGGCGGCGAAGGCCATTTCGTGCTCGCCATTATCCGCGACGTCACCGAGCGCAAGCGGTCAGAGGAGGCGCTGAGGCAGAACGAGGAACGGTTTCGTCTCTTGGTGGAAGGCGTTAAAGACTATGCGATCTTTATGCTCGACCCCGAAGGTAGAGTGGCCAGCTGGAACGAGGGGGCGCGCCACATCAAGGGCTACAGCCAGCAAGAGATCCTCGGAGGCCACTTCTCTATCTTCTATCCGGAGGAAGATACAGAGCTCGGCAAGCCAGTGCGAGCGTTAGAGACAGCATGGGAGAAGGGGACCTATGAGGAAGAGGGCTGGCGGGTGCGCAAGGACGGTTCGAGGTTCTGGGCGAGCGTCTTGATCACGGCCTTGAGGGACGAGGCGGGTAACCTACGCGGCTTCGCGAAAGTGACGCGCGACATCTCCGAGCGCAAGCAGGCCGAAGAAGCGATCCGACAACTCAATCAGGACCTCGAAAACCGGGTTAAGGAGCGCACCTCGCAGCTGGAAGCCACCATTGCCGAATTAGAAAGCAGCCGCCAGGACTTGCTTCTAAGCGAGGAGCGCTTCCGACTCTTGGTGGAGGGCGTTAATGACTACGCGATCTTTATGCTTGACCCCGAGGGGCGCATTGTGAGTTGGAACGAAGGGGCCGAGCGCGTACAAGGCTACCAGATGTGGGAGGTCATTGGCGAGCACCTCTCGGTTTTCTACACCGAGGAGGACGTCGAAGGTGGCCTTCCGGAGGAGGAGCTGCGCGTCGCAGCTGCCGAGGGACGCTTCGAGGAAGAGGGTTTACGTGTGCGCAAAGACGCCACGCGTTTCCAGGCCGAGGTCGTGATCACGGCGCTGAGGGACGAGGCGGGTAACCTACGCGGCTTCTCTCAGGTGACGCGCGACATCACGGCTCGGAAGGATGCCGAGGAGGCGTTGCGCGATTCGCTCAGAAATCTGGCGGACTTGAAGGCCGCTCTAGATGCGTCCGCGATGGTGGCGATCACCGACCAGCACGGCAAGATCACATACGCGAACGACAAGTTCTGCGAGATCTCCAAGTACTACTTGGAAGAGGTGTTGGGTCAGGATCACCGCATCCTCAACTCTGGCTACCATACCAAGGAGCTCTTTGAGGACCTGTGGAGTACTATCGCTCGAGGCGACATCTGGCGAGGCGAGATCAGGAACCAAGCACGGGACGGTAGCCTCTACTGGGTCGACATCACAATCGTGCCATTCTTGGACGAGACGGGCAAGCCCGATCAATACATCGCGATCTCCAACGATATAACCAGGTACAAGGAGGCCGAATAGGCACCGCGGAGGAGCGAGGTGAGCTACCGCACGCTGACTATCGAGATGGCGACTGCTCGCCTTACACTGTGCGAACTGACGACACCCTGAAGCTTCGTTTCTCTGCCACGGTGGGCGAGGACGCCGGAGGTCGAGTTGGCGCTGGTCTAGCCGCAGAGCGTTCGACTACCCGAAGATTACGTTCGAGGAACTCGCCGGTTTCGGTTCGTCTGCTCCTAGAGACCGACCCTCGCTACGACCAGGGGCCGATGCAGTTCGTCTGGCCGCAGACTAAACTCTTTCAGAAGTGAGACGGAAAGGCAACACATGAGACGCGGAATCTTCTCGCTGCGGCGGCTACGGTGGAAACTGGCGCTAAGCTACACGCTCGTGACCGTGCTGGCTTTGCTCGTCGCGGAGTTGATCCTGGTCTCGGTCCTTATCGCCTTTCTGCTCTCGCCCGTAATACCCAGCCTCGCCGCCCGCTACGTCGGAGATGAGGTCGCGCCGCTCATGGAGCCAGGGCTGGACCAGAACCCGCCCGACGTGCGAGCTCTGCGCGGGGAGGTAGATCGGCTCACCAGCGACACGAACGTCAGGATGGGGGAGGGAGAGGGCGGTATGGACTTTACCCTGGGCCCGCAAGACGGCAACCTGCTGGTGCTCGACGAGGAGCGCAGGTTGATAGTCTCGAGCCGCGAGGTAAGGGGGCATTCCGAAGGGGAACCTCTGGACCCAGGGCGGTTCCCAGATCTCGCCCCGCTTCTTACGGGGGCGCTCGGGGGAGAGGAGGACCCGTGGAGCCTCGGGGCGTACACCTCCGACAGGGGAAGGATGCTCGCGGCGGCCCCGGTCGAGGATGGTAACGGGCGGGTCCTGGGCGCGGTAGTCGTCGTTATGGAGGTGCCGAACCTCACGGGCCCACTCTTCACGGTGATCGGCGTGGGCGCGGTGGCGCTGGCCATCCCAGCCGCTATCCTGGGTATGATCTTCGGTTTCCTGACAGCGTGGGGCCTCACCCGGCGTCTGCAGAGGCTGGCCTGGGCGGCGCGGGCCTGGAGCCGGGGCGACTTCTCCGTAGCGGTAAAGGACAGCTCGAAGGACGAGATCGGCCAGCTCTCGCGCGAGCTCAACGAGATGGCGGTGCAGCTGGAGGGTTTGATCCAGACCCGCCAGGAGCTGGCGACCCTCGAAGCGCGCAACCGCTTCGCGCGCGACCTGCACGACTCGGTAAAGCAACAGGTCTTCGCCACCTCCTTCCAGGTAGCGGCGGCCAGGGCCCTGATCGAGGACGACCCTGGAGCCGCGGAGGCCCACCTGACGCAGGCCGAAGAGCTGGCGCGCCAGGCGCAGAAGGAGTTGAACGTCCTGATAGGGGAGATGCGGCCGGCCGCGCTCGAAGGGAAGGGGCTTGCCGCGGCGCTGCGCGACTACGTGAAGAGCTGGTCGAGCAGGACCGAGATCCAGGGCGAGGTCCACATAAGGGGCGAGCGGGAGGTCCCGCTCGAGGTGGAGCAGGCGCTCTTCCGCGTTGCGCAGGAGGCGCTGGCCAACGTCGCCAGGCACAGCGGCGCAGGGAAGGTAGAGGTCGACCTGTCCTATACCCCCGAATCCCTCTCTCTGCGCGTCGCCGACGACGGTCGCGGCTTCGAACCGGCGAAGGACCCCGGCGAGGGCTTCGGCTTGCAGAGCATGCGCGAACGGCTCGCGGAGATCGGCGGGCGCCTCGGGGTCGAGAGCACGCAGGGAAAGGGAACGACGATCACCTGCGTCTGCCCCCTGCAGGATCCTTCGAGGTACACGAAACGATGAACGATCCCGTGACCGTGCTGCTAGTAGACGACCACGAGATGGTGCGCCGGGGGGTGCGGGCGTTCCTTGAGACGCAGGAGAACATCACCGTTGTCGCCGAGGCGGGGAGCGGGGAGGAGGCCGTGCGGCTCGCCGCCGAGCACGCGCCGGACGTGGCTCTGATGGACCTGATCATGCCCGGCATGGACGGCGTAGAGGCCACCCGCCGCCTGACCACCAGATCTCCGCGCACCAGGGTAGTTATGCTGACCTCCTACCACGACGACGAGCACATCTTCCCCGCCATCCGCGCCGGCGCCCTCTCCTACGTCCTCAAGGAGGTAGGTCCCGAGGAGCTTGCCGATGCGATCCGCAAGGCAGCCGCGGGGGAGGCGGTGCTGCACCCGCGCGTGGCCGCGAGGGTGGTGCGCGAGTTGCACGGCGCCAGGCGCGACGAACCCAACGTGTTTCACGAGCTCTCCGACAGGGAGTTAGAGGTGCTCAAGCTCATCGCCGACGGTCTCAGCAACGCGGAGATCGCAGGCCGCCTCTACGTGAGCGAGAAGACGGTCAAGAGCCACGTGTCGAATATCCTCTCCAAGCTGCACCTCGCCGACCGGACACAGGCCGCGGTCTACGCCTGGCGCCAGGGCGTGGTCAGGCGCGACTGAGATCCTACTTGCTAAGGATCGTCGAGGCCACGCGGTACGTGACCCCCCTGAGGGAGGGTGGGTCTCTGCCCGCTATCGTGGAGGCAGACGACCTGGGTACCTACGTTCTGAAGTTCCGGGGTGCGGGACAGGGTCCCAAGGCGCTCGTTGCAGAGATAGTGGCGGGTGAGATCGCGCGCACGCTCGGACTTCTCGTGCCCGAGATAGTGCTCGTGAACCTCGACCCCGAGCTCGCCCGCGCCGAGCCCGACCCCGAGATACAGGACCTCATAAGGGCGAGCTCGGGGCTGAACCTGGCGCTCGACTACTTGCCCGGCTCTCTTGGCTTCGACCCCATCGCGAGTCCGCCCGCGCCGGATCTCGCCTCCCGCATCCTGTGGTTCGACGCCCTCGTGACCAACGTGGACCGTACCCCGCGCAACCCCAACCTCCTCACGTGGCACGGTCGCCTGTGGCTCATAGACCACGGGGCCTCCCTCTACTTCCACCACGCCTGGAGGGACTGGAGAGCCGCTAGCAGGCGTCCGTTCGCCGCCGCCAGCGACCACGTCCTCTTGCCCTTTGCCGAGGACATCTTCGGCGCCGACGCAGCGTTGGCCCCCCAGCTTACGAACGAGGTTCTACGCGAGGTCCTTGACCTCGTGCCCGAAGAATGGTTGGAAAACACACACGGCTTCTCGGACGCCGCAGCGGTGCGCGCAGCGTATGCAGAGTTTCTATCGAACCGTCTCGAAGAGCCACGCGGGTGGGTCAAAGGCGTGGAGGAGATCCATGAGCAAGCCGTTTGAGTACGCCGTATTGAGGGTGGTCCCCCGCGTCGAGCGCGGGGAGTTCATCAACGCCGGCGTCGTGCTCTACTGTCAGGGCGAGAGATTTCTGGGCGCGAGGGTGTACCTTGACCCCGACCGCCTCATGGCCATCGACCCCTACGCGGACCTCGAAGCCGTGCGAGCTCACCTGGAGGCCGCCCGCTCCGTGTGCGCGGGCGACCCCGAAGCGGGGTCGGTGGGCAGCCTGCCCCTCGGGGAGCGCTTCGGGTGGCTGGTAGCGCCCCGCAGCACCGTGGTGCAACCATCGCCCGTGCACACCGGCCTTACCGACGACCCCGAAGCGGAGCTGGAGCGGCTGCTGCAGAGCATGGTCCTCCCGCCGGGTCAGGGCCCGACCACCCACTAGAGCGCTACTCGAAACGACCGACATCAAAGCACATAAAGTTGTCTTTCGGTCCTCCCTAGACAAGAAGCTGCCAAGCTCAAGTGCTGACAGGCGGAGGCGAAGCCGTAGCGTGCTGACTAGCGCGTGTAGCGGAAGGCTCTTGGCCTTCCGCTACACGCTTTAGGCTGGATCTCCGATACCGCCCGAACAGGTGGCTCCAGGCTCGGGAGTCTGCGGACCCTGTGCGTAGGCGTTGACAAACCGTTCGAGGTCGCTGTCCTCGGCGCTCTCCAGGGATAGCTGTTTGCCCCAGGCGGTTGCCACAACGGGAGAGTTCTGGTCGGGGTAAGGACTGACGAGCACGTAGTTGTTGCTCTCGGCAAGGTCTCGGAGGTGCTCTGTCTCGTCCTGGGGGATGTCCGGAAGGTAGGTGATCCAGACCGCCCCGTGCTCGAGGGAGTGGACGGCGTTCTCGTCGCGCACGGGCTCATCGTAGAAGCCGCAGTTCTGCCAGACGGGGTTGTGAGCCCCGCCTGCGGGCGGGGTCTGCGGATAGTCCACATCGCCCTCGGTATGGTCCCCTGGCGGACCCACGTCGTAGGTCTTGACCTCACCGGGAGGAGTGCTCTCGGCTTTCTGGCGGGCGTCTACGACTACCAGCGCTACGAAGCCTGCAACGAAGACGGCGACGATAAGAGCCACTATAACGTAGGTCCTCCTCGAGCCCCCCGCGGATGAGCCTGCCCGCCGGCTCTGTGCGCTCCTTCTACTGCCCAAGCTCCGTGCCTCTTGTCTCGCCTGCTAACCCTCGGATCGTAGCACACAGCGTAGTGCCAGTTCCGCAGAACGTCTTGAACAGAGATCACATAAACTGCTCGATGCCAAGGACCGTGAGCGCAGCCAGCGAGAGCCAGAGCGCCACGATGACGGCGGCGGCCGTCCGGTTGGTCGGTCTCTCCTGAATTGCCCGGCGCGCCTCTTCCCGGCACTCGGCGAGGACGTCTTCTGGGACCATCCTTACGGCGAGGGCTATCCCGAGGGGTATCAGGACGAGGTCGTCGAGATATCCGAGGACGGGGATCGGGTCTGGGATCAGGTCTATCGGGCTGAAGGCGTACCCGACCACGCACGCGGCGAAGACGCGAGCGTAGAGCGGTACCCTAGGGTTCCTGTAAGCCAGGTAGAGGGCATAGAGCTCCGCCTCGAGCCGGCCAGCCCACCGCCTCAGGTGCTCGACGACCCCTCTCACCTGATAAGGGCTGGGATCATCCGCAGCAATCGTCGTCGTCGCAGCAGCCGTCCTCGCTGCCGGCTACGACCGACGTAGCGCAGCAGCTCTCACCCCGCCAGGACTCGCGGCCCTCCTTCACAGCGACGCCGGCTATGACGAGCGCCGTGATAGGGTCGGCCCACCACAGCCCGAACAGGGCGTTTGCCCCTAGCCCGACGAGCAGAGCCGCAGAGAGGTAAGCGCAGAGCATGTTTTGTTGGCCCTCGCTCTTGGTGGCAGAAGAGCCGAGCTTCTCGCCCACCCTCGCCTTGGCGATCGCGAGCGGGGGCATGGTCGCGAGCGTGACGGCCGCGAGCCCGATCCCAACCCAGCTGGCCTCGGGCCGCTCCCCTGTGAACAGGCTCCTCACCGCCTCGAAGCCCACGTAGGCCGCGAGCACGTAGAAGCTCAGAGCGATGAGCTTCTGGGCGCGGCGCTCGGCGCTCTCAGAGGAAGCCCTTGACGCCGCAAACCGCCAGAGGAGGATGATCCCCGCAGCCGACTCGATGAGCGAGTCGGCCCCAAACCCGATGAGCGCAATGGAGCTCGCAGCGAGCCCCGCCCCCACCGCGACGGCCGCTTCGACTCCGTGCCAACCCACCCCGAGCCACGCGAGCAGCTTCGCCCGCCGCACCAGCTCGTGCCGCTCCTCCGTCCTCTTCGGCCTGCGTCCCAGCTGCACTGGCTGGCTGCTCATGGGACCACAACTCCTTCGCCCAACACGGCCCCGAGGAGCGAACTTCCCTCGCCCGTAAGGGAGTACATGACGAGCTTGCCATCCTTCCTCGAGGTCACCAGCCCACGCGAGCGCAGCAACCGCACGTGGTGCGAGACGAGGTTCTGGGCGCGGCCCGAGATCCAGGCCAGGTCGCAAACGCACAACTCCCCACCCTCGCGTAGCGCCACAGCGAGCATCAGCCGGGTAGGGTCAGAGAGCGCCCGCGCCCGCTCGGCAGCGTTCCCAAGAGCCTCGAAGCCAGGTAACCGGTCCCGGATCTCCTCAGCCCTCGGAGCGTCCACACAGAGCAGGTCGCAGCGCTCGTCACCCATACACTCATTCTAACGTATGTTGATACGTCTGTACAACGTTCGGGTCTGGCTGTGCTGGCGCGGCTGCGTCAGGGGTTGGGCTGTGTGGAGAGCGAGCTACCTCGAGTCTCTGGTTTTTCGCCCAGCGGGAGGAACTGAGGGCCGTGGGTCTCGCCCTCGTGGTCGCTGGCGTGATCCACCTGCAGGGTGGTGTGGGAGATGCCGTACTCGCGCTCCAGCAGCCTTTCGAGGTCGCGGCGGCGGGCGTGGCAGTCCTCGCGCTGGCCTACCAGGACGTGTGCAGAGAGGGCTGGGAAGCCGGATGTGATGGTCCAGATGTGGAGGTCGTGGACCTCGGAGACGCCCTCCACGCTGGTCATTCTGTTGCCTACTTCCCCTGCGTCTATGCTACGAGGGGTAGCTTCGAGGAGGATGTTGGTAGAGTCACGAAGCAGCGACCATGAGCTCGCGAGGATCAGGAGTCCTATCGCCACGCTTACCAGCGGGTCGGCGTAGCGCCAGCCGGTCAGGATGATGGCGAGGGCGGCGACTATCACGCCAACCGAGCCGAGGGCGTCGGCGACCACGTGCCTGAAGGCGCTCTGGACGTTCAGGTTATCGTCGGCAGAACGCGAGAGGATCACCGCCCCCGCTGCATTGACGACGAGCCCGAGCGCGGCGACGGCTAGCATCCAGTTGCCGAGGATCTCGTGTGGCTCGTGCAGGCGCGCGTAGGCTTCGACGAAGATCCAGATCGAGATCGCCACGAGCGTTACCCCGTTAAAGAGCGCGGCCAGGATCTCGGCCCGCTTGTAGCCGAAGGTCCGCTCTGGGGT
>Ga0126310_10000500_pt1 | contig 13629 bp, 20 predicted proteins | sample Plot60_FD_92540 | JGI IMG/M metagenome (GOLD analysis project Ga0126310, IMG submission 92540) | Serpentine soil microbial communities from UC McLaughlin Reserve, CA, USA - Plot60 | ecosystem: Environmental > Terrestrial > Soil > Grasslands | place: USA: UC McLaughlin Reserve, Lake County... | reverse complement strand
GCGTATCGAGAAGTCCGTCACGTCGATCACCTGGATTCCGTCGGAGGCCATCTCCGGTATGCCCAAGCTGCCCTTCGAGATGGGGGTCGCCCACTACGACGCCCCGCCGCCCGACAAGCTCCAAGACCTGGAGGCGCTCCAGCAGGCCGACGCGTTTCGAGAGGCGAACGAGTTGCGAGCGTGGGTCGAGTTCGACGACGGCAAGCCGTCGCTCTACGGCTATTCCGGGGGCGGCCGCAGTGGCGTGATGCGGATCAAGCTCGGCCGGCGCGAGCTGGGCTTTCCGGCCGTGCGGTATCCACTGCTGCAGGCAGAGCCCGAGGTCGGCGACGGTTGGGTCAAGTTCACGCAGTCGGCCGGCGGACACATGGGCTTGCCGGCGCCCAGGCGGGTCCGGGGCAAGCCCTTCTTCCGGATCAAGTCTGCTTCGGCGTGGACGACGCTCGGCCTGACGATCAAGGCCGACGGTACCGCCGAGCACTCGCTCGAAGGCGCGAGCCCGTTCCCCCGTCACTGGGTCTACGACGACGCCGGGAACCTCGTCGAGAAGTCCGGCACGATCGATTTCGAGCAGTGGTACAAGGAGTCGCACGGCAAGAACACGCCGTGGGGCGACGAGGACTCGCCGGCCCTGACGACCGCGGTCGAGTCCGGGCTCGAGCGTGAGCTGTCTGCGTCGATCATGCGGGAGGGTAAGCAGCTCGAGCGCCGCAATCTCGAGCAGGGCGACGCGCTCGTGAAGGAAGGCGAAGAAGGCAGGGAGCTCTTCCTGCTCCTCGACGGCATCGTCGACATCGAGGTCAACGGCGACGTGATGGCCGAGATCGGCCCCGGCGCATTGCTGGGCGAGCGCGCGCTGCTCGAGGGCGGCAAGCGGACCGCGACCATCTGGGCGACGACGCCGGTTCGGGTGGCGGTCGTGCCACCGGAAGCGATCGACGAGTCGGCGCTGCCGGAGCTCGCCGCTTCGCATCGCCGCGAGGCGTGAGAAGTCACGCCTTCGTCACGTCCGGTCGTCCGGCGTCTGGTTGGATTGACGGCATGCGACCAACCGTGCGGCAGATCTATGCGCTGGCCGCAGCGCTCTGCGAGAAGGCTGGGGAGGAATTCCCGGAAACGCGCGGCGACGCCTCCGAGTTGATCGAGCGCCTTCGACTCGAGAGCGGCCATCCAACGCCGCGCCTGGAGGATCTACCGATGCCGCCGCCGTGCACACATCGTCGCGGCCGCGGTGGTGCCGACAAGCTGGCCAGGCGGATCGCCGCCGAGGTCGCGCGGGAGTTGCGCTAGGCAATGGTATGGGCGGACTAGGTCGATCGGCCTATAGCCGGAGCGATATCCACGTGCAATTGTCTGCGCGGGGATGAGGGGACCGATGTTGATCCTGTACGGCTTGCTCGCGCTGTACGCGCTCGAGGTCGTATTGCCGCTGCTTGCGCTCGCGATCGCCTTCGTCACGCGCAGCACGCGCCGCGCCTTGGCGAACCGCGCCTAGTCCGCGAAGTTCGCCTTCTCGTGCTTGCCGTCGCAGAACGGCTTTGTGCTCGAGTGGCCGCAGCGGCAGAGAGCGATCGTGTCGTCGACCTGGTACTCGTTGCCCTCCGCGTCGAGGAGCGTGACGCCGCCTTGGATGAGGTTAGGGACCGTCGTCGGTCGGTGTGATCGTGACGTCGGTCACGGTCTTCTCCCTGAGTGGTCGCGCGCCCGCCCGGTGTGCGAGCGGGCGCTCGTAGGTGGGGTTACGCGGGCTAGTGGCCTGGAGGCGGGCCGGGAGGGCCGAGGATCTGCATCCCGTTGCGGGCGGCGATCGGGAGTAGCCGGCCCATGTCCGGGGGAGCCTCGAGCGGCGGCGGCAGCACCCGCTCGGTCGCCGGCTCGCCGACCTCGTGCAGGAAGCCCTCGAAATGGAAGGGCTGGAAGCCGATCAGCGCTTTCGCCCCGTCCGTCTCGCCGATGAAGGTATGCGGCACCCCCTTGGGACCGAACGCGAACGAGCCCGGCGCGAGCGAGAGGCGCCGCTCGCCGACGTAAACGGTGAACTCACCCTGGAGCACATAGAACCACTCGTCCTCGTCGGGGTGGACGTGCCAGGGCGAGCCCTCGCCGGCACGCACGGTGACCTCGAGCAGCCCGTAGGCCCCGCCCGTGTCGGCGCCGCTGATCTTGACGATCTCGAGCATCCCCAACAGCCAGTGCGCCTCCCCCTCGTCCTTGCCGAGCAGGTAGCCGTCCTTCGCACGCTCTGCAGCAACAGCGGTCATCTGACTTCGCTCCTTCCGTCGATACTGTACGATTCGCAACTGTCTATGACAAAACAGTTGCAAAACGGACTATCTCAGTGGGAACAATCTTTGTCAAGCCCCTCTGCCGAGCGGCTGCGCGCCTGGCGCCTCTACTTCGAGAGCGCGCTCGCACTGGTCGACGTGCTCGACGCCGAGCTCGACAGCGACGCCGGCATTCCGCTGCGCTGGTACGACGTGCTCGTTCACCTCGAGGAGACGCCCGACGGTCTGCGCATGAACGAGCTCGCCGAGCGGATCCTCTGCAGCAAGAGCGGCTTCACCCGCGTCGTCGACCGAATGGAAGAGGCCGGCCTCGTCCGCCGCGTTCGCCCCGAGAACGACCGCCGCTCGATTCTCGTCGTCCTCACCGACAACGGCCGCGACACGATGGAGCGAGCCCGCCGCCACCACCGGTACTCGATCGAACAACACTTCTCCCGCCACCTCACCGACACCGACATCAAAACCCTCACCCGCGCACTCGAAAAACTCAGCACCCACGCCCGCCCCCTCCGCCCAGGACGCATCCGAAGCTAAAGACTCGAGGCGAACGCCGGCGACCTCATTGAGTTAGGAGTTCTTTAGTCGCGCCTAGTGAGCCAGTCTCCGACGACCTGCATGTACCGCTCGCGTTCCTCGACAAACGGCGTGTGCGACGACTCCTCGAACAGCGCCCACTCGCAATCGGGAAGCCCCTCGCGCAACGTCTCTTGCAGCGCCGGCGTCGCCTCGTCGTAGCGTCCGGAGGTGAGCAGCGTCGGCACCTCTATCTCGCCCAGCCGGTCCTTCACCTGCCAGTCCTTGATCGAGCCGATCACGTGGAACTCGCTCGGCCCGTTCATGGTGTGGTAGACGGTCGGGTCGCGGGCGATCCATTCGAATGACTCGACCAGCTCCGGCGGCCACTCCTCGAGCCGGCAAAGGTGCCGCCGGTAGAAGACCATGCACGCTTCCTCGTACTCGGGGTCGTCGGCCGTGCCCGCCTCTTCGTGTCGCTTCAGCGTCGCTTCGACGTCCGGTGGAAGGTTTTCGCGAAGCCGGTTCGCCTCGGCGAGAAAATCCGGGAACGAGGCGGCCGTGTCAGCGAGGACGATCGACCGCAGGCCCGGCGGATGCGTGAGTGCGTACTCCTGCGCGAGGAAGCCGCCCCAGGAGGAACCGATCACGTGGTGGCGTCCCGCGATCCCGAGCGAGTCGACGAGGTTGTGCAGTTCGCGCACGAACAGCTCGACGGTCCAGAAGTCGGCGCCGCGCTCCGGGTAATGCGTCGAGCGCCCGTTGCCGATCTGGTCGTAGAAGACGACGGCGCGGCCCTCGGCGAGGTCCGCGAGCGCAAGCAGGTAGTCGTGCGTCGCGCCGGGCCCGCCGTGGAGCGCGACCAGAGGTGCGGGGGCGTCACGGTCGTCGGGCCGATAGTCGCCCTCGATCCGGTACCAGGTCCCGGCGGTATCGCCGTCGATGCTGAACGGCACCTTGCCTTCGGCCACACAACCAACCTACGCAACGGCGGCAGTACTCGGAGAATTTAAGTTGTGACTTACGTTAGCTTCTGCTTAACTACGCCGCGTCATGGAAGCAGCGCTGAAAGCAATCGCAGGCCCTCGGCGTCGTCAGATCCTGACGCTGGTCCGAGAGGGCGAGCTTTCGGCGGGCGAGATCGCGGCCCACTTCGACGTGACGCGGCCGGCGGTCTCGCAGCATCTGAACATCCTCAAGGAGGCGGGGCTCGTGACCGAGCGGCGCAACGGGACAAGGCGGCTCTACCGGGCCCGCCCGGAGGGGCTCGCCGAGCTGAAGGATTTCCTGGAGGAGTTCTGGGACGAGCGCCTCAGCGCACTGAAGCGCGAGGCAGAAAAGGAGGAGAAAGAACGTGGAAACGACGACTGAGACGACGGTCGAGCGAGAGCTTGCGATCGACGCGAGTCCGGAGACGGTCTGGGAGTTCCTCGTCGACCCCGAGAAGCTGTCGCGCTGGTTCGGAAGCCGGGCCTGGCTCGATCCGCGGCCGGGCGGGCAGTACCGCGTCGACGTGATCCAGGGGCACATCGCGGCTGGAGAGTTCGTCGAGCTCGATCCGCCGAGGCGCCTGGTCCACACGTTCGGCTGGGAGCCCGAGGGCGGCCAGCAGAATCCGGTGCCGGAGGGATCGAGCACGATCGAGTTCGAGCTCGAGCCGAGCGGCGACGGCACCACCCTCAAGTTCCGCCATTACGGCCTGCCCGGGGCCGAGGCGGCGCAGAGCCACGTACACGGGTGGGACCACTACCTCGCCCGCCTGGTCGTTGCCGGCCGGGGCGATGACCCAGGCGAGGACCGCGGCCCGGAGGGCATGTGAGCCTCGTCGGCCACGACGAGTGGCTCGCCGCGCGCAAGGAGCTGCTCGCGAAGGAAAAGGAGTTCACGCGTGCGCGGGACGAACTGACGAAGCAGCGCCAGGCGCTGCCGTGGGAGGCGGTCGAGAAGGAGTACGTCTTCGCCGGCCCGAACGGCAAGGAGACCCTGGCCGACCTCTTCGACGGCCGCAGCCAGCTGGTCGTTTACCACTTCATGTTCGGGCCGGACGACGATGTCGGCTGCAAGAGCTGCTCGTTCTGGGCCGACAACTTCAACCCGAACGTGATCCACCTGAACGCGCGAGACGTTTCGTTCGCTGCCGTCTCGCGCGCCCCGATCGAAGCCTTGGAGGCGTACCGGCAGCGGATGGGCTGGGACTTCCGTTGGGTCTCGTCGGGCGGGACGGACTTCAACTTCGACTACGGCGTCTCGTTCGCGCCCGACCAGCAGGATCAGGAGATCTACAACTACGGCTCACTGGCGCCAAACATCGCCGACCGCGAAGGCATGAGCGTCTTCGCCAAGGAGGACGGCGCCATCTTCCACACGTACTCGGCCTACGCGCGCGGGATCGATCTCCTCAACACTGCCTATAACTATCTCGACCTCGTTCCGAAGGGACGGGACGAGGGCGAGCCTGGCCAGTACTGGGTGCGGCGCCATGACGAATACTGACTCCGACGTGCAGGCGATCTTCGACCGTGCCGCTAAGCGCCTGCGAGGCGTCGAGCGCGGCAGGATGCTCTCGGCGAGCGGGCTCAGGGATCCGGCCGCGGGGAAGTTCTTCGCCTTCGTCACTCGCGGTCAGCTGGTCGTCAAGCTGCCGGCGCAGCGAGTCACCGAGCTGATCGCGCGCGGCGAGGGGCGCGTCTTCGATGCCGGCAAAGGCCGGCCGATGAGGGAGTGGGTCGGGTTGGTCCCGGCGGACGAAGCGGCCTGCGCTTCCTACATGCGCGAGGCACGGAAGTTCGTCGCCGGTTAGAAATACCACCGTGGAGCAGCGACTCAGCCTCGTCACCCTCGGCGTCCGCGACCTGGCGCGGGCGCGCCGGTTCTACGAGGCGCTCGGCTGGACGTCGGGGGCAGCGCCTGCCGACGACGTCGTCTTCTTCCAGGCGGGGTGCATGATCGTGGCGCTGTGGGGACGCGACCAGCTCGCCGAAGACACGGTCGCCCAGGACGGTGGGGGGTGGGGAGGAATCACGCTCGCCTACAACGCCCGCTCGCCGGCCGAGGTCGACTCCGTGCTCGCGGAAGCCGACGCGGCGGGCGGGACGATTGCTCGTCCCGGAGCGGAGACTTTCTGGGGCGGCTACTCCGGCGTGTTCGTCGACCCCGAGGGTCATTCGTGGGAGGTCGCGCACAACCCGCACTGGACTATTCGCGATGACGGGTCGGTGAGTCTCGGGCCCGAATAACGGCGCTTGCGTGCCCCCGGGCGACGCGAAATTTTTGAGGGACCCCCACCGAGGAGTAGACTCGCAACCCCCACCTTCGTTGCGCGCTTCTCCTGAGGCCTGTCCTTTCGCAGCGAGGCACCTGCTCCAGAAGGGAGCCCCTATGACGAGCACCATTGCTGTCGTCCGGCACCGCGTTGCCGACTTCGACGCTTGGAAGAAGATGTACGACGGCTTCGCGCCGATCCAAGCCGAGCACGGCGTGCAGGGCCACGAGGTCCTGCGCTCGATCGAGAATCCCAATGACGTCATCGTGACGCACAGGTTCGACTCACGCGAGGCCGCGCGCGCATTCTTCGCAATGCCTGAGCTGAAGGAAGCTATGAGCCAGGGCGGCGTCAGCGCAGAGTCTGTTGACGTCTCCTACTACGACGAGGTCGAAACCGGCGCGCTGGTCGGCGTCTAGTTTAGGCCGATAGCCGGGCTACGCTGCTCCACGGGCGTGGTCCGGCTCACCGATTCCCTAGCCTCTGATCGCGTCTGCAAGACGCTCCAGCCCGAGGTCGAGCGTCTCGTCGGAGACAGCGAGCGAGATCCGTGCCCGGCCGGCGCCGCTGGGGCCGAAGCCTTCGCCTGGTGCGAGCGCGAGGCGGTGCTCGGTCAGCAGCCGCTCCGCGGTCAGCCCGTCCGGCAGCTCGAGCCAGACGTAGAACGTTCCTTCCGACAGGGCGTCGACCACCTCGAGCACACGGTCGCGGCGGCGCTCGTACGTGGCCGCCCGCTCGGCAACCGAGTCCTGCGGGCCGGTCAGCGCCGCGATGCCGGCCTCCTGGACCGGGCGGAAGATGCCAACCCGGCAGTGGTCGTTCAGGAGGTTGATCCGCTCGACGATCTCCGTGTTGCCGACCACAAAGCCGAGTCGCCAGCCGGCCATTCCGTACGACTTCGACATCGAGAACATCTCGACGCCGACGTCCTTTGCGCCTGGCGTCGCGAGAAAGCTCCGCGGCCGTCGCCCGTCGAAGAGGAGGTCCGCGTAGGCGAAGTCGTGCACGACAGCAGCGTCGGTCTCGCGCGCGTATCGAACCGTTTCCTCGAAGGTGCCGTCGCGGACGACGGCGGCACATGGGTTGGACGGGTAGTTGAGGTAGACCGCGGCAACGCCTTCGCGCGGCACACGCGAGAAGTCAGGCTGCCAGGCGGCCGCCGGATCCAGCGGGACCGTCGCCAGCTCCGCACCGGCCAGCGCCGCGCCCGACGGGTAGTCCGGATACCACGGGTCTGGCAGCACCACGGCTGAGCCCCGCTCGGCAAGAGCGAGCGACAGCTCGACGATCGCCGTCTTTGTCCCGGGCACGACCGCGACTTCGGAGTCCGGGTCGAGCTCGACGCCGTAGACGGTCGCGTAGCGCTCCGCCAACGCCGCACGCAGCTCCGGCAGCCCACGAAACGGCGCGTAGCCATCCGCCGTCCGCCGATTTGCCGCCTCGGCGAGCGCCTCGACGACGTGCTGCGGCGGCCCGGTCTCTGGATTCCCGCGTCCGAGATCGACGATCGGCTCACCGTCCAGCGCCGCCGCTGCGGCAACGCGCGCGAGTAACGCCCCGAAGTACTGCTCGGGCAGCCGCTCGAGCCGGTTCGGACGCGGCCGCATCGCGCGATCGTAGGACTTTGCGCCCGCCCAGGCTCCGCGGCCTGTAGGGACAGTCCCGAGGGGCTGTCCCTGTAGCCGGACCGAACCGAGCTAGCCGAGGAAGCAAGCCCCGCCGCTCGTAGGGACAGTCCCCAGGGACTGTCCCTGAAACCGGACCGAACTCAGTAGCGGTCGATCTCGATCAGGCGCTCGTCACTGATGCCGAAGTGGTGTGCGATCTCGTGGAGCACGACCCGCTTGACCTGCCGCCGCAGCGTCTCCTGGTCCCGCCCGTAGAGCCGCTCGATTGGCCCTCGGTAGATGCTGATCTTGTCGGGCAGCGCACCGGCGTAGAAGCTGCTGCGTCTCGTCAGCGGCACGCCTTGGTAAAGCCCGAGCAGGGGCTGCCCTCCGGGCGGCTCCTGCTCGACCACGATTTCGACGTTCGACATCTCCGCCCGCAGCTTCGGGGGCAGTTCGTCGAGAGCTTCTCGAGCGTACTCCTCGAAACGCTCTTCGGCCTCGAACGACCCCTCCTCGACCTCGCTCACCGGCCCAGCCTCGTCCGGCGGCGGATGCCGAGCCGGCGCTGCAGCGCCCGGTCTTCCTCGCCGTCCTTTCGCGCTCCCCACACGAAGACAACGCCGACGACCGCGAGGGGCACTGCGAACAGGACGACGATCACGACGATCTCCCCGGCGAGTTTCATACGGACAAGCGTAGTGGCGGGCCTAGCGTTCGCCGTCGAGCGGCGGGTCGCGGCGTGGGATCGGCGACGCGTTGATCAGGGAGGTCGTCGTCTCCCCATAGGCGAGGAAGCGGTCGAGGATCGTGCCGAGCTCGTCGATCGAGCGCAGGTGCACCTTGAGGAAGAAGCAATCCTCACCCGTGATCCGGTGGCACTCGCTCACCTCGCGAACTTCCTCCGCGAGCTCCGGAATCCGAGGCAGCTGACCTGGAGCCGGCTTGATGCGGACGATTGCAGTCAGCTGGTAGCCGAGGGCGCGGGGATCGATCTCGGCGCGGTAGCCGGTGATCACCCCGGTTCGCTCGAGACGCTGAACCCGCTCGGCCACAGCCGGGGAGGAGAGGTTGACCCGCCGGCCCAGCTCGGCGATCGAGATGCGGCCGTCGCTTGTCAGCTCGCCGATGATCTTACGGTCGGTCGAGTCGATCTTCCGAAGAATGTCGGCAGTCGTGCTCAAGGTTCCGTGCTTTCTAACATCGATCCACCCTAATGCCTTCGATCCTCTCTGTCCATTTCACGCGTGCGCAGCGACAATTTCTCAATCGCTCAGGCTCTCTCAGCTCCGCCGGCGACACGAGTGCCGGCGACCGCTCGCATAGGCGCCGTCCCGCCGCAGGCCTTCTTCGTTGGCAGCGCCGTCTTCCACTACCTCGGCCCGTCGTTCGCGGTTCTGCTCTTCGCACGGGTCGACGTGCTCGGCGTGGCGTGGCTGCGGATCGCCTCGGCGGCCGCGGTCTTCGCGCTCTGGCGCCGCCCCTGGCGCAAGTTCCGGGCGCTCGACCGCGGCGGACAGCTGCTGATCGCAGGCCTCGGCGCAGTCTTCGCAGCCATGAACGCCTGCTTTTACATCTCGATCGACCGCCTGCCGCTCGCGACGGTGGCCGCGATCGAGTTCATTGGCCCGATCGCGCTGGCCGTGATCGGAGCACGCACGTCGCGTAACTTCGTAGCGGTCGTCGTGGCCGCGGTCGGCGTGTACCTGCTGACCCACGTTCGCTTCGGCGGTGAACCGGTCGGCGTCGCCTTTTCCTTTGCGAACGCCGCGCTCTTCACCGTGTACATCGTGCTCGCGCACCGCGTCTCGCGCCGGGGGGCGATGGGCGGCGTGGACGGGCTCGCCGCGGCGATGCTGTTCGCCTTTGTCTTCGTCTCGCCGATCGGCTTCGCAGGCGCGGCCCGCGCGTTCGGCGATCCGACCGCGATCGCCGCGGGGATCGGGGTCGGCGTGACATCGTCCGTCATTCCGTATGTCTTCGACCAACTCGCGATGGCCCGGCTCGCTCGGGCCACGTACGCGCTCTTCGTGGCCCTTCTTCCGGCGACGGCAACGGTGATCGGCGTCGTCGTACTCCAACAATTGCCAACATCCGCCGACCTCGCGGGGATTGCGCTCGTGATGGTCGGCGTCGCCCTCCATCGGGAGACGGCCTGATGGATCAGACCCGGCTCGGGGAGACGGGCCTGCACGTCTCGCGGCTCGCCCTCGGAATGATGAGCTACGGCAACGACGCCAACCGGCCCTGGATGCTCGACGAGGCGGCGGCCGAGCCGATCGTCCGCCGCGCCGTCGAAGGCGGCTTCACCTTCTTCGACACGGCCGACATGTACTCGCGGGGAGCGAGCGAGGTCGCGACCGGCCGCCTGCTGCGGAAGCTGCTCAGCCGCGACGAGCTCGTGATCGCGACCAAGGTCTACTTCCGGATGACCCCTGGCCCGAACGGCCGCGGCCTGTCGCGGAAGCACATCCTCGCCGCGATCGACGCCTCGCTTCGGCGGCTGGAGCTCGACTATGTCGACCTCTACCAGATCCACCGCTGGGACTCAGAGACGCCGATCGAGGAGACGATGGAGGCGCTGCACGAGGTCGTGAAGTCCGGCAAGGCTCGCTACATCGGGGCCAGCAGCATGTTCGCGTGGCAGTTCGCCAAGGCCCAGCGGGTCGCGGAGCTCCACGGCTGGACGAAATTCGTCTCGATGCAGAACCACTACAACCTGGTCTACCGCGAGGAGGAGCGGGAGATGATCCCGCAGTGCATCGACCAGGGCGTCGGGGTCATTCCGTGGAGCCCCCTCGCGCGCGGCTTCCTGGCGGGCACCCGCACGCGTGAGGGCGAGCGGCGGACGACCCGTTCGGAGACGGACGCGTTCCAGGACCGTCTTTACGGCAGCCCGGAGGACTTCGACGTCGTCGACCGGCTGGGCGAGGTCGCCGGCGAGCGCGGCGTCCCGCCCGCTCAAGTCGCGCTGGCCTGGCTGCTGCACAAGCCCGGCGTAACCGCGCCGATCGTCGGCGCGACGAAGCTCGAGCACCTCGAGGATGCCCTCGCCGCGGCGGAGCTGGCGCTGTCAGCGGACGAGATCGCGAGGCTCGAAGAGCCCTACGTGCCGCACCCGGTGCTTGGGCATGGCGCCTAGGGGATTGAGGTGGAAGCCGCGCGTTGTCCCGGAGTGAATCGTGTGACAGGACGCTCGCCCAACCGAGGGACCCCGTTCGATCGCGTGGGAACGTAAGCCGGTCCCGGCCATTCGGGCCGCGACGGCCTGCTGCCCGATCGCGACGGTAGGCCCGGTCGGCTTTCCGGCGAGATCAGAAAAGTGGAGCAGTCGAACCGGCGAAGGCGGCACCTCGCTGGTATTCGATCTGGGCCTCGTCGCCAAGATAAGCCAGAACGGCGCCGACAAGACCGATCGTCAGCGCGACCAACGCAAGGCACCAGAAAAGCAGCCATCCCGCCGCGGCTGGCACCCGATTGAGCTCTAGTCCGCCAACGCCGCCGATGCACAGAAATGCCGAGAAAGTGAGATATCGTGGCATGCAGAAGAAAGAGAGGGCGACGGCAGCCGCGCCAGCGATGGCGAGCACGAGAATCGCCGTGTCGGGAAGCGAGATTTCTGCAGCGGCGGCGTGCCAAGTCGCGTCGGCGAGCGCTGCGGCAGCCGCGACGCTGATCAGACCGATCTTCCGAGCGCGGCTCATCGGCGCAATGAGCGTGGCTCTGCCTTGCCGGCCTGTCCACGATACGTAGTGACGTCCGAGAATCCACTCGCGGGTGAACGTCCAGAGGTAGATCGCTTTGTTCCACCAGTTGGCGACCCAGTAGCAGGGGAAGCCAACGATCGCCTGCCTCCAGGTGATCGTGCGGGTGACGATCGCGAACGAGATCACCCAATGGATCGCGATGCTGATGGCCAACCACTCGAGCGTCCACGGATCGCGAATCATCCACAGAATCGCGAAGGCGTAGGTGACTGGCATCATCAGAAGGTCAAAGAGCAGCGATCCGACAACGAGGATCGCAGCAGGTGATTTGACCACGGCGAGCTTGTGGCGCTGGAAGTTCTGGAAGAACCCCGACGCCCACCTGCGCATCTGCTTCGTGTAGACGGTGAATGTCTCCGGGTCGTACGTGTAGGCAAGCGCGGTGTGACAGAAGGTCGTCTTGCGGCCCGCTTCGTACAGACTCCAGGTTAGGTCCATGTCGCAGGTGATCAGCTTCCCTGGAAAGCCGCCGATCGAGCGGACGGTCTCGGTGCGGAGCGCGTAGGCGCAGCCCGAGAGGACCATCAGCCGGCCGACCTCCGCCTGACACCACCGCCACCAGAACCGTCCGAGCGCATAGGCATAGCGACGGTTGGCGACCCAGAAGCCCGTCTGCTGGGGCATCGGAAGCATGTTCGCGCACGTTGCGTCTGCACCCCTCTCCAGTTCGGCGACGAACTTCTCGACGACGTCAGCATCAATGATCGTGTCGGCGTCAATGCAGACGAGGATGTCGCCCGTCACGTACGGCAGGCCCGCATCTTGAGAGGCAGCCTTGCCGCCTTGCTCTGTCTCGACGACGAGCGCCCCGGACTGCTTGGCGATCTCGGTCGTGTCGTCGGTGCAGGAATCAGCGACGACAACAATCTCATCCACCGGAAGCGTCTGACGCAGGACGGCGTCAAGGCACTCTCGAAGGACGTCCGCTTCGTTATGGGCAGGAATCAAAACCGAGATCTTCACGGTTCGACCCTCAGTGCTGAGCGTGTGCGATGACCTTAACCAGATAGCCAATGCCGCCCTTGGCGCCCGCGACGAGCGTCAGGACGATTGCGCCAATCCCCGAATGGGAGTGACCGTACATGCGGAACCTTCCTTTCTTTGAACGACACCGCCCGAGAACGGACGGCTGCGGCTAGTCGTTGCGGCTTTTGCGTCTTCGGAGATTCCGCCGGCGCGCCCGATCCCTCCCGCGAGTGTTGTCGAAGAAGTGTGGACCGTTCGTGGACGCGGCTGTCGCTGCTTTACGCGGCGAATGTCTCTACGGACATTTCGGGATTGCTCGAGCAGAAGGGAACCGTCTCCGGGTAGTCGAGGCTCGAGCCAGACCTAAAGCCTGATTCAGGCGTCATTCCGGGACGCTGGCCCAGTCGAGGGTGGAACTCGATCGCGTCACAAGTTTTCATTCATCTGACACCTGGCGGCCGGATCCAGGAAGATGTGCGTGTGATGGAGGGGCCGTTCGTCCCGTCCCGCTTTGTCGTCCCGCTCGCTCTCACGACGGAGCGATTCAGGCTCGAACCACTCGCGCCGCAGCACAACGACTCCGACTATGAGGCGTGGTCGTCGTCCGTGGAGCACATCCACATGACGCCGGGCTGGGAGACGAGCTCCTGGCCCGACGACCGCAGCCTGGTTGACAACCTGCGCGACCTGCAATCGCACGCCGCCGACTTCGAGAACAGGTCGGGCTTTACCTACACCGTCCTCGATCCAGCGACCGGCGACGTGATCGGCTGCGTGTACATCTATCCCGACGAGAGCGAGCAGCACGACGCGCGTGTGCTCTCGTGGGTGCGGGCGAGCCGGCCCGAGCTCGACGTGCAGCTGTGGCGGGCGGTCACCGAGTGGCTCGCGGACGAGTGGCCGTTCGAGCGTGTGGCTTACGCCGAGCGCGCCGACGGCGCCTGACGCTACCGCTCCGGACAATTCGGCTAGTCAGCCCACCAGTCGCGCTGGCCATCGACGTCTTCGCGCGGATCTTCGCCGAGATTGGGCGCGCCGATGACGAGGATCTCGAGGCCCTCCGGCCCGGCCTCGTAGCCTCGCCACATACCGGGTGGGACGCGCACCGCGTCCCATTCTTTGAGCTCGACGATCTCGTCGTCGACCTTCATCCGCCCGCTCCCGCGCAGGACCACGTACACCTCCTCTTGCTTCATGTGCGTGTGGCCGTACGGAAAGCGATAGCCGGG
>Ga0126310_10000499_pt1 | contig 13632 bp, 10 predicted proteins | sample Plot60_FD_92540 | JGI IMG/M metagenome (GOLD analysis project Ga0126310, IMG submission 92540) | Serpentine soil microbial communities from UC McLaughlin Reserve, CA, USA - Plot60 | ecosystem: Environmental > Terrestrial > Soil > Grasslands | place: USA: UC McLaughlin Reserve, Lake County... | reverse complement strand
GCCGCGGCGCAGTACCGCGGCCTGTACGCGCGCGGCTACGCGGCCATCAAGGCCGCCGACCCGGGCGCCAAGGTGCTGATCGGCGAGACCGCGCCGTACGCCCGCAGGGGCCTCTCGACCGCGCCGCTGGCGTTCATGCGCTCGGTCGCCTGCCTGAACCGGAACTACCGGCGCGTGCGCAAGTGCGCCAAGCTCCGCGCCGACGGCTACGCGCACCATCCGTACGACTTCACGCACAGCCCGCGGTTCAAGTTCCCCGGGGCCGACAACGTGACCATGGGCACGCTCAGCCGGCTCACGAGGGCGCTCGCCCGCATCTCGCGCTCGGGCCAGGTCCGAAAGAACGGCGCCGGCCAGCTGCCGATCCATCTCACGGAGTTCGGCTACTTCGCCTCGGGGCATCGGGCGCTCTCGCGCAGCAAGCGCAGCAGATACCTGGCCGACGGCTTTGGCCTGGCGCTACGCAACGGGCGCGTCAAGTCGCAGCTCCAGTACCTGCTCGTGCAGCCGCCGAGGAAGTACCCCTGGAGCTTCTTCGACCTCGGGTTGATCTCCACGAAGGGCAAGAAGCAGCCGCAGTACGGCGGGCTGCAGCGCTGGTACAAGCGAAACCGCGGCAGGGTCAAACGGCCCGGCGGGCCGATCGGCCTGCCGCCACCCGGCAGCCAAAACCCTAATTCAGCCCCCGGAAGCGGCGGTGGCTCCGGGGGCGGAGGCGGCGGCGGTCTACTACCGCTGCCGATACCGTAGGTTTGATCGAGCCTCACTCGATCGGAATCGCAAGGCGCGAGCGGCTACAGGCCGCTCGCGTCTATTTCGTGGTGGATTCCGAGCCGCGGGGCCGGCCGCTGGCGGAGCTGCTGGAGGCGGCGCTGGCGGGCGGCGTGGACATGCTCCAGCTGCGCGACAAGCAGGCCGGCGACGAGCGGCTGCTCGAGGCGGCCGGGGTGTTTCGGCGCGCCTGCGACGCCCACGGCGCGCTCTTCTGGCTGAACGACCGGCCCGACCTGGCACTGGCCGCGGGCGCCGACGGCGTGCACGTGGGACAGGACGACCTACCCGTCGAGCAGGTGCGCCGCGAGGTGGGCGAGGATCTGCTCGTGGGCCTGTCCACCCACACGCAGTGCCAGCTCGGCGACGCGCTGCGCTCCGGGGCGGACCAGCTGAGCGTGGGGCCCGTGTACGAAACGCCCACCAAGGAGGGCCGGCCGGCCGCCGGACTCGACTATGTGCGCTATGCGGCGCGCACGGCCGGAGCCGAGCGGCCCTGGTTTGCCATCGGCGGCATCGACCGCCACAACGTCCGCGACGTGCTAGGCGCCGGCGCCAGGCGGATCGTGGTGGTGCGCGCGATCCGCGACGCCGGGGACCCACGCGCCGCCGCGGCCGAGCTGCGCGCCGCGCTCGAAAGGGGGCCGGTTGGCGCAGGGCGGTAGCCGCCAGCGTCGCAAGAAGCGCCGCGCCCAGCGTCAGTCCGCCGGCCAGGCGGCCATGGAGCGCGGCTACGCGCGGGGGCGCGAGAAGGACGAGGCCGCGCGCGCGTCCCTCGAGCCGCTGCGCCCCGGCGAGCGGCCGACCGCCGTCACCGTGGGCGCCGTCGTCGCGCTGATCGCCGCCCTTGCCAACATCGTCGCGCTGATCGCCCGCTTCGACCCCGACGCGCCGCGCAAGGCGCTTGCCACAGCTCTGCCCGCCGCGCTGCTCGTGCTGGTCGCGTGGGGCATGTGGAAGGCCAAGTACTGGGCCGTGCTGGGCATGCAGACGCTGCTGGCCCTGACCATCGTCGGCACGGCGCTCGCCGGCATCCAGGCGCAGAACCTCCGGGCCCTGCTGGTGGTGGTGCTGGTGATCGCCGTCTGCGGGCCGCTGTTCTGGTTCCTCGTCAAGGCCATGGCCCGCATCCAGATGCCGGCGCCGCCGTCGGCACGCCGCCGGTGAAGGCCGCGCCGAAGGCGTCGATACTCCTCCATTCACCCGTGGCGATGTCGCGGTACGTGTGCCTGCGGCGACGCTGAGTAGTCTCACCGCCGTGCCGCCTCAGAAGTTCGACATCGTCGTGGTGGGCTCCGGTCCGGGGGGCTACGTGGCCGCCATCCGGGCCGCTCAGCTCGGCATGAAGACCGCGGTGGTGGAGAAGGAGAACGTGGGCGGCCGCTGCCTGAACGAGGCCTGCATCCCCGCCAAGTCGATCCTGCGCGTCGCCGAGGTGATGGAGGAGGTGCGGAACGCGAAGAGCTTCGGCATCTCCGTGAACGGCACCGAGTTCGACTACGGCGGGGCCACCCAGCACCGCGACAAGGTCGTGAAGACGCTCACCGGCGGGGTGCGCATGCTGTTCGACAAGAACAAGATCGAGCTGTTCGAGGGTTTCGGCGCGCTGACCGACGACGGCAACGTGCGCATCGGCGCCCAGAAGGACGGCGAGGAGCTCGAGACCGAGCGCGTGTTGCTGGCCTGCGGCTCGGTGGCAAAGCCGCTGCTCGACCTGAAGTTCGGCAAGCGCATCCTCGACACCGCGGGCATGTGGCTGCTCAACGAGCAGCCCAAGAAGCTCGCCGTAATCGGCGCCGGCGCCTCGGGCACCGAGATCGCCTCCGCCTTCGGCCGCCTTGGCACCGAGGTCGTGCTGCTCGAGGCGCTCGACCAGATCCTGCCACTCGAGGACGAGGAGATCTCGAAGGCCTGCGCGCGCGAGATCAAGAAGCAGAACGTGCGCATCGAGACCGGCGCGAAGCTCGAGCAAGCCGAGGGTTCCGACGACGGCGTGAGGGTGACCTTCAACGGCGAGACGGAGGACTTCGACTACCTGGTGATCGCCGCCGGCCGTGCTCCCGACGTGGAGAACCTGGGCCTGGACGACGCCGGCGTCGAGCGCGACGACCACGGCCTGATCAAGGTCGACGGCCGCCTGCGCACCTCACGCGAGGGCGTATGGGCGATCGGCGACATGGTGCCCGGGCCCGCGCTGGCCCACAAGGCCTCCGACGAAGGCATCCTCGCGGTCGAGGACGCCGCCGGGAACGACGTGCATCCGATCGACTACCGCTTCGTGCCGGCGGTGACCTTCTGCCACCCGCAGGTGGCGTCATTCGGGCTGACCGAGAAGGAGGCCCGCGACGAAGGCCACGACGTGGTGGTGGGCAAGGTGCCGATGGGCGCCGTGGGCGCCCCGACCGTCTACGGCGACCGCGCCGGCCTGGTCAAGATCGTCGGCGACGAGAAGTACGGCGAGCTGCTCGGCGCCCACATCTGCTCGGTGCGCGCCGCCGACCTGATCCAGGAGCTGGTGAACGCGCATGAGCTCGAAGGCGGCTACGCCGAGGTGGCACGCACCATCCACCCGCATCCCGCATTCGCCGAGACGGTCATGGAAGCCGCCCGGGCGACCGACGGCTGGCTGATCCACGGCTAGCCGCAGGCCAATGCCGCGCAAGTGGACAACTTATCCCGCGTTGCTGCGTTGTTCAGCATGATGACCACCGAAAGCCTGGTTCGACCTCGATACGGCCCGACAACGGAGCCGCCCGCAGCGGTCGCCGACCTGGACGCGCCGGTCTTCGCCGACCCCAGCGGCAGGCGCGCCGTGCTGATGCGGCGCGCGGCGCAGCTCCTGGGCGCTCTGGTGCTCCTCTGGCTGGCGGCGGTCGCGGCCGGACTGGCCGGCCTCGGGACACTGCCGGGCGTTCCGCTTGTCGGCGGCTCCGGCCAGCAGCGCTCCGCTCAGAGGGGCCACGACGCGAGCCCTGCTCCGGCTTCGCCTCGCGGGCACCGGTCCTCGGAGGAGATTCGGGCGCAACCGCAGGGCCGCGCCCATCTTGGCGCCCATGATGAGCGAGGGCAAGCCGCGCGGCGGCCTTCGGGCGGATCGCCCGTCGCCCGGGCCCGCACGCCCCACCGGACGCTCCGTGCTGGCGGCGGCTCTCCCGTCAGGGCTCGCGGCGGTGCGCCGACTGGCGCTCCCCCCGGCGGGGCTCCTGCCTCGAGGCCCGCCCAGCCGGCGAAGCAACAACCCATCCCGCCGGGCCACTCGCAGGCACCCGCGCCGCGACAGCGGAACACGACGGCCCCCGGTGCCACGGCACCAGGCCGGATCAACAGCCGCAACCCGAACGACTAGGGGCGTCGAGCCGTGCGGGGGGAGGGCCGCGGACGAGCGCGAGCGGTCCGCGTCCGGGAGCTGCAGCGGCGCATCAGGCGTCCACCGAGCCATCGGCTGTTCGTCGGGCTGTGCGTGGCCGTGCTGCTGCTGGTGCTGTTCGCCGACGGGCTCTCCACCCAAACGGACGGCTCGAGCCAGACCAACCGCCCCGCCGCCGAGTCGCCGCTGGAGGGCTCGGGGGCGCTCCTCACCGAGCGAGACGGCCGGCTGCGTTCATCCCAGGCGGCTCCGGGCAGGCGCGTCGCGCTCACTTTCGACGACGGCCCCGACCCGCACTGGACGCCACGGATCGCCGCGACCCTGCACAGGCTCGGAGTGCCCGCCACCTTCTTCGTGCTGGGCAGTCACGCTGCACGCCATCCCGCGCTCGTCAGGAGGCTGCACGAGCTGGGTTTCGAGCTCGGCAACCACACCTTCAACCATCCCGACCTCTCCTCCATCGCGCCGTGGGAGCGCTCGCTGCAGCTCTCCGCGACGGAGACGCTGGTGGCGAGCGCGGCCGGTGTTCGCCCCCGCCTCATGCGGCCGCCCTACTCGTCCAGCGTCGACGCGGTGACCCCCCGCCAGCGAGACGTGCTCGCCGGCGTGGCGGCGCGCGGCTATGTGATCGCCCTCTCCGACCTCGATGGCCGCGACTGGGCCCGCCCGGGCGTCGAGCGGATAGTGGCCTCCGCCAGCCCCAAGGGACGGCGCGGCGGGGTGGTGCTGCTGCATGACGGCGGCGGCGACCGCTCCCAGACGCTGGCGGCCGTCAAGCGCCTCGTACCGCGCCTTCGCATGCGCGGCTATCGCTTCGTCGCCGCCTCACAGCTCGTGCCCCTCCCCCGAGCCGCAGCGGAGCTGCCTGCCTCCCGTTGGCAAGAGTTCCGCGGCCGGGCGCTCCTCGGTGCGCTGGCGGTGGCGCGATGGCTGACGGGGATCCTGAGCGCGCTGCTCGTGGCGATCGGGGCGCTGACGCTGGGCCGCCTGGTGCTGATCGTGCTGTTCGCGCGCCGCCACGCAGTGGCAGTCAGGGCGAGGAACCGATCCGAGGCCGTGACGCCGCGGCTCTCGATCATCGTGCCGGCGTTCAACGAGGCCACCGACATCGACCACTCGGTGCGCTCGCTGGCCAACTGCGACTACCCCGACTACGAGGTGATCGTGGTGGACGACGGGTCCACGGACGGAACCGGGGAGATCGTCGAGCGCATGGGGCTGAACGGCGTGCGCGTGCTGCGCCAGCCGAACGCCGGAAAGGCCGCCGCGCTGAACCGCGGCTTCCGGGCCGCCCGGCACGACGTGATCGTGATGGTCGATGCGGACACCGTGTTCGAGCGCGAGACGCTGCGGCGGCTTGTCGTGCCGCTCGAGCACGAGCAGGTGGGCGCCGTGTCCGGCAACACCAAGGTCGCAAACCGGCGCGGGCTGCTCGGCCGCTGGCAGCACATCGAGTACGTGATGGGCTTCAACCTCGACCGCCGCCTGTTCGAAGTGCTGCGTTGCATGCCGACCGTGCCCGGCGCCATCGGCGCCTTCCGCAGGTCGGCCCTGGTCGAGATCGGCGGCATCTCGCGCGCCACGCTCGCCGAGGACACCGACATCACGCTCGCCATCGGGAGAGCGGGCTGGCGCGTGGTCTACGCCGACGATGCGCGCGCCTGGACGGACGCGCCGTCCAGCCTCGGCGACCTCTGGCGCCAGCGCTACCGCTGGGCGTTCGGCACCCTCCAGGCGGCCTGGAAGCACAAGGCCGCGCTCTGGCGCCGCGGCGAGGGCAAGATCGGGCGCCGGGCCCTCCCCTACCTGCTGCTGTTCCAGATCGTGCTACCGCTGCTGTCGCCGCTCGTGGACATCTTCGCGGTGTACGGGCTGCTGTTCTTCGATCCGCTGCAGGTGACCGAGTACTGGCTGGCCTTCGGAGCCCTCCAGCTCGCAATCGCCGTCTACGGCTTCCGCCTCGATCGCGAGTCGCTGCGGCCGCTGTGGGCGCTGCCGCTGCAGCAGATCGTCTATCGCCAGCTGATGTACCTGGTGCTGATCGAGTCGCTGATAAGCGCCCTGAGGGGGCTGAGGATCAGCTGGCAGCAGGTGCGCCGCACCGGTCACTTCGACGTCGCGCCGACGGAACCGGCCTAGCCGGCCGAGCCGGCGGGGCCTTCACGTGCCCGCTAGCCGAAGCGCGCGGCGATGGCCTGGGCGACCTCGTCGGGGGCGTCCTCGACGAAGTAGTGCTTCGCGTCCGGCAGCTCGACGATCTCAATGTCCGAGAACGCCTCGCGCATTCGCGGCAGCACGTCGCCGGCCTTGAACGCCACGTCGCGCATCGGGAAGGTGACGAGCACCCGCTTGTGGCCGAGCCGCCGCGGCACCGACTCCGCCAGCTCGGCGAGGAAAGGAGTGGCGGCGGTGATCTGGCGCGGGAGCTCCGCGACTCCGACACGGGCCTCGGCCGTGGGCTGGACTGCGCGGTAGTGCTCCATCTCCTCCGGGGACAGCTCGCGGCTGATGCCCGAGGGCAGGATCCGCTCCACGAACAGGTTGCGCTTCAGGATCGCTGCCTGCAGGGCACGGCTTGACATGATCCTGCTGAAGATCCGCGCTCGGCGGTCAGCCGGCCAGAACCAGGTGTTGCCCAGCACGAGTCCCGATACCCGCGCCGGATCCGAGCCCGCCACGGCCGTGCCGATCGGGCCGCCCCAGTCATGACCCATGACGATCAGATCGGAGAGGTCGAGCTCGCGCACCAGCTCACGAACAACGCCGGCGTGCTCTGCAGCGGTGTAGCCGTAGTTGCGCGGGCGCTCCGAGAGGCCGAAGCCCGGATAATCCACGGCGATGCAGCGGAAGCGATCGCTCAGCGAGCGGATCACGTTCCGGTAGAGAAAGCTCCACGTCGGGTTGCCGTGGCACATGAGGATCGGCTGTCCCCGCCCCTCGTCCACATAGTGGACGCGCCCGGCCGAGCTTTCGAGCCATCGTGAGTCGAACGGGTACAGCGCTGGTGACGGCTTGAAGTCCACGAGTCCTCCTGGTTGAAATTGCGATGAATTCCTGCGGCCTCATCGTGTCGACGAGCGGCAATCGCCGATTTCGACAGCGGCCCGCTTCGGCGGGCAGATTGCGGCGAGGTCGTGAGTCCTTTCGGTGAGCGTGCTTTAACCGCAATTTGCGCAGGTTTCCGCAGATAGCCGGCGCATCGGCCTCGGTCCGCCCTGCATAACCGCCCATAGGCTGGCCCTCTACTCCGAATGAAGTCGCACTCTGGGGGCGAATTCTCGCCTGCGCCGGCTTTAGGCGCTCAACTAGTGAAGTCGCCATGTAGACCAGAAGACCGCGAAGGTCCTGTCGTTTCTCTGCGCCTCCTGTTGGCGGTCGTGTCGGTCGCTGCGGCGATGCTTGGGGCATCGCCGAGCCAGGCGCAAGCTGCCAGCTACACGGTTCGTCAATGTGACCCCGCCTACACCACGGACCACGAGTTCGTCTATCCCTACGTCGCCCGCTCGGACGCGTTCTTCGACGTAAACAAGTGCTCGCAGTTCGCCTCGCTCGGACTGCACGCCCAACCGTTCAAGACGGTTGGAACGGAGGACGGCAATTCCTACATCATGTGGGCGCCGGAAGGCACCAGATTCTCGCGATGGAAGGCGTCCTTCCAGGGCGGAGCCGGCAGCTCCAACGGGGTGTTGCTCTGGGCGCGCGCCTGCTACGACTTCTGGTGCACGGAGGCCTGGAGCGACCTGTTCTTCGGCTACGAGGACTGGAGCGCGCCGAAGGAGAGACAATGGACCGGCAGCAGTGCCGTCACCCTGAAGGTGCAGATGATCTGCACGGGCTGGGCCGGGCCGGGCGGCTGCGCTCTCGGTCGCTACCCGCCGGGCCTGGTGATGTACGCGCCGGAGGTCGGGGTCGACGACCTCTACGCCCCCGATCCGCCTAAGGCCACGGGCGGCAGTCTTCTGGGCGGCGGTTGGAAGCGAGGCACCCAAACGCTTGCGCTCAGCGCCCGCGACACCGGCGGAGGGGTCTCGGAGACCGAGATCAAGGTTGGTGGTGTCACGGGCGCCGTCAGGAGGCCGGGCTGCGCTGGCCCCGTGTACGGCCCGCGCGGACCCGCCTGGACGAGGCTGCGTCCCTGCCCCACGCAGGACTCCGCGGAGGTCCCGGTGAACCTGTCGGGAGTCGCAGACGGCCCCCGGCCGGTCGAGGTCACAAGCCGCGATCCAGCGGGCCAGGCCACCTCGGCGCAGGCTCAAACCGTCCTCGTCGACAACACCCCGCCGGGAGCACCGGCCGGAGCTGCAGTGGATGGCGGAGAGGGCTGGCGACGGCACAACAGCTTTGCCGTCCACTGGGAGAACCCGGCCCAGCAGCACGCGCCAATAGCCGCCGTGCACTGGCGTCTTTGCCCTCTGCACGGAGGGACATGTGCTTCGGGTCGCAAGCCGGGCGGCGACATTTCCCGGCTCGAGGACCTGGCCGTCACCTCCGCCGGCGAGAACGAGCTGACGCTGTGGCTCGAGGACGAGGCCGGCAATCAGGATCCCGGCCGCGCGCGGCGCCTGCGGCTGCGCTTGGACAACGAGCCGCCCGACCTTGCCTTCCTGGCCCAGGACCCAGCCGACCCTCTGAAGCTCGTGGTTAGCGCTCGCGACTCCCTCTCCGGGCTCGCGGACGGCGAGATCGAGATGCGCCGACTGGGAGACGCCAGTTGGCATCCCGTCGAGGCGAGGGTCGAGGGTTCCCAGCTGGTCGGCTCGATCGACGACGAGCGATTCCCGGACGGCAGCTATCAGCTGCGCGCCCGCGCGCGCGACGCAGCCGGAAACGAGGCCTCGACGGACCGCCGGGAGGATGGGGCCTCCATGGCCGTCCGGCTTCCGCTGCGGGTCGCCACTCGAATGCGCGTGGGAGTGCCGCGTACGCGCCGTCGCCATGGCCGGAGAGTGCTGCTCCTGAGCCCTTCGGCGCGCGTCGCCTTTGGCAGGCACGTCCGCCTGCGGGGCACGCTGCGCAACCCCGACGGGCAGCCGATTGACGACGCGACCATCTACGTCCTCTCGAAGACAGCCGGCAGCATCGAGGACCTCGCTGCCGCGGGACTGGTCCACACGGATGAGCGGGGACGCTTCAGCTACGTGGCCAAGGCATCTCGCAACAGGCTTCTGCGCTTTCGCTATCCCGGCTCTAGGCGCATCAGATCGCAGACGCGCGATGTCAGCTTGGCGGTCCCCGCCAAGAGCACAATCCGGGCGAGCGATCACTCACTGCTCGTCGGGGACGCGGTCGCATTTGCCGGCCGTCTGCTTACCGGCCCGGTCCCGAGGGGCGGCAAGCTGATGGAGGTGCAGGCCTTCTTCAGGGGCCGCTGGCGCACCATCTCCACCGTCCGCAGCAGTTCTCGCGGCCGCTGGCGGTTCGAGTACCGCTTCGGTGGCACGCGAGGCACTGTGAGATACCGCTTCCGGTTGAGGATTCCTTTCGAGGCCGGCTATCCGTTCGCCACCGGGGGCTCCCGCCCGACGTCCGTTAGCGTCCGAGGCCCGTAGCGGCGACAGAAGCGGGCGAACGGGCGACGGGGAGCCGACTTGGTTGACCAGCCGACCTTCTACTACGACTTCAACTCGCCGTACTCCTACCTGGCGGCCGAGCGCGTCAACCAGGTTCTGCCGGTGGTGCCCGAGTGGCAGCCGATCTCCTACAGCCACGTGATCCAGCACACCGGAGTGCCGCCCTGGTCGGTCAGGGAGGGACGGGAGAAGGACATGCACGAGATCGAGCGGCGCGCCAAGGAGCGTGGGCTGCCGGCGATCCGCTGGATCGAGGGCTGGCCGATCGAGACGGTGAGCCTGCCCGCCCTGCGGGCCGGAATCTTCGCCCAGCAGGCGGGCCGCGCCGTGGCCTACTCGCTCGCCGCCTTCCGGCAGATGTTCGCCGGGGGCAAGAGCCTGGCCGAGGTCGACAACGTGCTGATCGCAGCCGCCGCCTGCGAGCTGCATCCGAAGGCGGTGCTCAAGGGCATCGAGACGAACTCGGTCAAGGACGGGCTGAAGGCCGCCACCCGGCGGGCGATCGAGCTGGGCGTCACGGGCGTTCCAACGGTGGTCGTCGGCGACGAGCTCTTCTGGGGCGACGACCGCCTCGAGGACGCGGCCGGTGCACTCGCGGCTGCATAGCGCCTTGAGCCAGGCGGCAACGGGTAACCTGCCGCCCAGTGGCCACCAAGGACGCGACGCGGGTTCGCAAGCCGGAGGAGACCGGGGTCGAACAGCACAAGCACTCGCTGCCCGACAAGAAGGCCTGCAGCCTGATCCTCGAGAAGATGCTGCTGATCCGGCGCTTCGAGGAGCGCGCGGGCGAGATGTACGCGAAGGCCAAGGTCGGCGGCTTCCTGCACCTCTGCATCGGCGAGGAGGCCACCATCGTCGGCGCCACCCAGGCGTTGCGCGAAACCGACTACCTGATGTCCACCTACCGCGAGCACGGGCAGGCGATCGCCCGCGGGACGGAGCCCAAGCGCGTGATGGCGGAGCTGTTCGGCAAGGTCGACGGCGTGTCGGGCGGCCGCGGCGGCTCGATGCACCTTTTCGACTGGGACAAGCGCTTCCTCGGCGGCTACGGGATCGTGGGCGGGTCGCTCCCGTTGAGTGGCGGAGTGGCGCTGGCCTGCGACTACCAGGAGACCGAGGACATCATCCTGTCGATGACCGGCGACGGTGCGACCAACCAGGGCACCTTCGGCGAGACCATGAACCTGGTGGCCCTTTGGGACCTCCCGATGGTGCTGCTGATCATCAACAACCAGTTCGGCATGGGCACGGCCCTCGAGCGCCATTCGGCGGTCACCGACCTGTCGAAGAAGGCCGAGGGTTTCGGGGTGCCGGGGTCGCGCTGCGACGGCATGGACGTGCTCGATGTGCACAAGGTGGTGTCCGAGGCGTGCGAGAAGGCGCGCAGGGAGCGCCAGCCCCAGCTCGTCGAGGCGGTGACCTACCGCTACCGAGGCCACTCGATGGCCGATCCGGAGGAGTACCGCGAGAAGGACGAGGTCGAGGAGTGGCGCAAGCGCGACCCGATCGAGACCTTCTCCAAGCGCCTCACCGAGGACGACGTTCTCTCCGAGGACGACGTCAAGAAGCTCGACGAGCAGGCCATCGAGACGGTCGACGAGGCGGTCAAGTTCGCCGACGAGTCGGACTTTCCAGACCTCGACTCGCTCTACGACAACATCTACGTGCTGGAGGGCGACCGCGCCCCTGCCTGGTGGTCGGTCGACGAGCGTTCGCCCGAGGTGCACCGCGGCGAAGAGGAGCGCGAGGCGGGCGAGCTGCCGCACTCGCTGGCGGAGAAGGGCGCGGCCTACGCATCGGTGGGCGACAAGAAGGCGCGCGGCCGCCGCGACGAGGACGGCGACGGCAAGGAGGAGTCCGGGGAGGGCGAGCAGGCGGGCGACGAGCCCGAAGAGGAAGGCGGAGCCGACTGAAGGTGGGCGGCTAGGCGATGCCCACGATGCGCTATCGCGAGGCGCTCAACCAGGCGCTGCGCGAGGAGATGGAGGCCGACGAGAAGGTCTTCATCATGGGCGAGGACATCGGCGTCTTCCAGGGCGCCTTCAAGGTCACCCAGGGGCTGCTCGAGGAGTTCGGCGAGAAGCGCGTGCGCGACACGCCGATCTCCGAGAACACGATCGTCGGCATGGGCGTGGGCGCGGCGATGACCGGGCTGCGACCGATCGTCGAGCTGATGACGATCAACTTCTCGCTGCTGGCGATCGACCAGATCGTGAACTCGGCGGCTTCGATCCGCTACATGTTCGGCGGCCAGGTGAAGGTGCCACTGGTGATCCGCATGCCCCAGGGCGCGGGCCACCAGCTGGGCCCCACCCATTCGCACTCGCTCGAGGCGCTCTACCTGCACGTCCCCGGCCTGCTGGTGGCGGTGCCATCGACGCCCGAGGACGCCAAGGGCCTGTTGAAGACCGCCATCCGCGACGACAACCCGGTCATCTTCATCGAGCACGAGACGCTGTACGGCCAGCGCGGCGAGGTGCCCGAGAACGGCGACCCGATGCGCTTCGGAGAGGCAGCGCTGCGCCGCCAGGGCGACGACGTCACGATCATCGGCATCTCGCGCATGGCGATGACCGCCGCGAAGGCCGCGGAGACGCTGGCCGGCGAGCACGAGATCGAGGCGGAGGTGATCGACCCGCGCACCCTGCGCCCGCTCGACCTGGACACGATCCTCGAGTCGGTCAGAAAGACCAACCGCGCGGTCATCGTCGAGGAGGGCTGGCCGCACGGCGGCGTGGGCGCCAACATGGCAGCCCTCATCCAGGAGCAGGCCTTCGACTGGCTCGACGCCCCGGTGCAGCGGGTGACCGGCGCGGATGTTCCAATGCCCTACTCGAAGCCGCTCGAGCAGGCCGCCTTCCCGCACGAGGAGCACGTGGTGCACGCCGCGATCGCGACGTTCAGGGACATCTGATGGCCAGCGAAGTCACGATGCCGCGACTGTCCGACTCGATGGAGGAGGGCACGATCCTCAAGTGGCTCGTGTCGGAGGGGGACGAGGTCAAGCGCGGCCAGGAGCTCGTGGAGATCGAGACCGACAAGGCCAACATGACCTACGAGGCCGACGCCGACGGCACGCTGGTGGAGATCGTGGCCGAGGAGGGCGACACGCTGCCGATCGGTGACCTGATCGCGAAGATCGGCGACGCCGGCGAGGCGAGCTCGAACGGCGGCGGCGGGGACGAGGGCCAGGAAGAGGCCGAAGCCAAGGGCGCCGAGGAGGAGGACGAGGGCCAGGAAGAAGCCGAAGCCAAGGGCGCCGAGGAGGAGGACGAGAGCCAGGAAGAAGCTGAAGCCAAGGGCGGGGAGGCCGCCGGCGAGGCGGAGGCGGACGACGAGCCCGAGGGGGGAGAAGGCGATCGCGCGGATACCCGCGGAGAGGAGGGTGCCGGCGCGGAGGCCGATCGAAGGGACGCCGAGGACGGCGAGAAGGGAACCGCCACCGCCACCAGGGAGCGGCCCGCAGGCGACGACGGCGCCGGGGATGGGCGGGTCAAGGCCTCGCCGGTAGCGCGCCGGATGGCCCGGGAGCGGGGCGTGGAGATCAGGGACCTCGAGGGCAGCGGGCCGGGCGGGCGGATCGTGAAGGCCGATGTGGAGGCGGCTGCCGAAGGCGACGGCCAGGCGAAGGAGGAGCCCGAGAAGGGCCGGGCAGAAGCAGCCGACGAGGAGCAGGAGCCGCAGCGCGAGCGCGGCGAGGCGGGCGCCAAAGGCGAGGTGGAGTACCACGAGCTCACGCGGCTGCAGCAGACGGTCACGAGGCGGATGGCGGAGTCGAAGGCCACCGCGCCCGACTTCTCGATCTCGCTGGACGTGGACATGACCGACGCGATCGCGCTGCGGCAGCGCCTGAAGGACGTGACCGAGGCCGCGCCCTCCTTCAACGACATGGTCGTCAAGGCGTCGGCGATGGCGCTGAAGGAG
>Ga0126310_10000497_pt1 | contig 13655 bp, 15 predicted proteins | sample Plot60_FD_92540 | JGI IMG/M metagenome (GOLD analysis project Ga0126310, IMG submission 92540) | Serpentine soil microbial communities from UC McLaughlin Reserve, CA, USA - Plot60 | ecosystem: Environmental > Terrestrial > Soil > Grasslands | place: USA: UC McLaughlin Reserve, Lake County... | reverse complement strand
CTCCGCGCCGATCAGCTCGGCCGCGCGCTCCGATCCGAGCAGTACCGCCGATGCCCCGTCGCTGAGCGGTGACGCATTGCCGGCCGTGATCGTCCCCTCGCGACGAAAGGATGGTTTCAACTGGGCCAAGATCTCAGGAGTCGAGCCGGACCGAATGCTCTCATCGCGGCTCAGATCGGAGCCGGGTACAGCGACGGCAAACTCGTCGTAGAACCCGTCATTCCAGGCCCGGTCGGCCAGTCGATGGGAGCGTGCGGCGAACTCGTCCTGGCGCTCCCGCGACACCCCAAACTTCTCTTGTAACTGCTCGTTGGCCTCACCCAGTGAGACGGTCCATTCCTCCGGCATTGCCCGGTTGACCAGCCGCCAACCCAGCGTGGTCGAGACGAGCATCTCGTTGCCCGACGGGTACGCCTTGCCCGGCTTCAGCAGTACCCACGGCGCCCGGGTCATGGACTCCACGCCCCCGGCGATCATGACGTCGGCGTCACCGGTCTCGATCATCCGTGACGCGGACATGGCCGCGTCAAGGCTCGACCCGCACAGCCGATTGACGGTGCTCCCCGGCACGCTCACCGGGATTCCGGCGAGCAGCGCGGCCATCCGGGCGACGTTGCGGTTCTCTTCGCCGGCGCCGTTGGCATTGCCCAGGATGACCTCGTCAATCCGCTCCGGTTCGAGCTCCGGCACCTTGGCCAGCAGCCCCTGCAGCGTCGCAGCGGCGAGGTCATCGGGCCGGACATTAGCCAGCCCGCCGCCGTAGCGGCCGAACGGCGTACGGACGCATGTATAGACGAATGCAGCGGATGAGCCGGGCATCAGTTCTTCCTGTCAGTCGATCTGTCATTCGATTCAGGCGGGTCGCCGGCGTGCTGCATGATCAGGTCCGCGACCCGATCGGGCGCCTCGGCCGGGGCGAGATGGGCGACGCCGTCGAGCACCACGAGCATTCCGGACTGGACGCCGGAGGCGATGTACCCAAGGACCGTCGGGGTGAGAACGCTGTCGTGGTCCCCTGCCACGGCGAGCACAGGAGTCGCGATCTCAGCTAGGCGGCCCCGGACATCGAAAGTCGCCAGCGCGTCACACGCCGCGGCGTAGCTGGCGGTGTCGGTAGCGGCCAAGTCGTCAAGGAGAGCTTGTGCCGTCTGCGGATCGCGCTCTGGGAATCCTGGCCCGAACCAGCGGTCGGCCGCCGAGTCCAGCAGCACCGCGGTACCGCCGCTCCGGACGGCCTGGGCGCGCTCGTACCAGCCCTCGGGCTCGCCAATCCGCGCACCAGTGCAGCACAGTGTGGCCGAGTGCAGACGACCCGGCGCGTCGAGGAGCAGCTGCAGGCCGACGGCCCCGCTCAGCGAGTCACCGGCATAGTGAAAGCTGACGCCAGCGGACCGACGGTCTAGCGCGGACAGCACGCCGGCGGCGATATCGGCAAGAGTGAACCTCTCCGCCGGCGGGCTAGCGTCGTGACCAGGCAGGTCCCATCCGACAACAGTGAACATGGTTCCCAGCCGAACCGCCGCCACACTCCACATAGAGCTGACCGACGTACCGAGCGACGGTCCGACGACCAGCAGCGGCAAGTTTTCGCCGCCACTCGTGAGCTCGGTGAGTGCCAGCTCGGGAATGCCGTGCTCCATGCGATCAGCGTGCCCTACGAGGCTGGTGATCAAGTCGGCGGCCTGGCGGGGCAAGCAACCACGGTCTGCCGTTTCGCATACGGGCACTGAAGCGGCAGCGAGCCGAACGTGGCACACCGCAGCTCTCAGTCGTGCAGTGAGGGCGTTCCCAAGATGGGTTATGGCTCTTAGATTGACATTGTGAAGATCACTCGCGTCGAGGCGATTCCCTTCACAATCCCGTACGTCAAGCCCCTCCGCTTCGCCAGCGGGGACGTTTCCCGGGCCGAGCACGTGCTGATTCGGCTACACACTGACGACGGGTTGGTCGGAGTAGCTGAGGCGCCGCCGAGACCCTTCACGTACGGGGAGACGCCGGCCTCGATCCGAGCGGTCGTTGAGGACATCTTTGAGCCCGTCATTGTCGGTTACTCACCGCTGGAGCGCGAGGCCATCCACGCCAAGCTCAACCGCACTGTCGCGAACCCGACGGCCAAGGCGGCTATCGACATGGCCCTGTGGGATGTGATCGGCAAGTCATTGGACGTGTCGGTCACCGAGCTGCTCGGCGGCTTCACCGATCGCATGCGGGTCTGTCACATGCTCGGCTTCGCTGCGCCGGAGCAGATGGTCGACGAGGCGGAGCGCATCCGTGACACATACGGCATCACGACGTTCAAGGTCAAGGTCGGGCGCAACCCGTTCAGCTTGGATGTCGAGGTCTGCCGTGCCCTACGCGAAGCGCTGGGTCCGCAGGTCGAGCTCTACATCGATGGCAACCGTGGCTGGACCGCCTCGGATGCGGCCCGGGCACTGCGAGCCATGAGTGACCTCGACCTCACCCTCGCCGAGGAGCTGAATCCCGCCGACGACGTACTCGGTCGCCGCTGGCTAGTGCAACAGAGCCCAATCCCGTTTGTGGCCGATGAGAGTGTCATCGGGCCCGGCCAGGTCACCCGCGAGTTGCTCGGCGGATCCGCGACCGCAATCAGCATCAAGACCGCCCGTTCCGGCTTCACGTACTCCCAGCGGGTGCTGTTCCAATGCGAAGGGCTCGGGGTCGAGGTCATCATGGGCAACCAAATCGACGGCCAGATTGGCACGGTCTGCTCTGTCGCCTTCGGCGCTGCATACCAGCGGAGCTCAGCCCGGGCCGGCGAGCTATCGAACTTCCTCGACATGAGTGACGACCTGCTGACCGAGCCGCTCCGGATTATCGGCGGCACCCTCCCCATCCGTCCGAGCGCCGGCCTCGGCATCGAGATCGACAACGACAAACTCAACCACTACCGGCAAGACCGCTAACCACCATTCGGCGCCATCGCACTGCGCCCGAGCAAAGGAGCACCCACCATGAGCGAACTGATCACCGAGCGAGACGCCAAGGCCGCAGAATCCGGAGCCAGCGCCACCAAGGCCTTCCAGCAGAAGGCCAAGTCGAGCACCATCGCCGCCAGCCAGGAGCGGGTCGACACTTTGGCAACGGAGGTGCTCACCGCAATTCACGATGTGATCCGCAGGCACAAGGTGACGTACGAGGAGTACGACGCGCTCAAGGCATGGCTCATCCAAGTGGGGCTCGACGGCGAGTGGCCCCTGTTCTTGGATGTTTGGGTTGAGCATGTCGTCGAGGAGGTCGCCAACCAAAACCGAGAGGGCAGCAAGGGCACTATCGAGGGCCCTTATTACGTTCCCGATGCCCCCGCGCTCCCGGCCGAGTCCACCCTGCCGATGCGCTCCGACGAACCAGGTACCTCGCTGCTCTTCCAAGGTCAGGTGACCACCGTTGCGGGCGAGCCCGTCCCAGGCGCGAAGCTCGAGGTCTGGCAGGCCGATGACTACGGGTTTTACAGCCAATATGCACCCAACGTGCCTGAGTGGAATCTCCGCGGGACCGTGACTGCGGATGATCAGGGCAAGTTCAAGATCCACACGATCCAACCGGCGCCTTATCAGATTCCCACCGACGGCTCCTGTGGGAGGCTCATCTCGGCAGCCGGCTGGCATGCCTGGCGCCCGGCACATTTGCATCTGAAGGTGTCCGCGCCGGGCCTTCAGCTCATCACCACCCAGCTGTACTTCACCGGCGACCAGCACCTCGACGATGACATCGCCTCCGCAGTCAAGCCCGAATTGGTCCTCGATCCCACCTCGGTTGCTGGCGGCTCGGGCAAGGAAGTCACGTACAACTTCGTCCTCGATCCGGCGGCCTGAGGACCACATGCTCTTCGCCGTGAGGATGGACGTCGCCCTGCCTTCGGATCTCGATCCGGGGGTACGGGACGACATCTTGGCCCGCGAGAAGGCCTACTCGCAGGAGCTGCAGCGGTCTGGGGAGTGGCTGAACATCTGGCGTCTGGTCGGTCGGTACGCCAACCTCAGCATCTTCGATGTGCACGACAACGATCGACTGCATGAGATCTTGTGGAATCTTCCGCTGTTCCCGTACATGACGATCGAGGTGAGCGCCCTGTCAACTCACCCCTCCGACATCAGACTCTTCGGCGAAACCATCGATCAGGAGTGAGCAGGAACTGCAGTACATCAAGATCGGTGGGCCGTTTCTGCGCACAAGGTCGCGAATGTCATCGACTTTGGCTCAGTCATGCTCCATACGCCACCAAGTGCGGAGAAATGGCTGAACCTGCCGGGTTGCAGGTCGACTGCGCATTCAGCGACTGGCCCCGGGGCCAGCACACCTTCCGCTGCTAGGTGGCCTCGGCCGGAATGACGGCGATGGCATCGATCGATACGAGGAGTCCGCGCGGGAGCTTAACGTTGGCGGGAGCAGATCGCGCTGGCGGCGGGTCGGGCATGTGCCTGGCATAGACCTCGTTGAGTTTCGCGAAGTCATCGACGTCTGCATAGAAAATCGTGACCTTGACCAAGTCGGCCATCGACGCCCCCGCGGCAGCGAGGACGGCTGCGAGGTTGCCTAGCGCCTGTTCGGTCTGTGCCTCGATCCCATCGGCCACGGCACCTGTCGCGGGATCGATTCCCGCTGTCCCTGAGCAGAACACAAAGCCGCCTGCAACGATCCCCTGGCTGTAGGGACCGAGCGCGGCCGGGGCCTGATCGCTGGATACGGGATGCCGGGTCATGGGTTCACCTTTCGCGATGGGTCATGGGCTTGCGCTGTCTTCGTCCAGCTTCTCCTTCCTGCCAACCGTGCGGTGGCAAATCGATGTGCTCGGCTGGTCCGCATCGGCGGGCCGCCTGGTCGGCAGGACGTTCTGGATCATCGGCGTGCCTGGTCCGTGCGGTAGCACCGTGAAGGTGATCGGACCCGGACCAATCGCAACCGAGCTGTTCAACAAAGCCAACGACCCAGAACGCATCAAGCACATAGTCGGCTCGGTTCCGGTGCGACGCATCGGCCAACCCCAGGACATCGCGTACAGGACAGGTTTCTTCCTCGACGCGCGTGTGGGTTCATCAACGGGCAAGTCCTGTACGTCTGCGGCGGACTGACCGTCGGCCTCGTCCCCGCATGATCGTCTTACCGGAAGCCGACGAAGGCACCGACGGATGGACCGTCGACTACTTCACATTTCTGATCAGTTTTGAAGAAGCCGCCGCCGCGCCGGCTGACTAGCATCAGGGTCGTGCCCATCAAGACTCGCAAGGGAGAAAGCTGCAATGAGCGACACGACGAAGCCCGCCAAGAGCACTAAAGCGACTAAAACGTTCGAGGGATTCACCGACGAGGAACGAGGCGCGATGAAGGAACGCGCCCGAGAGCTGAAGACAGCCGCTCGCCGCAGCCCGCGCGGGGCCACGGCGGACGGGGAAAGCGAAGTGCTCGGGAAGATCGCCGAGATGTCAAAATCGGATCGCACCATCGCCGAGCGGCTCCATGCCATCATCAAAGGCAACGCGCCGGCCCTCTCGCCGAAACTCTGGTACGGAATGCCCGCGTACGCCAAGGACGGCAAGGTCGTCTGCTTCTTCCAGCCAGCCGAGAAGTTCAAGTCGAGGTACGCGACGTTCGGCTTCAACGACTCGGCAAACCTTGACGACGGCGCCATGTGGCCGACCGCCTTCGCTCTGACGAAGTTGACCGCCTCAGACGAGGCAAGAATCGGCGAACTCGTGAAGAAAGCCGTGAGCTGAAGACTGACCGGCGCAGGTTCGGACATCGACCTGCACCAACCTTGATCATTTTGAGGAGCCTCAATCACGCCAGTTGATCATGAGCCGCCAGTCTCAGTTTCTAGGTCGCTTTCCGGTGATCGTTGCCGCGAGACTTCCGGGAACCGTCCGAGGAGTTGAGCTGGCCCAACTCGATCGAAGCCGCAAATGCTCCACCAAGATCGGCGGCAGCGGCTTGCAAGTCTGGAGCGATGAGTCGAACCTGTTCGAAGCTGATTCGGCTGCTCGGGCCGGACACCGAAAGCGCTGCCGCGAACGGCAGCTCCTTGATCGGGACCGCGACACAGCGAACGCCAAGCTCCTGCTCGCCGTCGTCGACGGCGTAGCCACGCTCGCGGATCTCCGCCAGGGCTTCCAACATGGCCTGGGGCTGGATGATGGTGTGCTCAGTCTGCGCCGGCATCCCGGCCCGCTTTAACGTTGCGAGCACCTGGTCGTCGGTCAGCGTGGACAGTAGCGCCTTTCCGACCCCCGTGCTGTGCAGCATCACCACGCGGCCAACCTCGGTGAACATACGCATCCACTGTGGCGAGGGCACCTGGGCGACATAGACGCATGCGTCGCCCTCCATCATGGCCATATTCGCCGTCTCGCCGTACTTGGCGACCAAGCCAGCAAGGTACGGCGTCGCCCAGGAGCCGAGCATCCGGCTTGCCGACTCCCCCAGCCGGATCATTCGCGGGCCAAGGGAATAGCGTTTCGACGACTCCTGGCGAACGTAACCCTGGTTGACAACGGAGCGAAGGAGACGATGAATCGTCGGCATCGGCAGATCCGTTCGCCGAGCCAGCTCTGACAGGCTCATTGACCCACCACCGTCTGCCAGCTGCTCGAGGAGGTGGAACACCCGATCCACCGATTGCACGCCCGCAGCTGCCACGACCCCTCCCGACAGAGTTTCCACTATGCGGAATAAGTATAGGATTCGAAAGCTTCTAGAACGGCTCGCCCGCGAGCGGCGATCCAGCTCGACAAGCGCAAGCGATTAGGAGACTCATGGCAACCATCGCGTTCATCGGCCTGGGCATCATGGGTGCCCCGATGGCCGAGCACTTGGTCGAGGCCGGCCACACCGTCATCGGAGTTAACCGAAGCCCAGGGCCCGTCGAGAAGTTCGTCGCCGCTGGCGGTCAAGGTGCGCAATCGGTGGCCGAGGCAGTTGCCGATGTCGACGTGATCATCACCATAGTGCCCGATTCTCCAGACGTCGAAGGGCTGGCGCTCGGCGACGAAGGGATCTACGCCAACGCTCGGCAGGGCGCAATTCATCTCGACATGTCATCGATCCGTCCCGATGTCTCGGTCCGGCTGGCCGAGGCAGGCCGGGAACGGGGCATCCGTGTACTCGATGCTCCGGTGAGCGGTGGGGAGGCAGGTGCCATCGAAGCCAAGCTGTCGATCATGGTCGGCGGCGACGAGGCCGACTTCAAGGAAGTCCGACCGCTCTTGGAAGCAGTTGGCACGACCATCGTGTACGTGGGCCCCGCGGGCTCCGGCCAGACCGTCAAGGCCGCCAACCAGCTGATCGTGGCCGGCACCATCGAACTGGTTGCCGAGGCAATCGTCTTCCTGGAGGCGTACGGGGTCGACACAGAGGCCGCGATCGCCGTACTTGCCGGTGGGCTGGCCGGCAACCGCATCCTCGACCGGAAGGGCGCCAGCATGCTCGCCCGCAAGTTCGAGCCTGGCTTCCGGATCGACCTGCACCACAAAGACATGGGCATCGTTACTGAGGCCGCCCGCGCCAAGGGCATCGCCATTCCGCTGGGTGCGGTGACTGCCCAGCTTGTCGGCGCGCTGCGCGCCCAAGGGCACGGTGGACTTGATCACTCGGCGCTGCTCAAGATCGTCGAGCAGCTCTCCGGCCGTGAAGATGGGTGATACGGACTGAGTCGATGCAAACTGGGCCGATGCGAGTTGTAGTTGCTCCGGACAAATTCAAGGGTTCTCTGACCGCGGCCGAGGTGGCCGACGCCGTCGCCAGCGGCCTGCTCGAGGAGCGGCCGGACCTGGACATCGCACGGGTACCGATCGCCGATGGCGGTGACGGCACAGTTGCGGCGGCCCTGGCGCGCGGGTTCACTGAGATCGTTGTGGAGGCGGCTGGGCCGACAGGAATACGAAGCCGTGCGTCGTACGCACGGAACGGCAACCAGTCGGTGGTGGAGCTGGCGGCTGTGTGCGGACTCGACCGGCTCCCGGGCCGCAGACCTGACCCGCTGGACGCCTCAACGTACGGACTCGGAGAAGTGCTGCGCCACGCCATCGAACATGGGGCCCGTGAGATCCTGCTCGGGGTCGGTGGAAGCGCGTCGACCGACGGCGGCGCCGGCATGGTGCAGGCCCTCGGTGCCCGGTTGCTCGACACGGAGGGCGGTGACCTGCGCCGTGGTGGGGCGGCGCTGACGTCGCTGGTCTCCCTTGACCTCTCCGGCCTGCGGCGGACCGTGGAAAGCGTACGCATTGTCGTGGCCAGCGACGTGGACAACCCGCTATTGGGACCGCGTGGTGCGGCGGCGATCTTCGGGCCACAGAAAGGAGCGGATTCCGAAGATCTGCGCCTGCTTGAGGCCGGGTTGACCCGTTGGTCGTCAGTGGTGTGCGAGGCGGTGGGCCGCGACTACGCGGACCGCCCTGGGGCGGGAGCTGCCGGCGGCACCGGCTTCGCAGCCCTCGCCTTGCTGAGTGCCGAGCTCCGACCGGGCATCGAATTGATCTTGGACATGCTGCGCTTCGATGAGGCGTTGGCCGGAGCCGATTTGTTGATCACCGGCGAGGGCTCCTTGGATGAGCAGTCACTATCCGGCAAGGCGCCGATCGGTGTAGCGCGGGCGGCAGCTCGAGAGAGCGTTCCCGTCGTAGCTGTCGCCGGACGTACAACGCTCAGCCGAGAACGGCTCAGCGCCGCCGGTATCCAGGCCGCCTATCCGCTGTCGGACCTCGAGCCAGATCAAGCTCGAAGCATTGCAAACGCCGCTGCCCTGCTGCGCGAGATCGGCAGGCGGATCGCCGTCGAGCGACTCGCACCGTAACAGCGGAATTGATCTTCGGGGGCCCGCACTCATTTCACAAGTTCGTACGCGGGCAGGGTGAGGAAATCGGTGAAGTCATCGCTCAAACACATGTCGCTGATCAACTTCTTGGCGGGTTGGTAGTACCGCTCGAAGACCTCCGGCGGCACCTCGCCGCGAAGCCGGTCGACCTCCTCATCGAGGAGCCTGGAGACCAGTTCGGTGCTGACCGTTTCGCCGGTGTCGGCGAGCTTGACCCGGTTGTGCCGCAGTTGCCAAACCTGGGAACGGGAAATCTCGGCGGTGGCCGCGTCCTCCATTAAGTTGTGGATCGTCACCGCGCCGTTCCCGGAGAGCCAGACCGCGATGTATGACACCGCAACGTACAGGTTGTCGCGCAGGCCCTTTTCGGTGTTGCTGCCCTCGGCCGATCCCACGTCGAGCAACTGCTTCGGGCCGACCTGCACCTCGTCTCGACGTCTCTCCAGCTGATTGGGACGATCCCCCAGCACTCCGTCGAATACCTCCTGGCAGATCGGCACTAGATCGGGATGTGCCACCCAGGATCCATCGAAGCCGTCGCCGGCTTCCCGAGTCTTGTCCGCCTTGACCTTCGCAAACGCGGCGGCATTGACCTCCGGGTCCTTGCGGCTCGGAATGAACGCCGCCATGCCGCCCATCGCGAAGGCGCCCCGCTTGTGGCACGTCTTGACCAGCAGCTCGGTGTAGGCGCGCATGAACGGCGCGGTCATGGTGATGTCGGATCGGTCGACGAGGACGAAGTCCGGGCCCGCGTCGCGGAAGTACTTGATGATGCTGAACAGGTAGTCCCAGCGGCCGGCGTTGAGCCCGCTGGCATGGTCGCGCAGCTCGTACAAGATCTCTTCCATCTCAAACGCCGCAGGGATGGTCTCGATCAGCACCGTGGCTCGGATGGTGCCATACGGGATGCCCAGCTCGGCTTCGGCGAAGGTGAAGATGTCGTTCCACAGCCGCGCCTCGAGGTGGCTTTCCAGCTTGGGCAGGTAGTAGTAAGGGCCATGGCCGTTTTCCAGGAGCAGCTGGGCAAGATGGAAGAAATGCAGCCCGAAGTCCACGAGGCCACCGATTCCGGGTTTGCCGTCGATCAGGACATGCGCTTCTGGCAGGTGCCAGCCTCGGGGGCGGGTGACGACCACGGCCAACGGCGCATCCGTACGCAAGCTGTAGTGCTTGTCCTCTCCGGAAAAGCTGAGGGTGCCACGGGCGGCGTCGCGTAAGTTCAGGAGCGCGTCAATCACGTTTGGCCAGGCCGGACAGCTGGCATCCTCAAGATCGGCCAGCCAGACCTTCGCGCCGGAGTTGAGCGCGTTGATCGCCATTTTTGCGGGCGTGGCCGGACCGGTCATTTCCACCCGCCGGTCCTGGAGCGCCGGTGGCGCGGAAGCCACGGCCCAGTCGCCGTCGCGGACGCCAGCAGTCTCCGGCAGGAAGTTGAGCGCACCTGACGTTGCGGCTTTCTCCCGCTTGGTCCTGCGCGCCGCCAGTAAGTCAGCACGGTAAGCAGCGAAACGTACGTGCAGGGCCTCGACAAATGCCAGCGCCTCCGGGGTAAGGATCTCCTCGGCTCGATCGATCGGGCTGGAGTCGGTCAATTCGAGGGACATCCTTCGGGACCCTTCCTATGGAGTAACTTTCGTAATGTGGATTCTAAATTCTGCTTCGTGAAAGATGCAATAAACAGTGGAATCACTCACGGATCTTCGGTCAGGTCGCCATCAGGCCGGTGAGCACGAGGGCGAACCTCCTGCAACTGACGCTGCACATGGCCGATCTCCGGTCCCGCAGCAGCGCGCCAAGCTGGCTGTCGGCGTGGCGGCCTCCGTGTTGGCAGATTCGGGCGTACGCCTCGAGCACCGCCCGCAGCCTGTGCTCCGGGCTGCCTCCCTGATCGCGTAAGGCGGTCAACACCTGGCGTTGGCTCAGGACATGCTGCTGGTGCCAGGCGGCCAGGAGGGGTCTGGACGTCGGGGAAGTACTTGTACAAAGTGGCCCGACCGATGCCGGCGCGCTCGGCGACAAAGCACCTCGTTGCTGTCCCGCACTAGCCAGGAACACGTTCTTCCACCGTTAGAGTCAATCAAAAGTCAGCGGCGAACGCTGCCGGCAGCCGCACTTCGCTAATCGCAGATTGCAGGTGATGGCTACATGATCACTCGGGCGCGTACGTTGTCGATCAACTGTCGCAACAAAACCTCTGTTGCCGACATCCCGTTCCCACGTCGGCATTGGAACCGGCGACTGCCTGTCTTGATCAACTTCATCAAGAATTGCGCACCCTCAGTGATCGGAGTGCAAGAGACACGCAACGACATGGCTGTCGACATCACCAACGGTCTTGGGCCGAACTGGACATTCTGGGGATCGGGCACTGCCAAGATCATTTTTGACTCCACGAAGTGGATCGTTCTTGACCAGTTTGAGGCCGGGCTGCCCTTCACCCAGCTCGGCATCCCCAAGGCGCGCCCGCTTACGATGCTGAAACTGATGTCGATCAAGACTCGGGGTTTCGCTTGGTTTGCCAGTACTCACCTGGCAGTGAACATTCCAAACGAAGAGGCCATCCGGCAGAAACAGATCAAATTAGTGATCAAGCATGTCGAGGAACGCCCTGACCCTGGACGTGTGATCATCTGCGGAGATTTTAACTCGATTCCCACGAATGCGTCAGTTCGCAAAATCGCTAGTGATGCCGGCTACAAGCACCTACGCGCCAGACTGTCCACGATCACGCGCCAGACCTCCAACACATTCAATGGCTGGAAAATCACAAAAAGGGAAAGTCGTTGGATCGATGACATCCTGACTTCACCAAAGGTAAAGCCATACGCTGCGGCGATCATGCTCACCGACTCGACAGCGTTTCCGATTCATGCAAGTGATCACAACGGAGTGTTTGCGAGAGTCGAGTTCCAATCACCGCCTGCACTGCCGCTATGACTGCAGCGCGGCCAACAGTCCATGCACTCAACGGGCGTGTCACCCGGCCAGGTGAGGTTTCTGGAGTCAACGAGTCCCCCCATAAGCCCGATCGGGAGACTGGTCCTCAGACAGATCGGCCGCTGGGCGCGGATTCCGGCGTTAACGGTTCGAGCTCGGCGAGCAACCTCTCCAGTGCCGCTTGGTCGGGCCCAATGAATGGGTCCGCGTCGGGAGCAGCTTCGAGAGTCTCAAGCAGCTGCGTCGTTGCGGCATGGGCTGGTGGCAGATGTGTGCACAGCATGACCGACGGGTCCAGCTCTCGTAAGGGTTGCAGCGAGGCCCGAAACGCGTCCCGATCGACTGATGTCACCCACGGGCTGTCGACGGCTGCCCAGAGCCGCTGTCCCGCAAGCAGATCAGCAGCAGGCAGCGTACCGATATCGTCGACTGCTGCCTGATCGGCGGATGCCATGGGTGACCCGAAGCAGTCAGACGTAAAACACGTTCCGGTGCGCTGGTCATAGAAACCGGTCGTCGCCGGACTGTCGTAAACCGGCGGGCGGAAGGCGGCCACGCGTCGGTCTCCGAGATCGAGCGATTGGCCCGGGTTGAGAAGGAAGACTCGGTCCAGACTCATCTGGTATTCGATCGTCAGGATTCCCAGGCCGAGGAACGTGGTGATCAGCCGCGCATTCGGCGCCGCCTCAAGAATCTGCATCAGACTGCCGGTGTGATCGCGGTCCGGGTGGGTCAGATAGATCCACCGCAGGTCGGCTGGCTCGATCTGCGACCAGAGCGCTTGAAGGAAATCCGTCCGGGAACCGGGCAATCCGCTGTCGACGAGCAGTGGCTGCTCGGCTCGTACGAGGTAGGCGTTGACGGGCAAGAACCCGAGCCCGGGGATCGGTAGTACGTCAGTGAGAGCCACAACGTCGTCGGCTGGGTTTGCCACATGGATGGTCATGTTGATCCCTCATAGACTTGACTTTGATTTATACACTGTATAACTATTACTAACGATGTCAAAGGAAACGAATGAACTGACGTGGCGGGAGGCCCGGCGACAGAACGCCCGCACCGATCTGCTGGCGACCGCTTGGGAGATGGTGCGTGAGGGCGGTTGGAGCGCCTTGTCGTTACGGAAGCTGGCTCATCGTGCAGGGATCACTACTCCAACCGTGTACGCCTACTTCGAGTCAAAGAGCGCCATACTCGATGCGATGTTCGGGGAGGCTGCCGAAAGCTTCGCGCAGGCCAATGCCGAGCTCCTGCCGTACGGAACGCCGGAGCAGCAGTTGGTGGCCCATGCCCACCGATTCGCGGCCTTCTGTACGTCCGACGTGGTCCGGTACCAACTGCTGTTCCAGCGTTTGATTCCAGGCTTCAGCCCCTCACCCGAGTCCTACGTACCGGCCGTCCGCGCGCTCGACAGCGCAAGGCAGCGGCTCGAGCACGCCGGCGTTCGGGATCCCCGGCACCTGGACCTCTGGACTGCCCTAATGACTGGCCTTGTTGATCAACAGATCTCCAACGATCCTGGCGGAGATCGATGGATCGGGTTGATCGACGATGTCGTCGCCATGTTCCTTGCGCACTGCGCCCGCAAACAGACGAGCGGTTGATCAACACCGACCGCCCCCGACCACCGAAGGAAGATCATGTCCAACCTCACCCAGCCTCGCCTACATCATTTGGCGATCACCGTCACAGACCTCGATGCCAGCGTCCGATGGTACGAATCGGTCTTCGATGTCCACCCGATACTCGAGATCCCGCACTTCGGCGGCGTCGGGAAAATTCTCGCGGGAAGCGACGGGCAGCTGATGTTCGCCTTGCACCGACACGAGACCAACGACGGCGGCCTGTTCACCGAGACCGCGACCGGGCTCGACCATGGCGGCTTCTCGGTTCT
>Ga0126310_10000496_pt1 | contig 13667 bp, 15 predicted proteins | sample Plot60_FD_92540 | JGI IMG/M metagenome (GOLD analysis project Ga0126310, IMG submission 92540) | Serpentine soil microbial communities from UC McLaughlin Reserve, CA, USA - Plot60 | ecosystem: Environmental > Terrestrial > Soil > Grasslands | place: USA: UC McLaughlin Reserve, Lake County... | reverse complement strand
GGGGGAGGCGAGGGAATTGGCGGGTTGACGGGACCGGGGGGGGGGGGGGGCAGGGATGAGCGGAGGGGAAGGGCCGAGGCGATAGGCGACAGCGTGCGCGGTGTGCGTGGGCGTGTGAGCGCGGGAGAGACGCGGGTGGTGTTGTCGACGTTGAAGCGCGGTACGCGACATGCGCCATCCGTCCGGAAGCTCGCACAATCCGGCGTGTTTCGTGAAGTAGTGGTATGAGGGATCTCGCGCTTGACTGGCCTCAAGACCGCCCCCGCCGGAGCCGCTGACCATGGCGACCCGAGCACGGCTCGCGAACGGCGCAGCGCCTGTCCCCGACGTGTTGGGTGAGATCCTGACCGCACAGCAGCTCGCCGAGATGCTGCGCATGCAGCGCTCCACGATCGAGGACTACGGGCGCCGAGGCGTGATCCCTTCGATCAAGCTCGGCCGGCATCGCCGGTACATCCGATCGGACGTCGTTGCGGTGATCGAGCGCCTCCGCTAACTCCGCCGACGATTCCGGATCACGCTCAGGAAGACGACGCCATCGGGATACGTCCGCGTCTCCCTCTATGGTGTTTGCCCACTTTGTGCGTGGTCTTCAGACATCCCACAACGCGGTGCATCGTGCCGTCGACGCCTCTCGTGGGGCCATGATGGCCGCTAGCCGCAGACGAGGCAGTAGGAGCGCACCGCCTCAAGCGTCCAGACACATCCCGGCGCCTGAGCGGCTCAAGCTTTGGGTCCGCGCGGGCGGGCGATGCACGGTCTGCAACAAGTACCTCGTCGAAGACGAGTTTACCCAGCAGCCCGTCAACCTGGGCGAGCTCGCTCACAACGTTGGCCGTGTCATGTCGAGAGGATCTCCGCGAGGCGAGGACGCGCTCGAGCTCGCACTCCGCAACGACGCCGAGAACTTGCTCTTGCTCTGCGGTGATCACCACCACGTCATTGACGACAGAGTCGTTCGCGGCGACTACACGGTCGACGGGCTGAAACGCATGAAGGCCCGCCATGAGGACCGCATCAAGCGCCTTACGGCCATGGGTGAGGACTCCGAAACCGTCGTGATCCGCATTATTGGCAGAGTCCGCGGCGCAGCCGTCGAGTTGGACGCTCGAACAGTCCGCGCGGCCGTCGTCGAGCACTCTGGGCGCTATCCGCACTATGGCTTGAACTTCCGTGGTGCAGATGTCGAAGTGGACCTGCGCAACCTGCCTGGAGAGGGTACCGAGCTGTACTGGGCGACGGGACAGCAAGCCATCGACGAAGCGCTCGGGCAGCCGCTGATCACGGCTGTCGAACGAGGCGAAGTTCGCCATCTCTCGGTGTTTGGCCTTGCCCGTATCCCGTTGCTCGCTTACGCCGGCCTACGCCTGGACGACAAGGTGCCGGTTGAGATCTACCAACGGCACCGTGGGAGCGAAAGCTGGGAATGGGAGGAGGCGGCGCCAGCCGTGGAGTTCGAGCACGTATGCCTGCGCGCTGGGCACAGCCCAGACCGAGCAGCGTTGGTGCTGTCGATCAGCGGCACAATCAATCTCGATGAGCTGCCCGACGAGATCCCCGATGACGCGTCTCTGTGGGCGATCGCTCCGGTGGATGTCACACCGAATCGGGATGTGATGTCCTCCCCGGCCAGCCTCCAAAGCTTCGCCCTCACATACCGTAATTTTCTTAGTATGATGGAAGCACACGCACCTGGTGTGGGTACGCTTGACGTCTTCGCCGCTGTCCCAGTGGCAGCAGCCGTAACGCTCGGACGCGAACTGATGCGTGATGTCCATCCAGCCTTGCGACTGTATGACCGTAACGACAACGGCTCATACGTATTTTCTTTGGAGCTGACCCCATGAAGCTGCTGTCCTATTTCAGGTATTTTCTTGAGAACACTGTAAACCTGAATGCTTCACGCATTGAGACGCTCGACTCGCGTGTGGAAACCCTCACAACTTTTTTGAGAACAACAGCAGCTTTTAGGGCCGGAATTCTCGACGTGATCCCGCAGGGGTCCTATGCCCATAAGACCATTATCAAGCCTCAGAATGGCAACGACTTTGACGCTGACATTCTCTTGCATATGGAGGAGCAGGAGGGGTGGGAAGCTAGAGACTATGTCGCTAACCTCTACAGCACCTTTCGCGCGAGCGGGACATATAGAGAGATGGCGGGGCGTCGGACTCGATGCGTGACTGTTCAGTACGCAGATGATTTCCACGTCGACATCGTGCCATATGTGCAACGGGCGGGCGCAAACTATGTAACGAACCGGCATGAAAACCGGTTTGAGCTTTCGAACCCCGAGCGTTTCAATGAGTGGCTTGAGGAGCAGACGCGAACCACCGATGGGCACCTCATCGAGGTCATCCGGCTTATGAAGTATCTTCGCAACGATAAGGGCACATTTTCGATCAAGTCCGTGGTCTTGTCAACAATGCTCGGCCAGCGCGTCAACTCAGTGCACCTCTTGGGGGATCCAAAGTACTACAGCGACATGCCTACGACACTTCTGCATGTCGTGGGCGATCTCGCTGCCTATGTTGGAGAGAACGAGACCATGCCGGTGATCTGGGATCCGGGCGATACCGGCGAGGATTTCAGCCAGCGTTGGGATCAGGCGGGGTACGCGAACTTTCGCAGCAAGATCCAACTTTACGCCCAGAAGATCGACGACGCCTACCACGATCCGGTGGTGGAGTCCAGCTTGAGAAAGTGGCAGGCGATCTTCGGTGAGCAGTTCATCAAGCCGCCGGTAACGCTGCAACTTAGTGAGGCGTCCGCCCAGTCGCCCAGTGAGAGATTCTTGGAAGCGGACTTCGGCATCAGGACGGACCTGCAGGGCTACAGGGTGCGCATAGTCGGCCGTGTGCGGAGGAGAGAGGGATTTCGCGCTTACGTGCTTCCTAGCCGTGGCAATCGTGTCAGGAAGAACCAGAGTCTTGTGTTCGAGGTTGCGAAATGCGACGTGCCAGAGCCGTACGACGTCTACTGGAAGGTGCGCAATACGGGCGACGAGGCATCGCGTGTGGGCCAGCTCCGGGGCGAGATCACGCGTGACGGCGGCCAGCGCTACCGGACGGAGCACACCTCATACCGTGGCAGCCATTGGGTCGAATGCTTCGTCGTGAAGGATGGCGTATGCGTCGCGCGCGACAGACAGCGCGTCTTCGTGCAGTAGCTGACAGCTCTGTCTGGGCTAGCCCCGTGGTTGCTGTCTCTCTGGGCGGTTCTGAGAGCGCCGATCGATAGGTCGACGTACCCTCTGCCGTACCCTCCGCTCGTCTCGCGAAGCCCGATCTGCCCGTGGCAGCCTGACGCAAAAGGCCCGTATTTCGGCAGCCTCACGTTTGAGACCCGATCTCAGAATCCGTTGGTCCTTGGTTCGAGTCCAAGCGGCGCCACTGAGGGACGAGCGCGGTGGAGCACCGTGCACCTGTGTGCTGTGTGGAGGAATGGCGGTTCGGGCGGTACTCTGACTCCATGGCTCGCACCACCGACATCACGTCCCATGAGCTGCACGAGGACACGAGTTCCGCGCTTCGCCGTGCTGAGAGCGGCGAGCACCTTCGTGTGCTCGTGGATCGCCAGCCCGTCGCGCAACTTGGGCCTGTTGCCGACGATGCGTCGTGGGTGGACGCAGAGGCCATGGAGGCACGGGTCCGGGATGCGCAGGCAGACCCGTCGTTGCGGCGGGATCTCGACGAGTTGCAGCCCGACACCCTCGCGGACCTCTGAAGCGCGCGATCCTGGATACGTCGGTCTTCGTCGCGCGCGAGAGTGGCCGAGCGCTCGCGCCGTTTCCTAGTGAGCGCAAGGTTGCCGTCTCGATGGTGACGGTCGCGGAGATGGAGATGGGCGTGCTCGCGGCGAAGGACGCAGAGACGCGTGCTCGACGTCTGCGGACGCTGCAAGCAGCTGAGGTGTCGGAGCCGTTGCCCATCACGCGAAGCATCGCGGGACGCTTCGCAGCGCTCGTCACGACCATGCGCGATCGAGGTCAGCCGAGGCTCAAGGTGCAAGATGCGTGGATCGCGGCGACCGCCCTCGCTTGGGATGCTGAACTCTGGACGCAGGACAGTGATTTCGCTGGAGTTCCCTGGCTGGACGTCGTCCACCTCTGAAGCGGCCAGAGCGGGACGAACCGGCGCGCCCCGCTCGGTGGCGCAATAGCGTCCCCGTGAGCATGGAGATCAGCACGGAGGACTTGACGGCGGGTTGGCACCCGGCGCGGCTGATTCCGACGGCCTACGTTCAACTGCCAACTCAGCCACTCATAATCCGTTGGTCCTTGGTTCGAGTTCGAGCGGCGCCACTGGGAAAGGCCTGCAAAGCAGCTGGCGTTCTCGTAACTGTCAATCGCCGAGCGGCGGGCAGCCGGCAAGAAGTCAGCACACTCGACGGATGCCGCCGATGGAGTGGCGGTACCCGGTCGTACACTGCTCCTCATGCCGACCCGCAACCACCGCATCCAGGTCACCGAGGATCCCGAGCTCGCTCACGCGCTGGAAGCTGCTGCGCCGCATCTGCCGAGAGGACTCTCGCGCTCGCGTCAGGTGCGTGAACTGGCGATCGCCGGCGCGGGACACCTCGCGGCCGTCCCGCAGGGCGAGGCTGAGCGTCGGGCTCTGCTGGAGCAGTTGGCGCAGCGGTTCGAGGAGGGGGACACGGGGCTGGACTGGGACGCGCTGCGCGAGAGCAAGCGGCATGCCTGGCCGCTCCGGTAGCCGCGCGGGCGGCTGGGGAGATCTGCCGCTGCTGATCGACGCTGCGGCAGGATCGCCTGCGACTGGCGTCGCGGCTGCCGCCCGGGAGATGAGCGCTGCGGTCATCCACTACGACTACGACACGCTCGCCGAGGTCATGGAGTTCGACTCGGTCTGGCTGGCGCCGGCAGGGACGCTTCCGTAGCTCGCGGCCCGCTGCTGACCAGACACCGGCCTGCACCTCCTTCGCCTGGTAATGCCCGGAGTGCTGAGGTGCGGCGTCGAAGGTGATGCACGCTCCTGATCACCGGGATCATCGACCTGCTTTGCATCAGTTCCAGGATCGTGCGATAGAGGCGGGTTCTCCTCATGCGATCTTCGAACGCCCAGCCTCCAGGCCCCTCCTCTCTGCGGGCCGCGTCCGGCACGCTGCAATTCCGCCGCGATCCCCTCCGGTACCTGACGGCGCTCCGGCAGCGCTATGGCGACGTCGCTCGCTTTCGCTTGGCGTGCTGGCCGATGGTGCTGATCAGCCATCCGAGCGACATCAAGCGGGTCCTGCGCGAGAACCACGAGAACTACGATCGCGACGGTGTCATCTACCGCACCGTCAGGACCCTCTTCGGCGAGGGGCTGATCACAGCCGGCGCGGAGTCGGACTGGCGGCGGCAGCGCAGGCTCGTCCATCCGGCGTTCTTCCCGCAGCGCGTCGCTGCGCTCGGGACACTGATGACCGACGCGACGCTCGCCATGTTGGAGCGGTGGGAACGCCCTGCGCGCGCGGGCGAGCCGCTGGATATGACGAGCGAGATGAGCGGCCTCACGTACGAGATCGCGGCGGCGTCGCTGTTCACTTCCGACGACGCCCGACGCAGCGAGGAGTTCCGCCGCGCCTTCTCGCAGGCCCTGGAGTTCTTCACCGACTACGTGACCCTCCCGTTCCCGCCGCTGTCCATGCCCTGGCCTCGCAATCGACGCTACCGCGCCGCCGTCGCGGCGATGGACCAGGTCGCCTATCGGATCATCCGCGAGCGACGAGCCAGCCAGGAGCCCGCGGACGATCTCCTCTCGATCCTGCTCGCCGCGACGGACGAGGAGGGCCACGGCCTGGAGGACACGCAGATCCGCGACGAGATCGTCGGCCTGCTCAATGCCGGGCACGAGACGTCGGCGAACGTGCTGAGCTGGTGCTGGTACTTGCTCGCTCGGCACCCGGAAGCCGAGCGCGAGCTTCACGACGAACTGCAAGTGGTGCTGGCCGGTCGCGTCCCGACGATCCAGGATCTCCCGCACCTGCGCTACACGCGCACGGTCATCAACGAGGCCTTGCGGCTGTACCCGCCCGCCTGGCTGCTGCCGCGTGTCGCCCAGCGCGACGACGAGATCGGCGGCTATCGGATTCCTGCCAAGACGTGCGTCCTGTGGAGCACGTACCTCGCGCACCGTCATCCCGACTTCTGGGAGAAGCCGGACGCGTTTCGGCCGGAGCGCTTCTCCGAGGGCACCGCGGCGGGTCGCGCGCGCCACGCCTTCATGCCGTTCGGGGCGGGTCCTCGGAGCTGCGTCGGCAACGGCTTCGCCATGGCGGAGATGCAGCTCGTCGTCGCGACCGTCGCCCAGCGCTACCGACTCGTGCTCGCCGCCGGAGCCAGCGGCGAGGCTGAAGCCCTGCTCGCACTGCGCCCGCGGAACGGATTGCCCGTGCATGCAGAGGCGCGGTCGCCTGCCGGTGTTGGCTGAGCGCGCCGCGTCGTTCCCGCGTGCACTCGTGCCGGCGCTGCGTATGTCACGGATCGTGCGCGAGCTCCGCATCTGCCGTGAGTTCACGAAGTACGACCTGACCACGGGCCTCGTGCCGCCCGTGCTGTTCGTGCTCGCAGCGGCCGTTCACTACCACTTGACAGCGGGCGCGTGCGCCGTGGCGCTCGGCAAGGGCGCCGTGGTCTTCACCCTCTACATCTACGCCTTCTGCCTGTCCAACCAGATCGCCGGCGTGGACGAGGACCAGCGCAACAAGCCCGACAGGCCGCTGCCGCTCGGCCTCGTGCCACGCGATGGAGCGTGGAGCCGCCTGGTCGTCGTGCTCGTGGGCTACACCGCCGTGGGTCTCTGGTGGGGGATCGTCGAGTGGGTCGTGCTGTGGCAGGCGATCCTCGTCCTCTACAACCAGGGCCGCTGGTCCCGGCACTGGCTTGCGAAGAACGCCCTCATCGCGCTTGGAACCTTTGTCCAGCTCGGAGCTGCGTGGACGCTCGTGGCGCCGATGTCCCCGCTGGGGTGGCGCTGGATCCTGATCGTGAGCCTCGCCATCCTCGTGTTGATCCCGGTGCAGGACCTCCGCGACATGGCCGGCGATCGTCTCGCGGGCAGGCGCACCTTCCCGCTGGCCTTCGGAGCGACCTTCACGCGCGCCTATCTGAGCGTCGGCTTCATCGCGCTTCCGCTGGCTACGCACGCCCTGCTGATCGCGCCCGCCGGAGCAACAGCCACTATGGCGGACGCGGTGCTGGCCGCGATCGCCTGGGTCGTTGCCTTTCGCGTCGCCGCTTGTCGCAGCGCCCGCGCCGACCACCTGACCTACATGCTCTTCACATACTGGTACATGGCGATCCTGCTCAGCGCGACGCTGGTCATGTGAGGTGGGGGGTACACCGCGACGTGCGAGCGTCCCCGCGACAATTCCCACCGGAAAAGGTCGGAAAAAGCAGGACAGACCTCCACCTACGGCTGTACATCGCACGGGCGTCTGTTAGCTTCGCGCGCCTCGCATGGCCGTCCGTCCCCCCAAGTGTGGACGAGCCGTGTTGGCGGACACGCGTCGGCTCCCCCAAGGCGAACGCGTGTCCATCTCCCGCCGGCGGCTCGCCGGTTCGGCGGAGGCGACGCCCCTCGTCCCCCATCCCGCGAGGGGCGTCGCCATCCCGCCCGTGTGGACCGGCTCTCTACCTCCGCCTGGCCGCTAGCCTCCGACGCCCATGCGCGCCGTCGTCATCACGAAGCACGGAGACCCGGGCGTGCTGCGCGTCGAGGAGCGGCCTGACCCGCCGCTCCAACCCGGGCACGTCCGCATCGACGTCGCCGCGGCCGGCGTGAACTTCGCCGACACGATGGCCCGCACCGGCCTCTACCCCGACGCGCCCAAGCCGCCGATGATCGTCGGCTACGAGGTCGCCGGCACGGTGACGGAGCTCGCGCCCGACGTCGAGGGCATCGAAGCGGGGGCGCGCGTGATGGCCGGCACCCGCTTCGGCGGCTACGCCTCGCAGGTCGTCGTCCCGGCGAGAGCTGTCGTCCCGCTGCCCGACCACCTCACCTTCGAGCAGGGCGCGGCGATCCCCGTCAACTATGCGACCGCGTGGGCGGCGCTGCTCGGCTACGGCAGCCTCAGAGCAGGGGAGAGCGTGCTGGTCCACGCCGCCGCGGGCGGCGTCGGGATCGCCGCCACGCAGATCGCCAAGCGCTACGGCGCGCAGGTGCACGGGACCGCCTCGCCCGGCAAGCACGACGCCATCCGCGCGAACGGGGTCGACGTCGCGCACGACTACACGAAGCCCGGCTGGGACAACGAGCTGAACGACCGCTTCGACATCGTGCTCGACGCGATCGGCGGCAGCTCGTTCAAGCGCTCCTACCGGATGCTGCGCGTCGGCGGCCGGCTCGTCGCGTTCGGCGCCTCGAGCGTGCAGCAGGGCGAGCGGCGCAACCTGCGGAAGGCCGCGCCCCAGGCGCTGCGGATGCTGCGCGGCTTCGACCTGATCAGACAGATGTCGGACTCGAAGGCGGTGATCGGCCTCAACATGCTGCGGCTGTGGGACGACCGCGGCACGCTCCAGCCGTGGACGGATCCGCTCACCGCGCTGATGGAGGACGGCACGATCAGGCCGCTCGTCTCCGACGCCGTCCCGTTCGACCGCGCCGCCGACGCGCACCGCATCATCGCCGAGCGCCGCAACGTCGGAAAGGTCGTGCTCGTCCCGTAGCTGGGTCGCTCGCTACGCGCGCAGGCGATAGCCGCGCAGGAACAGGCGGTAGTTGGCCGCGAACAGCGCGGTTGTCGCGAGCGCGAGGAACCCGAGCGCCAGCGCGATGTTCACGTCGCTGTAGTCGAGAAAGCCGTAGCGCACGATCCCGATCATGTAGTAGACGGGGTTGATGTGCGTGAGCGTCTCGAACGGCTGCGGCAGCAGCGTCGCCGAGTAGAAGACTCCGCCGAGGAAGATCAGCGGCATCAGCACGAACTGCTGGTAGACCGCCACGTCGTCGAACTGCTCCGCGCGCACGCCGATGAGCACGCCGAGCTGCGAGAAGAAGAAGCCGACGAAGAAGAGGCCCGCGAGCAGCACGAGCAGATGCTCGACCGGCAGGTCGACCAGCACCGAGGAGGCCACGAAGGTCAGCACCGCAACCGTCCCGCCGCGCAGGAAGCCGCCGAGCGAGTAGGCCAGCAGCAGCTCGAGCGGCGAGGCGGGGGAGGACAGCTGGTCGTCGATCGAGCGCTGGAACTTCTGCTGCAGGATCGAGGAGGCGTTGTTCGAGAACGCGTTCATCGCCCACGCCATCATGATCAGGCCGGGGATCACGAAGACGACGTATCTGTAGCCGTGCAGCGTGTGGATGCGCGAGCCGAGCGCGGCGCCGAAGACGGAGATGTAGAGGAACGTCTCCAGCAGCGGCGCGCCGACCGTCTGGCGCTTGATCTTCATGAAGCGGTTGCACTCGCGCCGCACGAGCGCGAGGAAGCGGATCTGCCGGCCGCTCAGGCGCAACGGCCCGGAGCGCTCGGGCTCGGGCGTCTGCGGCGGGGTCGTGCGGTCGGTCACCGTGCTCATGCCGGCTCCTCCGCGCCGAGGTGCGCGCGCGAGAGCTCCTTGCGTCCGACGAGCTCCAGGTAGGCGTCCTCGAGTGAGTCGACGCCGTAGCGGTCCGCGAGCTCCTCGCTCGTCCCCGTCGCGACGATCTCGCCGCCGTTGATGAAGGCGATGTGGTCACACAGCTGCTCCGCCTCCTCCAGGTAGTGCGTCGTGAGGAGGATCGTCGTGCCCTCGGCGTTGATGCGCTGCACGTACTGCCACAGCTCCAGCCGCAGCTCCACGTCGACCCCCGCCGTCGGCTCGTCGAGGATCAACAATCTCGGCCGGTGCATCAGCGCGCGCGCGAGGATCAGGCGGCGCTTCATGCCGCCCGACAGCGTGCGCGTGCGCTCGGTCCGCTTGTCCGTCAGCGAGAACGCCTCCAGCAGCTCTCTGCAGCGCTCGCGCCGGTCGCGGCGCGCCATGCCGAAGTAGCCGCCGTGGTAGTCGAGCGTCTCCTCGACGGTCAGGAACCAGTCGAGGTTGAGATCCTGCGGCGCGAGCCCGACGGCCAGGCGCGCCTGCTCGTAGTGGGTGATCGCGTCATGGCCGAAGACGCGGATCGAGCCGGACGTCGCCGACGCGAGGCCGGTCGTGCAGTGGATCAGCGTCGACTTGCCGGCGCCGTTGGGCCCGAGCAGGCCGTGGAACTCGCCGGGGGCGATCGAGAGCGAGACGCCCTTGAGCGCCTCGGTGCCGGTCGGATAGCGCTTGACGAGGTCTTCGATCTGGAGCGCCATCTCTTCCAGCCATTGTACGCGCAACGAGTTTGCCACGCGTTGCGCTTCCGGCAACGAGCCTGACAGCAGCAGATTGACACTCTGCTAGTTCACTAATAGTGTCGAGGCGCATGCCCGCCCGCGCCATCGCCGACCGCGCATTCCTGCCCGTGCGCAGCGTGCTCGAGGAGGCGGGCGACATGGTGATCCTCACCGGCAAGACGGTCGTCTCGGCGCTCCGTCCGCCGTATCCGTACGGCGGCGAGTTCGTCTCGCAGTTCCTGTTCGCCCTGAAGCTGAGCTGGTTCCCGCTGCTGGTCACGATGTTCACGGTCGCCTACGCCGTGCCCGGCGTGCAGGCGGCGAACTTCCTGACGCTGTTCGGCGCGATCGACCGCATGGGCGGCTTCTTCGTGCTGGCCGTGATCCGCGAGTTCGCCCCGGTGATCTGCTCCGTCATCGTCGCGGGCGTCGCCGGGACGGCGATCACGGCGGACCTCGGCGCGCGCAAGATCCGCGAGGAGCTCGACGCGCTCCAGGTGCTCGGCGTCGACCCGGTTAAGAACCTCGTCGTGCCGCGCTTCCTCGCGCTGATGCTCGTGACCGGCCTCTTCGACGTCTTCGCGATCGTCGCCGGCGTAGCCGGCGGCGTGGTCGCGAACCTCGTCAGCGGCGGCAGCCCCGGCCCCTTCTTCGCGACCTTCTTCACGAACGCCTCGACGACCGACCTGTGGGGCTCGCTGCTCAAGTGCACGCTGTTCGGCGCGATCACCGCCGTGATCTGCTGCTACAAGGGCATGACCGCCTCCGGCGGCGCGGCCGGCGTCGGGCGTGCGGTCAACCAGGCCGTCGTGATGACGCTGATGGCTACCGCGTCATTCAACTACGTCTTCACGCAGACGCTGCTCGCGACGCACCCTGAGATCAACATCATCCGCTGAAGGCGCGGCAACGGCGCCATGATGCCGGTCCGGCGGGTGGATCGGACGCGGGCGGCTACGCCGCGCCGGCGCGCTCGCGCGCCTGGGCGACCGCTCTCTCCGCGGCTCTGTGCCCGACGTAGGGGACGAGCGCGCAGAAGAGCAGGTCCGGCAGCATCTCGACGAGCTCGTCGGCCGCTCCCCGCTGAAGCCGCGAGTAGATGATCTCGTAGATCCCGCCCACGATGATCTCGGCGGTCAGCTCCGGGACGACGAGGCCTCTCGCCACCTCCGCGCGGCCGGGCTCGAGGAAGTCGACGAAGACGCGCATCGCCGCGTCCCGGCGGCTGCGAGCCTCCGGACCGGCCGCGACCACCTCGACGATGCACATGCGCGCGAACGCCGGCTCGGCGGCGAGGTAGGCGAGGAACGTCTCAAGTCCGTCGTGGACCTTCTGGGGCCAGCCTTCCGCCTGCTCGTAGGCTTGGCCGACGGCGGTCAGCAGCTGCTCGACGACGGTGTCGTAGGCGGCGAGGTAGCACTCCTCCTTGTCGGCGAAGTGCTCGTAGAAGGTCCGCCGCGAGAGCCGCGCTCGCGCGATGATGTCGGCCACGGTCGTGGTGACGAACCCCTGCTCGGCGACCGCTTCTGCGACGGCGAGCAGCATCCGCTCCCGCTGGTTGTGCACGATGAAGCGCCGCGGAAGGCCGTGGCGTCCGCGCGGAAGGCGCTCGGGCACGCGGTCGGCGGCAATCGGCATCGCGCGACCATAGACGCCCTCAGGAAACATCGGCGTCCTCCTGCACCGAGATCCACGGCCCCATCGTCAGCCAACTCCGCGAGGCCACGGCTCTGCGCCGGCCGCGTCGCTGGCTGTCGATGAGGCCCCCATGAGGGCGACAGTAACCAATGCCGCGCTCGTTGACAACAAAAGACGGGGCTGTTTATAGTTTCACGGCGCACGATCGTTCGGCTTCGCGGCAGTTTTGGCGAGGCCAAGACGTTCCTGAGGCGGGGCTCCGAGCCGCGCACGGGAACACCGGTGCGAGGCGACGTGCCAGCCTTGCGCTCGACGCGGCCGGGGCGTGCGGATGGGTTCCGCCCCGGCCGCGTCACTCTTTCTCAGGTGCGAGCACTCGTGCTCAGGCCGGGATGGCGCGGCGAGCCGCGCCGAGGCGCCCGCTGATGTCGGTGCGGCGCAGGACGCCGATCAGGCGACCCTCGTCGGTGACCGGAATCTGCACGAGGTCGTGCTCCATCATCGTCGTCCACGCGTCGTCGATCGACGCGTTGGCGTCGACGCTGGCGACCGTCTTGACGTGCAGGCGGCCGATCCGCACGGCATCCGGATCGCGACGCTGAGCGACGATGCGCACCACATCGCGCTCGGACAGCATGCCGAGGACGCTACGGTCCTCGGTGCAGATCGGCAACGCGTCGACTCCGAGATCGGCGAGCTTGCGCGCGCCCTCGAGCACCGTCTCGTACTCGCTGACGCACTCGCCGAGCCCGGTGACGTACTCCCGTGCCGTCTTGAACATCTCTCCTCCTAATGTGCGCCCCCGAATGGCAGGTGAGGACGATCGACGGCGTGCAACGACCTGACGCGCGGGCGTCCCCGACCTCGCGCGCGGCACTCCGTCGCAATGCGACCGGTGTGATTGGCGCTCCTTCGCTTACGGGTGCTGCGGATGGGATGCGTCAGCTTCCCAGCCTGACCGCCTGCGTTCAAGTGGCAACCGTCGCATGGGTCGGTTGCCAACCTGGCGGGCGCGTCACTCAGGCTGCAGGCTGAGCAGCGAGAGTTCGGAGATCGCCGGGGGCGCGCCGTCCGGCGGGGCTCCGACGATCCACACGAGCAGGTACCGGTACGCGCGGTCGCCGAGCTTCACGTTCGTCTCCGCCGCGACGCCGGAGCGGTTCGCGAGGTGATCCCAGCCGGCGTCCGTGATCGAGGCGGGCGGACCTCTCGTCGCGCCGTATATCTCGACGCTCATGCCTGGCGTCGGCGTCTTGATCACGAGCTTGCGCAGCTTCTCCCTGGCCGCCAGGTCGACGTAGATGCCCAGCTGCGGCGGCGCGGTCGGATCGGCGGCGGCGGGCGCCTTCCACGCGGTGCGCGTCGAGCCGTCGACCGTCCGGCTCGGATCGCCGAGATCCACGTCGGGCGAGGCGTACGGCGCGTAGGCGACGACGGCCGCGCCGAGCGCGATGTCGGTGATCGCCAGCCGCGGCTCCGGCGGCGGCGTGGTGGTGGGCGTCGTCGTGTGCGTCTCCGGCTCGACCGAGCCCGTGCTGGGCGGCTGCTCCGAGCCGCCGTTGCCGGTGCCGGTGCCCGTCGCTCCGGGCGAGGTCCGTGAGGAGCCGCCGCCGTACGCGGGGCTGCCGCCGCCGACGTTGGACGTGGGGCTGTCCGGCGCCGTGTACGGAGCGGGCGTGTGGGGCGCTGGCGCCTGCGTGGCGGGTGCCAGCGACTCCGGACTC
>Ga0126310_10000495_pt1 | contig 13669 bp, 10 predicted proteins | sample Plot60_FD_92540 | JGI IMG/M metagenome (GOLD analysis project Ga0126310, IMG submission 92540) | Serpentine soil microbial communities from UC McLaughlin Reserve, CA, USA - Plot60 | ecosystem: Environmental > Terrestrial > Soil > Grasslands | place: USA: UC McLaughlin Reserve, Lake County... | reverse complement strand
CCGGGTGCGGCCCCGCCTCGAAGATCGGCGGGCCGTCGTCATCGAGGTTCCAGATCAACCGTCCGCGATCGATCAGGACGACGCCGACGCCTGGTGCCGAGTAACGGAAGACGAGACCGACCTCGACGAGCGTCTGAGTTCGCAAGTCGAAGAACTGGTTGTCGGTTGACGTGAACCTGAGTTCGATTCCGTTCGCGCTGAGGGTGCCGGTGCTGTGTTCGAGGATGTGGCCGCGGACGAGATTTCCCTCGGCGTCGAAGAACACCTCGAATGTGCCCTGGCCGTTGAAGTCAAGGCTGATCGGAAAGCCGCAAAGCGTGCTCTCCGGCTCGAGCACGGCGATGTGCTCCTCGATCGGGAAGTGGCCAGTAAACGTGCGGATCGAGCTCGCGCGCGCCTGACCGCCCGCGAGCGCGGAGGTGACGGCGATGACGCAGGCGAGCAAGGTGGTCGCTTGAAGCCGTCGTCGGAGGGACATGAAAACTCCTCTCGTTGCGATGTAGAGCAGCCTCGAGCATCGCGCAGAGATGTCCCAAAGTTGTCCCAAGCCAATCCCGACCCTGGTATTTGCGCCGCTAGACGACGACAATCTTAAGGCGCGATGCTGGAGAATCGCCTCGAATTCCGGATCCTCGGGCCGCTCGTTGTTCGGGTCGACGGAGCCGTGGTCCCCGTGGGCGGGCCGAAGCAGCGCGCTCTCCTGGCAATGCTGCTCCTGAGCGCCAACCGCGTCGTGTCACGCGAGCGGCTGATCGGCGAGCTGTTCGCAGAGCAGAGCCTTAATTCAGCCGACCACGCGCTGCGCAACCATGTGTCGCGGCTGCGCAAGGTGCTCGCCTCGGCAGCCGCGGATGAGCCACGGCTCGTCGCGCGCGCTCCCGGCTACCTGCTTCGCGTCGAACCGGGAGAGCTCGACCTGGAGCAGTTCGATCGACTCCTTGCGGCGGGACGGGAGTCACTCGCCGCGGCTGAGCCGGCGGCTGCCGCGGAGTCGCTGCACGCCGCGGAGGCGCTCTGGGACGGCCGGCCGCTCCCGATCTGGAGCTCGAGCCCTTTGCACAGATCGACGTGGAGCGACTCGAGGAACTGCGGTTGGCAGCGGTCGAAGGGCGGATCGAGGCGGACCTCGCGCTTGGCAGACATCTGACAGTCGTCCCGGAGCTCGAAACGCTCGTCGTTGAGCACCCGTTCCGCGAGCGGTTCCACGCACAGCTGATGCTTGCCCTCTACCGCTGTGGCCGACAGGCCGAGGGGCTCGAGGTCTACCGACAGACGCGGGAGCTCCTGAACGACGAGCTCGGGCTCGAGCCCGGCGTCGCGCTCCAGCAGCTCGAACGCGCGATTCTCGTCCAGGACCCGGCGCTGAGCCCAATCAACGGCGCGGAGAAACCCCTGCCGCTGCAGGGCGTGTGCCCATTCAAGGGCCTCGCGCCGTTCGAAGCCGCGGACGCGGAATTCTTCTTCGGCCGCGAGCGGCTCGTCAACGAGCTCGTGGGGCGGCTCGCGGACAGCTCGCTGCTCGCCGTCGTTGGGCCGTCCGGGAGCGGCAAGTCGTCGCTTCTGCGCGCGGGCTTGCTGCCGGCGCTCGAGTACCAATGCCTGCTTGTCCGCCCGAGCGAACGACCGGCCGCCGAGCTGGTCGACGTCCTCGCGCGCGTGCCCCGAGGCGAGCGACTCGTTCTCGCCGTCGACCAGTTCGAGGAGTTGTTCGCGCCCTCAATCACCGAACACGAGCGGCGAGCGTTCGTCGACGCGCTCGTCGAGGCGGCCTGGGATCCCGAGCGCCGCGTGCTGATCTTGATCGCTCTGCGCGCGGACTTCTTCGGACACCTCGCGCCGTACATCGAGCTGGCGGACCTAATCGCGCAGAACCATGTCCTGCTCGGGCCGATGAGCGTCGGCGAGCTCCGCCGCGCGATCCAGCAGCCGGCGGAGCAAACGGGGCTCGAAGTCGAGCCCATGCTCGTCGATACGCTCGTCGACGAGGTCGCCGGTGAGGCCGGCGGGCTGCCACTTCTCTCGACGGCGCTGCTCGACCTCTGGAATGAACGTGAAGGCCGGTCTCTGACGCTCGCCGCCTACGAGCGCACGGGGGGCGTTCGCAGAGCCGTCGGTCGCCACGCCGAGGCTGCGTTCCGGTCGCTCGCAGAGGAGGAGCAGAAGGTGGCACGTCGAGTCCTGCTCCGGCTCGTCGCGGCCGGCGACGGCGGCACGCTCACGCGCCGGCGCGCGACGCGCCGCGAGCTCGATGCCGACGACGACGAGCGCGTGGCGCGTGTGCTTGCGACGCTGGTCGAGCGCCGGCTGCTCGTCGCTGACAACGGAGCCGTCGAGCTCGTGCACGAGGCCCTGCTCGAGCGGTGGGCGAGGCTCGTGGACTGGCTGCAGCAGGACGAACAGGTCCGCCGATTGCGCCGGCATCTGACCCAGGCGGCCTCGGAGTGGGAGGCGAACGGACGCGACGCCAGCGAGCTCTATCGAGGGCCTCGGCTCGCAGCGACGCTCGAGTGGGCTGATGTAACCGGTGACGACGCGGGCCTGAACAACGTCGAGCGCGAGTTCCTCGAGAAGAGTCGCACCGCGTCCGCTCGTGCGAACCGGCGTTTGCGCGTCCTGCTCGCGCTCGCCCTCGTCCTCTTAGCGGCCGCGCTCGTCGCAGGAGCGATCGCACTCGCGGCGCGAGGGTCGGCCAGGCACCAGGCGACCGCGGCCATTGCGCACCGCCTCGGTGCGCAGGCGCTGATCGAGCCCAGCCTTGATCGATCGCTGCTGCTCGCGCGCGAGGGCGTTGACCTGGATGACTCACTCGCCACACGCAGCAACCTCCTCGCGGCGCTGCTGCGCAGCCCCGCTGCGATCGGCGTTTCGCACGAGGGTGGTGACCGTCTGCTGGACGAAGCGGTCAGCTCCGACGGGCGCATCCTCGCCGTCCGAGGTGACGACGGCAGCGTCGTCTTCTTCGATGCACGAACACTGCGCCCGATCGGATCGCCGTTCGCAGGCAGCAACCAGGTCGGCCTCTTCGGCGCGGTCCAAGGACCGCTTCAGGCGCTCGCATTCAGTCCGGACGGCAGGACGCTCGCTGTGGGAAGTACGACCGGAAATGCCGCCACCGTCGATCTCGTCGATACCCGCACGCACGCTTCGACGACAAGCGTGACCTCCGCCAACATGATCACGGCCGACGTCGCATTCGCTCCGGACGGGCGGTCGTTTGCGACTGGAGAGGCGGTGACGGGCATGACGAGTCCGCCACCAGAGGTAATCGTCCTGCGTGATGTTCGGACCGGCCGAGCACGCGCGCAGGCCGCGCCGATTCCGGCGGGGCGGCTGGCCGGCTACACACGGGACAGTCGCTTCCTGCTCGTGGTCGTCGGCAAGAGGACCTCGGTGCTCTTGGACGCGCGCACGCTGAAGCGTGCAAGGACGGTCCGAATGGGCGGCGCCGCGGCCCTGTCACCCGCGGCAGACGAGGCGGCCTTCGGCCACGGGGACGGCAGCGTCACCCTTCTTGACCTGCGCAACGGGAGAACGACGACGCTCTCGGGCCAGGCGAGTGGCAGCATCGAGGCTGTGAGCTTCAGCTCGGACGGGAGGTCGCTGGCAACCGCAACCGACAATGGGACGGTCGCAGTCTGGGAGATGCGCACCGGAGTACTGCGCGAGACGTTCGCGGGCCATTCCGCAGCCGTGCGAGCGGCGCTATTCGGCCCTGACGGGCGGACTCTGTTCACGGCCGGCGACGACGGCGGCATCATCGCGTGGGATGTGAATGGGGCGCGCCGGCTCGGACAGCCGTTTCGGTACACCTCTCGCACCGCCGGCATCTCGACCTGGTCCGACGTGAGCCCGGACGGCTCGCTCTTCGCCCTGTCACCCGGGCCGGACCAGGTCACTCTCTGGCGCTCCGGAAGCCGTAGACGTCTCGCTGTTCCGCTGCGCGGCCCTGTCGGGGACGTGCGTGGGCTTGCTTTCAGCCGGGATGGGAACCTCGTTGCGGCCGTCGGAACCCGAAACGCGGTGCTCTGGAACGTCAGGACGAGAAAGACTGTCAAGATCGTGCTCGTCGGGGGCCACGGTGCGAACGGCGTCGCGTTCAGTCCCGACGGCCACACGGTGGCGATCGGGCGGGCGGACGGTATCAACGCTCTCTACGAGCTTCGGAATGGCAAGGCGGTGGCCGAGCTCGCTGGCGCCGGAAGCGTCACCGACGTCGACTTCAGCCCGGACGGGAAGCTGCTCGCGTCGGCGAGCTTGACCGGGACCGTAACGCTGTGGAACGTCGCTCGGCGGAACGCCGTTCGCGAGCTGCAGGGCGCCGTCGCCGCCTTCGCAGTTCGGTTTTCGCCCGACGGAAACCGTGTTGCCGTCGGCGACAGCTCGGGTGCGGTGGCGATGTGGGATCCCGCCACCGGCACGCGCGTCGCCGAACCGCTCGTGGGCCACAACGGGGCCGTGTCCTCGCTCGACTTCGACCGAAGCGGGGGGACGCTCGTGACCTCGGCCGAGGATGGAAAGCTCCGCCTCTGGGATGTCGCCGCACGAAAGCTGATCGGGGCGCCGTTACCAGGGTCGACCACCGGGGGGTCCGTCCACTTCTTCCCCGACGGCAAGCACGTCCTCGGCGTCTTCTGGTCAGGAGCCGGAATCGTCTGGGATGTGGACCCGGCTGCCTGGAAGGCGAAGGCCTGTAGCGTTGCCCGACGCAACCTCACCCGCGCCGAATGGACGGATTTCCTCGCCGGGCGCAGCTACCGCAACGTCTGTAGCGCCGGCACCTGATGGCGGCTTGCCGGGCTACGGGACCACCCCCGGGCCAGCGCGGGGAATCTCACCCGAGCGCCGCGGTGCGTGACTCGAGCGAGAAGCGATTCCCGTCCGGATCCCGAGCATCGAAAACCTGGACGCCGGCGACGGGTTCGCGGATCTCGGTTACCTCGACACCGGCAACAGCCAAGCGGGCGCGCTCGGCGGTGGCATCGCATACGAGGAACGTTGGGTCGGGCTCGGCGCGGCCTAGCTCACGATTCTCGATCGCGTGGAGCGCAAACGTACAAGCGCCTGTGCGAAACGTCGTCCAGCCATCACTCTCGCGCTCGACTTCCAGACCAACCGCGTAGCGGTAGAAGCTGACGGCCCTGCGCATATCGGGCATATAGACAACGACCTCTACGAGCTCCACGTGCCGATGGTACGTCCCGCGCGGAAGGCCCGTCCTATGCGCCAGTGTTCGGAAATGTCACGACGGTAGTACTCGCGGTGCGGCGTGTGTGAGTATCGGAGTCATGACGGTCGCCATGAGTCGCGGAGCACTCGCGATTGTCGCGGCGGCCTGCGTCGGCGGCTGCGGCGGAAGCGCAGAGGAGCAGACATTCACGCCGGCTGATGCGACGCGAATCGCAAATGTCCGGCCGGAGATGCGCGGCTGGACCTGGCCAAAGAATCCAAAGAAGCACGTCTCGTCGGGCTCGCGGACAGAAGCCCAGGCCACCGATCCTCTTGATGTCAAGCTGAAGAGGCAGACGGCCGACATCGTCCCCTCCGGGGATGCAGGGAACAAGTGGCAGGACGAGGACAAGCTCGCCCACCTCTCTGCCCAGGTGTTTGCGAGGCCAGCCAAGGCGCACGAGCTGATGGCTCCGTTCAATGCCTACTCGCGAGGCTGGGGCAAGAGATTCGGACGCGTTACGAAGGACGAGGAGATCGAAGGGCTCGGCGACGAGGCCTGGCTCCTCAGGACCGAAAGCAACGGCACAGAGGTGACCTACCACTGGCGCCGAGGCAACCTCGTTGTCGAAGCGCACCTTCACTGCTTCGGGTACTGCCCGCCCAACGTCGATGCCGCCGCACGTGCCTGGGTCGATGCGATCGACGAGGTTGCAGCGGCAAAATCGTAGGCACGCGTAGGAAGGTCGGACAACGAGGCGCTCAGATGGGCCAGTGTTCGGGAATGTTCCCTGAGGCGGCTCGCCCTGCCGTTGCTCGCGGCGCGCCGGGCCTAGTTGAACTGCCGCAGTCGCCTGCTGCGAACCGCTTCGCTCTCGAGACGTGGAAGCCCGATCAAATGCGGATCGTTGTTGTTCCACTCAAGCCATCCGAGGCCAATGTCCAACTCGCTCGCCACTAGACGCATTACGAACTGCGCGTCGCGTGCGTCCGGCCCGAGGACGACCGCCGCCGGCCGTGCCGAGCTCGAGACCGCGTCGGTGGTCGCGATCGCGCCGCTTTTCCTGGCGGCGCCCTAGCGAACCCAGAGCTGATCGAGCAGAACGCCCCACTGCGGGTTGTACTGATAGTTGCCGACCCGTTTCGACACGAAGCCGAGGACCTTTTGATTTTGCAGCGGCACCACCGGAGCCTCATCCACGAGATCGTGATCGATCTCTGCCCACAGCCGGGCCGCCTTCGAGGGGTCACGTGCCTGCGCCTGGAGCGCGTGCGTGATTTTGCGGTCGATGGATTTGTCACAGAACTCGGCGACATTCGTCTGCTCGGGTCTGGCCGGATGGAACGCCTGGCAACTCAGCAGCGGCCTGATGAAGGAGGAGGCGGCGGGATAGTCCGCGCCCCATCCGGTGGTGCCGATTTGTGCGCGTGTACGGGAATCCTGGACGACCGAAAGGTAATAGCCGGCGGCGGCGGGGACACTCTTCGGGGCGGTAACGATCTTCAGCGATGCGTGGTAGCCAAGGCGATTGAGCAGCGCCTTGAGGTATCTCCCGGCCCTGATCGGCGGCTTAAATCCGGACCGGTCGGTCCACGCCCACACTTTGACCTCCATCCCGCGTGTCCCGGAGCTCTTGATCAGCTCTTTCGCTTTGGGCAGGTTCGGCGCGATCCAAGTACCGCTGCCGCTCGGGTTGAGCGTGTAGGGACAATACGGCCGGTAGCTGGGGAAGTTGGGCGGCAAGATCTGGCAAGTAGGCAATGCCTGGCTTGGACCGAGGCCAGCTCGGATCGTTTTTCTGTGATCGACTGCATAGGCCAAGGCCTGTCGAACGCTGCGGTGGTCGAAAGGATGTGTCCGAACATTGAGGAAAGCCATGACCACCGCTGCGGCGGTGTTCACGTGCACCCGTTCGCTGTACCGAGTTCTCAGTTCCTCGACTCGCTCGAGCGGTATGGAGCGGGGCATTAGGTCGGCCTGGTTGCGCTCGACCGCCGTCACCTGCGCCCCCTCCTGCTTCGTGTAGTCCAGGATGATCCGATCGGGAAAGCCGTTCGGTTGCGCGGCTGGCGACCACTCGTGGAAGCGCGGATTCCGGACAAGCTCGACTCGGCGATCCAGGACCGACCGGGGCCCAACCATGTAAGGCCCGGTCGCAGGCACCAGCGAACCCGTCTTAGCGATACGGCTCGGAGTGCCTGCGGGGACGGCAGCGGCAAAGGGAAGAGCGAGCTGGTACAGGAACTCCGGGTCGGGCGCCGACAGGTGGAAGGTCACCGTCCCCTCTTCATCGTTCGCAACGACTCCGCGCCGGAGGTCGCAGTGCTTGGGATTCCGCGCGCACGCCGGAGCCCCCTCGATGCTCTTGAAGAACGGAGCAGCGGATGAATGGATCTCGAAGAACCGCTCGAGCCCGCGGCGGATGTCGCTTGCCCGTACCAGCCTCCCGTTCGAGTAGTGGATCCCCTGTCGGAGCTCGAACGCATAGGTCTTGTCGTCACCGCTTGGACGCGGAATTGACTTCGCCAGGTCGGGAACAAGCTGCCCACCGTCAGGGCCCGCAACGCGCTTGAACGTGAGCAGTCCGTCGTTGGTCATTATCGCGATGGCCCATCCCTCTTGCTTATACGTCGCTCCCGGGTCGACCGAATCGAGATCGCCCTGCGAGCCCACGACCCTCAGCACTCCGCCGCGGTGGCTCGTGAGAGGGCCTCGGGCGCTGACCCAGACGCCGTCGCCGGTGAAGGCGATTCCGCCTGGGCTGTTGCCGACTCTGGTCGTGTTCGTCACGAGGTTCGTCTTCGGGTCGATCCGCGAGACGGTGCCGCCGAAGCGGTTGGCTACCCAGACGGAATCAGGGCCCGTCTCAACCGTGCTCGGCCCGCGTCCGACGGGAATGGTGGTGAGGACCCTGTTGCGGCCGGGATCGATACGGGAGACGGTGTCGTCGAGGCTATTCGCGACCCAGACGCCGCCGCTTCCGACCGCGATTCCGGTCGGGCCGTTGCCGACAGGGATCGCCGTGAGAGAACCGCTTCTGGGGTCGAGCCGAGAGACGGTTCCGGCCGCTTCGTTGCTGACCCAGACGGCATTCTTGCCCACGGCGACCCCGCTCGGCGTGAGACCGGCAGGGAAGGCCCTCGTGTGCCCCGGTCCGGTGGGTACTTTCGAGACCGTGTCATCGAGCCGGTTCGCCACCCAGACCGCATCGTCGCCGACCGCGACGCCGCCGGCCCCGTTGCCCACCCGAATCGAAGCACCGGGCTGCGTCGCGGTCGGGCTGATCTTGCGCAAGCTGCGTTCTTCGCTCGACACAACCCAGACTGCGTCACCACCAAAGGCGACTCCGCTCGGAGGTCTGCTGAGGGATATCCTCTGCGTGACGAGATTCGCCTCGGGATCGATCCGAGAGATCCCGTCACCGGCAGCGACCCAGATCGCGCCGGCGCCGGCCGCGATCGCTCCCGGGCTCGAGCCCACCGCGACTTGCTTCTTGATCTCGTTCGAGTTGCTGTCGATCAGCCCCGCCGAGTCGCTATCAATCCGGGATAGCCCGCTCGACCCGCCCGTGAAGACAAGGCCCGCTCCTGCGACGAGTGCTGCGACGGCGACCAAGGCAAGCGTGGACACTCCGACCCTCGTCCGGTACCAGCGTCGTGCCACGGCCGCTGCTGCCGCTTCGGCCAGTTCCCCCTCTCGCCCCTCGAACGGAGTGGCATGGCCGAGCTCCGCCTTGAGCGGAGGAAAAGTATCCGGAAGGTCGGGGAGGACGAGCTGATAGATCCGCTCGGGGCGGTCGAGGTCCTTTAGCTGGTGACGACCGAGGTCCCGCAGCTCCAGACCGGGAAGCACTTCGTCCTCGAGCAGGGCAACGGTCGCTTGGGAAAGCAAAATCTGCCCGCCGTGGCCCGCCGAGCAGATGCGGGCGGCGCGATGTACACCGAGGCCGAGGTACCCCTCCTCGGAGACTGACGGCTCAGCCGTGTGGATGCCCATGCGCACGCGCAGCGGCACACCGCCGGGCCAGTCGTGGGCGGCGAGCGCACGTTGTGCTGCGGCGGCCGCTGCGACGGCATCCTTCGCACGCTGAAACGCGACGAAGAACGCGTCTCCTTGCGTGTCGATCTCCTGGCCTTCGTGCTCTTGGTAGGCGGCTCGGAGGAGGCGGTGGTGGTCGGCGCGGGCACTGCCATAGCGCTCACCAAGCTGCTTCAGGAGTCGCGTCGATCCCTCGATGTCGGTGAAGAGGAATGTGACCGTCCCGCGCGGGAACTCCGCCATTCAGCCTGATTGTCGCACGGCAGCCTTCGGCGGCCCAATTCGCGCAAATTTTGTGCGAGCAGCCTCACGCGCGCTCCCGGACTCCGAGCTAGAGCCTCGGCGCCTCGGCATGGCGCTCGGCGGTGCAGCTCTGCGCGCAGTGCTTCCGTCGCCTCCACGAGGCGCCCCTTAAGGACCGCTCTGATCGACTTCGTCCAGATCGCGCCGCGTCACCACCGGCGCCCTGCCTGCTGAAGCGGGTCAAGAGCACCTTCACCATCCAGGGCCAGAGCGCCGGCGGCGACTGGCCTCGCTGCGCCAAATCCGGGAAATCCGGCAAACCGGACGATCGGCGCGATGCTGACCTCGACTTATGACGCAGTGGACGCCTTCTGGGCCTGGATGAACTGGTGCGCCAGAGGCACTCACTTCCGCGCTGTCGGCGTAGTCAACGGTCGCACCGTAACCGGCCCTACTTGGTCCCAGGCTGCGACCTGTGGAGATCCGAAGTTGCCCTCGAGGCTCACACCGAGCTATGGCCATCTCCCCTAAAGCTCTGGGTGCCAAAGACTCGCCTGGGCCAGTGTTCGGGATGTCCCCTGAGCGCGAGTTGCGAGGCGGCGCCGATTACGATCGCCGCGGCTCCGCCTGACGCATCGTTGCGCGGCCGTCCTCGTCGACCTCCACCACGAAGCGACCGGAGTCGTCGCCTCTCATGAACCGCCGCAAGCCTTTCGGGCGGCGGAAGATGATCGCGTGGGTATCGGTTCGGGACTCGATCGTGAAGCCTTGGGCGAGCTTCTCGTTGAGGAAGGCTTCGAGGTTCTCCTTCCGCCTGCCCGTCGTGTCGATCTCGCCCGCCATCACTCGTCCACTATGGACGTGCCGGTCGCTCAGTGCGTGATGCGGACAGCCGGGTGGCTGGCCGATTGGCTGGGCCAGTTGGGCGAGCGTGCGCGGAACCTCCAGTGAACCGGCGGTGTCCGCCTCTACTGATCCGCTCCCGAGCTGGCGTCACGTTGTCCTGTCGGGCCGCCGTGCCAATCCACACAGAGGACGGTTGCGTCATCGCGGAGTTCCCCATCGCAGGCTTTCACCACGGCCTGTGTCAGCGCCTGTACCGCTTCGCGTGGATGCAGGTGTCGCGTCTCCGTGAGGATCTGCATCGCGTCCACATGGGCGGCATTGCGTTCTAGCATTCCGTCGGTCAGAAATACGAGCCGGTCCCCGGCTTGGAACACGAATTCCTGAACTTGGTATTCGGCATTGACGGCTATACCGAACGGGGGCCCAGGGGCCAAGGTTAAGTTCGCTGCACGGCCGTCACGGATCAGGATCGGCAAGGCATGCCCGGCGTTCACGATTCGTGCGGTACCGGAAATATTGTCGATCCGCACGACCTGGCCGGTCACGAAGTCGCCATCATCTGCGAAGCCGCAGAGCGCCTCGTTGGCCAGCCGGCTCTGCTCCGCGAGATCGACGCCGCTGCGGCGCGCGTTACGCAATGCCCCGACCAGCACTGTTGCCAGCACGGCCGCGTTGAGCGTATGGCCCATCGCGTCCGTCACCGAGAGGTGGAGCGTGTCTCGCTCGACGCTGAAGTCGAAGGTGTCTCCACCCACGTCGCCTGATGGTGCCAGCCATCCGGCCAGCGTGAACTGGCCCCCCTCGCAGGTGTACGACGCGGGAAGGAGTCGGTGCTGGATCTCCGCCTCCAAGGAGAGAGGCACCGAACGCTGGCCCCACTCGAAAAGATCCGTAAAACGGCGGTTGGCGATCACGATGTAGGCAAGGGCGTGCGCCCCCGCCGAGACTGTCGCAAGCGTCTGCCGGTCGGGCTCGTCGTCGATTTCCAACGCCAGGACGCCGACCGCCTCGCCGCGGCTCGTGACGGGGGCGAAGACCCGGAAGCCCCCGGAGTCCGGGACGATCTGGACCTCCTGCTCGGCAAGCGCACGACCATGCGGTGTACCTGCGAGCGGGACCGAGTAGCCGCGTTCTCGACTGATGTCCTCGTCGTCGGGGTCGGCGCGACGGACGTGGCTCAACCGGATCAACGCCCGGCCGCTGTAGTCCGCAATCAGGAAGCTGACATCGCGCGCCCCGAGAGCATCCGTCAGGGCGGCTGCGACGACTTCTGCCGCGTCGATCGGCGGCGCCGCTTCCACGGAGGCGAGCAGCGTCTTCACATCCAGCGGCGTGACCTCTCCCGATGGGTTGCTGTTTAGCATCGTCACTGATCGACCATAGCTGTCCGCTGCGGAAAAGCCTCGCCTGGGCAAGCGTGCTCTCACTCGACCTGGATCTCGTTCTCCACTGGGCGCGGTCCAGCCCAACTTCGGGCACCGTGGGCCGAGGCGGCAACCAAGCGCGAGGGTGGAAGTCACCGCCCAGAAACGCTACTTGAGCAGGTGCGCGGCTGTCATGCCGGTGATCCGCCGCCGATCACGGCGACCTCAACCTCGAGATCATCCGTCAAATGGGGAAAGTTGACGGCGGCATTCTCGAGCCAGAGCGAACGGTTCAGACGGGGAGGTGCCAACTACGAAATGCGTTCCGCGCGAAAGTGTTTCGGAAACGCGGCTTCCGCCGGGCGTAGGTCGCGGCGTTCGCGCAACAACGCCGCAAGCGATCGGCGTCGACCTGCACAGCGGCATCCGGCGGCCGCCGTCCAACCTGTCTTCGCCCCCGGCGAAGGCTGGCAGACGAAGATCGCGTCGGCCGGGGACAGCCCTGTCGCTTGGGCGGCGAACGTCAACTTCTCGGGCACCGATGCGGATCGCGGTTTTCCACGGGACACAATCGATTCACTGCCCGATGGCGGCATCTCCTTGTGGCAGTCGGTCCCTGAGCCTTCGAGGGCGCAGCCGACTTCCGGGATCTCAGCCTGCCGCTCAGCCTTGCCGACGGCCGGCTCGTGACGGGTTCGTACGAAGGCGCTCATCGCGTTCGCGTTCTGCTTCGCCATCGGACGCTGGTGGGCCATTATCCCGCCGCTCCTGTTCTGGCCGATCGTCTGGCTCGGGCTGAAAGCAGGCTGATGGGACGACCCGGCAATGGTGACGGTGACGCCATCCAGGCGGAGCTTGCCTCGCTCAGCACGTTCGTCGTCGCGCTCGGCTGCTGCCTAGGAATGACAGCTCGTAGGTCCGGCTCGCGCAAAGTCTGAGTCCGAGAAAGCCATGCGAACTCGAGCGGACGATCCGCAATAAAGAAGTTCCCGCCTAGTCCCTCGACCTAGCAGCTAGAAAACTTCATAGCCCGTCCTCTAGTGACATTCCGGGACACTGGCCCCGCCGAGGGATGGCCTCGCCGCGCACGGCCGACCACACCGAGATTAGCGCTGCGCAGACCACTGACGACGCGATCACGCCACTGCTGCTCGACACGAGGCCGATCGAGGAAGAGGATGTGCCACATCGACGAACCCTTCATGGTCGAGTTCGATGGCAGGCACCCCGCCCGCGCCGTGCGTGTCGCCGCCATCGGGGACCTGGCACCAGCGGTGCGCAAGTTGCAGGTCGGCGGCGGCCCGGTGCTCGTTGTCATCGGCGGCGCGAGCGGCATGTCCGCGCACGACACTCGGCGCCTCCGGCCACTCTTTGATGATGTCCTCGCGCCGCTCGCCCAGAAGCTTGATGTGACGGTCGTCGACGGCGGCACTGACGTCGGCGTGATGAGGCTCATGGGGCGAGCGCGTGGTGAAGGCGGATGGTCTTTCCCGCTGATCGGAGTAATCGTCGACGAGCTTGTCAACTGTTCAAACAGGTTGCGCACCGAGGCGGTTGATCTCGAGCCGCACCACACGCACTTTGTCTTGGTGCCCGGATCGGAATGGGGCGAGGAGGCATCGTGGCTGGCCCGCTTTGCCACGGCCGCTGCCGGTTCATACGCGTCCGCAACATTGGTGGTGAACGGAGGAGAGATCGTCGTGGCCGACGTCCGTCACAGCATCGAAGCTGGCAGGCATGTGGCCGTACTTGACGGGAGCGGCCGGGCCGCCGACACGCTTGCCGCAGCCGTGCGTGGCGAGCGGGCAGACGCGTCTGTGACCAAGCTTGCGGCATCGGAGATGCTCCACCTCGTCGACTCCCGCGATTCGGAGGATCTCGCGCGGCTACTAGGCGACTTCCTTGCCGGAAGGGCCGCTGAGTGACCGGTACATACGCCACGGAGCTTCGAACGACCTTCAAGCGCTTGATGGACGACGCCAAACTGGGGACTCACCAGCGAGACTTTCTT